>Ga0207877_10066_pt1 | contig 89031 bp, 93 predicted proteins | sample LinPmetageLP29_FD_184046 | JGI IMG/M metagenome (GOLD analysis project Ga0207877, IMG submission 184046) | Marine viral communities from the Pacific Ocean - LP-29 (SPAdes) | ecosystem: Environmental > Aquatic > Marine > Oceanic | place: Pacific Ocean | collected 2009-08-23
CCCCCCAGCCCCACCTTCCACCCCCTCCCGGGGATTCTTATAATTTCCTCGTTAGCGCTAACAACCCTCCAGCTGTGTGGGATTATAATACATTTTACTTTATACATCATGGCTAGCACAGTAGGAAAGGTAAAACTCACATCACCCCTTCAATACTATGATCGAAAACTAACGCAGTGTTCGCAGACCATCACTTGCAAGGTAAGCTCTTATCCGACGCTGCCGCGGATATGACGTCGTGTACCTTAGGTACAACCGTTGTGACAGGGTTGGTACTAAAAACATATACAGGCTGCAATTGCCTGGGCTGCCGGTGAGCCCCTGTCTGTTGAGGACGTCGAGGTCGCTCCTCCCAAAGCGCACGAGGTGCGCATTCAGGTTCACCACACTGGTGTCTGTCACACTGGTAAGCCCCACCATAGACCCGCCATGCAGCTCGAGAAATTGACACCGATCAGATGCCTATACACTCTCCGGCAAGGATCCCGAGGGTGCTTTCCCCATCGTCCTCGGACACGAGGGTGCCGGTATCGTCGAGTCCGTCGGCGAGGGTGTGACTTCGGTCAAGCCCGGCGATTATGTCATTGCCCTGTAGTATGTTCATTCAGATGGTTTGACAATGAAGAACCATTGGCTGACCCCCTGCAGCACTCCGGAGTGCGGTGAGTGCAAGTTCTGCAAGTCTGGCAAGACCAACCTGTGCGGCAAGATCCGCGCTACCCAGGGTAAGGGTGTGATGCCCGACGGCACCTCGCGCTTCAAGGCCCGCGGCAAGGACATCCTGCACTTCATGGGTACCTCCACCTTCTCCCAGTACACCGTTGTTGCCGACATCTCTGTCGTCGCTGTCACCCCCAAGATCCCCACCGACCGGTCCTGCCTGCTCGGCTGCGGTATCACCACCGGCTACGGTGCTGCCGTGGTGACCGCGAAGGTGGAGCAAGGCTCCAACGTGGCCGTCTTTGGTGCCGGCTGTGTCGGTCTGTCCGTCATGCAGGGTGCTGTCAAGAACAAGGCCGGCATGATCATCGCCGTCGATGTCAACGACGACAAGGAGGGTTGGGCTCGTAAGTTCGGTGCCACCCACTTTGTCAACCCCACCAAGCTCTCCGGCAAGACCATCCAGGAGCACCTGATCGAGATGACCGACGGTGGTTGTGATTATACCTTTGACTGCACTGGTAATGTCGGTGTCATGCGCGCCGCGCTGGAGGCTTGTCACAAGGGTTGGGGTGAGAGCATCGTCATTGGTGTGGCCGCTGCGGGCCAGGAGATCTCCACTCGGCGTAAGTTGCTCCCGTCCTGCTATCATTTCCTTGGGACCAGTACTAACTGTGCTATACAGCATTCCAATTGGTCACCGGCCGTGTGTGGAAGGGATGTGCTTTCGGTGGAATCAAGGGACGCACGCAGCTGCCGGGTCTCGTGGACGATTACTTGAACGGCCAGCTCAAGGTGGATGAATTCATCACCCACCGGGAGCCCCTGTCGGCCATCAACACTGCCTTCGATCAGATGAAGCAGGGCGACTGCGTCCGTTGCGTTGTGGACATGAAATAGATGGTTGTGATGTAGTTTTATGACGATCCCAAAATGCTCGATGTGAAATATGAATTTCTTTCCTGTGTCGTACCTGATACGTGATTTCAAGTAGATTGGGGGGGGATACGGACGGGCTTTGTAGGGCTGCAGGGACAGACCAAGGTCCTCACCCCGCAGTACCTTGCGAGTTATCCTCTATTCAGGATTGCAGTATATCACAATTGCGATGATCCTTGAGCTCATGGAACTAGATGGTCTTTCCGGAGTCTCATTCATCATGATAAGTCGAGAGTGTTTTGCTATGCACGGAGTCGTGCGTAAAATCGACGGGCATAGTCCCCACCCCTCCTCAGGTGATAAGCAGGCCAATTTCAAGTCTATTTCCGTACCCGAGAAGATCGTTAGATGTCACCAACCCGACCAGGTTATATGGAGGGCGCGAAAAGGGAGCAGGGGCCTTCAGACATGGTAGAAGGGGCCTTCTTCGATTCGTTTGGTTCCTATGTATATAGAACCTATTCCATCTCTTTGAATGCTCTCACAATGGCCCATATTACCCTACCGAAGTCCTTCTTCCATCCCTCGCATTCCCCTCCTTCTTGGCCCCTCACCCGATCCATGTTCTTCCCCGCATCAGCGCCGATCTCGTGGTGAGAAACCCTGCTATATCCCCGCCGGTGCCTCACCTCACCCGCTGGGTGGTCTGGGATTTGCCCGCTGGGCCTTTCGGGGTTCGTGAGAAGGAGCAGGAGCGAGGGATCTTCACCACGGTGCTTGTTTGTGCTGTTACGGGGTCGAAATTCGCTGGTATGATTGCAGGCTTCAAGCTGTTGGAGCGCCTCCATCCAGAGGATCCGAAGCGCAAGATGTTTGGTATCGATGCCTCGGCCACGGTCGATGCCACCAGTGCACAGGTGCTTCGCATTGCCAAAAACACAGCTTCTCGCATTGGGCTGGGCCGAGAATGACATCACTGACTCCGACGTGATGATCGTTACCATGCAGGCATCTAGGGCGTTCCCGACAAACAAACTTGGGAGGTCCTCGAGTATGCTGCTCGAATGGAGGCTTTTATAAGTGACCCGGTCTACGAGGGGAAGAGCTTTGCCGGAATGGCGGATATGATCAAGCGCGGTGAAATTGATGAGGGCAATATCTTGTACACGCTCTTGGGTGGACAACTAGCCTTGAACACATAACACATATTCAGAACTTGGTCGGACGAAGTGGTAGAAGCGATGAATGGTGACAGCAAACGCGAAGATAAAGCACGTTCGAATTACAGTTCTACCAGTAGTCAGATGAAAGGAGTCTTAGATATGATGGGAATATCAAGTTTGCATGGATTTAACGAGTGACTCTAGTTGGAATAATGCTTAGACGTAAGGAGGAGTCTACATAGAGTAGCGATATGACTCCTCTAGAACAACTTGTGCTCGAGCGTCATCTCCGACTCGGGCTGAAGACCAACGCAGGCACGGAAGATGTTAATCAGGGCCGAACGCTGCTTGCCGAGGGCGTTGACGACGGGAGTACCGGGCGGGGTCAAGGGAGCCTTGAGCATGTAGCTGAGAACGCTCAGCACGCTGTGGAAGCCCTTGTAATCGGCACCGTCATTGTCCGCCTTCCACGTGACACGGGTCATCATCTCCGCGAGCACGACCAGATCAATGATCAGGGGCGACGCCAGGAGCGAATCCTCGCAGATGTTGAACAAACTGATGGTCTGGTGGCCACCCATGAAGATCTCGGCATAGTACTCGTCCAGTGCGCGCTTGTTGTCACCGACGGCGGGCATGTACTTGATGACGACAGTGTGGTCGGGGTGCTCGTCCTTCTCGTACAGAAGGTGGTTGGCAGCGACCATGTCATCCACAACGTTGGACTTGGAGATCTCCTTGGAGCGGAACTGCTTCTGGGAGCTCAGGTTCTTGCCGTCGTTGTTACCCAGATGGTTGTAACTGGCGATGGAGGTGAGCTTGATACCGGCATTGATCAGGAAGTCCACCAGAGCCGACTTCATCTTGGTCTGGCCCGACTTGAAGTCGTCGCCGCCGATAAAGGCACCGCGCTGCTCCGCGAACTGAAGAGCACCGGGCACAAACGTGTTCTGGGGCGAGCCGTTGATGAAGGGTGTGTTCTCCAGGATGGAGGCCACGGCAAAGATGGTGGACGGGGCGACCTCGGCATGGCCGGTCTTGATCGAGTTGATCAGGTTGTCGGCGGTGTCGTTGACGCCCGGAATGATGTCGGCATACCGTTCAGTGTTGGCGGTCCACATGACGATCACCTTGTCCAGGTCGTTCTTAGCCTTGAAGTCACGGATATCCTTTTGGATCCGCTCCACGTGAGCCCAGCAGGCCTTGTCTCCCTCGATGACGTTGTCCGCACGATCCTCCTGGTTGGAGGCGATGAAATCGGGGTAGTAGATACTGGGCAGCGGGGTCATCTCCGCCATCTCCTTGCGGACCTGACTCTTGAGGCTAGGCTCCAGCACCTGTGCACGGTCCATGGCAGCTGCCAGATTCATGGCGCTGATGTCCCAACCTCCAATGGCCATGTCGTTGGGGTGAACCATGGGAAGCAGGTCACGGAAAGGGATGTTGATCTCCTCACCAGTCTGGGCATCAGTGCCCAGCTTGACGGTGGAGCTCATGACAATGGAGCCGTAGTAGTTGGCCTTCTGCTGACCCTCGCGGGTCTCCCAGGACAAACCACGGCGGTTGGCAAGGATACCGGCAGTGACGGTGGAACCGTTGTTTCCACCCCAGCCGACCAGCATCATACCGACCTTGCCCACCTTACGGTCGACCTTGAAGTGGTAGTTGGTGGCCTTGGGGATGGCCACCAGCTTGTTGTCCGCAGTGCGAGTCACCTCGGTAGTCTGGTAGGCATACTGACTCTTGATCTCATCAGGAGTGTAGACGACATTGGGCGACTGAACAGTAAACAGAGGCGAAGGTTCTTGGCGAACCGACCCGTTCGCAGTGCCATTGGCAACATCCGAGGAAGCGTGAGGAGCCATTGTTCACAGCGGGATTGAAAAGTGAACTAGGTTGGACTCTTGAAATGCTTTACTGGAAGTATAATGCGTGTTCCGGTGCTCCGCCGCGGTTGGATGAGCGCCGGCCGTTGAACGGGTGGTGCCGCCTGGAAAGACATGTTAGACGTGTGGTATAGAGGAGAAACCCGGGGAACGACTCACGAGTTAAGCTGTGTGGCGAAAATGGTGACGGCTGTATGTGACCACGTCTCGAGGAGATGTGATCGAACCTGCTGACAAGGCTTATACGAACCTAGGAGGAATTGGAAAGGAAGTGGTGGGTGGGAAGGAAAGGAAAGTACGGAGGGGAATGGAGTTAAATAGTGGTTCACGCCCTCCGTCTATCTCCGGTCCTCCAGTTTTCCCCTCCTTCCCCCTCCCCCCCTTTTTTTTTTTTTCTTTCACTAATAATTTACTCTTACGGGTTAGCTTTCGTTGACTTTGAAAGCTCCACACCAATCATTTTACGAATTGACTATGGATCTTCTGCCGGCTTCCAAGATGAGGATTGTTGGGCACTAGCTTCCCCTTCCCAAGAACGCGAAGGTTCATTCGGTGCCTGCGTCTACGCTCCGTATCGGACACGGAAGAGGAAAAAGTGGACATCCATGGTACAACTCTGTACTCCGTATTCCGGAAGCTGTTTGCGCAGACTGCCGGCACCATCCGCATCCGGACCAGCTTTCCTGACCTCACTTCGGATTCCCCTCTATAGTCAATCTATAGACTAATTTTCCGTGGTTCTACGAGTGCTACTTCTTTGCAATTGACATAGTCCCTTTAAAGCTCTTTACAGAGTACCATTGATACCGCAGAGGGCCTGGGACTGGGCTCCATAACCCCCCGGTGATCCGTGCGGATCCCCCAAACAGAGCAGAGATGAAGGAGGGGCAAAATTTGGCGGGGCTCTCAACTGGCGGTCTGCATTTATGAGCCATGACAGGTCGTGTCTAGAGCTCCTTATCGTCCTATGTTCACCGACCAACGAGCTACGTGTGATGCTTTCGCTCTAGGCCTTAAATGATTGACTAATAACCATAGATCTCGAAAGTAAGTAGTAACTAGTTACCCTATGCAAAATACCGAATATTCACTTTCCGCGATGTTACTTAGCTGCGTAATATGTATATCGTTTGCCCAATATGTGCTTCGCTATTGACCTATGTATTTATGCTTGAAAAACGCAATACAAGGATAAATTGATTGACAGGTGCCTTTTACATTGCAAATGTCCATGGCCCACGAGTGTACGCATATGCGGCCACTCGGAAACAATGTACCTCGACAGCTTCCAAGGTTGTCAATATCGGTATAGCTATAAAGTTTTCTCGCAACCTAGGTATTAGCCTCTCATAACCTTGGAAAGAGGAGGCTATACCCAAGCGAGAGACATCCTTTATATTTATCGCCTTGAAGGTATCCATGGATTACACCCTCCCCGACGGGTCTAGAATATGAGCATGTGTATATTATAGATTAATCTCTCTTATTCTATACGCAGCCTCATGTTGTCCAGCAACCATTTCTATCCCCGTCTTGGTTGATGCCACCTGGGCAGCCATCACGGGTCAACCGTATGTGTTTCGTTCGGGCTGCGATCAATCTTTATACCGGATGCTCAGTAAGATTCTCCTTTGTGTGTCGCGACCGATCAGGGACGCAATGGGGCAACCGCTTAGCCGCCTTCACAGTGTCCCAAATACTGTCAGAGGTCATGAAGATCCGATCAATTTCTTCCAAGCTGCGCCCGGCAGTCTCTGGAAAGAAAAAGTAGACGACTCCCATCATGACGGCATTCAATCCGGCGAAGATGATGAAGAACCGCCACTCAAGGGCCTGGAAAGCGACCGGGGTGATCTCGGTGATCAAGATGCAGAAAACCCAGTAGGTTCCCATGCTGATTCCATTGATCGTGCCACGCATTTTCAAGGGGCTTAATTCCGCAGCGTAGAGGAAGGGGATACCACCGTAACCGATGACGTAGCTGAAATGGTAGAGGAATATAAAAACGACAGCCCCGTCCATGGCTCTCTTGTTGTTGGGTTGAGATCCCAATGCGGCCACCAGCCCCAAGCATATCGCATTGCCAGCAGCGCTGGCGAGCATCAAGCCACGTCGACCGAACCCTTCAACGGTGTAGACACATACCGCACCTGCAATCAGGGTGATCAGCTGGTATATCGCGGCCAGAATTCTGGACTTGACCGAATCCAGTGAAAGATAGGTCTCGAAGATTGTATTGGCTAGAGGGATCAGGAAATCAGGATTCGATGCCGATTAAGAGAAGAGGAGAACCTACTGTAGAAGGTCACCGTATTCACGCCAGTTAATTGTAAAAACATCATCACAGTGGCAGCCAGCATGGCTCGGTGGAAAATACGCTGAGATCCCATGTTGAAAACCTGCTTGAAAGATGCCTCTCCAGCCAGCTTCAGGGATGATTCGACCTCTAAGATCTCCGCTTCTACCTTGAGGTCATTGGCATCAGCATCTTCCAAAGCAGCTAATACTTCGCGGGCTTCGACGATACGACCTTGCCGGACCAGCCACCGAGGAGATTCCGGCAACATGGTGATGCATCCGATCACCGTTAACGAAAGCAACATCTGCAATGCGAACGGCACCCGCCATCCCTCACTTTCTGGGGCGAAGGACATTCCAAAATCGATAAAGAGAACGAGGCAGGCGCCTAAACCGGCAAAGGGGCCAATCGTGGCCACATGGGCTCCGCGCTTGGAGGTCGTTGATAGTTCGGACTGCCAGATGGGAACGGTTGCTAAAACACCCCCCGTTCCAAGACCGATGATCAGGCGAGAAACGACGAGTTGTGCAAATTCAAAGGCAGTCGTCATGAGAATCGCGCCTACAATCTGTATGGCGGATGCCAGCATGATGACCTTTTTGCGACCGAGGATGTCGCCCAATCCAATACAGGAAAGCGCACCGAAAAGGCCTCCGACTGCGTATAGAGCGACCACTGTGCCTTGAATGGTGGACTTGTACGGCTTCTCTTCGGGCGCCGCATCGGTCAAGTCGATTTCGCGGAATTGTCTCTCGAAACTATCCAATGTCAAGACTCCACCCAGCATCGACTGGTTGTATCCAAATGACATGATTGCCGGCATCGTCACGCCGATGAGAGCCATCATATTGAGGCGATTGCCTCGTAGGCCCAGATATCGCTTCATCGTGGCTCCGAAGTGAAAATGGAAACTGGGGTAGAACTGCACAGAACGGGAGTTGAATTGGAAGGATAGGCATTTCTAGCACTAATCATCTCTTGTCTTTTGAAGAAGTTGACCTCCAAGGGGGAGAGGGGTGTTGTTACTCCAGCATTCCATCCCGACGTGTCTCGCGTCCTCGTTGCAGATTCGGACCTCCACGTCCCTTGCCATGCTCTTGAACCAGACCTGACGTCAATAAAACACCGATAAAGATCCTCGCTTAATGTTGTTGGTGGCAGCTCCCAATAAGACATGTTATAGCACGAGCCTTGCAGCGCTGGAGGTCCGAGGCGAGGGCGAAAGGGCAAAAAAGGGTCAAAGAAGGGCGTTTTTTGCAGATCGTTGCCACAGCCTGAAATAATGGAATCCTCTATGCAGTATTCAGTTCCATGCATTATCTTTCATACGGGTGTGGCTAGGACACTCGAGGACACTGTTGCCCCGAAGCATTCTCCATCTTTCTGCAACGCATACGGGCGTGAATAGCGGCCTTGGTGGCCACATCCTATTAGGGCTTACCGCTTAACTAACCGCTTACCCTTTTGGTTAGGCCGTAGGCTGATTTACAACTCTTATGTTTATAAACATCCTAATAGCCTTTTCAAACCTCTCCTTTTATCTTATCCTCGTACAATGTCTCCCCCAAAAACTAACGTTGAGCCTTATCGAGAGGAGATTATTAATCTCCTACAACGCCGACATACCTATGATTCTATTTGTGAGACCCTTAATATCTAATACAACATCCAAATCGCACCCCGTACGCTACGACGTCGTCTACAAGAATAGGGATATACGGTAGCGGAGGTCATCGATCTAACGGACGACGGTCTGTCAACTTCGCGTACGGACAACGAGGTACCGGGGATGCACTCCGAGGTAGACCTAACTTAGGATGAGCCTAGGCCACTAGAGTATGGGTAGTAGTGGTAGGAGGACGAGGTTTAAATATACGATGTATATAGGGGGCGTACGATCTAGCGTATGATCTGATAGAGAATCTGGCGGGAAATCTGGCGGGGGATCTTATTTTCTGATATCACCTACATCATTAATAGATATCACTACGTTTTTATGGAGATAAATGATCAAAATCACTAAAAAACTCGCCTAGAAGTGGTGAAGTTAGAAGGTGAAAACCTGATTACTAATTTTTGGAAATTTAGCCGGCAGAAAAATTTATTATGTAATGTGGCCGCCAAGGCCGCTATTCACGCCCGTAAACGCACCGTGTCATATGCAGGGGAGCTGTTGTGGAACTATTGAAACGTCGGAGTGAGAAGTTCGCTTTGCCGAATAGGACGATACATCCTACTTATCATTATTGACCATTGTATTCTAACCGATCTCTGCTACACATCACTTCTACATTGACAAGAGACCATGAAAGCAAGGATGTACATTGATCGTGAGGCACGGTGTTCAAATAAGTACGCAATGTGGGCAGAGCTCAGCCTTTGCATTGTGACCAAGTACCCATCTATATCCCAGTGGAGAAGACATCGAAATAAGAAAGTTTCAAATAAACCCTGCCACTCACTCATCTCCTGCAGCATGGCGCATCGCTAAGGTTATCAAAGGTGGAATGATGGGACGCCATCCAGCGAAATCCCTGTCTTGCGCTCGATCCGACTGCGCTCGCGCTCGTTAGACACCGTGTCAGGAGACGCCTTTCTGTAGAAATCAAGGGTCTTGAGTAGCTCGGTCTTGGTGAAGGTTTCATCATAGTCGTTGGAATCCTCGGGGCCGGATATGATCACGGCGACATCTCCCTGGATAGTTGAACCACAGCAGCGCGAGGCGATCTCGTTGTGAGGCGAGGACCGCGCAGATGTGGTGTACACAAAGTAGAACCCGTTGTCAACATCATGATGCGAATAAAATTTCGCATCCATCCCTATTCCAGGCCACCCAAGTCTTTTCATCAGCTCGCGCGGTTCGGCGGCGGTGTCTCCATATGATTTCAGATCAAATGGTTCGACATGGTCGGCATCCCTGATGCCGCCATTTGTAGAGAGGGCTCTAATGAGGAAGCAATTGTGCATCTGGGCACCGGCGCAGTGAGCTTTGTGTTTCTTCCAGTCGCTCTTCTGGCAGGTCTTGCTGCAGTACCGGGCCTTTGGTTCGACGCAGCCTGCACACACGAGAGTGCCCGGCTTCGAGCAGCTCTCTGCAGGACAGAGCTCGATAGTCATTTTGAAAGTATCTGAGTTATTAGATGAGAAGCGGGGATGGAAGTTGGTCAAGAGAACTCGAAGTATGAGACGCTCAGAAAGGAGAGATTCGGTTCAGTGGATAACGCAATCGCGATGGGAGCAGAGTGAGCAAAAGGCGAGAACCTGGTAATAATTTCCAAGGTTGTAGATATAATCAACTTCAGGAGAGTTTTGATGGAAAGACGTTATATCCTTTGTGATGCGATATTGAGATCATACACTTATTTTCCTGTCTATAAAGATCCTATTTTCGGAGTAAAAATTCATTCCCTTCACTCTTCAATTTTCTCTTACTAACTATCACTATTTCAATGGCGTTAATCATTGCCCAGGGGATTCATCTTTTCATCAATATCAGCTAGGCCCCAGCTCATCGGATAAGTTAGTTAGGCCAGGGAGAATCCCATGATTGGCTATCATCATCTGCAGAAGTAATCAATCAGTTCATCCGTTCACGGAGATCTTTGCCTATCGGCCCTCATCATCATATGGGCGTGGGTTTAGAAACTCCGAGAGATACCATTGGAGTCGGTACAGAAAGCCGAGTTTCTAGTAGTGGGAATATGCCTAGTTCTCTAGGGCCTAGGCCACCAATCGGTCCAATGCTCCAGAACGGGTGAATATCCGTAAGCGGTATAAGCTGGTTTTGCTTGGCTAGAGCATTGGTGCGATGAGCATATGAGAAGGGTCTATATCCTAGTAAATACCCCAGGATAAACCATAAAAAGAGGGTTATGAAGGTTAATTCTACAAGTCTTATCTATAAGAACACGACCGCGATCGCGGAAACGTGAGCTAACGGGCGTTGAAGGTGGCGATCGATTCGTGGATCGTCAGGCACAGGACCGGCTGATCCAAATCCCCTTCGCACTGACTCCCTGCATAGATGGCCGATTTGTGCGCCCAGCGTCAGCTTCGGGAGAGCTGGAGCATGCACTGAAATATTCCCATAGGCGGATTCCGTGATGATCAGGGTACGGAGTACTGGATATACTCTAGGGCTGTATCGTCATATCGAGTCGCAATCTGGGTCCGCTCAGCCCCATCCAGAGCCCTATGATTGGGGGTGTACCCCATAGTATATTTCTCATCACATTGCTGATCATCAGATAAGCTACTGATGACGACCATTTCTAGAAGTACATGGATATATATACTCCGTAGATAGATGCGACAGGAACATGGATCAGTATGTAACGAGGAGGGGAAAAGGAACTCTTGTAGGAGAGGATTCAAAGACTCAAGGGTAAAGGCACGCAATGACCACAGATCGGGATCCACTGAGCACCAACTTCCCGTCCCACATCATTCATTCACCTTAATTGGCAACAGTTGAGTGGAGTAGAACCGAAGTGTCAAAACACTGGGAGAAAGCTAGGATGATGTGGGCCCGAGTGTACTCCGAGTGGAGTACATGAGCACATCTTCAGGGGTTAAAGGGAAGATCTAAGTGAGTGAACAACAACAACAACAACAACTACTACTACTACTACTACTACTACTACCTACTATGTACTACCTATACTACCACAGCTACCCTTGAAATAAGAAGCTAACAATTGCATCAGCGAGTGGAGCCCCAAAAGCAATTCCGTGTTCTGTCCAAAGAGCCTTTTTTTAACTTTACCCCTGAATCTCAGTCAACTTACGAATCCTCCGTCCGTCCTGGAGACACTACGCTCCTAGTGCGATTGCACAAGTTTACTCCTCAGCTCCACATCTTCAATCCCTCTTTTTCCAGAAACATTCATCTATCGTTATCCCTCCGGAGTCCGGACTGAAACATTCTCCCCCGCAGTTCATGGTGATGCAGCTGGGGCAGCCCACTGAAACCCCTCGATGACTCCATGATCCCACTGTGGTTTCCCGTTGATACGAAGACAGAATGGCGACTATGGATTTGGGCTTGCCCACGATCAAATGCTCCAACTGTGGCCACAATGTTGAGATTTCGGCCATGGGTGACCATGTGTGCGCCGTTGACCACGGTACGCATTGATTTCCATATACAATCAACCTGCCCATCGTTAATGTTGTATAGCCCCTGTCGCACCGATCCCCTCGCCTCCCCCGTCCGCTGGGCTCGACTCTTCAAATCAACTAAAGCCCGGTCGAGTTCCTCCTCGCATCGATCCTTCAATGGCAAGTACGTACAGAACCTCCGTGAAATACACGGGATGTGCCACTGACAGTCTCCCAGACCGCGCATTCCTCCAGCCCAATGTACAGACGCCGGCAAGTAGCGTGGGCTCACATACGCCATCGCCGCTCTCCGCGAGGTCGGCACCTCGATCTCCCATAAAGGTGTCGCCGGAAGATGATTCCGTACACGATCAGGATTCCTTTTTCTCCTTCCCAATGCCAGGAAATCGATCACCGACCCGCGTGGGAACCCCTGGTATGATGGCCAATTCCACAGCACGATCTGCCGCTCCCGTACCATCACCGCGACTGGGTGTCAACCTGGTGCCGGAGGATATACAGCTTCCTGCCAGTCCGCTCCCACCCTCGCAAGACACGAGGGAGATGGCTCACCAGCGTGGAGATTCATTGGCAAGCCACAGTAGCTACCGCACCTCGTTGGCAAGCACCCGCTACGGAAGCTCGACTGCGCGATCTTCAACGACCAGCTTCTCGCGCGGGTTCCGCACATTCATGGATGATACCCCGCCGATGCCACCGCCCCTTCGAACTCCGAACAAAGGCTTTTTCTCTCGAGACTCGAACCTGTCCGTCAGCTCCTCTTATCGGAGTGACCGAGGAGATACCTACAGTGGTTTTGATTTCGGCATCTCGGACCGCCATCATTCAGGTCTGCAGGATCTGCCCGAGGAACGCTCACCGGAGGAGGTTGCATCCAACCTCGACGAGGCCTTCCCACCACCTACACAGACCCACCTTCACCCGGCCGATGCGGAGTTCGGCAGTGACGGCCTGAGAAAGAGAAATTCCGACGCCACCAGTGAGAGCAATCTATCTGTAACCAGCTTTGCACGGGCCTTGGGCCTGGATGGCCATTCTCAGCGACCGGAGGGCTCGACTTCCTCGGACTCGTCACCGCCATCAGATACTCATAGTGGCAGTTCCATGTCCAGCCTGCCCTCCGATGCTAGCTTGAACCGGTATAAACCATCCGATCCCCTCAACCTGGGTCCGCTTGTGGAGCAGTTACCCGCGCGAACGCGACAGACTATTCTCGAACTACCCGGTCGGATACCGGGTACAATGGACGAGGTGCCTCCGATTCCGGCCGCCTTCTTCAGCCCTGACTCGCCCACTGATCCAGCGATCGGTCAAGGCGGTCTATCGCTGATTGCTGAAAAGCGTGAGAAGCACCAAGCGCGTGAGACTCCGATGGAACACCAACCCGAGGAACATCCTTCCCCTCCTCGAGCCACCGCGCCAATTCTTCAGACATCAAGTCGATCTGCCACACGATCAAAAGGCACATGCAAAGGATGTGGTGAGAATATTGTGGGGAAATCTATATCATCCTCCGATGGTCGCCTTACAGGGCGATACCACCGTGGTTGTTTCGTCTGCTTTGAATGCCATTCTCCTTTCCAAACAGCTGATTTCTACGTTCTCAATAATCGTCCCTTCTGCGCACAGCATTACCATGAGCGCAATGGGTCTTTGTGCTCCACCTGTCATAATGGAATCGAGGGCCACTATCTCGAGACCGTTGAACAGAACCCCAACCGACCGGATCGTCGTCGATTCCATACCGAATGCCTGCAATGTCGAACCTGTCATGTTTTGCTCAATGGTGATTATTTCGAATGGAACGGCGAAGTCTATTGTGAACGTGACGCTCGGCGGGCTGCAGCGGCCTTCTATCCACCTGCTCCTGGCCGTCGACGACCCACTCACGGATCCTCTCCTTTAGGATCTTCCCCCTTGTCTCACGGCTATCCTCCCCCATCTGGATATGCCCCTCCCCGGTCTCCAGGGCCGGGTCAGGGACTTCGTCCCGGGCCACGGTTCCCCTCTGGTGGCGCGCGACGTTTCCCGGAGAGACGAACCACCAAGCTCATGATGATCTGAGATCGATGAGCTCCTCAACAATTCCGCGCCAGTGGCTTGCAGAATGTTGCCCTTTTACATTCGCCCGGTCGATCTTCACCAAATCGTCCAGATTTAGCATTCGTTTCACATTGCGCTATACCCTCCATGTCCTTGGTGTTGATTAATTCGACCGACGTCGGCTGGCGTTGATCCTTCATTACTCTGCGTTTGTGGATTTTCCTTTTCCTTGTCTCCATTGTGCCTCATATCCTTCGGTCCCCCTTTTCCCTTGTGTTGTTGGGCGATGGTATCCTTTTGGCCCCGGTGTTTTATTATCCTCGTTTTTTGTCGCCATTGTGTCGGCATGGCTTTCATGTACTTTTTTCATCGGCTCGGTGTTTCATTGGCGGGCGGTATTTGTGCTTGTACAGGATTAAATGAACGTAATGTCTACTACAAGTAACCCGAAATCGCATTCTATCGTCATCTCATCTTTGATCAAGCTTACTACCCGGTTGTTCTCGTCGGCGATTTAGCGAACTTTGCGTTGTTCGAACTGCACACGCTCCACCGAGGGGAAATACTTGCGTCTAAGGAACCAACCGAAGAGCAGCAAAAACATAGCCACGGTTAGAATTCGAAGCCGCTCACTGATGGTCAGCCGATCCAGTTCTGGATCATGAAAGGCGCCCGCTTCGTTCGTCTGCTCCTTCTCCCATTCCATGCAGAGTTTTCGGAACCGAGCTGGCTCATCCGTGATGACTCCCTCCACCTTATGGCGAACAGCCCAGCGCATCAAGCTTGGTGAGTTAACTGTCCATAAATAGACGCGGCGACGCGCGGCTCGGGCCTCTTCTAGAAACCCACCGCCGAGCGGGCCCATCAACACCATCTGATTGACGCTGAAAGAGATCCCCGGCACCCGCAGAAACTGGCGGGCGTAACCCAGATCGAAGCAGATCAACATCATGGGATAGCGTGGCAGGTATCGTGCATGCAGAGGCAGATATAGGGCTGACCAGCATCCCAGCATGACTCGCTGATGCCAGTCAGGTCCTGCAGCCGGGATGGGCACTGATTCAATCGTTTCGGCGATTCGTCGCATGACGATGTCAGCGTCATCACTACGCTGCGGACAGTCAGTGATAATTTCCAAGTTTGTGCCTACAAACCGGAGTAAGTCTTACCTTGATGTCGAGCACGATCGAGATATGTTCGCGCCCTGGTTGGCGCATAAATTCCAGGACGTCGACGAGCCTCGCCATCGGTTCGTGTGGCGCCTCCAGAGTATGAATTGTTTTCAAATAAGCCCAATCGCATTCCTTCACCTTCTTCTTGATGCCGAAGCATCGTTGCAGGGTCGCATCCTGCATTGGGTGAGCATCGCTTCACTGATGGGAGTAAGCTTTGCTTACATGCGACAACACTACGACTCCGTCGCGGGAAAGACGCAGGTCGAGCTCCAGTGCATGAGTTCCTGCCTGAATGGCTCCCTCAATCGCACGTAGCGTGTTCTCCGGAAACTTCCCTTTGTATCCTCGATGAGAGATCGTTTGGGGCAGACGCGGGGACTTATCATCAACCGGCGAGTGCATGTAATGTACTAGAGAGACATGAGGGATCATAGCTCTTTCAGCTCGAAAAATATCACCAACCTGAAGTATCCGGGGAATGCTCCTCATGGAGAAATGTGCGGTCGTCATTCATCATTGCGGGTTGGAAAGCTGAGTTGGACATGCCGGCGGATTTATGTCACCGGAGTTTGGCGGAGTTATGGTCACGAATGTAGTTGTTGCAAGCTGTGCGTCTCTGTTGTTAGAGAAGGTCTGTTTTCACAATCGGGTTGGTTTACCGTGATGCTCGACGTCCACGCGCAAAACACGGATGGTCCAGAGCATCCAGACACGATGGTTAGAGGCACCATCGAGGCATCATGACGGCACAAAGCAGGAGCAGATAGCGGTGGGGCTTTGTGGATTACTCAGCTTCGAACTATCTCCGAATTTCGAGCTTCTTTCTCCAATTCGGCGTGTAATCACGACTGTTTGGTCCCGGAGTTTTACCGTTCAATTTCATCATTCCCACTATTCAGTTATGTCTGTTCAGCAGTGGGTGACGCCCCTTGAGGGCCTCGATAGCCTTCGCCAAACCGAAGCGCCAATGCCGATCCCAGGACCGGGGGAGGTGCTGGTGGAGGTCCATGCCGTTTCTCTCAACTACCGGGACGTGGAAGGTTAGTGCTTGTCCCTCAGTTCAATTCTGGGAGAAAAGCGCGAGCTGATGAGGTCCAAGTCACCAAAGGTGAATATAAGCATCACAAAACCGCCGAGCAGAATGCCACCATCGTGCCCTGCTCGGACATGTGTGGCGTGATCACCCAAGTGGGATCCGACGTGTCTCAATGGACCGTGGGTGATCGAGTACTCTCGACTTTTGTGCCCGAGCACCAGACGGGCCAAGTAACCGAAAAGGAGCTCGCAGGGAGTCTCGGTCTCCCCTTGAACGGCGTCCTCACCACGCACCGGGTCTTCCCCGCACACGGTCTCGTCCCAGCCCCAGGCTATATGTCAGATGAAGAGGCATGCACTCTACCTATCGCCGCGGTCACAGCATGGATGTCAATCAATGGAATGCGACCAATGGGACAGAGCGGTGGAAAGGACGAGTATATCCTTCTTCAGGGTACGGGTGGTGTAGCGATTGCAGGACTGCAGATTGCCAAAGCAGCAGGTGCAAAGGGTGAGCTGGAACTGTCTTCTATTGGAAAATGCATGTCGCTAAGTGTACAGTCATAATCACATCCTCATCCGATGCCAAACTCGACCAGGCCAAACAGCTTGGGGCCGATTATACCATCAACTACCGCACCAACCCCAACTGGGAAATCGAGGTGATGCAATGGACCGGTAATCACGGTGCCGATATCATTCTCGAGGTCGGTGGGGCCCAGACTCTGAGGAAGAGCTTCGACTGTATCGCCTTTGGAGGCTTGATTGACTGCATTGGGTACGTCTCGGGCAAGATGGATACGACGGATGACCGAATGAACGTCAACGTGTTGGCACTACGCCGTACGGTGACCCTCAAGGGCATTATCAACGGCCCCAAAGATCGGTTCGAGGAGATGATCCGGTTCTACGAGACGCACCAGATTCACCCGGTGGTCAATCGTGTCTTCACCTTCACCGAAGCCAAGGAGGCGTTCAAGTTTTTGGAGAGCGGAAATCACTTTGGAAAAGTGGTAATTCAGGTCAAGTCATAGTCACATCCTTCTGTAAATACCAGTTTATTGAAGTAAAATTGGAAATTCGGTCTCGGACAACCGCCTACTGGTCATTCCCACTCGGCTTGAGGACGCCGGTCGCGATGCCCAATTCCTCCTTCATCACTTTACCGCCCACCGTCAACGGCTGACAGTCCTGCAGCACGAACACCATTCGTGCCCACTCGGTGTCGCTAGGGTTTCGCCAGCCGTGCATCGTAGCGCGCTGAACGGCGACATCTCCTCGCTGCATCCGAACGGGTTCTCCCTCCTCCACGACCATCTCAATTTCTCCCTCCAGCACGATGCCATAGTCCAGACTCTGCGTACGATGCACGACACACTGGTTGTTGGGAGCAAAATCCACGATACGACAGACGGTGCCCCGAGGATTGACCAGGCCGAGTTGGTTGGATTCGATGAGCTTTTCATGAGCCTTGAGGTCGGCGTCGTTGTTTAGATCGGCGGGGAAGTGAGACGTGGTGTACACAACGTCGAAGGCCATGTCATTGGCTTCGAACGACTTCCACTCGCCCGGAGAGGAGGAATGGACGATGGCGTTGCCGGCGGCATCATGACCGGTGATGTGCCGAGTGACGGGGCGAAGAGGCGAGATCTGACCGGGATTCGACATGATGAAGAGATTTGTTTTCTTTCGAATTGCATTCGCATCGCATCTTGTCTCACCTCGTTGCACAAAAGAGCGGTGAGAATAGGGCTGTTTCCGGCTGCACATCAGTCGACACAACAGTAGACATCCATGCTATTACTCTACAGACGCTTCCCGCATTGCCCAGCGCGTCTTTTTCTCGGTGGATCCCAATTTCCATCTCCGAAACCCACTTCTACCTCGATCGTTCTATGGGGTTTACCGGTATCCACTATACGGGACGGTCCGTCTTTGCCGGCGAAGACAGTGGATTCGACTATGTATAACGGATATCGGCTTTAGGGGCTTTCATCATTGTGCATAGACATGAGTCACAGGAACCAGCGGAATTGTGGCGACGAAGGGCCCTCACGCATGCGCTCCGTGGGGATATCCCGCGCACGGAGTATCACTCCGTCGCACCGGTCACGGCGCTTGTTGTCCAGCAACATGTACAGCCCGAGCAACCCCGCCAGGAAGGCGCCAGTGGCACCAAATGCCCCGACGGTGATCAGGGCGGGCATATACTTGGGGGCATCCTGCTCCCGGAATACGTTGCTGCCGACCAGGCCCATCAGGTTAGCCAGGGGCACACCGATACTGGTAAGAAGCACGCGGCGGCCTTCGTGCGCAATATTGTTGTTATACCAGGTACTCAGAATCACTGACGGCGCAGACGTGCCCCATGTCATCATAAAGGTCGCAAAGTAGGCCAATTGCAGCTCTTGGTGAACATCGTCGATGGAGGCGTAGATCATGAAGCCAGTAAAGGTGAGCAGGAATCCCAGCACGAGGAATGGCGACCGTAGCCGACTGTAATCCGAGCAGAAGGCGAGAATTAGCAACATTACGGCGCCGGTTACATTCGGGGCCACGGTGTAGAGATTGGTCTTGACGGTCGAATAGCCCAGTCGCGCCACGATTTGAGGCATGAAAAGAGCCACGCCCTGCAGCGGAACACCCAGGCAGATTTCAATGCAGAGGAAAATATAGGTCGTGGGTTGCTTGAAAATACCAATCGCCTCGCGGAGGCTGAACTTCTCATTCACCACGGCACTCGAATCCACCTGGATACGATGGAAGGCCAGCGCCTTCTCCTCTTCGGACAGGAAGGTGGCCTCGGCCGCGCTCCTAGGGAGATAGAACCAGGCGAACACGGCAGAGACGACAGTCGCTCCACCCTCAATAATAAAGAGATAGCGCCAGTTTGGGAGATTCGAGCCCTCAATTTGGAAGACACCGAACGCAATGAGACCCGAGAAGGCATATGCAATGTTCGAGGCAGCGTAGAAAAACGCCAGTCGGCGGGCCAGCTCGCCGCGGCGATAGAAAGTGGTCAGATAATAAATGACTAGGGGAAAGAAGGGGGCTTCGGCCATGCCCAGGAACCAGCGCAGCGCAAAGATGCCCCCGAAGTTTTTGGCGGCCGAGGACAGCAGTGTAAAAGAGCCAAACGAAAGCATCAAAATGGGCAGCACGCGAGCAGGACTGAATTTCTTTCCGAGCATGGCTAACGGCGGGGCGAAGATCACAAAGGGCACGAAGAAGATGGATAATAGCAAGTTGTACTGGTTAGGCTTGAAATGGAGATCTGTGAGATGAAGGGTGAGTATATCGGTGTATCATGGCATCAATTGAGAATTCGTACCATCGGTCATTCCGTCCGTCTTTGCATTTCCCAGGTTGCCCTTATCCAGGGCCACGAAAAGGTCTATAAGTGATCGAGTCAGAAAAGAGCACGAGAACCAACATGATATTCACGGCAGACATACACATCACGGCCAGGATCGGGAGTATCCGCAGGTCAAACCGTCGACAAAGACGTCGCTCGGCCTTGTGATCAACCACGCGACTGGCCTCATCGACGATATCGGGAGCGGATGCATATCCCTGAAGCTTGTTGGGCTCGTCGACGGTACCAATGGCAGTCTTATCCGTGTCGTCCAGCGACGGGCGAGTGGGATCCATTATGAAGGGGATCGTTTTTTTTCAACCGGTTCGACCGTATGAGACGAGTGAGAGGTGTCCTAACGAGACATCCCTTGCTCCTTAACAAGAATGTCGTATCACAGCCCATGTCAACCCCCACGCTTCTCCGCATATAGGAGTCCATTGGGTCCATTGGGGACAAGGCAAAAGACGGAAGAGGTCTGAGAGGTTGCAGATCGTTGATACCTCGTACCGCACGGTTGCATCCACTTGGGGAGAGAACCAATCTGCGGAGGTGGCCTATCGCGGATTTTTACCGAGGTTTGATAAGTGATACGGAATGCTCACGCTAACTTGGAGTACATATGTGACCTGACTATACCTAGCTACCGAGTATCTCCCCTCTCTTATCTCGCGCGTCAGAAGAAAGTGCCTCTCGACATGCTTTATGCTTCATATCCCGTGGATCCTTGAGACTGAAGTGGGTGCTTCCTATTCCGGTTCTAGGGTTGCATTTGACCTCATGACATCTTCTATAAGCAAACAACATTATTACAGGGACTAACATTGGATCCTCTACCATTAGCGACAGGGAACTCCACCTTTACTTATATTACACGTGCACTTGTGTTGGTCATGTGATTCCCCGTAAAAAGACCCATCAGGTCAGTCCCCCATATCCACATTTCTACTCTGCATTTCATATTACTATTTGGTTTATTCTACAGTTCGATGCATGATGCTGCCTAGGAAACAAGCGACAGGGTCGCCGATGCCTGGGCACTCCACATTCTCGATCTAGAGATCTTCCAGAGAATTGGGAACTTCTTTCTCCGGCACGACTGCCAAAGTGACCCCGTCAAATTTACAATCTTGCAGATAGGCGGCTTCAATGCTGCACTACTGATGGGTTTCGAAAGATCCCGCTCTAGTATCATACGGTTCCCACTGCCCGGTGCTACCATGTTCCCCGAAGAAAAAGTCCGCAGTGAGGTCGCTATCATGCGATTTATTGGAAATCAATCCACGATTCCAGTGCCTTTCGCTACTCATTCGGGAGGGAAAAAAGAGAGTCCCCTTTAGAATTGGTCCCTTTTATCATCATAGAGTATATCGACACTAGTTATACAAATATATGGAAAATCCTCAGGACACCGGGACGCCCGAAAGAAGAGCGCGCAAGGCTCAATCCGGATATCAGCGAGACTGAGCTAGTAGCTCTTTATAGAGAGCTAGCAAGCGTTCTCCTTTCGTTGTCCAAACCGTCCCAAATGTCAAATTGATGATTTTACCTAGGAAATAGCAAGCCGACCTCTGTCTGTACACATAAACGAACTTGTTCGACTAGGAACGCTGCCCTAGTCAAAATTACCGGCCAATATATTCGATACAGCGTCTTCGTATTTTGAAGCTTCCAGGCCGCAGGTGGAAATCGCATTTTGAATGACGGTCCCGGTCCAAATATCGTGAGCCGCATTGACCGAGATGTGATAGCACAGTCCGGTATCAAATACGCCATGATATTCGAAGGCGTGAGTGTCATTGGAGTCGCAGCTACCGATGTGCTATCGCAGACTCAAATCAGAAACCGTTTGATTGTCGCATACCAGCAGATCGCAATGAATACATGCAGCAGCTCTACCCCTCTTTGATGCCACAATCACTCCGTTTGGGACGCCTCAAACTTCCAATTATACTCAGCCTTACTCGGATGAGGAGAGAGAAAAAACGCGTCAGCGGGTCAACGCTTTCATCCGAGAAAGTGGTATCTTCGACGCGGTTCTTGATTTTGATCGCGTAGTGCCTGATCCACAGGCGCCGTCACAGCTATGGGCCAGATACGATCCTGGGGACCATCTTCATCCCAACGAAGCCGGGTATCAGGCTGTCGCGGAATATTTCCCGTTGGAGGTTTTTTCATAGTTTGTGTAAAAGCATGCCCCTATGAGAGGGCATACTAGGGACGGGACGGAGGAGGACGAGGTAATAGGATCAAAGTGTTTGAGATGGTAGGCATGTACATGCATTGGTCGAAACCACTCAACTATAGTAATTTTGATTATACAGATGACGATTAGCTGCGTCGTCTCAGGGCGGCTCCCACGCTCCTCTTCTTAAACGCTCCACTGTTGGCCAGTGACTGACTCCGTCCTGGGCCAAAGTCGGGCTCTCCACCCAAAGTACCAAAGATATCACCAACATAGTTGCGAGGCTTCACACCGGAGGCAAAGGTGGAATGCCATCCCTTCAAGATACCTTCAACGACACGGATTCCGGCGCGGTAGATGTTCTCCACGGCCGGCTCAAATCCACCCTGGTCAGCATATAGTAGGTTTTCGGTTGCAGCCTCCCCGGGGTAGGGGCGGTCAAAGTCGGACGCAGTGCGCATCACAATAATGCGGGAGAAGTCAGTCAGGTTTCTGGCCGACGATCGAAGGAGGACCTCGAGCGTAGCGTTGTCTTCCTGCGCACTGGAGCAGTAGTCGCCCGTGCCGTTGGTGAACAACTTGGTGGTATTCTCGAAAGCATTGCCCAGAATATCGCCACTGTAGTAGACATCCGAAGTAGCAACGTCGCACTCGATGACTCCCGGAGCCAACGTAGCCGCCTTGTACTCTGCACTCTCGGTTGTGTAGTGGGCGCGATAGGCCTTGGCGGCCGAAGAGTCAGCAAAGTGCGCTTGGCGAGCAAAGCCTGCCGCAATGCTACGAAGGTCTGCGTTGACCTCGAAGACCTCCGTGCCGTAGATATTGGTGGGATACTGGTCGGGGTAATCGGAGCCTAGGGGAATATACCCAGTCGAGTAGTTGGAAGAAAGTTCTCGGATGTCAATCTCGTACTGAAGGGCCACTTGAACAGCATATCGTGCAAAGGTCGCCGAGCCGAGAGTAGCTCGCTTGGGGTTGACACCTGCAATGCCGGCAATAAAGAAGTAGGTCTGCGTGAGGTTGAATAGGGGCGAGAAAGCAACGGAGGTGACGGTCGTGGCGGCATTAATCTCGGATTCGCCGGTGATCAGCTGGCAAATCTCGTGATTCTCGGTACAGTGTACCTCGGGATAAATGGGTAAAAGACCGGGGACGCTGATGTTGTGAGCCAGGAGGTTGAATTCAGGAATATTCCACCACGCCTTAGCTTCGGGTTCAAACTGCGAGATCATGAGTACGGGATTGTCGGGGTACGGTTCAGATATCATTCACGGGCATACTCATACCATTGACACGATGAACACCTTCGGAGCAATCTTGTCATGAGACGTGCGTGCAGAAGCGGCACATAGAGAGCTTCCACCCAGCAGGAGCGGGACCAGGGATCGCAGGGACACCATGGTGTTAAAACGTTAGCTGCTCTGGTAGACCGAGGTGGCGGGGAGTACCGGCTTTTAAAGCCTAGCAGAGATCCACGATGCAAATTTTGAATTCCGTCGCGTCTTCCGTGAGATTGTTGAGATTGTCCCAATTCTCCGAGTGGATCAACACGCGATACTCGATATAGAAACGATCAGCAATGATTCTGTCAACGAGTTTTGGTTCGGAATTGGCGATAGCTTTCTGATTGGCCTCTGACAGTCAAGCTCCGTAGAACTTGACCAGCTATGATAGAACGCTGGTTATCCAATTGGCTTATACTAATCTCGGTGGACCATGCCTTATCCGATTAATTCGGTGGCCCTTGCAGTCGCCTTATCGCGGATGCTTTGCACATTCGCCCGTCGGAGTTTGCCGGTGGATCCGACGGGAATTTCCATAGTAGCAAAAGTCGTTTATTTAGACACGGAAAGTGACAGCGTCTAGCGTATAAATCCATGTGGACGCCGTTGAAGAACGAATTGCTTGTGTCTTCTTTTCGGTGCTCTATTCTCTCGTCTTAGTAGTTAACCAAGAGTAGAAAGTATACATACCGAAGAATAAGTTTACATTATCACGTGAATATTGGATATTGGTCCGAGTAAGTCGGCAGGTGAAGTGGAGTATGAACATTGTACCCAAGGAAAGCGCGTGGAGTGCCTGACCCGTGCCTGACTTGTACCTGACTTGTGCCTGGCTCCATAAAATGAAGAGATTGTGTGGTCTGAATCACGAAGAGCACTCAGGGACCATCTAGGACGAGAATCATATATGCGGGGATGGAATCTAGCACCTCGTCTCAGTCAAAGTCTAGTCAACTCTCCATCGCAAGCAACTCTTGATACGATACCCTTTAAAAGTCTGTATGACGCGTGGGACTCCAGCCACCGTGGAACATCGGAACATCATGTGCCCAGGTGGAGCATGACGCATGTCAAATCTGTCAAATCGCTTTAAGATAGACCAGATCGAGTGCTGATCGCAAATTCAAAGTCGTTGATTTTCAACGTCATTTCCCACTGACGTCATTTTTAATATATCGAACACATTGCACAGGAAAAAGCAAATAAAACTATCAGTCCCCGCGTGGGGGAAACCACGTTTGCTGTTTTACGCTCATTTTGAACCACCTGGTATGCCCTTCTCCGGTGATGTTGAGCTCCCGGGCTGACTGAAAATAGCATATTTACCACGTTTCTCCGCCATGCCGTCAATGCACGAACGTATCCGCGAGGATCTCCTCAATAAAGAGCGTGCCTTGTGGACAGCCCTAACGTCTGCCGACCCGGCGCCTGCCGTGCAGAAGCTTTGCAACCCGGAAGCGAACATGATCTTCCCCCAGATGGAAGTCTTAACGCTCGAGGACCCATCCCAGTTGGAGGCCGCCTTGAAGCCACCATTCCACCGGTTCGACGGGTACCAGCTCGATGATGTCCGAACGATCGTTATCGACCTCATGGCTGGGTCTGTCACATACAAAATCCGTGCGATTCGAGGCAAGAATGAGTATCATGCAACGGCATGCACCACATGGAGCCAAGCGTCAGATGGCGAGTGGCGGATCGTTTGCCATCAGGAGACGCTGTTGTAGAGTGATTAGTCATGGATGGATTACTTATACAAATTCACAGCTGGGAGCAGGGTATATGGATGAGCGGGTCATCGTGGTCATGCGTTATGAATCGATGAAGCTATTAATGTCACCTTTGCAAAACTCGGTACACTCAATTTTGATATTCAATATGCTTTAATTAGCACAGTTGCTAAGATTGCTTTGTGGTATAAAATAGATTCGTGACCAAGGCGGGAACCTCCGAGGAGTTGTCAAGTGGCTGATTAATCTACAGGGATCAAAAGTAACCTCGGCCGCGCGGGGAAAAGGAGCTCAACTAGTCACTGCCCAAGTGTGCTCCAACTAGGACGGCCCTATGCGCTCTTAAGAACTAGGTATCTGCAGCCTATTCAATGACACTGGTCCTAGCCTTGCACTCGAAAATTATCGCATGGTGAACTTTCCGATACCCGGGGCTATACTTCAAGATGGTCGAGACCTTTTCGTCGGTGCCCAAGGTCGACTATTCACGACTTCGACACCCAGCTACTAAAACTGCCGAACTATCGAACCTGCGACAGGCGGTCTTTAAGGTTGGATTTCTTTATCTGACCAACACGGGTCTGGAGGTGCAATAACCAACTGCTGTGTAGCTTCAGAGAAGATGAGCTTACCGGGCTGTAGGATCTTATTCGCCGAGCTCACGAGGCACTGCCAGATCTGTTTGCTCTGCCTACGGAGGTGAAAGAGGACTGCAACATGATAAATTCTCCATCCTTCCTTGGATATACTCGGCTCGGTGCTGAAACAACGGCAGCCAAGACTGATCTCCGTGAGGTAATTGCCCCGCCGTCCTCAAGTCATCTGCAGTGAATTAAAGCATACGGTCAAAAGCAATTCGACTTCGGTACTCCCGGCATGACACCATGGACGAGCCAGGATCCATTCTGGCAAAGCCTTGAAGGACCCAACCAGGTACACCTTTTGAGTTCGCTGCAACTCCACTGTGTTTCTGACGACGGAATATAGTACCCGAAGCATCCACGGGCACAGTCTCTCGTGGAGGAATACATCCATAACATCGACGAACTAGCACAGAGCTTTGTGCATCTGGTGGCGGAATGCCTGTCCCTTCCCACAGACACCTTTGACGAGTTCAAAGGTAAAATGAGTCGACTGAAATTCGTCAGGTATCCGCCATCAGCGCCCAAATCCCAAGGCGTTGGCCCGCACAAGGATTCCGCGGGCCTATTCACCTTCCTCTCACAGGATGACTCGGGTGGGCTGCAGGTGCTGAACAAGAATGGCGAATGGATCGATGTCCCTCCGGTCGATGGTAGTCTGGTGATCAATATCCAACAGGGATTTGAAGCCATCACAGGAGGCATCTGTGCAGCCACAACGCATCGTGTCATCGTAAGTAGAATTCATACGACCCGGAGTTTTGAATGATCACTGATCCAAGCCTTGCAGGCTCCAACTTCTAGGACTCGATACAGTATTCCCTATTTCCTCGGAGTTAGGTTGGACCTCACTCTGGAGAAGTTGAAGGAGTCGGCCGCTCACATTGTGTCCTGCATCCCTACCTCGGGAGACGAGAAGAAATGCGCAGTCGATGTCCCAAGTGAATTCCTGTCACCCCTCTACTCCTGCGTAAGTATACAGGTCCATGTGCCATGATCGGTTCTAACAAATACTAGTTTGGAGAAGCGCATCTAAGGAATCGTATTTTGAGCCATCCCGACGTCGGACAGCGGTGGTATCCAGAGCTGTATTCCAGGTATTCTAAACAGACTCTGAAGTAACACTGAAGTTTCATTATCATATGCGACACGGACCTATGCGTAAAGAATGTAGCAACCCGAGCTATACTTTGGGTATTTTGTAGCATAGGCGTTCCACATCAACGTGCTATCTCCATGTGTTTCGGCCTACTTCACAAGAGAAGGATATTTTATTTCCTAGTCGAAGGGTACACAAACATGAAAGGACATTCGGTCGCGGCGCTGCGGGTCACGCGCTCCACATGTCCATGATCCGATTAACAAACCGAGGGGTACAAACCGTCGACAACCTACTGCCTGGCACGGTGGTCCTGGCCGATGGCAATCTTGTGATGGCCGCTGGGACCGAAACCCCTGATCTTTTCGGGACTACGAGGTGCAGGATACAACTTTAGCGTCGTAGACATTGACCCTGGACGCAGTTCTAGATACGCTTGATGAAGTGGAAGATCGAGTTGAATACGAAGACTAGAGAAAATCGCCTGGAGACGAGGCGCCACAGTATGTCAACTATGCCGAGCGTAAGCTTCTTCTATGCCTACTTATCGCTTGCAAAGTGCTAATGGCTATCTTAGCTGGTAATTCGATGGTATCGAACATCTATGGGGAGAATCCACCGCGTCTCCAGAATATTAAAGCCAAGTACAATTCAAAAAGTGTTCCACAGGGTGCATCCGATCCTACTCTCTACAAGTCACATTTCTGCATAATAGAATCCACGGACTCGAGATAGTAACATATTTCCACAATTCTGGCAAAATGGCTCCCGAGATACCACTGCGACAGCTTGTACTGAAAAGGTCGGCAGTATATGCCATTTTACATGCCGTATTTGCGTTATTCTGCGATAGGTGATTTTGCCCTCTAAGACGATGAGTCGCCAGTCCATCTTGTTCCCTCGTTCGAAGGTCCGGGGCGGATGATTGAAACAGGCTACTAGTCTGTCCATAGATAGGCGATAGAAGATGGATGATAAAGTAGCAACAGTCTGAATTCAAGGTTTTACACAATCGAAATGATTCTGCCGATGTAGTATCTACGAACTAGGCAGCAGCGAACACGGCGCACTTGACTCCACCATCTGCTTATAACCCAACTGCATGACAGAGACTCGATGTCCTCTTCCTCTCTATTCAGTTCTCCAAAATACCCATGCAACAACGACCGACAGCTTTATCCCCGCTGACAACCAGAGTGTGGGCGCAATTTCACCTGTGGCCTTGGTGACCCAACCGCCGACGATGGCACCCACCAGTGTCAGAACGAAGGCCACGACGCGTCGATCGCGCTTCTCATTTCGCAATAAAAAGAGCATTGGGTCCGAAATCAAATCACACAGAAGACTCGTGATCACTACAGTCGGGATTTCGTTGAAGCCCAGAGCCCGACTCGCAACGATCTGGCCCGCTGACTGCAAGCTGAGAAGAACGATGGGAACTAGTTGGTCCCATTGGGTTGTTTCTGATGACTGAATGCCATCGGAGATCACGCCACCCTGAATCAGTCCGGCAGAGATCAAGATGAAAATGGCCTGGATGAGAAAGGATAACATTAAGCCCCCTCGCCGCCGTGCACCGACAACACGATTCAGCCGAGCGAAGAGAAAACACCCTATGATGAAACATCCGACGGATGCCAAAGACCGAGTCCAACCGTACCGACGCGAATTTTGGTTCGACGCACCCAGTCCGATGAAGATGGTATTTCCTGTAACCCATCACGATCTATCAGCTTCTCAATTTCTGAATGCTAGGGTGTCCCTGTAAGGCCTGCGCTGCATATTACCGGTCTGCATTGAAACAAAGGTGGTGTAGGCTTCAAAAGGTTAGTTTCACCTACAGACAGTCATGAATGAGTCGCACCATCGTATATCGTGCTGTCAATCAGCCCGGATGTCAAACAGCAGGTAAACAGGAGCAGGTCTGCGTGCCGAGATTGAACTTCGTCGCCCAGAAAAGCCGTCAGCGCAGCAAATGATTCTTTCTCCAGATCCATTATTAAAAGCTTTTGACAGCTGCAACAAAGGAAGGCGAAGGGATGGAACGAGGAGATGGTTGGAAACCGCTCTTTTGCGCGACGCGGGAAAGTTCCCAACGATGCTTCTCGCGGACCTTGCCAATGATCCCGACAGTCAATCAGCGCCATAGTCACCCTGTTTCGCCGAACTTACTACCACTCCCATCCCCCAATACTCATAACGAGGGGAAGCCTTGCAAATAATGCTGCCGAGCAAAACCGAGCTCGAGAAGTATATTAGGTCAGCCACTATCACATATTGCGTCTCGGTGGACTTCATCTCATACCATGTTGCGAAATGATTGAGCGGGCCGTGATCTCCGCTGGGGACGCTGGCTTTCAGTCCGGATGTTGCGCCCAGAACGCCAAGCTGTACTCGGGAGGAATCCGTCTTGATAACGATCTTCTTGGCACCGCGCCTCTTGCCCCGAAGCCCACCAATGAGAGGCGTACAACTATGCCCGCAAGGGACTCATGCACCACCGTTCTTGACGGATACCGTCCGACACTTGCTCCCATGTTCCCTGTTGGCATCACCGAATGGCCCTATGATGAAATTGCCCGAGCATTCACATACCATAGCGGACCCGGCCTGTCCTGGGGCCTCGGGGGCAGTGCAATCTTGTGCTCCGGATTCGCGCACGACCTTTTTGTGGGCTGTTGATCTCCCGAAAGAAGAATTGCGGAGAGGCCTTGGCAAACTAGGATTTGATGCAACGGTCATCGACCAAGCCGAGCGAATCTTCTAAACAATGGCCTCTTTTCATACCAATATATGGTTCTGCATATGCAAGTGAGAATCCGACCCACACTCATTCTTCTAAGCGATCCCGGGACACGCTCTTCTTATGTCTTATCATCCCATGACTCGGAGTCTGCACTTATAGTATATTGAATGACATTGAGTCATCGGTCTATGAAGTTCAATATCACGGCAACAGATTTTGTTGCATGGGTCAGCATTTCTGCAAAACCCGGCGCCTCCTGTGACTGAACTGGGGACTCTTTCCGCTTTACGGGGCTATTGCAGGCTATCAGTATTCGCCAGCGGATCAGTTGAGGTGGTAGCGTGGTCATTCGGACTTTTGAGCTCGGATCAGTACGACCTCAGGCGACGATAACACATTGTATTGTATCTTGGCGTAGAGAGATGTTGCATTTCCAAGACACCAAGCCTCTTACTCAGGCCCATCACGTCTGGGACTTTTCGGTGACGAGCTCATTTGTTGCACCCTGATGGCTTCAGAGTGAAATATCCCTTCGAAAGCAGAGTTTGAGATATAAATTCCCTCGTTTCGCTCTTCAAATCGAAGAGTGTATCACAAAGCTCAGCCACAATCACAAATCATCCGCTTAGTCTTTGTATCTTTACTATGACTATCACCATTACCGTTGAGAAGGACGGCTACTACGAGGTGAATGGGATGCGACATGAGCCTACCGTCTCTCTCTATATCATTCCTGCAGCCTCCAAGTTACGTCGAATGCTAAGAGACACAAGAGACTTGATCGTGTGTCCGGGAGTCTACGATGGCCTTTCCGCACGAGTCGCTATGGAAGTAGGCTTCAAAGGACTTTATATGGTATGGGCATCAGTTTGAATTGGCCTATACTACCTGATTGATGCTCATCCGGAATGCAGACCGGCGCAGGCACAACAGCTTCCCGGCTAGGGATGGCAGACCTCGGTTTAGCCCAACTCCACGACATGCGTACCAACGCCGAGATGATTGCCAATCTTGATCCGTTTGGCCCGCCGCTGATTGCCGACATGGATCATGGATACGGAGGTGAGTTTGACAGACACCAGACATATCATAGGGCCCCGATAAACTTGAAGCTGACCTCCGGAACTTTATTGGAAAAAGGACCTCTTATGGTATCCAAATCCGTGCAGCAGTATATCCAGGCCGGTGTAGCTGGCTTCCACATCGAGGACCAAGTGCAAAACAAACGCTGTGGCCACCTTGGAGGCAAGAAGGTGGTCAGTCTCGAGGAGTACATGACGCGCATTCGAGCCGCCAAGTTGACAAAGGACCGACTGCACTCCGATATTGTTCTTATTGCACGCACCGATGCTCTTCAGCAGCATGGCTACGAGGACTGCATTCGCCGTCTGAAGGCAGCAAGGGATATTGGTGCTGATGTCGGTCTTTTGGAAGGATTCACTTCAAAGGAGCAGGCCAGCCAGGCAGTTCAGGACCTCGCTCCCTGGCCCCTTCTCCTTAACATGGTGGAAAATGGAGCAAGTCCAGTCATTACCACCAAGGAGGCGGAGGAAATGGGATTCCGGATCATGATTTTCTCATTTGCATCGCTAGCTCCAGCTTACTTGGGTATTCGGTCGGCCCTTATGCACCTAAAGACTGAAGGCATCGTTGGAACTCCTGAAGGACTTGGACCTCGCAAACTGTTCGAAGTTTGTGGCCTAATGGAATCAATGAAGGTAGACACCGAGGCTGGAGGTGATGGCTTTGCCGATGGCGTTTGATGAAACATCTGAGAGCTTTTTTATGTTCTATTGCTAGCTCAAGCTTATTACAACTGATTTCCAGCAATATCATCTCGATTGATTCCAAACTCGAGCTACCTTCTATGAAGCTCCAAGCCCCCAGGCCCTAGTACAAGCTCTCTTGGTCTGTATCCTCATGCGTTATTATAGGAATTGTTTTCACAAGCTCTTTTGTTACGACCAATTCACCTTCAGGCCTAGCTTTAAAAAGCATTGGCCAAAGACTCTGTTCAACCAATTTATTTGACGGATCTTCCACTGCTATGCCTGTCATGTGCTCCTCGCGGAATTGTCTTCCTGGAGAGCTCCACCAAAAGAAGTAGGAATCACCTTGCCGTTCCAGTTTCTCTTTGAAGTCAATGCATTGCCACAGCAAAGATTTGAGTTGCCTCATCCGCCGTGCTGCATCTGTAGTAGAGTAATGAGAGAACTTGTCCTCGACACTGTGTGCAATCCGATCACAGTCAGCTTCGAGATCAGACTTTGCAAGGCCCGCGGACGCAATGCTCATAGCATAGCGCCAATGTTGCCAGACATAAGATGGACCTAATCATGTTAGATAAACTGATGGTGTTACTTTGAAGGGTTACAAGACAACATACATGTCTTTTGTATCTCTCTGTCAATCTGAAAGAGAGGATCACCAAAGCTCTCATCTAAGCCGATCATGAAGCGGGCTAGGATTGACTGAAATATATGTTGAAACAGATCTGCGTGGACCTCGGAGAGTATCTTCATTTGATTGAGGGTTTGGTCACTCGGATCGGATGAGAGGTCTTCAATATCCCATGGAGTTGAAGGTATTTCAGTCGGGCAGCAGCCGTAATGCTTCTCCACCCAATAACTCACATCCTGGTACAGTTTTCGCATTGTCAGCCTTGCTTCTCCTTCCTCGAAGCAGTCTGTCCACCCTTCGAGCTTGGTGATCTTGGCCACAAGTTGACCATTTTCTTGGCGCGTAGTTTCTGCCATTTTCCGAGCTTCTTCGGCTACTTCAACGTGTCGACGCACACTTTCCCAACACATAACTTGAGCTTTCTGGGATTTCCTGGCATCCTCCTCAACATTATCATGTGCAACTTGGAGCTTTTCACATATTTCTTGGAGCTCTTCGATCTCGGAGATAAGAATAAATCGCTCTTCGGTGTCCATCGTGTCGCTGTCGTCGGATGATGCGTTGGATGCTTCGTACAGAGTGTTTGCTGTTGAGAAAGTGTTCATTTCGGTTGTTTCACGGCTAAGCTCGCCCTGTAGAACCGAGCCAGGAAGAAACATTTACGAAGGATATCTTGTTGAGGGAACAGTGGAGAGCTTTATGGGAGAACGGCCTACCTCTAGAGAGTCTAGTAGGCTTTTCATCCATGGGAATAGAATGAAACTCTCCCGTATCCGTATTCTCCGACAACCATTGTGGTGTCGGGCAAAGGTTAGTGACACAAAGCAGCTGTAATAATTACGGCAGAGTAATAATAACAAACACCAGCCAATATGCCACATGCAAAGTATTTTTCTCTTTCGTATCTCCCCCTATTATGTCGCTCAAATTTTGCCAATTTGTAGTCATAAGCAGATGTGTGGCAGGCCATGACCGGACATCAAGCGGTTTCAGTTCAGGTGAAGCGAGTCCTGGTGAGTGGATTATGTGTTTTATCTTGATCTTCATCTATTTCCATCTACCTAGCATTAGAAAACACAGAACGATAAACCGCAAGCAATTGATTATGATTCATTAAGCACATAGAAAAAATAAGGATATCAGGATAGGGAAAGGCCTCAGCTGAATAGCTTCTCAAGCGGTGCAGGGGAGAACACAGAATGATAAACCGTAAGCAATTGATTATGATTCATTAAGCAAATAGAAAAAACAAGGATAGCAGGATAGGGAAAGGGCTCAGCGGAATGGCTTCTCAAGCGGTGCAGGGGGGATGTTTTCCCTGGCCTTGTGCATAGGCTGCACGGTATCCACGCCATGGACAAGAGATGGGCCAATAATCACCCCCACAAAATCAAAGTCGAAGTGATGGGACAATGTTGCCCAGACCTCCAAGCTCATTCTGGCCAGGACAAGTGCAGATGCATCCGTCTCGTAAGCATCGACAAGGGTTACCTTGAGGTGACCGGGGAGTTTCTGAATTGCGTCGCAGAACCCTTTCGTTGCGTCTTTATGGCGACCATCAATGGTTAGACTAACCAGGATATGCTTATCTCGCACGTTGCTTCTTGGGGCGATCGGGATCCGGCTGGTGGGTGACATTACCATACCCTTCTTGAAGGGCAGGGCGATTGGGTGTGACCCACCCAAGGCAGTTAGTTGCGATGTTGGCGTTGTTGGATCTGGCTTTTGTCGTTCAATTTCTGCAAAGATTGCCGCGATGGTGACAATCGGCATACCCTGCGCTCGAAGCGAGCGTACCGCTGCCCCAAGCCGAACAGTGAATGACGCGCCCCAAAATCGGGATCGAGCTTCTTCGGAAGGGCCTGCGGCGGCCAAGATTTGCATGGATCTTGTCGATGCCGCTCTCGCCGACCCCGCATAACAGCAATCCAAAATGGCGAGAGAGTCAACATGCTCAAGCAAGGGATGACCATCGAAAAGTTCACGACGAACAGCATCCCAGGGTAGATGTTTCACACCACCGGAGTAAAAGACAAGCCCATTTGACGGATCGTACATGCCATGTCCAGCATAGTAGAAAATGAATAGGGACTTCGCGTCGGCGGCGGTCGGAGTGTGGTTCTTTTTGAGCAGGGAGCGAATCTCACTGGATACTGTCCAAACCGGTGTCCGATCATATCGACCTAACTTGCAGACAGTAGATGTGATACCAAACTCATCCATGAATAACGCCGACATGGATGAGATATCGCTGCCGGCATTAGTGTCATCAGCCTCCCACATGAGGAGTAGTGCCGAAATCGTGGCATACGTGCTTCCTCGCGCATCTACCGCTTTCTGGATGTTGGCCTTAAGCGTGGGCAGGCTGTATCGCTTCTTCTTTGGTATTGGGATCAATGATGGGGCGTGGCTTGATGCTGCGGATGAGCTGGATGATGCAGCAGATGGATGCGGGGAGGGGTTAGACATGGTGACTGGGTTCGAAATTTTGTTAATAAGCGGAGCTTTCACATCAACATGGAATACTCACAGTTGTGTTTTTTTTATGACGAGGTTGCTGGCGAGGTAGATGTAGAAGGGAAAGAAATGGAGGAAGCCCCGACTTCCTAATAAGCCCCGACTTCCTAATGGGACGAAGTTGCGGTTGCCTTTACTATAAAAGGACATAGACTAAAACCTTCCTAGGGTGAGAGCTTACTACACTAAACAAATAGATAAAAGGGAACTTTGATTTATTAGGTTGCTAACTAGATTGGAGTGGGTGCATTGAAGTGGGATCAGGAAAAGTTCAAAGCTCGAGATCGCGACGCAGTGTATCAAGATCAAACTGCATGTCCGCCATTATCTGCGTGAGAGCTAGGCAGGATATGGCTAGATTGGCCTCATCTACTAGCTCAGCTGCTCTGCCCACACTGCTGGCGAGGGCAGAAAAGCTACGACGGATGTTGTTCCTCAACTGGCCAATCTTTTTGCAATTATTCTCAATCCCCTTCAGCTTTTCCTAGGCGCTCCAACGATGAAATCCCTCACTAACCTCATATCGTCAATGTTAGTATCGAAAAGTTCCATGTCTACCCGTCGCACGAGTGCTGCTATTGTCAAATATAGCTCTGCATAGGCCAAACTAGAATCCTAGTCAGCGAAGAAAGCATGGAATAATCGCAACAACCCATTCCTTCTCAGCCAGTGCAAGTTCACATACTTTATGCCAGCGCATGCACGGCTTCCTTTGCCGAAGGACACGAGATATTTTTCCAGATGTTCATTTTTCTGTTTTGCATGGATCCATCTTTCTGGATCGAAAGCCTCTGGGTTTGGGAACATGTCCGCATCGTTATGGACAAAATAGTGAGACATTGACATAGGGGTCTGTAGACGACTTAGAATGTGGAAAATGGGGCAAATTAGATTTGAACATACGCCAGGTGGAATGAGCCAATCTTTATATCTGAGAGCCTCATCTGGACGGACCCGTGGGGAGCGATCAATGGTGCCATACATAAGGCGAATACCTTCGTTGATGCATTCAGACTGCGGATTGTGAATATTTTGGCGGATACCCTTTTCCAGTCTTGACTTACTAGGTGAGGCAGCTTTTCAAGTTGCTACAGGCTTGCGGTTGCCATACCAGGAGGCATTACAGAATCTAGCTCTGCCATCACCCTCCTTAACCGCCGCTTATCCTCTAGAAGAAAGTAGACGGTCTGGGAAAGAGCGGCTGGCACTGTTTCACTCCCAGCAGCTAGTATAGTCTTCCCCTCGTCGACAAGTCGCTGAATGGTCAATCGAGACGTAAGCTATGGCTGCTGGATAGATGGTTATGCGCGAGGACGGGATATGGAGCTGTGTAGATCACTCTTGATGTGAACATGATGGTAGTGTCTCGCTGTGTCTAATTTTTAATCAGGAACAAAAGTAAGTGGATACTTTATACACACAACGGGTCTTATGCAGTATGGATGGATGGATGGATGGATGAGTTTCATTTACCATGACCCTTCGTAACTTCCCCCCGGATTGGTGAACTAAGGCCGAGATAGATCCACAGGCAAACCCGAGGCTTACACGTTCCCATCCAACGCTCCGTATTGACTAACCTAAAATGCGCAGGCCGATCGGTGATATGATCGCGGCTAGATGAACACCGTAGCCTGCTTACGCGTCCATGGCAGATCATCTCTGCTAGTAAAACCACCAAAAGTAGTTAACCGCGAGTCCAAATTCTACACTCTCCGTATCTCGCAACCCCGTATCAGAACTCCATAATGCGATGCATAGAGAAGTTGATCTGGGTTCTGTCCCTCTTGGCCTCATCATCCCTATCGCATTCCCACATTGACGCTACAGATGTCTCCCCAACTAATGCCAACCACATCTTCAACGCCATCCATTCAACTCTAAGACATTGGGAATCAGGCATCAATCACAATGGAGTCTCGTTTTTCCTCGCAAGCGTCCCAAAAGGAACTCAATTTTACCACGGCACGGGTTCGTCACAGCCGATTACTGGCACTGAATGGCTGGCCTTTGTCCCCGAGCATGCATTAGGACTCGCTCATCGCAGCGAGTGGCGAAGACCACACGACGAAAGAAAGCGATTAGCCACTTCCCAGGAATCGCAGCATCCTCTCGATCCAGCCGTGGGCGGTCAGGGCCATATGGATGGAACTATCGATGGGACATCAGACCCCGGCCGCCACGGATACCTACACATCTACGCCACAGCAAAGGATCTGCGATTACTCTACGTGGACGGCATGTCGGCCGGTCCTCGTGGATCAATGCAGTCCCAGGATCGGATCTTGTTCAATGATACCATTGGACATCCGAAACCAGGGCCGAAACCACCCATTGGTGGACCGCCTCGCGAGCAAGAACGTGCCATCGAAGCTTGCCAGATGGTGAAGGAGGTGTGGGGAGATAGAATTGATGGTCTCGTTCGGACAGAGCAGGGCTTTGAGATTATCCTTTGCGAGTTTAGGCGGGATCTTGATGTCGTTCATATCTCGCAGACAAAACCGCAGGATAAGACCAACTCTGATGACGAGAAAAAATACAAATCGCAGAGGAAAGCCCAAAACAAGGCCGACACCGACGGTGAGGGAAAGCGCAAACAGCATCACAAGTCTAAGTCTGTCAGCCCCCGCGCTTCTCGTGGTCCTCAAAGAAATTGTTGTTCACTGGCGGCACGACATGATCAGCTCATCGGACACAAAGTACGTTTAGATTTCGATCAGTTTGTCACTGCTTATACCTACGATCTCGACCTGTTCCCTGACAATGCATCGCAACCGGTGTTGGAACATATCCCCACGGAACAGCTGGAGCCAATCCGAAGGGATATCAATCATATGATTAATACTTTGGAACCGTCCCTCCATGCCTTCGATTGGCAGGCTGTTGCTGATATGATTGTTACACGGTATTCGGATGAGTTGAATATCCTTGCTAAGGGCGATTTCGCATCTGTCACTTTTATCCGGGAGAGGCTTGAAAAGCTTCTTGAGCCTTTCCTTGATTATAGAGATTTTAATGCTAGTGATGCTGTTGTTGATCGCTGCCAAAATGAGTTTATTCCCAATTCGGCTCCGGTTGTTTCACTCGGTGGATCGGTTGTCCGGTCCGTCTCTCGAAGGGTCTGTTCTACTTTGATTTCGGGCTTATTCGACAGGATGGATTTGGACGAGACTGTGGTGAGTTTTAGAGAGCTGGTATCATTTTTGGCATGGGCAACTTTGGAAATTAAATGATGACGATGATTGGCATTATTGGGTCTATCCGTGGTGAAGGCAAGAGTTGGAAAAGCTACACCAGAGAGGGCTTGTGGGTACCCATCAAATTAATTACCTTCATTGGTCTAGTTTCACAGATCAATTTTGTACTTCCATGAACATGGTCCTGCTTTATAGTATAAATGGACGGACGATTTTACCACCCAGATCCGGGCGATCGAGCCAGACGCCCAGTAATGCCGACTTTCCTAGTGCTTTGTCTCTTTTCTTCAACCAAGCCACGTCTTAGATTGTGAATCCGGGTCCGCTAGTTTGTTCTCGTTTACAATCTTTTTTATGGTTCGTGCTTTGGCGCGTTCTGGATCTAAGTTCTCTGATGGCGTGCGGTGGACGACGATGCCGAAGCGAGATTTGGCCAGTTTGGTGTTGTTGCCTAGTTAGTTCATAGTCCGAATTATTACGGGCCGTCCGGCCGACTCAGGATTCTTAAACCGGATCATATAGCCTGTTCTGGTGGTGCCGGTCCCCGCCAATTACGCATCTTGGGTTGTCGGCGTGTTCAACCACACGGTTCGAATATGGGTGTTAGCTGTCGCGGTGGGGAGTTATCATGCGAAACTGCCGCTGTTGTGTCCATCGCTGCGTTAGGAATCAAGCGAGTTCAATGATATGGGCTAGTTTGAAGATTGGTTGAAAGACCTTGGACAAAACATTGCTCGGCTTTGATCTATCTAGACACATACATGATGATTGAAAATGTGAACAACTTAATCCCACAAAATGCGACAAAAGGAGAGTCAAACTGACAAGATCGAATAATGAGCCAACATCCAAACCTTTCAAACCTTCCAATATCTGGTGAAAGTATTTTAAAACATGGAACAAGCTTCGCTAGCGCCACATTCATAATTCTTCGTTCTGATTCACACCTCGGAGATAACCTGCAGATCACGGAACGCCCGAGAAGAAAATGATACCACACAAACACTATATCAAATGTTAAATCGAGCCTCACAGCGCACATATGCATTTAGCAACTAAAGATTCAATCTATAGCATGACACAATGCCCTTCCGTCTACATGTCGTCCGCCACGCCGAGGGTACCCACAACCCAAAACACGACACTACTATTCTCGACCCACCACTAACAGTCACTGGTGTCGAACAATCAAAACAACTAGACTATGATTTCCGATTCAAGGATATCGTGGGTCTCATCATTTCTTCCCCCTTCCGTCGAAATGTTCAAACAACCCTCTATGGTTTCAGCTCCACACTCGACTCTGGATACTACAAGAAGTCAGGCGTCGTAAATGGCGCAAGGCTCATACTAGGCGCAGACGCACAGGCATACTCTGCTCGGCCGTGCGATACGGGTTCAGAAATCTCCGTTTTGAAGGATGAATTTGTTGAATTACATTGGGGTGAACTGAAAGTGGAATTCGATCCTGTCTTCCCGGTGAAGACGGGGTTGTATGCGCCTGATATGGAGACTTTAATTGTGCGTGGGGAGAGGCTGAGGAGAAGGTTGGAGGCGCAGTTTATTTCTATTGAGGGTAGCGACAGGCCGGACTTGATGCTTGTTACGCACGGTGGGATGATGCGATTTGTTATTGAGGAAGATGGGGGTTTTGGACCTGCGCAATGTAGGAGTTTTGAGGTTTCTTTTGATGATGAAAAACTGATTGTGGAGAGAGAAATGTAGGAGACTTGCATGTGGGCTGTGCCATGTTTGTTTTCTTCCCTGATTGAAGCGTCTCCATCAATCGTGCGTTAGCTGAGACAATGACTAGCATCTATAGTAGAGGAAATATACAAACTGGGCCTTATCACAAGACGATGGCATCTATGAAAGATGTTGCCGGGCTCACGCGCGAGGTAATATAGTATGCGTATATTGTGGGCTTCTAGAGGCTCGGTTAAGCTGGGAAGCAGGACCAGCGAGGAAGGTGCCGTGCGGCTTTGGCCGAATCGTAGCTTTCCGAAGAAATCCAAACACCAACGCAGAAACGACCGCCGGACTGAATTATTTCATACCTATTATGGAGATGAGTATTACGAGCCAACCTCCAGCATAATGAAATGATATCCCAATTTACCTCTCCCTCCAAAGGAGAGACAAAGTCTCGCGCCTTGTCGCATGTCTTGGTATTGCTTGATAAGTGCTTATAACGTGAATCCGACACTGACAGTGCTAGATATGGAGTCGAATTTCTCCGTTAATAGCAACATTGTTCGGGCACAAGTACTCCGTAGTATGCTCCAAAATGGGTTCCGTCTTAGACTCAATCCATGGCCAAAATGGATCAGCACTTTTTTCGTTAATTCCCCCCTTCCACTAGCATGTGGGGAAGCACCCGAGAACTGGGAAACCCTTTTTTTTTTTTTTTTTTTACGGCAGCAGAGATTATCTAGGCACACGTGGTTGATGCGCACGTCCGACGTTACGGAGCTTCTTTCCGTAAATGACGCGGTCAGGCCAACCTTGGCAAGGGTTAATGGTGAAAGAGCTGCGCCTCGACGCGATAGGGCCGGTTATTGGTTCTATCTGAGTGCTGACTTGGTCGAATTTCTCCACCAGTGCCCGAAAGGCCTCGTGGGACTCAGTGGAAGGTAATTTACGACCATGGGTAAAAGGATCTGATTAGATTAGTTGTCGGCCGACCTCCTATTCGGCGCTCGTGTCCCACGCAGGGAACTCCTCGCAGTGTGCATTGTGGGTTTTTCTTCTTCCGCGGTACGCGGATGATCTTAGTAATCGCAGTCAATCTTTCATACCTTGAGAATGGAAAAATCTTGCTTCAATTTGAGCGCCAAGCCAATGGCGGGAGTGGGTTTTTCCAGTCTGCCTCTTGGCAGTCGTGAGGTTGGTGCGGGATTTTTCACACGTCTTAAGAATTAATTAGACGCTGTAACTTTCTACGCATGTGCACTTCGGAAATGAGCTGACAGTCTTTGCATTTTAAAGTACGGTCAACCTTGGCGCGATAAAAGTATATATACAACAGAATTTGACAAAGTATCTACCTCCTGTATATATCTACTTGAGATACTCATTGGGCATGTATAGAGGCATCGAGTCCCCCCAGATAGTATCTGCCATCAGCTTCTTGTTGGAACCGTCGTAATCCATGTTGGTCGTGTAGTTACCTTTTGTCGATACATACGCGACCTTACTACCGTCTGGTGACAGTGTGCCCGCATCTTCGACGCTGTCTGTATCCTCGAGCACCTCGAGTCCGGTGCCGTCAGGGCGCACTCGATATAAGTCAGATTGCCCAGGCGAACGACGCTCGCTGGTGAAAATGATCCAGTCGCCATTGAGAGACCATGAGGGGTGGTAATCGAATGCCCATGTCTGGTTCCCCATGAGCTTTGTCGCATTGGTACCGTCCGCATTAGAGATCCAGAGTTGCGATCCGGAGGGCCCAATGCGGTTCACTGTGACTTGTTAGCACGTCTCCCCAGTCCCGACGAGAAAGTAAAGAGCCACTCACTGTAGAAGATACCCTTCTTGCCCTCAACTGGACCACGGCGCAGGCTCGAGACGAGGAACAAGAGGTGTTTGCCTTGGCTCCAACATTCAAGGACCAAAACTCCGCGACCCACCTCCCTCAGGACTCTGTTTCTAGAACCTAAGTCCAATCGCGCAGTGCTCGAGGAAACTTGTGGATGCCCTCATGTGGTCCATCCAGCATCTGATCAGGGAAGAATCGAAGGTAGATCGCTTTCCACGGCCGCGTACTCTCCCTTGAATGCTGGAACCGGCCTCTTTTCTTAAATTCGTTCGGTCGCTCTGGTCGTTTGCTGCCTTACAGCACAATTAATTCTTACTCGTTCCATCACTCCATCATTCCTTCGTCGATTCCCTTTCGGTCACTTCCGGGCATTTCACATTCAAAGCCTCCGAATTTGATCATTAATGCATCTTCTTCCAACGAGAGCCGGCCTGGCAGCCTGCATTCCCACAATTATCGCCGCCCTTTCTGCCCCGGTCATCAGCACCCATTACGGTACCATTCACGGTGGTGTTTCTCCTTTCCGTGGGGGAAACAAGGCCTATGTCTACAAAGGTATCCCCTATGCCCAGCCTCCGACTGGCGCAAACCGCTGGACGCACGTCTCAGGCCCTAGCTTCTGGAGCTCGCTCAATGCGACCGAGTTTGGGCCGCAGTGTGCGCAGACCATCAGTGATGCTGGTATCTTCTCCAGCGGCAAGAACACTACCAGCGAGGATTGCCTATATCTGAACATTTGGACACCAGCCTATAAGGCGGGCACGAATCTCACATCTTTGAACCTACCTGTCTTCTTCTGGATATACGGCGGGCGATTCGAGGGTGGCTCAGGAGATGTCAAGACCTATGATGGAACCGGCTTCGCGGAGAAGGACATCATCGTCGTGACCATCAACTACCGTTTAGGCCCCTTTGGTTTCCTGGCGCACCCTGAGCTCTCCGCCGAATCTGGCAAGGACAGCTCTGGTAACTACGGTATTCTCGATCAACAGGCTGCTTTGCATTGGGTGAACGAAAATATTCAGAAGTTCGGTGGTAACCCCGATCAGATTACCGTTGGCGGACAGTCAGCTGGCTCGCTAGTGCCCTTGATGTTATGTGGAGCCCACTCGCTAAGGGCCTTGCTGAGGGTATCATCTCGGAGAGCGGTGCTCGAGGAACTCATGACCCTTTGACCGGTACTGATGCGACCGGCTATCGGACTAAGGCTGCGGCAGAGGCACAGGGCGTCAAATTCCTTCGTCAGATAAACGTCTCGTCTATTGCTGAGCTTCGTAATACTTCTATGGAGGCTCTTCTCAGATTTGACTCTCTCAGCGACACTATCTGGGAGAACACCCCCCTGGCGAACCTGTCCGCTACCTTTATGGAGCCCCCAACGTGGCGCCCGAACATTGACGGCTACGTCTTCACTCACAACTACGGCCAATCTCTACGCAAGAATAACCATATGGATATCCCTATCTTGACCGGAAACAATAAGGATGAGTCTGGTGATAGTCCTACTCTGTCATACACCGCCAAGGAGTATCACGAGCTCTATACTCCTGTTTTTGGTGACCTCGCCGATGCATTCTTTGAGTTGTACCCCGGCAAAAATACTAGCCAGGCGTCGGAAAGTGCTAAGGAATTCTATCGCGATTTGAGCCGTGTAGGCACCTGGCGCTGGGCAATTGACTGGGCCGCAGGCGGCGCCAAGAGTAGTGTGTATACTTACTACTTCACCCACGCGCCTGCCGAAAACCGCGACGGTGGTGCTTACCATGGCTCAGAGCTTTGCTATACCTTTAACAACATCCCCTACGCCTCCTACTCAAATGTGACCTGGACCGACTATGATTATGTCGTTGAGAAGAAGATGTCAAACTACTGGACTAACTTCATTCGAAATGGTAACCCTAACGGAAACGGACAGCCGACATTCAAGCCTACAACCAACAAGACTGAGCAGACGATGTGGCTGGGCAACTCGTGGGGCATGGGTCCAATCTCAATGGATGCCAAGCGCATTCAGTTCCTTCACAAGTGGACTGCCACTCTTCCTGAGTGGTAATTGCTTCATATTGCCATCAATCTTGTCCATGGCTTGAATCTATCACTGCCTTGGTACATTTAGTCTTTTATCTTGTTGGTATAATCGCATATATTCAGATCTTATAGTGACAGAAAAACTTACAGTATCATACGGGGCTTACTCATATTCTCTGCAACACTATTTCAAAACAGATTGGTCGAGCGTGTAGAATGCTTCCTAAATTGAAGCAGGGTCTACAAAATGGAAACTTCCAATCGTATTTTCCCTCATGTATCACCATTTCCAATTTTTATGTAGTCAGCTGTGTTTTATTAATAGAATCAGCGCTATGAAGCAGAACAGCTACGTTGTAGGTAATGGAGAAGATGGGCTAGTAATAAAGAAGTTGCTCTATGTAGCATTTGTCATATACAAGCCACCTGGAAAAGCGTCAATCGCTGATGTCATATTCATTATAGAAAATGCTTGGCAGCTGGTGTGTTCTGGGCAAAGGCTTCTAGCTGGCACGGGTTGGAATCGAGAATCCATGCATCAATTGCCCAATAAGAAATGTATAGCTTGGGTATGCATGATGCGTTCTTTTCGCGACAGTATGTAAAGGAAACTATAGATAAGCTCAAAGGGGAGAATTATCATGGATTCGCTGGCAAGGAAGAGTAAGTTACGACACTTAAGTCGTCAGCGGAGATTGCTGAGCCAAGTATATTATTTTGACAGGAGGGAGGATCATTCTCGAAAGAACGTGCCTTAGCGACCATTTCTGTTCGTCAAATCAATCTATTCAGCACTAGTCTCTTAGAGACGGGTTGTCTCGGCATCTTTTTGCGAGTTTCCTAATTCAACTACATACCAACTATCTCCGAATTTGACTTTTCGTTGTTGTTATTGGATCGAGGCTGGGTCAAAAAAAGCGGCATGGAGCGGGTAGTGTGGACTGAGACATAGATTTTGCTGTCTGTTTCATATCTGATGCCATTGAGCTTTTGACTATGTGATACAGCAGATTGATTGAATAGCTCAAGTAGCTACATATGCATTGGTGTTAGCGCCACGCTTCGGGCGTTTTCGCGGCATGAAACTCAAATCGAGGAATGACAGAATCGTGGTTCCGAGATATAAGGGTTAGCGTCTCCACCGAGCGATTTTTTACAGCTCGCCAGGCCAGAAAAAGAAGGAAACCAGCAGCCTAGTGAATTGCCAAGCCTAAGTGATGGAGACAATAAGGTTGAAAATGTTGATTATGAATATTATGAAGTAAGCCGGCTCTTGACAAAGTGGACAGATCAGGGACGATACGTGATGAGATACGATTTGGTTAACCGTAGAAAGCTCATCAACAAGACAAAAACAGCTGAATATAGTCTCTCCTTATACGTCTAATAATTATGGCGATTCATTGGGGTACGAGCAATATCACGAAGCTCCAATGTCTATATTCCACAGCCTAATCGTCTCGTCCCAGGAACCTGAAGCTACGACCTTTCCATCCGGTGAGAAGGCCACAGCTGTCACTGGGCCTCCGTGACCATGCAGCGTCCGCAACCGGTTCCCAATTGTCGTGTTCCACAGCTTGATCGTTCCGTCCCAGGAACCTGAAGCGGCAAGTTTTCCGTTAGGTGAGAATGTTAAGGCTGTGGTTGGGCCTTTATGACCCTGCAGCGTCTGCCATAGAGCTCCTGATGCCATGTTCCACACCCTGATAGTTTTATCCAGAGAATAGGATACCACAGTCTTGCCGTCCGGCGAGAAGGTAACGGCCGTAATTTGATCTTTGTGGCCATGCAGCGTCCGCCATAGAGCTCCCGTTCTTGTGTTCCAAAGCATTACCGTATTATCTTCAGCACTTGACGCTACCAGCTTTCCGTCTGGTGAGAAAGTTACGGTTGTCACTGATTCGGTGTGGCCATTCAACGACAGCTTTAGCACCCCAGTATCTGTGTCCCATATCTTCACTGTCTTATCATCGGCACCCGATGCAACAAATCGCTCATCTGGAGAGAATGCCAACGCTGTTACCCAGTCTGAGTGACCCTTGAGTACTAGGTAAAGCGTTCCCGTGGCTATTTTCCAAATATTGACCAGGTTATCATGGCCACCTGATGCCAGAAATCTGCCCTCCGGCGAAAAGACAATTGTGACAACCCATTGGGAATGACCTTTCAATTCCTTTGTAAAAGCTCCTGTTGCGGTGTCCCAAAGCATGACTGTATGATCCCAAGATCCCGAGGCCACGATATCCCCGTCGGGAGAGAAGGCCACTACGGTCACCAAATTAGTGTGACCATGCAGTGTCTGCCGTAGGCACCCTGTGAGGGTGTCCCACAGCCTGACCGTCTCGTCCCAGGAGGCTGATGCGACGATTTTGCCATCCGGTGAGAATCCGATCGTTGTTATTGGATCCGTATGGCCGTTTAAGGGCTGCAGAGCTATGCTTGGCTCGTAGCCAGGCCTTAAGGGTGCTGAAAAGCACCGCACAATCAACTGGAAGCACATTATCAACGAGCCGTATTTAGTGAAGGTCAATGTCTTTGAACAGAGTAATGATAAATGGTCAAGAGTAGCCACATTAAAAAAAAAAGTGCAGCAACTTCATGGAATGTGACTAGTTATAATTAACGCAACAATTCACATGTGGCAGTAGTAGCATCCACGCCCCACTACCTACCTATAGGGTTTAGGGCGACATTGATTTCCCTGGTAACCTTGAGTATGGTTGCAAGGTTCTGCCACTGAATTATTGTTTCCCTTCCATATTTGTTCCAATGTTCGCGCTCTTGGAGGCGTCACTAAGACCATTACTGGATGAAGTTTCGTTCTATCCACGCCAATCAAAATACCAGCCGTTTACTGCGTACAGTTTACAGTTACGGCGTCATCCAGTTATTACGTATATGTGGAGCCAATTTAACGATCATATCCGTAGGCAGCAGAATTATCCTACTAACGATTATCGTAGCCCGCTCATTCTGCTAGACCTCATTTGCCAGATGCTAGACGGTAATTCAAAGCTTGTTCTAGGTTCAGCCCTGTAGGGCTGAGTGGGGGGAGGACCTTGCTAGTCAATGTTATGTTGCCACATCCTCCCTCCCCTGAACCACGCAGAATTGGTCCATTATAATGAGCAAGAGACGAATATTAGTCAACAAGTGACGAGTAGCATGTCTTTTTCTAACCTGGCCATCCCCGTTACAGGATGCTGCACTGACACATTCTAAACAACTCTGTTTAGTCCAGTAATATACCATGAAAGGACCGAAAAGATCCTGGCTTAGGCCAGTTCGTCCAACCAGACCTAAAAATGCATACTCAATTTTTAAAGGCTGTAGCTTCAAGCTACTTTGTGCTGCATTCACTTTCGGGCTATCGGGAATGTCAAGAGGTGAGCTCTCATCTATCGCCCATCTCCCATCCCCCATCGAAGGTTGAGACTGAAACTAAGAACCAGGACTTGACGAGGGCCTCATTTCGACGACTGTTGCACAAAATTCTTTCATCGATGAATTTGATATGAACGCAAGCTATCTCAATTCCTCACAACGGGCCAATCGACTATCCAACATCACATCCATGGTTCACATCGGCAGTATACCAGGGGCATTGATTGCTTTTATCCTCTGCGAAAAAATTGGCCTTCTATGGTCGATGAGACAGCTCTGTCTGCTCTGGTTAGCAGGCGTTGTCGTTGTGATCACTTCGACCGGGAATTTGGGACAGTTGTATGCCGGTCGCTTCATAATGGGAATGGGAATTGGACAAGCGGGCGTTGTCGCTCCGACGTACTTGGCCGAAATTGCACCTGCCCATGCTCGTGGAATGCTGGTTAGCATTTTTGCCATGTCGGAATACGTTGGTATCATGATTGGAGTATGTACATCAGGGCTTTGATCAGTGCCATTTTTGTTGACCTTTTTAGTATTTCTCGGCCTGGGGCGCTTCATTGCATATACCAAGTTCTAGTGCTATGCAGTGGATTATCCCCCAGAGCATACAGATTATCGTAGCAGGTTTTTTGTTCCTGTCTTCGTTCATGTGCGAAGAGAGTCCAAGGCACTTGGGAAAGAACGGAGAATGGGAAAAGGCAAAACATGCACTGGGAAACCTATGGGGGCTGTCGATCGAGAATCCCGAGTTAGTATCAGAAATTCAAGGGATTCAGGCTCAGCTCCACACAGACTATGGTCAGAGTTTGGGTGGATCCTGGATCAGACCTTTGAAGGAGCTTTTGATGGTCAAGGAAAACCAGAGAAGACTCCTTTTCGTGATATCTGCCCAGGTTCTCGCTCAGTGGTCTGGGGCAAATTCACTCACCAGTAAGGATCAACCGCCCCTATTTCCGATCGTTGATTCTCACGGCAGTACAGCATATGCACCCCAGCTTTTCTCACTTTTCGGGATACAAGGACAGTCCGCAAAGCTATTAGTGACTGCGGTATTTGGAGCCATTAAGTTCATCGCGTCTCTTCTCTGCGGTGTTCTTTTGATCGATCACATCGGACGCAAGCGATCTTTGACATCGGGGATTTTGGTTCAGCAAGTTGCGATGCTTTATATTGCCATTTTTCTCACGGTGAGATCACACTGGTCCGGTGACGAACCAGGATCTATGAGTAGAGCGGCCATTGCGGCGATTATCTTTATGTATGTCGTTGGGATCGGTTGGGCGATGGGATGGAATTCCATCCAGTATATCATCAATGCAGAAATATTCCCACTGCCGGTTCGGTCGACTGGCTCGAGTCTTTTGATGACCTTGCACTATGCCAATCGGTATGGTATTTCCAAGGTATGTTCGAGATAGAGGTCCCAAGCTGGTACTTAGTCACTAAATCACACAGGCTGTTCCATCAATGTTGCTCGAAAATGCTCTCCAGCCGAAGGGAACATTCTGGTTCTTTTCGGTGATGACTTTCTTTGGTTTACTATGGACACTGCTTTTGCTCCCTGAAACTGCTGGCCAGAGCTTGGAGGAAACAAATGCTCTTTTCTCCTGAATGATTGACCGTAAGCAATTGATTCGCGGCCGTGGGGAAAAGTTTTTGATATAAAGATAGAATGAAACCAACCAATCAACCTTATACGGTGTGCTATGTGGTACAAGTATCCTTAAAGCACCACGCAAGTTGTGCCAAGATTGACGTGTTCATTTTTTTGATTTCCAAAGATAGTCAGAATAAAAAGAATATTAATACTAATAACACAATAATCCCCGCAGGAGGGTGCTGTGTGAACAATATTCCTCGTAGGGAAGCGCTGCGACAAAAAGGCCCCTGGCGACGTGCAGGCACCTTTTCGTGGTATTAGGGACCAGCATTTGAGTACCCCAAGAGTGCTCGATGAAGCAAAGACTGCGCAACATCTTTATGTTCTTCGTATTCTGAAATTAGCCATTGGCGAGAAAGATTGAGCCCTGGATAGAAGTAAACCAATCACCAGGATCATAAATTCAAGAATAAACCTTCGCTATCGAGTGCCGTATTTCGAACCCTGTTGCCCTGATAGCCCGCGGTCCGATAGTCCCTCCACTGCAATAGAATTCATCTTCCATCAGGGCGTAGACGTGTGTTTGGTGAGTCGCGAGTTTTGCGGTGGGTGAGTGTTGTGGTCAACGTCTCATGGACGTAGCGCGATCCCGTTCTTGCCTCCTGGTGCTCACTCAGTGATGTTTGCATACAGCCTCCAATTCGATTCAGGTGGTTGAATGCAAACACCAGACTGCCCTCCGTTGGTTCAACTATGAATAAGCAATAAATACGCTCGAGATTCAGACCTACCAGGCGTAGAAGCATTGGATGATAAGCCGCTCGAGATACCATTTGTTAGCTGAACTAATTATAGTGGTGCGATGGGCTGTTCCTTGTGTAGTCAAAGTCATCGCTTCAGTACATTGCGAGTCACTCAAACCTACCCTACTGTAGAATGCCTACATCCTAGAACCATTGCGAGATTGAAAAGAAGCTTTGCCACCAAATCAACCAGGTTATTGAGAGATTTCTTTAGCTCAAGAATATCCGATCGGCTCCTTCTACATATGGGAACCACCGCGACCCTGTGAGTGATCCCCGTCAGCAAATACGATCTATATTGCCAGCCAATCTCCCATTTACCAGCATCCGTCAAAGCGACGGTCCTTCTTTGGGGCGTATTAACCGAGTTCATGCGATCAAGCATACTCTACTGCCTAGAGAACATGGTTAGAGCCCAATCGGGATCTAGCAAGCGCCATCTGAACCAGACCTGGTAAAAATATATGCGCCAACATTTATGACGGGCCTTCGTGAGGTTATGTCATCGGAAGTGGTAATCCATCTCCTATACATGTAATCGCAGCATACGTGTGCTTAAACCGTCCCTCCAAAGGCAAACATGGCATGAGCGCTTATTATGGGTAGAGATTCAGTGTAGGTTGTAGGAAATGGCCAAAGAGGTACTACAGCAGGATGCCTCATGGTGGTGTTTTTACGGACATCAATGCCACCTTCGCAAAGGACCTGGTTGAACAGTGGTATGCCAAATGTCGTCCGGGGCACGGTGAGTTTCACAAATATATACTTGATGCACAAGGACAATAGGCGTAGGAGACGTAAATAACTCAATAATTTGCCGGAAAAAGCTGGTTGCGCGCAATATGTTAGAAAACGATTTCAGCGAGAAAGTGATACACGCGGTCGGCTTGAATGACCTACGGCTGCGGCGACGTCCTGGGTAAATGGTCTTTGCACATGTTGCTCGTGTTTAGGCATCAAATCTGCCCAAGATCTGTCCAAAGACACGACAACATTTATGACAGCGCCCTCAACACAGCCCCGTGTATGTACGGTTGGTCCCTTCACGCTGGCTTGTATACACCGAACGCTGCACAGGAGTTGTAGGTCAGTCTTGTCTCGTATCTCAAAGTAGGTCGTGCCACACCGTCGACGCGTAGTCGAGAACCGGTGCAACACAGGCCTCGTAGGGTGGTCGCATATGTCCAGGACGCAGGGCAACGTTGACTCTGGTGGTTCGTTTGACTGCCTGTTGTACGTGGGCGTTCCAACATAGCTCGTGGTCAAAAAGATGTTGAGGAATAAAAGAAGTGAAGGCAGATGAGCAGAAGGGAGAAGAAGCAACGGAAATAGGAAAGAGAAAGGAGCAATAGAGAAAGCTGTGAAGATAACAGTACCCGAAGCCATGCTACTGGTACAGGGGTTTCTTCTCGTGAAATGGCTGCCCCTCATGAAACTGCCCCTGCTACGAGAACCGTCCCACCTGGTAGAGCTTAGGGAGTGCTCCTAGAGGATAGTATTCCGCACCTGTTAGTGTTGGCTCTACTGGTAATAGACTGGATTGACTGGAATTTTGACAGCGGCAGACGAAGCAGTTAAGCCGGAACACAGAGGTGGCAACCTGCTGTACACGCTCAAGGAAAAAGTTCAATTATTCAATTCTAATAGTTAAGCCTGCGTGCCGAAAATGGCCTCTAGCATTACGTTCTCTTGCACTGACCGGATTGATACACCGCTTCAGGGGGGGGGGGGGGGGGATTCTTGGTCCGGTCTTCTGAGGATTAGGTCCAGTGACATTTTATGTAGGCTTTGATTTCAGAAAAAGCTGTTGAATTGGAATTAGGTCATACCAATTTGACTCCCGTATCAGCACACATCTGTGAAATCTGCTCAGAGTGACGGAACGAGGCGCTATCCGTGACCAGGACAGATCTTAGCTCCGGCCATTTGCCGCAATGACAAAGGAGTTCATCGACAAAGTCTTCGAACATAGCGGCATCAGTCGAGCTGCGAAAGACGCCGATGCTGAAGGTTGATGCTAGCATGCGAACTTCATCCCGTAGAAATATAGTCATCTCAAGGTATAAGCCTTGACTTTTCCAATAGATGGTCACAGAATGCTTCTAGCATCGGTGGGGTTGTGCTTCGTATTCGACCGATACGAGTTGAAGGGTGCATGGACGTGTCCAAACAGTCGCAGATTTTTGCGGATATTTTTGACTGTCTGCTTACTGAATTCTGCAGCCTCTGCTATTTGGGAACGGGTTAGTGATTAGCTTTGTATTGTGTTATTGATAAGGTTTAATGTTGAAGATGGTAGTCTCGGTGTCATATTGCCCAAATATTGTAGCAGTTCCTAGATACATGCAGTAACCAATTCTTTTTTTATTCTACATTATGTGACAAGGTATCCTTTTTGTCAATTGTAGAAACAATACTCACTGCTATGGCTCTATTCTGTAGAGGACGTAGAACAAATGAATATGCATCAGAGACCTTTTTCAGTCATTCCGATTGCTAGTAGGAGATATTGACGTAAAACCAGCCTTTGAGTGGTCGATGACCATGCCACGTTTCCAGATCCTTCAACTGGTATGGTAGGTTGGAATCGTGTAGGGGTAAACACACAAGCTGCTGTGACAGCCTCGGCCGTACTCCTAGTTGGCAGCGCAAATGTTGGAATCAAAGTTAACGGCACGGCGGCATTGTTCCAGGCGAGCGTTTCGGTTGTCTTTATGCTTTGAACTATCGTCACTTTGCCTCCGACACATGCGTCAACAATAGGGTGGCTTGTAATGCTATCACATGCAAAGCTAAGATCGAGATCGTCTTGGTGGCATGGTGGGTGGTTGAATTAACTAAGTGCTGATTTATGGATGCTTTTTAGGTAGTTTATGGTCGCGGCTCGCTCACCGAATGAGTTAATTAAGCTAAGGACATTCATCAACCTCAACATTTACAAGAGCTTGTACTTCGTTGCCATGGCAATACAAATGAGCATGAATGCTGCAAAGCCGCCAACGATACCGAAGAACCACCCCAGCCCTTTATCACCCTCACCCGGGACAGAGACGTTCATTCCCCACAAGCCCGTGACTAGATGGCACGGCACGAATATCGTGGCCAGGAGAGTGACCTTACTTAAACCAGAGTTGATAGTCAAACTCAACCGGAGATTTGTAGCGCTCATCTGGGCTAGATAATTTGCCTGTGATCGACCAATAATCTCATCGATGTGTCCAAGTGTTGACAAAGTTGTGACCAAATGGTCCTGAACATCGCCGAGATACAAAAGTAGATCGCCGTCGGGGAAAACAGGGTGCTTATCGGGGGATTGGCAGCGCTTCACGAAACCATTCAACACGTCCACCTTGCCGTTGAGGCAGCGGGTAATGTGAGTGATTTTCTTCCGCAGGGCGTCAACTTGCGGAATAAGAGCTTGAGCATCGTCGCTACGACTAGTGAACACTTGATCCTCGATTGCTTCGGATTCGCGCTCCGCATCCCAGACATATGGCTCGAAGCTATCGATGATCTCGTCACTATAGATCAATTAGCCGTAAATTCATTGAAGAAGGGTTTAATGAGAAAAGATTGGGTTGAACGCACATCATTGCATAGCAGACCCAGTCACTGCTCAGCACGGTGGGATCATGCATTCTGCGAATACGCTCTTGCGCACGAGCCACATGCCCGCACCCACTCGGCGAGAAGGTGACCACACCATGTTGAAAAACAAGAATGTATATTGCAGCCGAAATGGGAACTACCGGCCGCTTATTTTTGGCCTTACTGGACACGAGGGTCTGAAACGAGATCAGATAGTAGTTCTTGTAGACGTCGACTTTCTCTCGAGGCTCACGAATGGTAATATCCTCTGCCGTTAGGGGGTGGATTGACAAGACCTGGGAGACGGCGTCGACATCTTGTTCAGTGGGGTCGCGGATGTCAATCCACCAGACTGGTTGACTGGGACCTGGGCGACTTTTATGTTTCTCCTGGAATATATGGTCGATGTTCCCGCCGGGGAAAAGACCATCCCATGTAGACGAGGCGGCCGCTTGTCGCGTTGACGAAAAGAAACTAAACCGATCAGGCAGCGGCTGGTCGGTTTCCAGCTTCTTTTCTCGTGTGGTCTGCATCTGGCCGTCTTTGCAAGAGAATGGAAACAGGTGAAACGGTTGGTACGAGCAGTCGATCTGATGACATCAGGTACTGATCGTATCTAGGAGTGCCGGTCCGTATTCAGGAAATATCAGGCTTCCATGGATGAAGACAAGAATCAGTTCAGCCCATTAATTTCACTCCCTGAATAGTACTTTTGAGGATATGGGATTAGATAGAGATTTTTATCGAGGGCGTTCATAAGTGCATAGAGATGACCCGGGAAAAGAGAAATGGGAAAGAGCGCCCAACACACATTCTCTGTGTTGGTGTGCCCCACTCAATTCCCGCACGACCATAAGTTTTCCATTGTCTATCAAATCTAATCGGATTTTACCTTATACCACAAGGTCAGATCAGATTTTAAACCCTCTAAATGCCTTCCATGCAGCTAGTAAACATAACATATCCCAATTGGCGCAGGAATTTGGTGTTCCATACCAAAGGCTGCGAGCTCACATTCACGGTCGCGGAAGTAAAACCGCCGATGCTAGTCTCAAAAGACCTTAAACCTAATTCAGAAAAAAAGTATTAACACACTGGACCGATACTCTGCATAATCGTGATATGGGAATGCATCCTTCATTGAAGAGGGCACAAGTGCAATTTTACATCGAGCTAGCAGCAACCAGGTGGTGGGTCCTAATTTGTCCCAGACCCTTATGATAACCACAAGTCAGCTTCATGGATTCTTGTAAGCTCCTCGCCCTGGGTTTTCCCTGAGGCGACAAGGTGAGACTTAACTAGGGCCAAGCGAAAGAAAAAAAAAAATCTCCACGAAACAATGTACCTAACGTAAATGAAGAGAACGTATCCCCAAATCGACAAGAGATCATCACCTATATTCCTACTAAGAGCGGGATAGCATTCACATATTATGGATCTCTAACTATAAAGATAGCCATAATATTTCACCTATAATTTGTATCTCAAACAAATCAGAATACAATTCTAATGATACCCTCTCTGGCCTTGACGGCCATCACCCTCCTACCAGAGTGCAGGCAGCTCCTTCTAGCCACCACAGCACAGGAATAAAACGTCATTAGGGCCCGGTGTCCAAATACAATCAATTAACCTCCTATTGAGCTACCTGCAAGAACAGTGACTAGATCAATGATTGGCGGATAATAGAGGTCCTATCTCCGACAGGTCCTCTGGATTCGCTGGTGCATTCGGCTAATGGGCTATGGGCAACTCGGAGTGGACCCCATCGGGGCGATGGCTCTGCTTCCCAAGTATCCCAAATCTAGAAGGTTGGACAAGGAAATGGCGTTACCGAGCCTTTTTCGAACCGGGAGGTTGACCAATAACATCTCGACTTCACGGCATTGCACCGTCACTTTGCAGGCGAGTCACCCTAGCGTGCGTTAGCTGCGGAGTAGCCCTGCCCAGAAAGCTTAAACCATGGTGCAAGAGAAACTTTCAGCCCCACATGTTCCAGCCCTACAAGGCTATTGCATGACGTTTACTTACTCTTCATTCGTGTGGATTTTCTGGTCACTCTCCACCTACATATCCCGCTGCCTAATTTCCCCCGAAATTCTCGAATGCCGGAGTACTGCGTAGCTTTTCTAAATTACCACGCGGGAAGCAATTCAAGGTTTTACAATGGTAGCCATCGAGATTTTCCTTAAGTGTGCAAGTCCCTTTCCAATGCAGATACCCTCCCCAAACCTAAACCAGGGCCGAACCCCCTCCCTCCTACCCTCTCAGTACAATGATCCGCACCTGTTAAAAGCTTTATTGCAGTAGGTTAAAATTCATTGCTTCGGCGCTCCCTGAACATGGCAAATATTCCTTAGAGGGTAAACCTTCGACTAGCTGGCAAAGTCCTCTCTTTGTGGAGCACACAGCATCCTAGCCGCAGCCGGTCGTGTTTGTCTCGGACCCTATCAGCTCCGGTGCGGAGGAGTCGACCTCTCATTACGTATGATCTAAGGTCTCTCGGCCTTAATCTCCATGTGGCGTGCAAACTGTATTATATTGAGTACAAGTGGTGTAGACTGATAAGAATTCCCGATGTGGTACACATATATATTTGCCCTGGATCCAATTTAGTCATCTCTGTTCAAAATTATGCCCGGTGGAGACGAAAAATACTTCAAGGGGACCTTGTGGTTAATTAATGTGCTCAGTCTGCCCCTCTCATTATGTGCTCCATGAAATGGGAGGCGAACCAAGAGTCCACCCAGAGCTTAGTCTTGGGAGAATTTCCACTCTGAGTTCATAGCAGAAGTCTAAGCTCTTCGGGTTGGGTAGTGTATTCGATAGCGTAATAATTTCCGAGACAATCTGTAGCTTTTGTCATGACCCACTCAGCCCTATAGGGCCCTAGGTTGGAACCCATCTTCCATTGCACCACCTACAGGAGATAGGATGTTATCTCTATTAATCGTATTTAACCGATTTGGTCACTCTCCAGCGTGATTACCTCCCTAGTTCACCAGTTCTACCCAATAGACAGCGTTGAGGCGGTCGCTTTGGGGTAGCGAGTCAACTGTGGTCTGTCAGACGTGGGTTGACTCGGCATCTCGTCCCGGGTTTTTAATTCAGCGAAAAAGAAAACAAGAACATATGAGTCTGATAAGATTATGTAATCTATGGATCCACGAAATCCTTCAGTGCAGATCATTTCCACATATGTTCGTGCAGCCGAGATATGGGTCGCTGGAAAGCTTGTTGCTTCCCGTGAGACCGGATTATAACCAGCTTTCAGCATATAAGAGGTATTAAGAATAGGGCAAGTAAGCTCAAATATCTCCAGTCAACGCATATAACCAAAAAGCCATTTCGGTCTATGCGGAAATGTTTAAAGAAGAAGAAAAGAAGATAAGACCGTTCTAGGCAGACGGGAAAGTTCTGTAGGTGGAGAAGGGAAGGCTTGCTTCTGGACCCACTAAGCCTTGTAGGGCTGAGAAAAGGGTTCCGATTTCGCCCATGGGATTTCCTCCGATGTCGTATCCAAGTGACACGTTGCGTGATCCTAGTTCCTTTAATATCAATCTTATCTGATGATATTTATCTGATCATCTTTCTTCATTTTTCCTTCCACTTTTCATCATGAATATTGTTGAACCTAAGGAGGCTATTGATGTTCAGGAGAAAGATTTCCGTGAGAAGGCGGATCATTATGAGCCAGGTTCTGATTCAGGTGAGCCTTGATATTCCCTATTCGTACATTTTTACCTCTTTTCTTACGCATATTCACAATAGATGTGGACTCCCAAATCGATATCTTGCGAGCGGCTGGTATAGACATCGCTAAAGATGACCCCACTGAACCAATTCTCACCCTCCGTATGTGGGTGCTGGGATTTTTGTTTTGCGCCGTCATTAGCGGGCTGAATACCTTGTATACTCTCCGCACGCCGTCTTTGACAATTTCGGGCCCGGTCGCCCTTTTGCTGGCCCACCCTCTAGGAAAGCTCTGGGAGAAAACCATTCCAAACTGGACTGTTCCACTAGGGAAGTGGTCCTTTGAACTGAGCCCAGGTCCCTTCAACACAAAGGTAGGTCTTTGAGAATGACCAGAGCTACTCAAGCTAACCGAAGCATAGGAGCATACTTTGATCTATGTCATGTCTAATCTCAGCATTTACGTTCGCCTCGGTGCCGATGTTTTAGCGGAACAGCAGATGTTTTACGGGTACAAGGCAGGATGGGGCTTCCAGATCCTGATCACTTTCTCCACGTTTCTGATTGGATTCTGTCTCGCTGGTCTGTTTCGATCAGTTGTCGTTGTTCCTAAGGAATTGATCTGGCCCGGAGTTCTGAGTGTTACTGCCTTGACGACGACCCTCCATCACATCAGTCAGGAACAAGTACAATCACGGTATGACCCAACGAATTGCTTACTCTAATACCCTATCATATAACTAATGAATAATAGTTATGCCACTTGGAAAATATCCCGCTATGCCTTCTTCACTCTGGCATGCTGCATCTCGTTCTGCTGGTATTGGTTCCCGGACTTTATTTTCCCGGCACTCAGTTACTTTAGCTTCCCTTGCTGGATCAAGCCGAATAACAGAGTAGTTAATCAGATATTCGGAATGAGCTCTGGCATGGGCCTGCTACCCATCACGTTTGATTGTGAGTGTGCATCTATCCCACTATCTAACCATTAGGCTGACAATTTTGATAGGGAGCCAAGTATCTTACGTTGGATCCCCTCTACTCATTCCTTCGTGGGCTATCCTCAATGTTGCTGTTTCTCTAGTGTTCTGGATCTGGGTTGTGGCTACTGCTTGCTACTACATGAATGTTTGGAATACAGGGTACCTGCCATTCCAATCCTCCAAAGGTACGCAGTCAAAATCTGCAATACTACGCATAACAAACTCTGACCTTGCTGAGAAGTATACGATAACACCGGAAATGTGTACAAGGTCAAGAACATCGTCAGTGCGGCTTCGGGTTATAAGCTTGACGTCAAGAAGTATCTTGCCTACTCACCAGTATTGTCACCTTCTCATCCCTCGCAGTGAAAACAACATCGGACTAAACTAAAGACTAGGTTTACATGCCTGTGACCTACGCGTTGAACATGTTCGGGCTATCGTTCGCGACGTTGAGTGCCCTTCTCGTTTGGGTTGTTCTTGAAAAGCGTCACGTGATGGCCGATGCATGCCGACGTGTGCCTCTACTGGTCATTGAATCCCTCCCCGGTCGCTCCAGGGCGCACAGCCAGGACGAAAGAGGGGACCCTGATGTACCCCTTTGGTGGTATCTGATTTGTTGTGTTCTGGCCTTATTCATGGCAATTTTCGCGGTTGAGTGGTGGGACGTCGAGCTCAGATGGTACGGAGTCTTGCTGGCATGCCTTGTTGCGCTAGTATTCTATCCTCCCGTGAGTCGCATGACCTATATGCTTAATTTCTACACTTTAGCTTTTGCTAACCTATTGCAGCTTGCTTTGGTCTATGCGACCGCCAATCTTAAGATCAACATTGATATCTTCTGCCGCATCGTGGCTGGTTTCGTCTTCGAAGGCAAGGTCCTCGCCAACATCTGGTTCTTTGATATTGGGTACATCACCACCATCAAAGGCCTTTACTTTGCTCAGGACATGAAACTGGCCTACTATTGTCATGTAAGTGCCGTCTTATCTAGTTACGAGGAAGCCATGCTGATATCTCAAAGATCCCTCAGCGGAAGCTGTTCTTGGTCCAATTTGTTGGCATGATTGTTGGCACATTTTCGTCACTTGGTGTTCTCAACTGGGCACTGAACCACATTAGTGGCGTCTGCACTGATGCTGCCGTCAACGGCTTCAGCTGCCCCTATTCTAGCACTCACTTCAACACCTCTCTAATCTGGGGTGCCGTGGGCCCTCGCCGCTATTTCTCGAATCAGATCGGCTACTCCGCTTTGCTATATTTCTTCGTCATTGGAGCCGTTCTGCCTATCCCCGTCCATTATTTAAGTCGCCGCTACCCTAACTCTCTGTGGAAGAAGGTACACATACCTCTATTTATCGGTGGCTTGAATTACCTTCCTCCTGCCACTGGAATGAACTATGGAAGTTGGGCAGTTGTGGGTCTCACTTTTGGTTGGCTTATTCGAGAACGACTGCATGGCTGGTGGAGCAAATACAACTTTGTTCTGAGTGCCGCTATGGACTCGTCCGTGGGTATTGCCGGTGTGGTGATCTTCTTGGCTATCTACTTCACTAGAGCCAGCGAACATTTCAGCTGGTGGGGAACAGAGGTTTACAAGGTATTTCGCATCTCTCGGAATTTGCACTTCTCATAATAACTAGTAACAGAACACTTGTGACTGGAAAGGCTGCCCTCATCTATCTGTCCCGAAAGGAAGTAAGTTTGGCGAGTAGAAGAATCGATGGGTTTGTCTCCTAACCTAATGTGTCGATTGAAATGATGAGTGATATTACAACGTGTTTATTGTGAAAGATCTCATATGGCTTGTGAGTCTTGTATGCACGACGAGGACTGTTAATAAATTTCATGTGCGTCGATGTCAGACATGCTCCAATCAACAGTTTCATTTTCCTCATCATGTGTTGTTGAAATGATCGAACCAGTTACTTTGCGTGTGGCCAAGTTGGGAGTCCTTCTGAAGATAATCTGAGTAGCGAATCGAGTACACAAACCACTATTCCGAGGAAATTTCAATTTCGTCAGGCCTTCCAAAACAGAGCTCTTTCCACTAGACTGATCTCCAACGACAACCAATTGTGGCAAATTGATATATTCTCCGACGTTGCAAGCGAATAATTGATCAATTTTAACCAGCAAAGCGGGGTCTGCCAATGCCGGAGTGGTCCCCAACTAAGTACTCTCCATGGTTTTTATCATGAATCACTTCGACCTAAACAATAATAGAGTAGAAAAAAAAAAAGCACAGTACTCTTTTAGCTCTCTTTCTACGAGAAGACATAAAGTTTAAGTACCTATTAGTTGTATACCGCAAGAACAGCAGATATGTCAGACGTATGTCGTTGAGCCTCTTCGGCTAGTGGCAGAGGAAACACTTTTCTTTCGCCAGTAAAAATGCCTACCTCATTCAACGATCGGGCAGATTTGCTATCTCTATACCTACATGAATTAATCAAATGCAAGCATGCCCGAGATCATCCCCCCTAGCCGATGGTCATGTCGATCTCGTAAAGCGGAGACAGATGCGAGTAAATGAGATTTCCGTAATAATTGATGTAAGAGCATTCAGCATCCAGTCAGTTTTTCTCTTTGGCTATAGCTCCTGTTAAAAATTAATACCGAAAGAGAACGAGTATGCTCCATGATTATCAATGCCCAGAAAGTGAAGCTACATGGTCCGAGCAAAGAACCTACCATTACTTAATTCTGAAAGGAAGCAAAGCTGGGCATTTTACCGCTAGTCTGGACTACGTATATTAAATGGCTACATATATGTAGCGCTCGCTGTGGTAAACTTTTATTTGTTTTCGAATTTCGGGTGATATTCTTACTGTTGGGATATCCATCATGTAGCCCCATCAACCTAGGAAACAAATCGCGTTCAAAAAAATCAGATATCGATAATATAGAAGACTTCGGCAAAATAGGACCTTTGGAGATATTAACCTAATGATGGAAGGCAACTTGCTCAAATACTAGGGGGCAAGCCAAAACTAGCGCCTAAGATCACGTCTATGGGCTAGGCATTATAAGTAGCCCGACATGATTGGTCCTACGCTACTCCTTGCTCCACTTTAGAGAAGCATTATCCTGCGCTGTCCCGTAAGAAGTATTGTGCTATGATACCTATAGTGGCTAGATCAACTTATTATTGGGTCGTTGTTAATCAAATACTGCCAGATATCATAGTTTTAGTGTTCTATACGTATTTAATAAGTCTCGTAGACAGATATAGATCTACTGATAATATACGGATGGGGGTTTGGGGAACCGTTTCACAATTCGATACGGTCGCCTAGGAGCTTATTATTCAAAATGCCCGAGTACGAATTATTGAGGCATCTAATCAATAAATAAATTGCATCGAGTAGTACGAAATTACCTATGCGCGTGCCTTCGGGCTAGAGCGCTATGTGACGAAGCATCATACAACGATCGTAGCCGTACCTAGAGCCAATAAATTCGACAAGGATTATAAGGTATTTTCACTATTGGTAGAAGAATATTGGGCGCAGTGGACAGAGCCACATTATATATCATATCTTGGCTATTGGGGCTAGGAAGCCTCGTTAGACTAGGAACACGGAGAGAATATGCCCAGATATTTTCGGTATAGTTTATCCTGGTACCACTATGAGTCAAATTTCCGAACTTTGCATATTTTTCAAAGTTATATTCGTCCATCAAGTAGTCAAATGGCATCTAGAGAAATGAATAAGATGCTGAAGTAGCTTGTCATAAATATGAGGTAGATAGGGCATTAGGCTATAACGCGATGTAAAGGGCTTTTTAATTAGATATAGGGGTTAGGAATCTATAGACATAAGGAAACTATCACGGCTTCCTCGCCCCTAATCCCCCTAATCCCCCCTTTGGCTACTATCTAATAGAATTCGTATTGACTGATATCTGTTCCTATATTATCTGGATATTCGCCTATAAATACGTTTTAAGGAGCGACTCTCAAAAAGCGTCTCGGAAATTTAGACTACTTAATATGTCTAAGAACAGACTCAAAATCTTCTCCTTTGACTCGCACACTCAGTTTCTCAGCCTTAACTATTGTCCTAAGTTATATAGAAATTTAGCCTCCCGGAAGGTTTCGACCCCAATCGTTGCTATGTGTTTAATCTCATATCCTAACTTATATACAACAGCACCAGGTCCTAACTCCGACATATATTTCCTAAATTGCTTCTTGTTTTTCGAGGTAATAAATGGATTCGCTTTGAAACCGAAGTAGTTCTTGTACTCTATCTAGTGGCAGAAATGTCTATTTACTGACACCGGCTTATGGAATCGGATGTCGGGTGTTGGGCTAAGTCGTAATTCTTTTTGCTCTCTCTCGGTCTGAAATTGATAGCCGAGATCTCTTATTTTCAGTCAATAAAAGATGTTTCTTGAATAAGCGCCCGCTCTCTCTTTTGCCGTATTCTTTCTTCCGCCTCGGCTCTACCAATAGGAGAGTTATTAGGCGGCAACAACCGAAGGGTAGCTTCAATAAGCGCTAAGATAACCCCAGTATCTAATTGCGTATCGATACATCTCAATAGCATATCGACGTCGGGTTTCATGAAACGGAGGCGGCATGCCATTTTAAAGACCGGCGTTACCGCAGTCCGAGGTACTCTAGTATAAGGGAGAGTCAGATTATTCCCAATTGCTCCAATCACCAACGCGGGTGGTCGATGATTTCCTTCCGTGCGGTCTTGTGGTAACGTCTACGGAAGCGCAGTTTTGACTATACCGCGATAGTTCTGCATAGAATAGTTCTTTGCGCTTCTTGTGTGCTAACGCTTTGAGTGAATAGATTGGAAAGATTTGTTGCAAAGCTTGCAACGATGCTTGGAAGACTGGAGGTGCTGTTCCAAGGCATGTTGAGAGGGAAATAGTTGGTTGTAGGGAACACAAATCACTATATTGGATCTAAGAAGAATAGTACGAGAGGCAAAAAATATTTCGAGTTACTCTCCATCGACCGAAGGATGGAAAACGAAGTCTAACGTTGGCTATTTAATGAGCCATCTTTTCATACTGACAAAGGTACTTTGTGTTAGTATCTAGTGCGTTCGATATTTTGACACGTCATATACACGTATCAGCTGAGATTGAAATGGATATGAAAATGGTTCGTCCACATATGTATCCATAGGTTCACAACGAGAAAAATCACGTAGGACCTTTGCTACGAAAAATATTAGGCTTTCTCTTTGGCTGACGCAAGTTGGAAAATCTGTCATCTCCAAGATGGCGAAGAGCCGAAAATTGAATGTTTACTTCATTCAACGCCTAGGCCATGAACTAAGCAATTGACGATTAGCTCATCACTACAGCCTTGAGTTTGCAGATCTACTTTGATAAATATAAGATTGACCGTATAGAGGTGGGAGGGAAAACTACCGTGATGTTCATGCATGCAAGTGCGGGGGTGTTTGCGACGTGTTAGTGAGTTTATGGTAGCCGACAACACGATAAAGGGTAAGTAGATGCACGATGTCCAAGTCATGACGTGTCATTTCAACCATGGTCGCATCATTGAGGCTGCTGCAAAATTCGGATAGTTGACCACGAGGTTCTCTAGGACAATCGCACACTGCTAAGGAGGTGCGGTACACACCCCTCTAACCTATCTTATCTGACGAGTCAATGAAATTAGTCCTCACTAGCATCACGTCGGTGTCCGCCCTAAGCCCCTCTTATGGTCGGTAGGGCATCATGCTTTCCTAAAGATGAGGTTGAAGAATTGACAGGAAGCACAGCGAAGGCCTTCCCTCTATGGCATGCAAATTTCGAATATTCAAACTATTACGTGTCATGCTGAGCGTGGTTGCATCATTGGGGCTGCTTTGAGTGATTTTCTTTTTCACGAGATATCCGATGATATCCTTACAGATTAGCAGCTGAGGGAAGGGTGCGTCAAGTCTGCAAGTCCTACTTCTTCAGCGATGAATAGACCAATCCTCTACTTTAGGGGAGCTTTCTTGAGCAAGAGTCTACCCACCAACAACTCGAGCGCAACATAAGAAGTGGCGCATAAAATCCAGTAGGAAATAAGAGAGTAGTAAGTACACCAGTAAAAGCTCAATAATTCTAGGTCGAAGTCTGGGTAACAAATATCACAGGAAACTTTAGTCGACAATATAAGATGAGAATTTCCAGAGTGGAAGCAAGGCGACGAAGAAACTACCTACACTCCATGCCGTATCCCAACCGAAGACGAACTAAGCAGCTATGATAACTACTAGAGATATGGCTGCTAAAAGCAAGAAGACTAGGCGCGCATCTAATGTCCAACCCTCCTTGATGAGAATGTCCCTGAAATAGGGTTCTATTAGGCTCAGACGGGTGTAAAATGTTCCAATTATTGAAACAACCCAGGACCTCACTATGAAGAATGGACTAGATAAATAGTCTACTGTCGCTCCAGCAGGTACTCTTAGGTGCCCAAATTGCACGTACCACAACTTGAGACCTCTATCTTAAGAAAGAAAGACACCGTGACCTCGGTGTACATAAAGACATGTTAATGGGTGCGGGTTCGCAACGTGTTCTGGCATACACGTGGACACGCATACAAACTCATGCAACTTTCCCGACTCGTTTCCAAGGCTATCCATAAAGTGAATAGAGGACTGATTCTTCAGAACGACTGGAATCACGTTCACGGGTTAGGCATTATAATTAGCTCGACATGATTGGTCCTACACTACTCCTTGCTCCACTTTGGAGAAGCATAACCCTTAAGAAGCATTGTGCTATGGTGTCCGCGCTGATTAGATCAACGCAATTTCAGGTCGTTGTGAATCAAAATACTGCTAGATATCGTAGTTTCGGCGTTTTGTACGTTTCTAATCACTCTCGCAGACAGAATAGACCTGATGATAATGTACGGACGGGTTTGACATAAGAAGTATTACAACCCTCCTTCACCGCAGGATTCTGCCAAATCAAAAAAGTCCATACGGGCCACAATTCCGGAGTGCGACAAGGTTTCCTAGCCTATTACAGGGATGCAGCGATAGGAGCAGTGAGTGAGAGTAAACACCCGCAGGTTGGGTTTTCGTGGGCGGGGATCTTGGAGTGGCCACCTCGGTCCTGACTTCCTCGTGGGACTTGTGGGATGACGACCGTTCGACTCGAGAGTACATTGGTATCATCGTATAAAGTCTCATCGCTTCGTTACGTCTTGAGTTGGACATAATCAGAATATTTATAAGATGTGAAAATTGGCACAAGTAATAAGCCCCATGCAGTAGCAATGCACGTTTCTTGGACCCCGTATTCACGTTGGCGCTTCGGCAAAGACTTGGAAGTGCACCACCTAGAAACTCTCTATCTTTTTTTCCCTTACTGTTGCGCGCTGCACAACTTACCTAAAGAACAAACAAGAAGAACAACATGGGGGCCAACGCAACATCTATAGCAGTTCAAGATGAAGCTGCTCGTCAAACTTGGGGGCTCACCTCGATAGGCGTAGTAGGGATTGGCGGGTTCGGAGTAGTCGCTGTAGAAGTTGAGGCTGGCTGATGTCCCATACGTGTCGAAATCGGCCGGGAACGCAGCTGACCTGGCTGTGGCGGTCATAAAGAGCGTGGCCTATAACGCCGCCGGTTATTCCGGAGACATTCCGGACAGGTAGCAACTAGACATTGACAGGCCCATGGGCCTCTTGGCGGCCCATAATACCAAGGTGTATAATTAATGAATATTATGTAGTAATTCTTGGTTTTCAAGTGGTAAAATTACAGGCTAAAGGTAATTAAAATAGGATAGAAAAGTGATATTTACATAAAAGAGAAACTATTTACATCGCTTTATAGTTATCTAATACCCTCGGACGCTTTCTTACCTGGCCAGAGGTCCGAATCTGGCTTTCTGGCATTAAAGAGACCAAATCATCCTATATCAGACAAAATACGTATTGGTCTCTTACCAGCCTAAATAGAAGATAGCCTAGAAACCTCCTTATCTACCTTATCCTCCTTAGTATCACTAATCAGCTATTGATTTACGTGCTTTTTGACTTAATATTTATCGTTCGCGTCATGTTTTCTAGCGGTAAAAATTGTTGACGTATGGCATGTTGAGCCATACTGATGCCTTAGGGTGGAGGCATCCTTCGGGTCGGTATATCTTGCGCCCCGACCTTGCCGTGTCTCTAGTCCTATTCATGACTAGTCTGGATCAAGGCGGCTACGCGTATCTGACTCAAAGCGGTTGAGCGTATTCCTATGAGGTACCGGCGGGAGGACCCGAGACCGAGTAGCGGTCAAGTTTGTTTCAGTGCTGCGTTACACAGAAAATGACTCCTGAAAGTCGAGGATAAATATCCTCACCATGTCACTAGAAGGAATCATCCGAATTCACTCAAGTTAAGCTACGTACAGTTTTACTTAGGACTTCTGATCCTGCTCCTCCAACATTCCACCTTTAGGCCTGTTTTCTCAACATAAAAGCGATATATGCAACCTCGGTCTAGGGACGAGTAGGTACGTCTACAGGAATACGCAACACACAACCACCCTTCAAAAACATAGTCCGTAGAGAAGGCTACTTTCGAGGTCACTTGTAAGGGCAAGACTCAGTTCCTAACTGTCCTCGCCTAAACGTATGACTTCTTCACGGATCACATCATCCGTCACTTGATTTGTATTCATTTTGGCTTGCTTGTCCATGGCGAGCATAACGTCCCACCAGAACTCGAAATAGTGTCGCAATCGCGCCAATTGTTGTCAGATCACTCGAGCAGGGCGTAACGGGTGATTCGGGCTCACGTAGTCAAATGCATCAATCATCGGGGTCATGCTCATATTCTCTGGTGCTATTGTCCGGTCGCCTTCATTACTGGGCTGGTAATCGTCGTCGTCAGAGCCGTCATCATCGACGACGGTAGCTTCTCGTGCCATCACAGTTTCTCTTCTTGTTCGTCCCCTCCGTTCTACGTCCTCAGATCCTCGAGCATTGGCGATTTCGTTGGGTTTGGACATCATAGTGTCTTTTTTGTCGTCGATTAATGAGGTTGGCGCTACGTAATGTGACGATCTCACGTATGCGTAGTTGAAGGATCAATATTGAGGAAGCTATTGTCTATTCTAGATACAAGGCGTAGCGCCAGGAAGCAAAAGAAAGGTAGCTTCCTCGCGTTCAGGGGAACCCATATACACAATGTGGGTCCCGAAAATCATATCTCCATCCGTCCTGTATGCTTCATGCATATCCCTGAAAATTTTCCTGGAGCCCTTGGCCTATCTCCTGGGGCTTTGGCCTAGCTCTTGGATCCCTTGGCCAACATCCCAGAGCCCAGCCCTCGACAGCCCCACCAGCTCTTTGCGAGGATGTTATGAAAGGTAAACTTCTAGGCAAGGTCATCCCCTATGTTCCAGAAACCATCATCCGAGATATCCAGGTGCCCATTGTTCATTTGCGGTGGGAAAATCCTGTCCCAGAGGGTCTATGAAGGACATCAGCAAGGCATTACAAGCTCTACATAGCATACACACTGACCCAGTCAATCTCTAACATTTGGGGGCCCACTTCTTCCGGTTGTGTGATTGTCTCGCCGTATGTTGCCGATGAGTCCTCGTTGGGGGCTAGGTTCCTCTTGTAGATATGAGGGCTGGTATTAAGCATTAGGTTGCCATCACCAGACTCTTCTACCTGCATCTAGGGATAAAATTCTCTGGAATATATCGCCGCGTTGTCCGTATCATGCAGGTATTCATAAGGAGGACCTATACGGCCTTCATTTAACATCTTTGAGGGCGGTTGGGTTGTTTCTGATTGTTTCCTAGCACAGCGAGGGGTGGTACCGCTTGAAAACCCTATCGCATTGGAAGAATCTGCTCCTGCCTCGGACTCCTCATGGGCGTAGTTCAGTGGCATTCTAGGATCAGAATCATCACTATTCTTGAGGGGCGTAACAACAATTATCGAGTCCTTGAACAGGACTGGTATTTTCACCCCTTTCAATTTTTGGTAAGCATACGCGTGTTCAGCAATCAATGTAAGCAAGAACCTTGCTTTTGCATCCCTATATGCAATAATTTCCTAGATATTAGGAGACCGTTCTTTCTGCTCTACCAGGGGGAAATAGATTAAGGCGTCCGCAAAGATAAATTCTAGGCACTTCCATATGCGGCTTGCTTCCCTGCGTAGTAGAAAATTGAAAACTTCGAAAAGCAATAGGAATACAGAATGATACTCGTGCCAGAAAGAACTCCACTATGCCTATTTCTAGAGTTCTTTTGCTGTTTCTAGCTCCACGGAAGCTTCTAGAGCTTCCGTGCCTTTGATTAGTACAACTTGGCGCAATCTGTTAGGTATCCGATAGGTCACACTAGTCATATATCGACTCAAGGCATTGACATAGAAGAGGCCGTCGAACATTTTGAGCGTAAGACTGGCCATTTTTTGCATCGGTGTTGGAGAGGCTATATTGAGATAAAGGCCGTACTTAGCATCCATCTCGGTACGAAACGCCCCTAGTTTTGATACTACATTCGTCAATGTGAGTTCCTTTAGGTCAAGCTTGGTGCGAAATTCGATGTTTTGCCGTTGCATTTCCTGGCATTCAAATCGAATCATGGATAGGATCATGTCGTTCCAAATTGATTGATTGTTTGCAGATTGCAATGAAGCCACATCAAGAGGCAGTTTGGTCGTATACCCGTGTCTTTGGATGAATAGCCGAGGTCCTTATACGATGCTTGTTTTAAGATCAAGATAGCAGATCTAGTACCAGACCAAGCGTCGCGTCTAACAATCCGCTAGGGAGAACCCAAACTCAGCAGGATCACGGTAAAGCCCTATGCACTCAGCCAGTCGGATCAATATACCCGTTAAGGTAGAGTGGGCTCGAGATATCTTATTGAGGCATATTAGGAGCTAGTTAGACATACGGGGTTAGCAATAGCCCTCCAATAAACCTTTAATAGGAACTAACAATAATAACTTACTAAATATACAACAAAAGCTTGTATAGTCTTAGTCTTGCTTGTTTTAAGCAGATTTGCTCGGCCGAGAGCGAGCTCGGTACCTAGTTGCAAGCTATCTTTTAGTTCCTGCCTAGAACATTGACAAAGTTTAAAGACCTATTCTTCGGACATAGCAACCGCAGCAGAAAAAAGAATAGAATAGACAATTGCTGTTAGCGAGGGTAGTAGCTAGTACCCGGTCTCTATTGTCTCCTATAGAGTCTCGTATCTTTGAGCAAATAATGGTCGGTAAACAATTCGAACAACTCGGTGAACTACGTCCCAATACTAGTTGAGTAGGCTATCTGCAATGCTTCGAGGAGGAAGGTACCTCATGAAATACTCTCGGGAAGAAACCTCGCTAAATAGCAAACTAATAGAGGGGACCGTAAAGTCCGATCCGGGTTCTAACAACTCTTCTGAAGCACCAGGAGTCATCGGTGATAGTATTGATTGAGATGACTTTCTAGGGCTCTATTGTAGTGAGGCTAAGATCTAAATCAACATAGGTTAGCCATATAAAGATTAGAAACTAAGAGATATTTCCCGGTACATACTTCATCGGCAATCCTTGGGCGGTAAAATCCTCCTATTCTTTCTCCTATCCGCAATCTACCAATCCTAAAGCCAAGATCTTCAACATCATTATCGGCGGCTTCATCTATGTAGGCTACGCCTTGCACTGCTAGGGGCGTTGGTTCCAGATATCCATCATCGGCAGAGCTATCCATATCATCTATCGGAATCTGTTCTGTTTTCCTGGTGCGCGTTTGCCTTAAGCCACCTATTGGGGGTACAAGGCGGTCATTTACGCCCCTTCGAAAAGTCTCGTCAATTGCATCTTGCGCTTCCTTTAGTTTAGTCAATCTTTAACGGAATTGCGCACCTCCGATCGCCGAATTGATATAAACACACTCTTGCTGCGATCCGCGACAATTTTGACAAGGATCCTATCCGGCCCGTTAGACAAATGCGGCATAGGTAATCTCAAGGTATACGTACGGTCTTGTCACATCTCATTTTTCTTCGGCGACACTATAGACAGGAATATATGACTCGGTTTCGGCGGCGGGCCTTTTCTCGGGGTCTAGGCTTGCTTCTAAGGGTAGGTCTATCGCTGCCTGAAGGGAGGCTAGTGTTAGGCGACATGCTCTGAGAATGTACCCGTCGGGGGGCATGCGACGTATCCGACGTCCTATAAATAATTCTCGGCTAGTAACAGTAGTTTCGCATAATCCCTATAGATAACAAGGGTATTAGACGTGAGGCAAGTGATGCGAATAAAGATATGAGATGGGATGTTAGACGATGCTATCCGTGCCTTCTAGTAGCCCCCTACCGCTTTCGCGGATAGGTGTACCCCACCTTATCACCGTAAAGGCAAGACTCCTACTACCTATCTTAGGAAAAGGCTCTAGCCTAGTAGGTATCTAGTATGGGCGGTACACGCTGCCCTAATACGGCAGAGATGTTTAGGGAGTAGGCAGACTTGATACTAGGGCGTAGCGGCTTAATTTATCGTGTAGGAAAGATGTAGGGGTATCGCTTTATAAGAGATTACCGGAGGACCTGAAATTGCGTCTAGTGAGGCAGGAGACCAAGGAGAAGAAGCGATTGTGATATTTGATATTTACAATACTCTTATGATTAACCTGCTGCTGCACTTGCCGAGGGGAGGGTATGAAGCCTTCACTGATGCACTACTTCGACGAAAGTGGTTTCTAGGTCGGCTAGGGGATAATCGAGAAGGATTTAAGCACTCGGAAGGCTCCAAAGTTTGCCGGAGATAACCATAAAGAGAATAGCGAAGACCTGCCTCCAAACTCGTGTTTGGAGAGATCTAGCCACATCTACTCTCCAAAGAGATGACTCTACGGAACTTCCGAGGCGCGTCCGTTTCCGCTCCGCCTCCCCTCTAAAGGTAACCTACGGACTATGTTGACTCGCTTGTTCGTCTGCCTTGAGACATAGGGCTTGGGTGCGCTCCGCTCCGCCCCGGCAATACTACCCCGGATTTTGAGCCCTTCCTAATGCGAAAACGGTTCGTCACTTCGGGAAGTCAACGGCACAAGGGAACGAACTCAAATCTTAATGCAACGCAGCTCCGTTTCACGTTTATTCACTTTCACTTTTGGTTAGAGCGTCGAGGCCGCTTGTACTCGATTTATTCGAGCCCTCTGGGCCGGCTCACAAAATGGCGCAAATGTGTCGAATGCGTAAGGCAGGCCCGGATAGACATGGAGTTCTACCTGAATATTCGCCTACATCAAACGCGATGCACACTGCATTGTTTCGCCAAGAAAAATGTCCAAATTTCCAACTTCAAGATATGTAGGTAGTAGACCTTCCATATGGGCCCGAGCTGGAGCCGTATACGGGGAGACGTGGTCGGTGCCAAAGTCCGATCCTAGATAGGCCGACCAGCATGCAACGTTAGTTTCGGGTGACTATGTCGAGAGCCCCATGAGTGCTGAATAGGTCTTGGTATTGCGGTCGTCAAGCATAGGATAGACGAGAATCTGCTTTGCTACGGGAGGCGAAAGCCCCCGGTCGCGGGCCATTAACGCGATACCTATGGCTAGGTTTGCACCGGCACTTTCACCTATCGTTCCGATACGTTTCGGGTCGATGTTGAAATCAGCTAAATGCTCGATGAGCTAAGATAACCCGGTATAGCAGTCCTCCACGGGTGTTGGGAAAGGGTGCTTAGGTGCTAGTCGGTAATCAATAGAGAAGACCTGCGCGCCGCTTTGGTTGACTAGGACCGAGAGCATTTTGATGAACATACTCGTATCACCAAAAACCGTGCCGCCGCCATAAGCGTATACTATAGCCGGGCTGGGAGTAGTCTTAACATTTCGCTTGTAGATCCGGTATACAGGAATAGGTTGGCCGTCGTAGGAAGTGATGTGGTATACCTTATATGTGACCTCTAGAACCTCGGGGAACTATGCCATAGACAGCTCTATGGCTAGCGTGATCACAGATCGGATGATGAATAGGTCGTTCATTGGGGGTCTGGGGTTGGCCTGCTGCTGAGCAAAGAAGGGCTCCGTTGCTTTCCGGAAATCGGGATCATACTGAAGAGACATGGCCGCGATAATTCTCTGTCGGGTTGTGGGATAGGAATCGGAAACCGAGGCCTCTTGTCCTTTTAAATAATCTTCTTGGTCTCATAGTAACTTTGGAATGTGTCTTAAGGAACGCCTAGACAAGGCTGATTAATACATAATTACGGCCGTAAGATGGCATTTGCTAATCGGAAACAGACGTCTAGACAATGAAGAATCCATCAAATTAATCTACGGCCGTAAGATAACATGTCGCATCGCAGGACGTCCGTACGCGCTAGTACTAAGGGAACCAGCCATGAGGCGATTGATTGATTGAAAAAAAAAAAAAAAAAAAAAAGATATTTCCAGTGCGACCTCCCCATACTCAATATCAGGGCATCAATCTTCGCCTAATCTAATGCATCCCATGCAGCCCCAATACACCTCTTGAAATAGGCCCAATCTACTTCTGGTCTTCCTATATGCATTAGGTCTAGAAACATACGGAAAAGTTGGCGCTTAAGCATGTTCTAGACCGGTTCAATAGGGTTTAAATCAGGCGAGTACGGAGGCCAATCTTCAACGTATATCCTATGCTCTTCAAACCAATTCTACGTATCCTTCGCGGTATAAATCCTCGCGTTATCTTGCTAAAATATTATTCTAGGTTTATAGATTATAAGGAGACCTTCTTCGAGCGTATCTATATAACTCTAGCGTAAATATCTACCTCTTTCCGTCGAATTATCCTATTCCATAACTACTAACTTTGATCGACCCTTAAGCTAGATTGCAGCCTAAACTATCTACGAAATATATTTCACATAAACCTTAGGATTCACAAGATCAATTCGGTATGCTTCGGAAGTAAGCCGCTAGCACTATTGTAGCCTACTATTCGAAGTTCGTTAGACGGAATATTCATCGGAGAAGATCTAATTTCGAATCGCGGGCGAATAGAATTCGGAGCGCCAACGACGCGCAAAACGCCTTCGTTTAAACGCAAGGGCCCTCCTAATAGGGATCTTACGCTTTGCAAGGCGTCGGACGATCCCCGATAGCTTCAAAATCCGCCGAATCGTATTAATCGATAGAGTACCAACTACCTTAGTTCCTAAGGCTCGATAGGACCAAAAAGGGTTGCGACGGACGTATATTTTAACTAGAGGACGAGCTCGGGTGCCGAATTTAGGGGGTTAGCCGCTTCGAGGGCGTGATTCGGTATCGTTACGTTCCTACTAGCGTTTGAAGGTATTAGCTATTGTATTGCGATGGCAACCAAACTCCTCCGCCAACTTAGCCTAGCTAGAAAGCCTATTTTCGAGAGTATATATAATGGCAGTACGCTGCTTAGCTAAAAGTTCAGCCCCTTGGCTACGTTTTGCACCAATTTGTATAGCGATCGGGGCCATAGGGGTGGTATAGGAAGAAAAATAAAATAGTAGGTGGTTGTTGGGGTGATAGGTGGTGGGGCGGAATGCACACAGACTTTTGGTAGGGTGGTGTAGGAGCAAGAGAGGGAAGCATCTAGCAGACAGGAGAGACCCTAGAAGAAGAACCAACCGGAACCGGGTCTACGGGGGAGCTCGGCAATAGGGCACGTAACTCCTATACCTGACAAAACGGACCCTATTCTACGAGCGATTCTAGAGGCCTTCAGGAAGATTAAAACCTCAAACAAGTACCTATATCAAGAGATTGAAGCCAGACATGTGGAGACCTCCAGGTTTCAATCGCAGATCACGGAGCTTCGCAACGAGCTGAGCCGGAGGGATGAGAGATATCAGGAAGAGATCAAGAACTGCAAGGATGCTCTGCTAGAAATGCAGAGGAAAATGGAGGAATTTTGACAGACTGTTACAACAACTAACATGACGGCATGTACTTGCAACGATCACTACGAAGAAGTTCGCGCGGAGGTCTAGTCGCTCCGCTGCTGTGACCAGCCCAAGCACAGGCCGGAGCTGGGCATCGATTGTGTCTCAGTCAAACTAAGTAGAGGCGCTTGTACGTACGAAGATATATTAGAGTTATTTAGGCTAGGCAAAAGCTTTGTCTTCTTGATTAGCTAGCCCGTAGTAATTGAAAACCAACGTATCTATCGCCTAATAGGACCTAACTAACTTGGATAATTATAATATATTTTAGTCGCGTTAGTACCGAGAAGAGCACGGAGGAACCAAAGGTAGAAGAACTTATTATAGTTTCCTGCAAGAGAGCGTTGGATAACTCTGTATACTAAGGATTCTCCTCGGTATAACTAGACATTGACATAGGCCGCCCATGGGCTGTCCATGGGTTAAAATCGGTGCCTGATTTCGGCCTGATTTGGCCTGATTTTTATGCAAAACTGCTTGTTATTTACGAGTGTTTTGGTCTGCATCAGGTAATACCACTACTTTCTAGCCTACTACTATGTAATTATAGGAAATAAATTTGTTTATATATATTTAAGGGTTAGTTTTATTAGTTATATTAATATCTTAGGCTAGTAGTAGTAAAGGTTAAAAAGCGGTCGTAGGAATTAGTGGTTGAGGGTAATACTACTATATTATTGATATGAGTTAGGATGAAAGCTATAAGAATCATCGGATAAAAAGAAAAGAGAAGTATTAGACAAAGAAAAGGAGAAAGGTAGTATACAAACCGATAATAAAATACTATTATTGGCTAGTTATAGTTAGGTAGGCCTACCTCTCTTATATTATTCGTCGTACCGAATTTAGGACTATTTTTCGGCTCTACTTTCATCGCATATAGCTATCCCTACCCCCCAAAAATACTAAAAAATTTTTTACTAAGGCCTAAGAAAAAAAGAATACGGATATATAGGTTAGAGCCTAGGCCTAGCAAAAATGTAATACTATAGTAGCTAACTTAACTACTTATGCTTTTACTAGACAAAATAGACCTATAAGTAGCCTATATACCTATACTAAGCCTAGTCGTAAAGTCGTACTATAAGACAACCTTTCTATCTAATTATACGCCCTATACTATATAATAGGCCTAGAGATAGTAGTATATAGATAGTATAAGCCGTATAAATTTATTCTAATAAAAAAGGGCCGTTTTTATTATAGTTTAGTAGTAGTTCAAAATAGAGAGTAAAGTAGGTAAGGATACGTACGGTTGTATAGGAGCAAAATATATCTTTATGCGCCCGCAATAGAATATCTATACTACTAATTTCTAGCTATTTTTACCGCTAGAAAATATAACGCGACCGATAAATATTAAGTTAAAGAGCACGTAATCAATATTACTCCTATAATAATTACGTGGTATACGTATTTGGTCTAATGTAGATAAGAGTGATAATGATTTGGTCTCTTTGATGCCAGAAAGTCAGATTCGGACCTCTAGTCGGGTGAGAAAGCGTCCGAGGGTGTTAGATGACTATGAAGCGATGTAAATATTTTCTCTTTTATGTAAATATCACTTTTCTGTTTCATCTGAATCACTTTTCTCTCATCTGAATTACTTTTCTCTCATCTGAATTACTTTTCTATCTTATTTTAATTACCTTTAGTCTGTAATTTTACCACTAAAAAACCAAAAATTACTACATAATATTCATTAATTATACACCTTAGTATTATGGGCCGCCAAGAGGCCCATGGGCCTAAGGGTCAGGCCCAAGGCCCGCCCATGGGCCTGTCAATGTCTAGTAAGGATATTTATCCTCGACTTTTAGGAGTTATTTTCTATATAATATAGCACTAAAACAAACTTAACCGCTACTCGGTCTTAGGTCCTCCCGACGGTACCTTATAGGAATACGCTTAACCGTTTTAAGTTAGATACGCATAGCCGCCTTAATCTAGACTAGTCGTAAATAGGACTAGAGATACGGCAAGGTCGGAGCGCGAGATATACTAACCTAAAGGATACCTTAACCTTAAGGCATTAGTATGGCTTAACATGCTATACGTTAATAGTGACTTGCGTTTTTCTGCTATCGCTATAGCTAATATACTATTAGTTGCGAAAAGAGTAGCGGCGTTAGTAGGGGTTTTGGCTAAGGACGAAGAGGATAAATATAGTCCTAAGATATTAGCTATTAGGCCTTGTAGCTAAATAGCTTCGCTGCCGGCTTCGGATAGTCCTATATATTTAGCTTTAGCCGAAGATTTGGCTATATAGCTTTAACGGCGGGAGCACTATGCAATTAGGCCGCCGGCGAGGAAGAAGATATAGCTAGTACGGCTCTTACGAGTATCGGGGTAGGATACGAAGGCTATATCGACGTAACCTCGTATAATACTATCGCTAATGCTAGTATCGATGGTAATGCTAGGGATGTTGGTAGAATTGTTGGAGGCTTTCATTTTAGGCGCCCGAAAGGTAATCTATAGGTCTTTGGAATAATATAGATAGTCGTTGATTCTTTGCACTACTAAACGATGTTTATTATCGGGGTTTAGTAGGAATCGGGAGACGGCGGACAAATAATAGACGATGTTAGGTCGGGTTACGTTGATTGCATATATATAGGACCCAATACCGCTCTGGTAGGCCGAGTATTTTCTAGGGTTACTTGTTACCTTAGCTTACTATATCTATATGCAATCATAAGTACTATTCCAAAACTTCCCTCGGCTGATCGACGATAAAGCTTTCGTAGTCGATTGCAGCGTATATTGTCCCTATTGCCCTCCGAATCTAACGATGCTCGAAGCCACTCGGGGTCGGTTGCGGGTAATACCACAGAGGAAGAGGAGGTCTATTAGGAAGAGAATAACTACCCTCGTCCCCGGGGATAGGGCACCACTCTAGGTAGTATCGAGGAAGATGCTCGATAAAACTAGAATAGGTGGCCAAACCTTGGGAAAGAGCTTGGAATACCCGGATAGCCTAGTGTCTCCAGCAACCACAACATGATTGCCCTCCAATGCATCGCAGAGTGAGTATCGAAGTCTTCCCTAAGCCAATATTTTGTGGTCTGCCTGCTTACGATCATCAGACTGGACACCCGAACGAAGTGAGTCGTACCGCCTCCGGTGAACATTGCAGTGCTCACATCGTTCTCAATTCTATGCAGGATCCCCTGAGCCACCGAACCACTTGAACGAAACTCTCCATAGTGACCTTGAGGGGATTCGCAGTCGTCTGGCGGTTATGGAGACAGTGATAGAGACGATGGCTAAAGAAAGGGAGAAAGCCACTGCAGATGGCCACAGAATCGGGCGGACGCTTCGTTCACAGCAACGATGGGGATCAAAATGATTTGAGCCACTATATATTGGCTTTGGGCAGTCGAGCAAAGCAACCCAGCAAGACCGAGGCTTTGGAACCTCATTGTGGCAGAATAGACCAACAAAATATTGCAAAGAGAAAAGAACAAGGTTTGGTTTGTTTGACGCATCGCACCCTACATGCTATCTGTGTTATACCTTGATTACGCTTTTCCTAATTTCCACATTCAAACTTCAAAGAAGAGCAGAAAGCACAGAATTTCCAACAAATATTGCGACGTTTGACGCAGATCTCTTCCGGGCGCATAGACATGTCAGTGTTGCTCGAACTATATTAGGCGAGCAGGCCGCCGTGGGGAAATCAGGCCCCCTAGTGAGACCGGTAATTTTGAATTCCGCGTGATTGTCTGGGGAAATCTGGACTCTGCATCGGCGAACAGGGTTGGGCGTATTGGTTCCCACGGGAGGGTAAGTTTGTCTGTGTCGATGGCTACATTCTTGGCAAGCTTGCGAAATATCTGAGTCGGGTCTGTGTCAGAGCCCCTTGGGGGATTGACAATGTCGATCAAGGCCCTGGCAGCCTTTCGGGAGAAACCCTGGATCCTTAGTACCAAAATGATGCAAGGTGGGTGAGCCTAATGAGGTTAAACCTGCGTTCGATCACCTCATCCGTTGCTCGAATGACTGGACCCGTGACATTCATGGTCCTTCCTGGCCGCCTCTTGGCTCCTCGCAGATCACTTATTTCGCATGGCCGGGTTCATGAAAAACTAAAATAAGCTTTGCTAAAACCTCTATCTCTCAAAAATGAACGATCAGCATCGTGGGTTGGTAGTTGGTTAGGACTGGAATACTCGTCTTTCAATCAACAAGTTCGAGCAACAAGTTTTTCGACCTTTCGTTTATTTTTCGCGAGTAAAATTAGCAACAACAACAACAGAAGGGAAGATAACATGAATTGTAGATTACTGAATAGAACTGTTGAAGCATCAGATACCGATGTCAGGTGTCATATTCATGATGGTTTGGAGCTCGAACTTTTAATTTCCGGCTCGGTTACTGCAGGATGATATGCCGTCGTTCGTCCTCTAATCTGGCTTTTACTTCAATGACGACATTTTTTCAGCATTAGTTTGTCTTTGCTGTCCATTATATTTGCATCGAGCAAGATGAGCAGTTCGATCTACCCTTTAGAGAAAGACCTTCGCCTCCCGTATCTTCCCGCGTCCTCAATCACGGAGGTAAATTCGCCATCCCGCAGATGAAAATAGCCTTGGAGAATTCGTATTATCCTTTCAAGCCGAGAGATGTAAAAATTGTGTACTTGGTATTAACTTTGAAGAGACTAGCTGAGATAGTCAAGAGAAGTGATTCTTGCTTTAGAGACGAGAAAAGAGAGCTATGTAAACCCGTAGAATCCCTCTCGAACCTGTTTATTCCAACGGCCGATCAATCCTTTCTTTGTTCCATTTTCCGTGGGGATTGATAAGAACGCCACGCTAAAGTACACTAACTTACCTTTCACTCCTAGAGCCTCATATCCCTTTACCAAGGCGGAAGAAACAAAAACGGAATCGATTGGAGGAGGAAGATCAAGAGCATACAGGAATCAGAATGCTTTAGTAAAAGTAAAGGCGTCATATAAGTGCGGTGAATGTGGGTAGGTCGGTCATACTCGAAGGTCACGAATGATAGCCATTTCTTTGCACTACGCTAAATTGATGTACTTCGCCGTCTTGCTATAGTAATTCCAAAACAATCACATGACCGTTGGGATTAATTAGTTAGTTAATAGAGCGTGTGGCGTCCCTTACCAATTCCCGTAATTTCGCCGTGCTTACCTAAAATAAGGACGTTTTTGATGGGCTCGTCGGCACCGGCATCAGACTTTCTTGCTTTAAGGACCGCAAAGGCAGACGAGACAAAGAAAAAAAAAGGAGCGCGAGGCTTTAGGACTTTATCATGCTTCAACAAAAAGAATGTGCAGAGTTATGGAGCTTCGGCTTGCGTGCGTCGAGCCAAGAACCCGCAGTTTATTTGTTTATATATAATTGGTCTATATTCTTGTCCCTCGTAAGACCCCGTAGCGAATAAGGCCCCATGACGGAACGCAGACCAAAATCCTGTCCTCCATGCCATGGTTTTGTGATGTTGGTATTAATGAAAGCAAGCCAGCAGACAACGAGTTATCTCAAGGTATAAACCGAATCATCAAACGACAAGAGATGACGCAATTCAGGTGCACCTCTCGGTATCGCCCCTTCCAGAAATCTCTGTAAAAAGCGAGACTCTGAGCAGATACGTGGAAAGACGAGGCTAGACAGGCATCATGGGAACCTAGGCTCCGATATCTGTATAACAAGGTTCTTAGCATAGTACCGATATCGACGTAGTGTCCTAAGTCCCATGGCAAAACTCAATGCTGATCCAAGAACGTGACAGGTGTATTGAGCGCACTGTTGAAACTTCGGAGGATTTCAGGCGGGGAAATAGGGACTTGACCTGGCCTGGATTAGGTGATTCATGTCCCGCATTACTCGTCCCTCCTGGGTGTCTTGGCATGTCTTGGCATGTCTTGGCCACTTTTGGCACTTGCATATCACACTCTCTTCCATACAAGGCGGGTCAGTAGTTCCCGGACCCCCTACTATCGCGCTTGCATGAGGTCACCCTTTCTTTTTAAGAGGAAAAAAAAAAAAAAAAAAAAAAAAAACCCTCCACCTCCCTGTTACCAACCATGGGAAGTTTTTGCACCTCGAGGCGCATCTTCATCGCGTTCCCTGATAATCGACCATGACCGATCGCTGATCCAAATTGAGGCCTAGAAGAGCCGAGAAGCAGAAGCGACCGACTTTGGTGCTGCTCATTCTTCCGGTCCTTTTTATGACTTTGAGACAGAATGGGTAATCTCAGAGCAGATCCGCCCCTGTTCGAATAAGGCGTGCTCTCTCTAGCCCATATCTCCCATCTCTGTACCATATGCCTGTATATGTAGATTTCCCCGAAAATCAGGTCCATAGGAGGCAAAATTTCTAGCTTGATTTAGCTTCACCCTTCAATAGGTTAACACGGCCTAGTCAGGTAACTAAGAGACGGCCTGATATGCACATCTTGGAAATATAATACCTAAAAGTGGGTTAGCTATCCTCGTCAAGAGATGATTCAGTCCAACTTCTGCTAAGTTATCCAAATTTTTCTGCGGCGGTACATTACAGTTCAGCTGATGATCATAATTAGTCTTTCTTTAGGGTTTGAGCGGACTGAACTATCGTTAGTCATTTTTTAAATGACACGATGGAGACTATAGATTGCGAAATGAGGAGATTGCTGCAGAAAAAAATGTCTCAGGAGTCGATGCGATGGGTATTCGAAAAGCATATATATTGAGAGGAAATACCTCAAATGTGCTCATGCTAATCCATCACCTCAGTCACTGCCCGATTCGATATAGAGCACATTTTCTCTGTTCAACCTCTGGCTTGTGACAATGACTAGCTTTTGGCTTAGCACCCTGGTGTTTCTTCCCCTTTCTCAAGCTCTTTCACTTCCTCCCCTCATCCCTAATATCCAAGGTGTGACCTCGCCTCTGATTCAGCCTCTCTATGATCTTATTCCGGCACTACCCATCTTCCAAGCGCCTCTGCCACCTCTTGACAGCCCATCTTTCACCCCCAGTGGTATTAGGCCGAAGAAGATCGGTTACTACTGGGTCGGAGCCGGAGATAAAGAGCATGCCGATTTCCTGGCCACTTACAGTCTAGATGATGTGTGTACGATAAACTCCTGTTCGATTTTCTAGCAGCTCACACATCTAGGATACTTTTGGAGAACTCATTTATGTGACCGACGTTCCCACTAGTGGTAATGACCCTCACCATCTGGGAGTTTCTCATGATGGGAAGACCATTGTCGGTGGTGGTCTTCTCTCACTACTGAAGCTTCAAGACACTGCATACTACTTTGATGTTGAGGACCCCTATCGTCCTTCCTTTAAGAAGAGCAACCGTGGCATTCTTGCGTCCATCGCTGATGAAATTCGTGCAAAACCTGATGGGTAAGACGACCTCGTCTAGAGTGGAGTAGCCTCGGATATAGAATTAACAAGAATAACAGGGGATTCTTCATTACGTACATGGGATGTAAGTGCAATTGAGAAACTCCCGTGCTAAAACCCTCGATATTCACATTTTTCTTAGCTGCTCTCGGTACATCCCCCGGTAGGCTAATCGAAACCGATGCCGACTTCAATATCATTCACGAATGGCCCGAAGATGTCGAAGGAACTCTTAGTATCTTGGCAGAGCAGTTCTCTCCGCACGGGATCACCATTGACTGGGATAGGAACTATATCCTAACTTCTGACTTTGTTATTCCTTTGTCAATCCTAAAGCCCAGCACGGGCGTAGTACGTGCCCAAACTCTTCGACTCTGGGACCTAAAGAGTCGGACCATCCTCAGCACCATCACTATCCCCAACGTAAGTTCAGTACCGGGTCGAGCTTGAGCATACTTTCTGACTGTATATAGGGTTCGGGTATCCAGGACGTGAAATTCATACCTGGAAACCCTGAAGGTGCTGCTATCGCGGCTACCGTGGGTAGCGCCCAGATCTGGGTCGTCTATCCTTCCCGTAAGGATTCTAATGGCAATCAGGGTGTCGCAGAACTCATCTTCGACTTTGGCGACAAAATCCGCGAAACTAGCCCAATTGCCAGCTAGTATGTTCTACCACATTCCTTGCAAACTTGTGTATACAGTGCTGACCAGTTCGTATTTAGCACTGATATTACTCAGGATGGCAAGTTCCTGTATGTGACCCTCACCTCAGCGAACCACGTTGCCGCTCTGGACATTAGCGACCTCAACAACATCAAGCGCCTCGATGATCCCGAGGAGGTCCATCCCATAGTTGGCCCTCACTACATTAAGGTCACGCCTGATCAAAAGCACATCGTCGTCACCGATTACTTTGTGCAGACAGGTGAGATCGGTATTGTCAACGTTCCAGCCGATTTCAAGGCACAGTACATCGACATCAACGACAACGGCAGTATTTCCTTCAACCGTTCCATCAATTTCAGCCAGGAATTCGAGAACCGTGGCGGCGGTAAGCCACACTCTGCTGTGGTTTTCGATCTCACAGATCCAGAGAACCCGGTGTACTACTAAACACCACTTCGAGGGGATGGTTCCTGGAAAAGGAGTTTCGAAGAGTTTTACAGTTCAAAACATAGGGTGCTTGCGGTCTATTGATTGCTACTGGATATATATTTCTGCCTTTCTCCTCCTGACACCGAAATTGGGCTATGTCGCCTTGTCCCCACGGAGATGCATTAATAGCTGTCTGGTATAGTGAACGCATACCTTGTGGCTAAGGCTCAGCAATGATCAACTCCTTATCCGATGATCTCTTGAAGACCCGAAATTGCATGACTAGAACTAGCCCTAGTGCTCACATTCGTTTGGCCAAATTTGCTAAGTTAGATTGAACACGTATATAGAGATCTGACTAGATAGATTGAATAACAAAGTGTTGTCTTCGTTAACTACGGTGAAACATTTACTAGCGTGGAGAGTTTTTGTGAATTTCGACAGTTATGAGCTCTTTTGCCACGAATGAGCCATAAGACAAAGACCTTAAAGCTATTCGAGCCTTCTCTGAATCACAGAAAGCCGTCACAATGACTATGCCAGACTTTGTCGCCGCCGGCCACTCCTGAGAATCATTTTTGTCCAATATCGCTATTCCGACCTCAAGCAGTATTCCATTTGAAATTTTCTTTTCTGCTCATAGCTGTGAGCGTCTCTTGTGCGCTTGCCAATGACGTACTTAGATAGCCAAAATAACAGCCCTCACAACCGCGAAGGAGGTATGGGAGCTAGCCAGCCTCCTTTTGAAGAGCTGGCAAGACCAGGGCCATCCGATGCCCACCAGGATGCTGAAGGCTTTCACTGAGCTCACTCCTGACGAGCGAGCTGTATATTTAACCCTCAGAGAAAACGTTGGTGACAGCACGGGGTGGTATAAGAGTCAAGAGAACTGTTTGGAAGCTGTACAATACTTCCTGAGCATAACTCAGCCCTTGGATGCAACCTCTTCCAGCTATAGTGCCACAAAAATTTTATGGATAAGGAAACAGCAAAAGTTGGTGAGATAGTCAACTACTTCCAGCACCAGTATCACCATATGCAAAAGAGCACAGCCAAATGCCGAGAATTGCATTTTCCACCTGAAAGGGTTATGATAAGGCTCAGCCTACCGAACCTAGTTGTCCAGACTCAAAATCGAAGAAAGAAGGTGACAGAGGGCATACTGGTATGCAAGGAACGTGAAGGAAACCATTGTAGGATAAACCATGATTTCCCCGCTTCCTCCCTACCCTTTCCCCTCCCCTATTCCCCTTCAAGCTATCCCATGCAGATCTGCTTCTGCTAATAGAATCTATCGTAGGATTAGGAAATATTTCTGGCCATTAAGCCGACGTACTTAGCAATGGTGAGTTTGAAGCCTTCTTGCTGCCTATCAAGTATATAGAGGTTTATAAACAGCTTCGGTAGGGGTCAGGGTAAATAGCATCAACCAAACAACAAAATTATAGGTCTAGGAAAATCTCGGTACACGGGCAAATTTCACTCAAGAGAATTGCTCCATCAACAATGCCATGTTCGCACAGACCCAGAACGGCGACGCAATAAATTAGAACATGTCTTTAGTTGAAAAGGATACTTGCTAGCAGCATAAGTATCGCACTAATTTATAAAGATAGGGACTACGGACGCAACGTAAGTACATGGGTCTCATCACCCGAAGTTTATCATAGAATTCCAATAAACTATAGGGATCGGCGTCGGAAACATAATACTATCCCATGATGGGACCATCTATTTTGTCCGTCTACATGTAGAAATTCTGGGGTATAGCCAGTCACCCGCTGGTCGCTGATAGAATTCCATATCATCAAGACGCTGAAGATGTTCCGCGATTGTGCCTAAAGCTAAGTACATATTCCCAACAATCCACTTACCGCGCTATTCGCCTTCACCTTCAGCTTTCCCAATCATAAATCTTTCTAACCCGCATTCTTACTCAGACTCTTAAGAGGACTGAGAGTCAGGCTTAATAACCCCCAAACCAGAATAAGCCCCATTGATTGGCGACCCAGAAGCCGCAAATGTGCTATTATAACTCTGGCCAGCCTTCACACCTGGCTTAGCGAAGTTGACAGAGCCGCAGTCAAAACCCCCATTGTCAACAAAGAAAGGCGCCAGAACACATTTCGCGAATCCTTCAAACAACTCAAAGTTCTTTTCAATAACAGGCTGCAGGTCATCGGGGATAATATCGAAGATGTTCTCAAGCAGGAAGCAACCCAGTTGAGGAACGGTCTTCGAGCTAAGATCTAGTTCAAGCAGGACAAAGTTGTTCAAACCTTCATTTGCGCCGAGCTCGCGAGGTTCCAAGAAAAAAAGATCAAGATCCAGTGCTTCGGCGAGGGTTGAGACGAGGGTGAAGGCCTCGCCGCGGCGGTACCAGTTCTCCGGGAAGGTTTCGTTAAGGAAGAAAGGAGCAATGTTGTCATAGTTCGCGTTGTTTTGGTCTGTGCCATTTGGGAGACCTTCAAAAACAAAGACCCGCTCCGCATGGGAGACTGGAATTATTCGATTATCAGATCTTGAAAATAGATAAAATTTGGAGACTGTGGAAGGGGTCTTACCAGCAAACCACTTGACACCGGCAAAGAACTCAGGATTCGTCGCGCGGGAGTTATCATAGCGAAGAGCCTAAAACAACATAATAGTGGCTGACAAATAGACCTTGGTCCTATAATTCAGAGAAAGCAAACCCGATCTTGAGCCTACGTCTCGGCCCCAAACTGCCCCCTATTCCGATTTGCAATCTCCACATATTCTTCCCATCGTTGTAGAATAAAGTTGGCATTGTTGCCAAAATATGTGTCCTGGCGGGTGATACTCCCATCGATTTCGAAGACACCGTGCTTGTCAAGACCACCTGCGGGGTCTAGCGTGCCTGGCACGTGTGAATCGGCACCGAAGATGGAATACTTTTCTGAGATCAGATCACCGCCGCCATTAAACCTAGTGCTGATAGGAAGACAGAGAGGCCATAGTCGAAGCTGTAGGCTATGGAGACGCCGTTTGCGGCCTCGGCGAAGGTGGTTATCTGTATTTCGGAGGGTTTGTATTAGTGGAATTGATGATATTATAATTGAGAGAAAAAAAATGGATAAGACGTACCCCGTTTCTTGCAATATAGCCGTGGTTGGCAAGGGTGTTCAATGTCGGGCACATGCCTCGCTGATCAGTTTGGGCCAGGAGGCTAGAACTGATGGTCTGGCTCATCGCCAGGAATAGCTTTCAAAGTGATGATTTGTGGCGTTGGGATATCACGGGCGTCCGGCCGGCCAGTTAAGCCCTGCAGGATACCATCGACTTCAGAATATCAGTATGGTATTCGTCTGTAGTATAGCATATGTATCGACTGTACTCACGCAAACCACCACCGTGAAGAAGATCCAAAAAGCCAACTGCAGAACGGGCTCCGACGATCCTGCCGGTATTAGCCTCGGCCGCCTTTTTCTGGTTCTGATGTCTCGGCTGGATAATATCATTTGCAGCTTCGGGGTTGGCCTTGACAGCATCATACGTAGCTTATCATCTTTGTTTAGAAGACCAGCTCGTTTCATAAGAGAAAATGGGCAGACGGCTGCGGCAGCAAAGCCCGCCAAAAGGGCCACGCTATAAGGGGTAACGAACTTCATCTTAAAGGTTAATCTAGGAGTATTGTCTCGGTTGGTCGCTCGTATATCGATGACTCAAGTGAAAAATTACAGAAGTATGTAGTTATTTATAAGCGACTGACTGGGGTAGCATGCTCTAGGACATCACATCTTCATCTAATTACAGCACGATACCGATCTACAGAGACGCTCCGGATCTACTAGGAGGACAAAAAAACCTGTTTTCCTATTAATCCCTTTTTAAGAAACCAATCAGTACAGAATGCGATGGGATGGAGGCAATAGTGCAATCTAGATTCTAGCGAGATGTTCTGTAGGTAGGTAGGGTTTCCAGTAGATAGGCTAGTCAGTTTTCTAGTATGGAGGTGATCATAATCTCGGGGATTAAGCGTGATCCGTGAGCCTTGTAATAATTTTGCTACTATCTTGCCCTAAGCTTGAGAAGCGGTCATGCTTTCTGGCTTCTTGACTATGGAAGTATATACATGGCAACCTGCACATTGAAGTTTCCATTGAAGGATAATATAAAGAGATATATACTTACAATCTATTTAGAGCATATATTTTTAGATACGCAGATAGTGATATTTACGGGGAAGGCCCGGCAGTTATTTTGGGTGTCATCACCACCACCTCGCCCTCCTCACGGCACGCAGCTTAGACACTTGGCACACCGACAGATTGGTAGCAAGATCCAATCGAGGCCTTGATAGATAACCAATAAAACATCTTCTATCACTAATAATCATAACTAGGATGAATTGAGCCATTCAGGGGAACCAGACAAGGTTTGCCGATCTGATCACACTACTTGCCCTAATTTCTAGTCATCTAATAGTCCCGTGGCATACCCACACCGCTCCAGGTATTAGTCCGCCAGGGCCCAATATGACTCTAGTGCCCAACGTAACATTTGAAGGTATTCATGGGTCCGCTGGCGGATAGTATCTAACGACTCCTTATATTGAGAAAATTTCTGCAGTATGACAAAGTGATTTGGTATGGCAGAGGACTGGGGTAGCAGGCGGTATTTATAGACTTCTCGGTATGCTTTGTCGCCCGCCTGCATCAATCTGCCAAGGAGAAATTTAATGTTCGGTTTGATCATACCATAATACAAGCTTTCCAAGCAATAGCTCAGCTATGTCTGTCCATGCCAAATGTTGAGAGGCTCTGATGAAAATACCTACCCAAAGTGAAGCATGCTGGAACCGCTGTCTGAACTAACTTGATGTTGAACGACAATTCACTGCAGTTGCTATTTAGTCAACGAGAGAAACTTCGTTCGGCTATACTAGAATAGTGACGTTAAGTCCATGGAGACACCGTCCTTAAGGAGCGTTGATTGACGGGAAATTTGTGCGGATATATCAGGTCTCAGCAAAAACTACTCTGTCAACGAGGATGCGCAGTGTTTGAGATTTCTACGTTTTCACAATGTGATACGTTTACTCACGGTCCAGCAGAAAGCATCAGAACCCATGTTAGAAATTTATACAAGTTGAAAGATATCGCTCGCTATGATTCAACGTACACGTATGGTTCGGTTCAGAATCTTAGCTGCACAACTCAAAACGACCGAACTGGTTGGGGCTCCTGGTCCACGGTCAGTGCTGACTAACTCTATTCCCGACATGGTACCTACCAGGTACCATCGATTTAGAGGTTGTGATTGGCCGAGGGCGGGTCGGGAAAAGCGGGCCTAGGACCAGGTACCATCGCGATTTTGGTACCTGGTCTAAAAGGATTTCTAGTGGTCGGACTGGGCTGATCTTTTAGTATGTTATATACCCAATGGTAAATTTTGATCTGTTAAATTTTGAGCGAGATTGGACGACTAGAAGTAGTAGAGATTAAGTGTTGCAAAAACGGGTGTTTTTTTTTTGATAGGGGATGCTCGGACCTTTAGACGCGGATACGTTATACTCGGTTTGGTAGGCGGTCGGTAGGCAGTCGGTAGGCGGTATCTCTATGGCTCTTATATTCTGCCCAAAGTATTATCTATAAGGCTCCGAGATTCTGCAGGACGGTTTTGATTTTTTTGGATTACGCCTATCCCATAGGGGTAAGTAGGACGCAGTGCATCCCAGTAGGCTAGGGTTTTGTTAACTATGGGAGCGTATTTATGCATCCCAGTAGAAACGCCGGTCCAGATCCTAGTAGGCTTTTTTTGATCGGATCCCTATCAAAGTTTGCAGAAATTTAATCCAGCGCGCCCCGTAGGTTTTGGCAGAATTTAAAGCCTATCAGCCAGCGTCAAAGGGTAGTTGTAGGGATCCGAAAATTGGCTAATTGTTTTAATAGGGTACGACCGGATAGGAGGTAGGGTTTCTATCACACACCACAACATACTAGTACACTACCAGCCTCCAAACCACGCAATCTATTATAATAGAATAAGCATAGATTTCGTATTACAAATAGAGGGATAATATTTAGGGGTATTTTCCTAATATCCAATTTTTATTTCAGCATTATCCGCGTTAATCCAAGGGGACATCATTTTAGTCTATTCGCTATATATATATAGCGACGATAGGAGATTTCCAACGTAAGTATAAACTATATTAACGCCTACGATTATTTTTTATATAATCTATCGTACTACGTTGCTATTTACAAGAAATATAGCTATGCTGTAGTTCCCTAGGATATTATCGGCTATTTAAGCAAGCGCTAGGGTACCTATTGTATCCCCGAGCGTATTACGCAATAGATAAAGGAAATCATTATTAACGAATAGGTCGAAGTATACGACGAGCCTAGTATATTCCCTATAGAAGTAGAACAACCTATCGCGGGTTTGACTATCCGAGGCGGCCGTCGGATAGGAGAAGCGAGCCTAAGCGATATAGCGAGTTATTTGCTAGCGGTTTTTCCGGACTAAGTTCGGATCGTATTATATCTACGTCCGATAGCCTAGTCCTACGTATAAGCCCGAAGTACTACCGCCCCCGGCTAGCCGAGTCGCGCAAGCCGTAGATAAGATATAAGCAATATTTAGCTAGTAGTAGTAGTAGCCCGCGGTCATCTAGGCCGGGGAAATAGACGAGGCGAACCTATAGTTAGACCGAACCGGATAGGCGTATTATTTAGACGGCTAGACGCCTAAGTAGTTACGGATTTGTATTAAGACGCCCGCCGATAATACCGAGGGCCCTAAGGCCACCGCGCGTATAATATAGGACGCCATATTCGGCATAGCCAGCAAAAGCTAGAGTATCACAAAGCAGACCGGATATTTATTGCGGATTAAAGCCGCACGAACCGATATATAGAGCATTCTATCGAAGCTATTATAGGCATATATATACGAGGGCACCGAGTTAGAGCGCCACGTCGAGCCGTACCAGCGGATATTGATGTTTTTTGCCTATACACAAAGCCCGCACGAGTAGGATAGTCCCGTATACCGGTTTAACCGCCGCCAGCGTACCGCATAGGATATATTATAGCGGGCTACCGAGGGTCGTACCTATACGGGCCGTCCCGAGCCAATCCTAAGCGAGGACGCCGACGACTAGGCCAACCGGTTATAGCCCATCGAAGCACGGTATATAGATTTTGTAATCGAATTGTTGAATTAGCAGATCTAGTCTAGCGAGTACGAGTACGCGTTAGTATATACGTTAGCCGTATTAGGGGTAAGCGACCACAACGGCGGACGACTATAGAAGGACCCCTATAATTACCCGTAGAGTTTGTCTAGTATAATCAAGATTTCGCGGTTTATAATCGTATATAAGTGTTACGGAATAGGCTTCTTTAAAGCTATTCCCGGATTCTTTGTTGTGCGTGCCGTACTAGTAGCGATTCGCCTCCGATCCGCCCTCGTTTCGCTTATAATTCCTTCCCTACCGCATAAACATTATATTAGCCTCTTCTACAAGAAAAGGCGTCCTATCCTTTAGCTATAATTCTCTTCAAGAATTAGTCTCTATTCTTATTATAATATATTGCCTCCGCCTCCTCTTAAGAGTTATCTATAGTATTTAGATAGTCGTGCCTTACCTA
>Ga0207877_10069_pt1 | contig 83404 bp, 64 predicted proteins | sample LinPmetageLP29_FD_184046 | JGI IMG/M metagenome (GOLD analysis project Ga0207877, IMG submission 184046) | Marine viral communities from the Pacific Ocean - LP-29 (SPAdes) | ecosystem: Environmental > Aquatic > Marine > Oceanic | place: Pacific Ocean | collected 2009-08-23
GGGGGGGGGGGGGGGGGGGGGGGGGGGGGGGCACAACAATTAACTCGGGTGTCATGCAGTGGAGCGGAGACTCTCCACTCGTGGAACATAAACTTTGTCCAATCACTTAATAGTCCACTCGGGGAAACGCGATGTGGGTCTAACAGGGGCCGTTTTGAAGCTAAAGACCAAACTGCACGCTGGGACGCAGTAGGAAATCCTAGGAAATCCTCCAACTCCTGAAAGTTGGGGGCCGAGGAATATGCTGATCCTCATTGTCTTCACCATCCTGACCGTCTTCACGGATGTAGATTGTTCATCTAATTTGGAATGTGGAACACCAACTAGTCTCCTTCGATCCTTGGTCTTACCACCTTGCTACCCGATTGGGGAGTAAAAGTAATGCATACGGAGTACTCCAAAAGCAATCAGCAGCTATTGATCCACGAGGTGGATACTTACTTCATGTGCCTCATAAAAGTGTTATGAAAAGTCCCTCATGTTCATATGAAACCCCAAAAGTACCTACTATTTAACAAGCTCAACGGTCAATAGTTCAGGCTTGGTCTTCATCCCCCTCTGATCCCTGCCTTTGCCACCACGTCGGATCTACTACAAGATTTGCATCGTTGTACAATGGCCCAGACCACTTTCGACACCCCGTTTGACCAGCTTCCGAACCCTAAGCAGGTTTGGATGGGGAAGCCGGGAAGCTATGAAGAGGGCCTCGGCAAGCTAGCCATCCTTACCCCTGAAGTGGTTGCAAAAGCAGCCGCTAGCGAGATCAAATGTGGTCGACGCGTGACGATGGGATGGGAACTGACGAAACTGGACTATCCCAATCTCAATCGCCAACCATGCCACCATCAGATTGTGCCTCTTTTGGGCGGTGTGGCATTCGACGACATCTATTCTATGAACCCGCGTACGTTTAAAGAGATCCAACTCCGAATTTGCCCGAACAGTATGAAGTATTGACCGCGATACGGGAGTAAAGAGCAGAGTAGTCAATGGGATGGACTTCGCCACTTCTCCCAGACCGTCCCCGGCCAGTCTGAACGGGTCTTCTACGGTGGAACGGCCGCTGACGAAATCAAGGATCGCCAGAATGATCGTATTGGTCTGCAGCACTGGGCACGCGAAGGCATTGCCGGTAGGTTCCCCTGTCCCGGATCACATCATTTGCAATCCATCCTAAAGACCGATTTGACAGGACGTGGAGTCTTGATCGACTATGCGACATGGGCCGAGAAAAGGGGGATCAAGTATAGCACGTTCTCAACCCATCAAGTGCGTCTGACGGACATTTTGGAGATTGCCAAGGAGTGCAACATCACTTTCCAAAAGGGTGACATTCTGTTCGTCCGCGTCGGGGTTACCAAAGAGTGGGACACTGTTATGACGGACGCCCAAAAACAAGCCTACTCGGACAACTCCAACCCGGAACACGCGGGGGTCGAGGCCACCGAAGATGTTCTCCGCTGGTTGTGGGACAATGGATTTGCGGCCATTGCCAGTGATGCCATTAGTTGGGAGGTACGATGACCCAAAAATCCGGAAACCCTGTGCCATCCCCCATATCTGTGACAGATGACAAGTCGATCATGGAAAATCCCACTCACATCTGTGGTTACAGGTTTACCCACCCCAATCCCCTGACATCTTCCTCCACGAGTACGTACTTGCAGGATGGGGTATGCCGATCGGTAAGTTACACGGAACGTGATATCCACTTCGCACGGAATTTGACCGCTTAAATTGCCTTCAGGGGAACTCTTCGATCTAGAAGCCCTAGCACGATCCTGCGAGGAGCTTCAACGGTGGTCCTTCTTCGTCACCTCCGTGCCATTGAACATGCCTGGCGGAGTCTCTTCGCCTCCTAACGTAATGGCCATTTTCTAAGCTACAGTATTCACGGTGAGATTCTGCGTCGGAAGGATTTTGAATCGGGGTCGTAAACTAAATAAACTAGAGGTTGAAATAAGAAGCTATCTCTATGTTGCAGCGGTCTACTAGCCCACCACAATCAATAACCAGTTTGGTACTCGCGGGCACGGGTGCCACCACGTCCACAATGAGGATTCCCGACAATTAGACAAGCCCACCCGACCTAAGGCACGGAGAGAGACTAAGGGTCGGAGAATCGGAATGGATACCGGGGAGCTGGGAAATGGGTGAATCTATCCCATAGCAGGAAAGGAGCGACAAGTTGACGGAGAGAAGGATTCTTCTTTGGGGAGGCCAAGGCGCCCAGAACAATAACTTCAATTCCGTTTGGATCATACTTGCAGTGTCAAAGCCCGAAGCGTGGAGATGTCTCGAATTTAAGTTCACCCACTGCTCGTCCTCATTTGCAGAATGATGGTCCACTTTGGGGGTAGGACAGATCCTTCGATCCACTATACTGCCGTATCAACTCTATGTGACTAGTCCAAACCAATGGTCCGAGCCAATTGAGTAGCGTCTACGGGGCCGTTGGGCCCACTTCCCGCGCTTCGGGCCTAAGTCTCCACTTGAACCCTTTTTGAACAGTCGTTGTGGGTCATTTTCGGTGTGGGATTTCATACGTGGGTGAGGGAAACAGGATGGCGAGCGGGACGGTATATTCGTACATCAACTTCGCTTGGGGACATTGAGCGGTGCAAGTAAATCGAGATCATAGCGTAACCTGAGCACGTTCAGTTTAGGTCTGAGGACAGATCCTTGCCGAGTGGCAAAAGTAGAATACAGTACACTACTCCGTACAGTGCATACTGCAGGATCTGACAGGAAACTATCATTTCCGTTATAGGATGAGAAAGTGCCGAGACTAAAGGGTGAGAAACGCATCGGCAAACTATAATCCCAGATGTCATCGACACATGACGGAATAATTTCCCAGAACCCACTCCATTGCTGTGAATGGTGCCTCCTAGGCCTGACATGACAGGAGAAATCTGCTCCATCGTCCTTAAAAAGGAGAAGCCCTGAAACAGCCCGAGCCCTACGGTCGATTCCGGCCTGTTCTCTCGTTTCATCAATCCTGGGTCTTGTCCACAATGACTTTGATGTCGTCGCTGATGGGACGCAGTCCTGGAGATCCAGACATTGATCATGCCGTGCAGACTTGGGACTATGTCACCCAGTCATTATGCATTATTATGATGACTCTTTTCTTTGGTCTCCGACTGTATACTCGTGTCTTCGTTCTCAATGGGTTCAACAAAGAGGATTGTGAGTGACCGTCAAGAGAACAAAAACACCCAAAACTCAAGCTAACTTGTCTGAAAGGGATGTGTGTGGGGGCTTGGGTACTAGGAACTGGCTACTCAATTATTGCTTTGCTCAGTAGGTTAAGCAACTCTGGAGGCACATACAATATTTGGCTAACACAAAACCAGTGGGTCACTATGGAGGAGGTCTTCATATCGATGATGTCCCACCTGAAAATCTCATTCCTTATGGAAAGGTAAGTCTAGTATCCAATTGCAGCTACAGCAACCGCGTTTCTAACAATTTAGACCGTGTATGTGACAATGGTCATGTACGGTCCAACAGCCTACCTCACGAAGTTCTGCCTTCTATGGATCATGACCCGTGTATTCAGTCCTTTCCGCAAAGCCATCATCTTTATCTACGCCTTTATGGGCGTCATGCTTGCCTACTACATCCCCGCGGTCATTGTCAAGATCCGAATCTGCAACCCAATCGGCAGCTTCTGGGACTCAGATATTAAAGGCACATGTCTCGATGAGACATCCATTATCTTGGCCGATGCCGTCGTTAGTATGGTCAGCGACCTGATCATTCTCCTCCTCCCACTTCCATTAACAATGAGCTTGCAAATGGCCCAGAGAAAGAAGTTGCGAGTGATGGGTCTCTTGGGAGCCGGTGGTCTGGCTGTGACGGCCAGTGTGATCCGTCTAGCACTCATCGTTACCACTGGACAGTCCAAGGACACCACCTATGCTTTTATGAGAATCAACATGCTTGGGTGCGTCTACTTCAGAGCTTTCCCAGACATAATAAGCTAACCAAGTCTCGTCTCTTTTAGAAATGCCGAAATCGCCATGGGTGTGATCTGTACTTGTCTCCCCGCCCTTTCAGCTCTCCTTATCCGCGTCTACCACGATTACTCCAGCAACAAAGGAACCAATACATCTCAGTATAAGCTCAGCACAATGCAAGATCAGTCCAAGACTCAGCGAAGCAAGAAACAATTGAGTGTGTTGGAGGCTGAATCTGATGAGGATGTCCTCATGTACAACGCCCAGGGCAACCCACGGATCGAGACCACTATTCGAGGTGATACTGAGCGGCAGGCAAGCTCAGGAGGAGGAGGCTCTCCATTCGAGGGCGGCCTCGGCGGCATCGGTATCACAAGGACGGTCGACGTTTCCACCTCCGTGGAGTCTCGATAAATGAAAGCAATGAGGGGAAAAACTGCCCATTAACTGGATACTGATTTCTTTTTTACAATGTACATAATGTCGGTCCCTTTTTTTCTTTGGTGCTGGTCTCTTCTCAGCTAGCGAGCTTAATTTTTTTTCTTCTTATTTTTATCTCTCTCTTTTGGAACATCTATTCGAGCTTAAAATTAAAATTATTTCAGTATCCTCAAGTAGCCAGTTTCTCCGGTCGATTGTAGCTTGAATCTAGCCCGATTTTCTGGCACGTGTTCACTGCATCCCGCCTACATGCGATAGACCCGGTCTAAAGGTATTATGCTTTATCAAAAGCACGGGGCATCGGAAGTGGGACGGGTCGTGTCGTAGAGGGCCCATTGACAGGGGATAGGGCCGAGTTTGGTCCGACGTGATCCCTTTTCGGCGATACTCGGTTGTTGATCTGATCGCGCTGATGTTGTAGGTTTTTTGATGATTATGAGCTCCTGACATACTTAATATACATCGAGCGTAATACATACGGTTGAACTATTCTATTCGACATCAAGTGTGTCGGTGATTTGGCGGGCGAGCTGTGGAACTGAGTAGGGTAGAGATCTACAGAACAGAAAGGGCTAGATCAGACGTAAGTTTGCGTAAAGCCTTGTCACGTCTGCATTATATGTCACTCATTTCAGAATTAAATCCCAGAAAAGATTTCTAGCATTCAGGGATTCCGAGAGATAACTAGTTAAGATATTGTTGCTCCACTGTGGACAGAATTACTTCAATCAACTTACACGTGCCCCTGCCAAAATCCACTTCTTCACTTGAGATCAGTGAAATATTGTTCGTGGTCTCCAACAGTACGGAGTATGTAATGGTTGCCCAAGAAAGCGACTTGTTTCTATTGTGGAATCGTCTAGTGTGGCTACATCGAAGTCATTCGTGCTTCACAAGGGCTGCCAGACAGGCTGCTTTGATGGTCTCTGTGCTGAAGAATTGCAGCGGCAATTTAAGATGGGAGAAGATGTTCCTTTTCCCTCTAATCATATCTGTCCCTATTTTCCAACATAGTTACTTTCAAGGATTCGTAACCCATTTTTGTACCCCACAACCAAATTTTGGCAAGCGGGCCGACAGCCGTGCCGCACCCACACGGCGAAGGCGTTTCCCCCGTGTGGATGCGACGGCACGGAGTAGATGAACCCAGGTCCCGTTCAACTTTTAGCTCGTCCCGCTCAGCTGAAGTCAATTTCAAATCCGTGTCTCAGCATGGATTTACTATGTTTCAGCTACCTTGTGGGCTCGAGCATTGGTTCAATAGCTAGGCAGTCAGTAGTATAAATCCGTCGATTCCTTGATCTTCAAATTTCGCCGCAAATCGGACCGCCCAAACTACGGAGTACTTAGTCGACAAGAAGCCATGACGACGAAAACAGTATCATTTACGGAATTTATGGCGCTGGGCAACTTGTTGTTTTTCTTACACGGGACGCCATATTCGTCCTTGCGCAATCTCATTCCGCATCTCAAAGTTCTGGCTTAAGGTTCGTGTCTACGGCCTACTCGGATACGGACTACCAGAACTCCATAGAAACCCAGAAATTGACACCTCGATTCCTGAACGAGTCCTCATTCGGGAGGGACCACTTGCTCACTGGGCCCTTGATAGATTTCACGGAAATAATGGGATTGAGGTGCATCAATCCCATTATTGTGCATCAATCCCATTATTCCCAGCTTTCATAGCTGGGCAAAGTTCACGATATTGGAGGCGGAATCACTCAACGATTCACTGCCTTCTTTCCTCATAGGCTACGCTCCTTGTCATTGATCGATGTGTGAGCTTCGGTAGCTATCCCTCCAAGAGAATAGAAGAGCAGATGAACAACGGACTGGCGATGAGCATCGGTCACGCTTCAGTAATTAAGTGCTTTCTGTGGTAGGTACATGATAAACAAAGGTTCACGCACAGAAGCCTTGACACTTTCTGGAGTATATATCCCGAGTCTGTGGGCCAGAGTAACTTGTTCCAGCACCGGGTGCGACACCACGACCCGAAACATATGATGAAAATGGCAGATCGAGTTCATAAGCTCAGTAAGTTTCAGCGCAGATTATCTGGGGCGCAGGTAATGCAGGCAACCTTGGGAGTGATGGACTGGGGGAGTAAGCCCCACAAGGCAATTCCTAGCTCTGAGCTGGAAGTGATTGAGCATTGTAGGCACGTTTCACCGGAGGACCAGCCGGATAAAATTGCAGAGATGTATTTCTGGATGCAGTCAAAGTAAGCAGACCTAGGTAGACTTGAAATATATAGCTCAGAAATTTGTATGATTTGGGATGTGCTCTGGTGCTTTGCAGGTAAATTCATGGTTAGCGCTTGAGTCCTGACGTGAGAGAAGATGTATGTTGATACATACAGGGTATAGGTAGTTGTTTATATAGGTAATCGCTTTGGCGAAGATAATATCAGTGAGAAGCAGGTCTCTCTCATCTAATTGAGATTAAAACCCCGAATACATGTACAAGGCCACATATCATCAAACAAAAGCAAATAGAGTCGGGTCTCTGAATGTCTTCTTTAGTCTTATTAGGGCTGTCTTTGAGGGCTCGGGTGGTCCGTGCAGCTCCGATCTTTTCCTGCTTTCCGCGTCCAACTTATTCGGCAGCTCCTCAATGTTTTTGTCCACAGCTCCATTTGCCACGTTGCGCAGGCCCGCAACAGGCGCAACGCGCAATCTACTGAGGAATCGACGGGGTCTATTGACTCTTGCGATTGAGACATCTTGGTAAGCCAGGCTCAACCTCCGGGTGCCTATGCAGGTCACTCGCTAATCCTTTTTACTAGTGACGATACATCGGTGTCTATTGTCGAGAAAACGCGCGAGCAATCTGGAGGTAGCAAAGCGAAAATTCATTTCCTTGAAAATATCACCGCGGATTCCCGAGCGCATCGCGGCATCCACCCGATCCTTGCCCTCGAGTCGCATCAAGAGAACCTAGCAAGCCTCGTCGACAAGGCTCTGAAAAGTCTACCGACGTCACAGAATGCTGGAAATACCATAAGCCTCGCAGATGGGTCGACGCGCCTACGCCCGGATTTCATCTCGGCCACTAGGGGCCCAGGCATGCGCTCCAACCTGTCAGTCGGACTGGATACCGGGAAAGCTCTCTCGGTTGCTTGGCAGATCCCTATGGTGGGCGTTCACCACATGCAAGCACACTTGCTGACCCCAAGACTAGTATCATGTCTGGGGGAAGGCGATGGCGCGCGTGTTGTGTCCCCTCCGTTCCCATTCTTATCCATTCTAGTATCAGGAGGCCATTCGATTCTGGTTCACTCCAAGTCCTTGACGGATCATAAAATCATGGCGTCAAGCGAAGACATTGCGATCGGGGAAACACTTGACAAGGCTGCCCGGGAAATTCTGCCTCCGTCTTTACTGCAGGGAGCAAAGACCACAATGTATGGCAAGACCTTGGAAAAATTCGTCTTCCCGAACGGCAAGGCCGATTTTGCTGATTATCGGCCTCCGATGAACCGGGGAGAGGAAGTGGTCAAACGGCAGAACCAGTGGGGTTGGAGACTGACTACTCCGTTCGCCAATACGCGAGCGCTGCAGCTTAGCTTCTCGTCTGTGTCCAGCATGGTCAACAAGATCGTCAAGGACAAGAATGGGTCTTTATCCGAGGAGGAGCGAGTTGATCTGGGCCGAGAAACAATGCGCGTCTCGTTTGAGCATCTTGCATCTAGGACTATTATCGCCCTCGAAACTCTCCGCTTACGATCCACTGGCGAAGACGAGATCAGGACTCTTGTTGTCAGTGGCGGTGTTGCTGCCAACAAATTCCTCATGGCGGTGCTCCGGTCCTTCTTGGACGTTCGTGGGTTTGAACACATTCAAATCGTTGCGCCACCAATTTATCTGTGCACCGATAATGCGGCCATGATTGGATGGGCAGGAATTGAGATGTTTGAGGCCGGCTGGCAGAGCGATCTGAGCTGTCGCGCTCTTCGCAAATGGACTCTTGACCCCCAAGCCGATGATGGCGGAATACTGGGGCCCAGTGGCTGGATTTCCAACAGCGCAGCTATCTAATTTTGTGTACAATATCCTCCTATATGTATATCTAGCGATACCCCAATTGGTATACCAACAGCAAGCCATGTCTACTCTCAGTTATCGAATTCGGACACACAATCCGGGTCAATCTCTAATTCCATTTCCTTTTTTCAAAGAAAGAACTACTTTGCATAAACATGCAGAAGAGACAAACCCGGTCAAATGAACATAGACGCCAATGCAATGTAACAGCCAGATGGCCTCGATCCCGGTCCTCCCACCACATGAAGCCTCGCAGTAGGGTATCGATGGTGCGCCGCTCTAATCCATGCAAATGAACCAAACCCACCGGCACACTGTGCAATAGAGGTATTTGAAACAAAGGAATAAATCGAAGGTACGTTTGGCTTGATCAGCCACCGACGGGAGGGCCGGTTCGTTGCAACGAGGCGACCTGTTTCCGAAGCTCGAGGAAGAAGTCCTTCCCATTCGCCATAGTGTTCACTACTTTCGTCAGTGACTGAACCCAGCTAATTGAGCCGGATGGGGCAGGTGAAGACGTACACTTTGAGCCCCAAGGGGCCCCCGATCGTTGGTTGTTGTCCTTTCCAGCTGGCTTGTAGGGGGTTGCTTTCGGTTCTGCAGCGATAGATGTATTAGCTAGGTCGCGCGCGCATACTGAAGATTCTACTTACCTCCAGGTCCTATGGCAGCAGCAGATGATCTCCTGGTTAGCTTCATTCTCTCAGCAGTGGAGGCCAGTCCTACCTTTCTTCAAAAGGTTCTTGACCTCTGCAGCATTGAAGCCTCGGACGGGAATATGCTGCTCTTGTGCTGGGCCCAAGGTACCAGAGGATGCGTTTTCATTCCGAGGACCTCCCTGTCCTCCTCCCCGGTTGCCATTGTTGGAGTGGCGTTGCGACGATTGGCGACTGGGCCCGCCGCGCCATCTGCAGTAAAAAGCCAGGGTTAGCGGGGTTTCGAGCGCGAATCATAGGAAATTGAGGCAAAAAGACCTGTACCTGTTTTCGCCAGGACCGCTCATAGTTGTAGTAGACGGAAATGACCTGGACGAATTGCGCACGTCGGAGGTGATTGCGGGGAAGCTGTGCTTGTCCAGCTCAATTGAGACTTGCGGCTCGATACCTGAGGCTCCAACGCAGATGTCTCCGCCTTGAATAACAAGAACACCCGTTGCCTTCAGAAATGCCTAAGCCTTCGCTGGACTGGGCGCCTTTTCTTTCTTTTTTTTTGCTGCACAGTCTCGATTGTACTACACGCTTCCTACTGAGTATCCTTACAATACCTGCGATCAAGTAGCGCCTCGCCCCCTGAACGCGACCTGACGAGTCTTGATTGGCAATCCCTAAACTGGACGTCAATCAAGCCACGCAGCTCCCCAAGCTCGATATGAATGATGGCGCCGATGTCCCGACACTCTTTTTCTGGCAGATCATCTAGAACTCAATCCAAGTCGACTTTGAAAGCATCGCGCCACGCCGTCAATTCGCCGGAGAGTCCTGCTTTTAAGAAGCGCAGGTACGTCCCCGGTGGCCCTGGGGGAGGTGGACGCTTCATAGACGTCGAGGCCTCCCAAGAGACAACACCAAAAAAGAAAAACAACGCTCCAAGACGCCACTCCGCAAGCGCGCGCAGTCGCCCCATTCGCGAAATCGAACAACCAATGCAGGCTCCTCCACCACCACCGCCCCCTGTACCAACGACGCCGCCCTCTATGACGCGTCCTCGACGAGATAAGAGCCAGAATCGGGGTCGCTTTACTTCTTCCACCGCTGCTGCACTCGCGTTACAACAGGGAGATGGGTACAAACCGCGGGAGGAGCGAGGATGGGAAGAATTCCATCCTGACTTGGACATAGACGGCAAGCTCGCAGTGTTCACTGCTGAGGAGGTTGACGCGCCTCCGCCTGTTCCCCCAGGCCTGGAGAATCTGAACGGCACCGGCACAGATAGTAATACGGGAACCCCAGTCGCATACCCCTTGGAACTGCCATCGCCTGCTCCCTTCAAGCGTAGGCCTGGACGCCCTCCACGCCGCCCTGAGGCTATTCTCAACGCTCTATTTCAGCAACACCACAAGGTCATACCCCCACCGGGGCCGAACCCTCGGGAGAGATTGACACTTCCAAAGCCGTCTTTCCAGCTGAAGGACCCGTTCACGTTCTATGAGAACAGGAGCGTTGGCCACCAGAATTATGTCGATCGAACGATGGCCAGTGTTGGCTATCAGGAAAGTGACTTGTTCCTTCGACATGACCGGCACTTTATTCGGATGACCGAGGGCGCGCAAGAAGACGACATGGATGTGATTCAGCCTGCCGTCGCTGAAGGTGATGTCAATGCGACGATCGGACGGGTGGAGTATGACATGGATGAACAGGATGAGAAATGGCTGGAGGACTACAACGTCAAACGTCGGCAGGATCAGCTCGAACCGATCAAACCAGCCATATTCGAGATCACGATGACGAAGATCGAAAAAGAATGGCATGCGCTCGAGAAACGAATCCCCAAGCCGAACCCCAAGCCACCACAGACCCACCGACCGCGGTCCAGCTCTGCAGCCGCAGTTAACGGTGAAACTGCTGGGGCTGGGGAAGAGCAGGACAGCAAGTGTGCTATCTGTGATGACGGGGATTGCGAGAACGCGAACGCTATTGTTTTCTGCGATGGCTGTGACCTGGCGGTTCACCAAGAGTGCTACGGCGTTCCGTTTATCCCCGAAGGCCAGTGGCTATGCCGCAAGTGTCAGTTGCTGGGAAGGGGGACCACGAACTGTATCTTTTGTCCCAACACAGAAGGTGCATTCAAGCAGACTACCTCTTCCAAGTGGGCGCATCTCCTCTGTTCTATCTGGATTCCCGAGGTCTCTATTGGTAACCCATCACTCATGGAACCGGTCACCGATGTCGAGAAGGTGCCGCGCAGCCGCTGGAAGCTGCTCTGCTATATTTGCAAGCAAAGAATGGGTGCTTCGATCCAATGCAGCAACAAGAATTGCTTCGTGGCATTCCACCCGTCGTGCGCACGTAGGGCTCAATTGTATCTGAAGATGAAGATTGGCCATGGGCTCATGGATTCCCATCTGCTCAAAGCATTTTGTGACAAGCATGTGCCTCCAGAATGGCGATTGGAGCATGGGACCGACCAAGCAACGGCCGATGCTATTGAGTACTATCGAGATACCATGCAAGGCCGACGTTGGGGTGATAGTCAGGCAGCGGCGCTCCAGTTGGGTCCGTCACATGGTGAAACTGGAGAAGAAGAAAGGACTCATACCCCGCGCATCACTTTGACAGTGGGTGGAAACAAACGGAAGCGTGTCCCCAAAACAGTCTGGAAGCTGCCTTCTGGAGCCCCAGTTATCCCTCAAGTCGTTTTGAACTCCGTTGTTGCGGCCCTTCAGCGGTTCACCGTTCGTCACCGCAAGCAGTACGCCGAAGACGCGTGCAAGTACTGGACACTCAAACGAGAGGCACGACGAGGTGCTGCACTACTGAAGAGACTTCAGCTGCAGTTGGAAACATTCTCCTCCATGGAGATGACACGAAGAGATTATGTGGCAATGGGCGTTACCGGTCACAAGCGCTTGCATCGTCGCATTGAGTTCGGAGAGCGACTTTACAGAGATCTTGATCGACTGAGAATGCTTTGCGATGAGGTGAAAAAACGCGAAAGGGAGAAACTAAAGGATGCCGAGATGCTCCGTAGCATCGTTGACACTGTCTACTTCCCTACGTTCCCTATGCTCTGGCCAATCTTTGAAAAAGCGCAACTGTGAGTTTTATTTCCTAGTATTTGCTGATCCTCCACGCTAACTCATCTGCAGATTGGATGGAAAGGGTACATTTGCTCCAGGCTTGCTGTGCATACGGAAGCGACTAGAGGAACGTTTCTACCCATCTGTCGCCTCATTCTCAGCCGACCTGGCCAGTCTCTTCACATCCGAGATTGGCGTTGAGTCGGCGGGCGACACGGCTGAGCTTCAGGAGCAGATCGCCGGCCGCGCCTCGGGTCTGAGCATCGAGCAGCGTGAGAAAAGGAAACTTGCGAAACGGATCATAAAGGCCATTCAGCCCGCCTTGGAAGCTGCAATCCGAAATGAGAGCGAGTTGAACCGAAAGCCGTTTGAGAAGGAGTTGAAGGAGCTGGACGTGATTCTAGACCACAGCGTGATGTATCGTCGCGATTCTATCGATATGGAAGGCGACTCCAAAATGGATATGGTGGATGTGGATATGGCTCCGCCTGATGCTATGGAGGGCGTTGAGGAGACTGGTGATGCGCCCGAAGCCCCCACTGAGCCCCAACCCGCGGACACCATTGCTCCTGGCCAGGAAGCCGTGCCCAAGGGAGGCAATGGGGAAGAGCCCATCGCTGAAGAGGGCATCAAGGTCAATATCAACACAACCTACAATCGACACCCTACTCCGGAGTTGACCGAAGAAGACCAGCAGCTGCCTCTGGCTCGTGGCGGCATTCAATGGTACATGCAACCCTTTGACCCTGTCGGCACAACGATCCACGAGGAACGCTGGACCGGGCGAGATGTGATGCGCGGCATGAGCGAGGAGCTTAGTGAACTGGATGAGGACGAATTGCAAGACCTGGTGGATGATGAACTGGATGCAGATCCTACGAAGACGGCCAAGGCAAGCAAGTCAAATGGGAACGTTCGCCGAACCCGCCGGCGCAGGTAACGATTACGAGGCATTAGGCGCAGGAAGGTGTTATGGTTAATTTAATTTAATTTTGTCGGGGTTACCTTACTAGATAATCCATGGATGAGTTGTCTGCAGCGAGTTATAAGTAGATGTCGGTACAGAGTATATGTAGTGGCAGCGTTGGCGCCTTGCGTTGCCGTCTTTACCCCTTGGCCCTTTTCTCGTTGTTTCCACGTCCTGGATTTCCTTTTTCTTTTTTATTCGCTCAGTGAGATTCTCGGCTCATTTTTTCCTTTTTTAATCTTATTTGTCAATTTTCTTTGTTTACGCATAGGCGAGTTTGCAAACTTCGCAGCTTTCGGGAGTGTTGTTCCTTTCCGGATCCTAGTTAGCGCCCGCTCTTATCACTGATTTCTTTTCTTCCTCCCCTTCCTTCCTCATCCACCATCTTTGCCTTTAACCATCATGGCTGATTACGACAACGATAACGGCCGCTACGCTGGTAAGCGCTTTCATCGATTCAGCCCGTTCTCTATCTAACCAGCTCCTGCAGACGAGCCCCGGTACGACCGCGACCGCAGCGCCTCGCCTCGCGATGAGCCTCGCGACCGCGCTCGCAGCCGCTCCCCCAACGGCCGCCCCGATGACCGTGATGACCGGTATGTCTATCATCAATTCACTTCCCTTGAAAGTGACACCATCTAAGCTAATCATAGCCCTGGCCCCCTGCGCAAGGCTCACCTGCAGGAGGATGAGGACGAGGAAGGTGCCACTAATACCGGCTCCAATCTGTTTGTCACTGGTATCCATCCGCGCCTGACCGAATCCGACATTTCGCGTCTGTTTGAGAAGTACGGTGATGTCGAGAACTGCTCGATCATGCTGGACCCTCACACCAAGGAGTCTCGTGGCTTCGGCTTCGTCAACATGGTCACTGGCGAGCAGGCCGACGCGGCCAAGGAGGGCTTGCAGGGCGAGGTCATTGAGGGCCGCACCCTGAGCATTGAGAAGGCGCGTCGCAGCCGTCCCCGTACCCCGACCCCGGGCAAATATTTCGGACCCCCCAAGCGCGGTAAGCTCTTTGTTTTTCACGTCTTCCTATGGAGAAAACCATTGCTGATATCTTCATTATTAGATGGTCCTGGTGCCCGTGGCCCGCCTCGCCGTGGAGACCGCTACGACGACCGCCGTGGCCCTGGTGGAGGCAATTGGCGTCGCCGCGATGACGACTATTCCCGCTATGGCCGGTACGACTCCTACAACGACCGCCGTGACTACGGTCGCGAATATGGCCGTGGCGACTACCGCAGCCGCGATTATGGTGGCCGTGACTACCGCCGCGAGTCCCGTGACGAGTACGGCGGCGGCGGCGGCGGCTACCGTGGTGGTGGCAGCAGCGGCGGTGGCCCTGACCGCTATGCTGACCGTTACAGCCGTGATGACCGCCGCGGTGGTGACGACCGTCGTGGCGGCGGTGACGAGTCTCGTGGCTACTACGATCGTGATGCCAATCCTCCCAGCTACGAAGCGGCCCCTCCTCGTGAGCCTCGTGAGCCTCGTGAGCCCTACACTGGCGGCGGCGGCAGCGCTAGCGGTGGTCGTTCCTACGAGGGCCGGGGTGGTGAAGATCGGTACGCTAGCAGGTAATGTATTCCTTGACGAAACAGAAGTATTCGCTTGATGTCTTCATAACTGAATGTTCGTTTCCCATTGCCCAAATCCCTTGCTTCTCCTTTCGGTTTCCCTCTTCCCTTGCCCTGTTCACATTCTGAAATTGTTTTAATGCGGGATTTGTGCGACGGACCACGGGCGTCGTTTCCTTTTGTGTGTTGTTTCTTTTTGTTTTCGCGTCACGTCTCAAAACGATAATTCGGAGCGTCATCGGCCGACTGCGACCGACTCGGCAACTTTCGGTCATTCATGTCCTCATCTCTCGATCGCTAGATGATGTGTCTCTACTTTATTTGTTCGCGACGCAGCTCGGGAATCTCTAGCGGCAAGGAAGGAAACAATTATCGATGTAACTCGGTTGTCTCTTGGGTCAGCACTCTCTCGGTCAAGCTGTTCGCCTTATGCACACCACTACAACTCTCCAACTTCAACTCTTCAGTAACGGCTCGGTTGTATTCGACCTATTAAAGTGTCGTCCTATCCCATCATTTCTCACATCTTTCGCCCTTCTCGCCAAGGCCATGTTCCTCGCGCTTGTAGTATCGCCGAAATAATGCTACAGGCAACTTTCATGTCCGATCTAACCTCTGACATGCTAACGAGCCTCGCAAGGTAAGATGTTTTGGGAGATAACTTGCAGATATACTTCTCCTTGTTGGACTTACTTGGCAAGTAGCCAACGCAGGGTCTACTTACTTTCTTTCTAGGGAAGGCACGATGTTCCTCGACACCGTCAGTATCTTCAACGTACCTTTAGCTATTGGAGGTTTCCTGGGAGAAGGTGGGTCGTGTTTGAAATGTTAACTGCAACCGGCTCATTTCTGTAAATCCCGGGAAAATGTGCAACATGCCTATCTGGGCGGGCCTCTCCAACCTCTCGTGAACCCCGAGTACATAGTTAGCTGCCAAAGATATTGTTAATAACTATACCTGATTACCTACGTAGTTTCTAGCTAACCCTGGAACTTCGACACCTTGAAAGTGCTCTTGTGCTAGGCAACATGCTAGATATGGAGTACGTAAGTAGTTTTGGTCTACGGACCTGGGCCATCTATGATAGGTAAGTCTCGACTATGAATTGGGGTATCACACGACTCCGTGTCCCTAAAGATACAAATAAAGATCCGGAAGCTCATCGCCACCTTTGAGAGATGCAATGCTCAGACCATTTGTCCCTCCCGCAAAAGAATAGAAATATTTCCAGCACCCGCAAACGCCTAAGCAACAAGCAAACTTCTCCTCGATAGCAGGTTCAATGATTCCCGTTCGTCTCACTTTCCAGTTCATCACCCTTTTGAATCAGGAATTCTCCAAGCACGCGTAGCGGATTGGCAGGCCTAGGATGAAGAAAGTCAGTCACGGTCCAGGACCTAAAGGTGATCTTGACGGCACACTCACTGGTCCCTTGCAACAGACTTCAGCCCTTCAAGTAGGTGTGGGACAATTCTCTGGTTTAGGTAGATACGCGCCGGAGCACCACCGGGGCGCACTTGAGATGGAGCGGCACCGGAAAGGTCTGGCATTGGGGCCGAGCCCGTGCCGTTGGTTTCGGCCATTGTGGAATGTGGTGTCCGAGGCGCGTCGGAAGATGGGATCGAAGGTGCGATGGTATTGGGTGGTGCAGTTGAAAGCTTTGTGAATGAGGTTAGGATCAAGTGATATTTCTCAAGTAAAGAGTGGGAAAGTAAAGAGTGGGAATTCTGGGAGTTAAGAGTGGGTTTGGGTTTCTCGGAAGTTCCCGATAAATGGGCCAGGATCATACCTGCGCATCGGCCATGGATGGGCTACTGCTTTCAAGGCAAATGAGTAGATCACCTCAGCACTTCCCTTTGGTTTGCTTCTGATTCGCAATTGCGTCTTCACGTTTGGTGCAAACTGGTCAAACTGAACCAAATAGCGCACGTGACTTCGTGTCTTGCGGGACACGCGCTGTCGATGGCCGAGTTACAAAGTTATTCCGCTGATTCTGCGTGATTTTGTTCATGGAGTCCATGCAGCATGTCCTTGCTGCATTTCTGGGAGACACAGCGCTCTGTGAAGCGTAGAAAGACCTCCGACCAGCCCTCCGACGAAGAGGTCGTCCACGCGAAGCGGCCGCCGAGTCCAAGCCCCTCCACAGGAGTTACAGAACCCATTTCTCCTGATGAGGCCGAGCCTGATGCGAACATTCCAAGCAGCCAGACTGATCTGGAGACCTCCCTTCCCGAGATAAAGACTGAGGATACCGCCATTGAAGAATACGAGGCATTGAAAAGCGAAGATGATGAGAATAAACCAAAATTACATGTGAGGTTGCGGGATGGTGTCTGGCGGAAAGGCAAAAGCTCCATCTATGTGGATGCATTCAATCTAGCGCTGGAGACTGTCTTGGAAGATGAATCGCATCTTTTCCACGAAACTGAGATGGAGGTTTTTAAGCAGTGGAAGGAACTGTCTTATGAGTCGCAATACCTGTATGATTCTTACCTCCAACCCTGACTGTTTGATTCAAGATTGGCAATTAACGTGTTATTCATACCAGATACGTGCGATTATTCCTCCGCAAAACCTCTGCTTGGCACCGTATCAATCGACTGGGCTACTATTCTGACATATCAGACTTGTCTTCAGTGGCAATTGATCTGCAGCGAGATCGGAATCTTCCCCATAATGTAAGCCAGGAAGATGATAAGACCGAGCTTGGATCTACCTTTCGGTTCGCCGATGGAACACAAGAGATTAGTACGCTGGAAGAAGCATCTTCGCTGCTATTGCTTGACGAATTAAAGGGATTTGCCAAGGATGTCAAGACACAAGGCAAGAATAAGAAAGATCTGGTGGCGGCTTTGTGTGAGACGAGTCAAAGCCAGACCGGTCTGGGATTCCAGAACCAGACACACACCAACCAGCGCGGTACCAGGGATGATTATTTCGTACAAAAGATCCTGGATTACACGGGCGAATGCATTCGTCTTTCACAAGGCCCTCGTGCCCTTTTCGAACGAGTACATCTCGTCTTTTATAGATCTACAGAGTGGACGGAGAAGTCATTAACGACCATCATCCTCGCCAAAATCTCAAAGAGGAATTTTCCAGAATACATCGTCTGTCGATCAAACTCTATCTTTCCATCCAGGACTGCACTGCTCGAGTTTGAGTCTGCATTACGCACGCAATTCGACATCGACAACATTTTGGAGTTTAACGGTCCTCCAAGTACAGAGTCCTTACAAAAGATCATAGACCTTGCAGATAACTTCTATCCACGATGGCAATCCATGGTCAAAGAAGAGCAGCAGAAAGAAGACTCGATCTATGAGAGCGGCGAGGGCGCATACCTGCGTCGTTTCTCTCCAGCCTGGGTGTATTCGAGAATCATCCATAAGAGTCTCCTTCCACTCGGCCGGTTCAAGGAACATAAACGAGAACACGAGGTGATCTCTGACCTCCTGGCGCAGCGACTTTTCCACGCAGCTCGTCGCGGCGCCTGGTACCAGCGGAAAGCTCTCCTAGAAGAACACTACATGTGGGCACTTGTGCCCTCCGAAGGCCGCAACGAAGAGAAGCAGCGTAAATTCTGGAAACAGATTGCGTTGCGGACATGCGAGGAAGGCCTGGAAGACCCGCTGTGTCATCTGATATATCACTTCGATCTTCAGAAACGGATTATGAAACTGGAGAAGGCCCTCAAGGTGGTGAAGAGGGAGCAGCATGATTTCGGACACGTCATGCTGAGCAAACCCATCGAGCGGACTATTGAAGGTATCCGCATAGATCGCGACATTGGCTCGAAAAAGGGCAAGGCGACAATTTGGATTGACGAACGCGAAGACGGCGAGTGTAGAGTGGAAAGCATGTGTCTGAGCTGGTATCGCGAACACGGCTGGAAGGGATATCATTCCGAAGGTGGCATTGTCCGGACATTATTTGGATATCTTTTTTACGATATTTTGTTCACTTATGTACCGAACGTCTTCCAAACTCCGTTCCAGACATGTCCGCTCGATCTCCACACTGATGTCTTCTATCCGTCTCGTGCGTCGGAGATCAATCACCGACTGGTTGAGATTACCAATGGTGAGGCCGAGCGAATCGTTCGCGAGATTTATGATCGGGAATCCGCTGCTCAGCCTTGTGCTATTGGGATTGACTGGTCGTTTAAGCTGGATGACTTGGTTGAGATTGTGCAATGCTTTCGCGGCGAGGCACTGGCGACTATATGTAAAGTCATGGCTCAGGAATATCAGCAGCGCGGTGGAGGGATCCCGGATCTCTTTTTGTGGAAACCTGAGGAGCGGACTGTTAGATTTGCAGAGGTCAAGTCGGAGAATGATCGGCTAAGTGATACACAGCGGCTCTGGATTCACATTCTCATGGCGGCTGGTGTCCAGGTCGAGTTGTGCAATGCGATCGCGAGGGAGGTCAGAACGGAGTGAACCATCTATACATGGATGACGACACAAACGAACAATATACCCCATCTACTAGGAAATGCATACATGATCGAAGAGTTCTACACTATGAGTTTTCGCTTCGAGGCAAATGAAGAAAGGATGATCGGCATGAAAGGGTATAACTCGTAATAGTTCTTTTTTTTATCGGGCATATCTAGCACATCTGAATGACAACCGCAGACAATTGATGTCCACCCAAGTCATTCAAACCCCATCTCCATTATCCACAGACAACCACGCCTTCGCTTATGCGACAAGGGTGGAAGCGGTGGCGCTCTCGTAGCGCCAGGTGGGGGGCAGGACACCGACGGTCTTGTAGTAACGGGACAGACGGTGGATACGGGACTCGATCAGAATCAGGCGGAACTTGGAGTCCTTGTCCTTGCGGTTGCGCTCGAGGTGCTTGCGGACAGCGACGGCCTGGTGGTAACGTTAGTTAGGTCGGCCCCAGGAAGGGCGACGGATGTCATGCACATACCTTCTTGATCAGGAAGTAAAGGTCCTCGGGAAGCTCGGGAGCGAGGCCTGTATTCCAAAATCTCTCTGTCAGTCTTGTTCATGACCAAGCAGAGGCTTAGCTGCTGGTGCATTTCTGCAACCAGAGTTTGTGTGTGGATGTCGAGTTGTTGCAGGGAAATCCCGAGCCAAAGAAAATTGACGCGAAATATTCCCATGCAAGTATGCTCGTTTCTCATCCGATTGATGCGATAGGGGAGAGGGCTGCGTGAGTCGTACCGCTGGACTTCAAGATACGGAGGATCTTGTTACCTATTCACGCACATCAAAATTAGCATTTTCCCCTTCCATTCGCGAAACACAGCAGTCTCGGCTGCGAGAATTCCATACCAGTGACAATCTTGACCTGGGCAACACCGTGGGAGTCACGGAGGACAACACCGATCTGGGAAGGGGTGGCACCCTTCTTGGCCAGCTTGCAGATGTGGTCGACAACCTGCTCGGGGGTGGTCTTCAACCACGCGGGAGCAGTGCGGGAGTAGGGAATAGCAGAGGACGAAATGCCCTTGCCCTTGGAGTGAAGACGACCCATTTTTGCTGAAGTGTCCGGCGAGGAAAGCTGGTCGGCGGTTGTCGAGTTGAATGGGAAAAATTCAACGGTGGAGTTGGAGGTTTGGGCGGGAAGAGAATTGTGTGGGTCACGTGGTTATTGTCTTCGCTTATTTTTTCGCAGGCTTTTTCTTTGGCGCGACTCGTTTCTCTTCCCCCATAAACATTGACTTGCTTCTCATCACGACTTCTGTCTGGATTGATGTGTTCTGGACGGTCGCTTGGCTGGGAAAGTCTCCTAGAATTATATTTACGCCATTCTGTACGCCATGCGATACTCACTACCACCAGGTCAGTTCTGCTCTACTATTACACTGCCATCGACTGCCCCTTTTATGATGAAACAACACTTTTTACTATTATTTCTGGTACCTCTTATGTCAGAAGCGTGTCTTCGGATGCGTCTTCGATGATCTAAATGGACTTCTGATCTTTGCCCATGACCTATACATTCGTGTCATTTACATTGCGAGATTGTCATACTGACTTTGCAATAGGCTCTACAGATATTCTCAGATATTCTCCGCGACAATAGATATTCACATAGCATTCAATGGACACCTCTTGCCATGACATTTGCCATTCACATACTTGATACTCGTCAAGCTATGTCCATCGCTTTAGTATACAATAGTCGTACATGTTTCGAGCCTCGACAAGAACCCTCACTTGCGCAGCCTCTTGGAAGTGCGCCTCGTTTCTGTAGTCGAGGAAGCATGGATAACGCCGTCTGTCGACCCCTTCCGCTTCTTTTCGCGAGATGCTTTCACAGGTTTGGCCTTCGGACTTTCCAGTTTGACGTCGACTTGCTCCTTCGGTGCAACCAAAGCAACAGCCGTCGTGACTTCTGTTTCAATCTTCACCTCCGAATCTTCTTCTTTCACTGTCACATCCACCTTCTTCGTGGCCGCAAGCCGATCGGCGAATGACCGTAAGTCGGCAGTAAAGAGTACACTATGAGCCCATCCTGCTTCCTGGCCCCAGAGTTTGCGGAAATGGTTGCCAACGGCATCGTAGGTTGCCTTGGTCAGGGATTTATGAGAGCCCTTGCCGAAGCGGTAATCACGCTGGGCAATTTGCCAGACTGCGAAATGGTTAGACTAGGACGAACCGGGCTGGTATTCGAGACTCACCATGTGTGTCAACCGGTACAGACTCCCCCCATCCCAAGCCAAACAGGCACACACAGTCTGCCACTTTAGGTCCAACGCCCTGTAGTTCCAGCAGCTTTTCGTGGGCCTCACGGTACCCTCCTCGACCCTCTGGTTTCATTGCAGCGCCCGCCTTGGCCTCCACGCCAAAAGCAGGTGACTCGGGGTTGCAGAGACCATTCAGCCACCCCTTTTCTCGCTCCTGAGATACCATGATGGCAGTCTGATGGATGTACTTCGCCCGATATCCAAAACCTAGACTGCGGAGATTGCTCTCCACGTCTTTGCCGGCCAAAGCCTCGGGAGTAGGGAAATCATGGTATGCGCGCCCATCGATTTTACCAACAAATGGACCGTAATTGAGGCACAGCTTTTCCACCATTTGCGAGATCCGAGAAATATTATTGTTGCTGCTACAAATGAATGACACCAGAGCCTCCCATGGATCCTGGCGTAAGATGCGAATCCCGCTAAATTGAGCTGCCTTTTTCTTGAAATTGTGATCCGAAGATGACCATTGTGCGTAGAGCTCTGTCAAATTTGATGAAAGATTCAGGTAATGTTTCAAAATGTGCACAATATGGCCGTCTTGCGAGTCGAGTGAAGGTGTTTTGCTGTCTTCGACTTGTGTATTCGATTGTGCACCGGAGGGGACAGAGGAAGGTGATCTTGGCAAGGTGCGAGGCTGAAATTGATAGGCGCGGTAGTAAAGGTAGCTAGAATCCTGTTTCAGAGAGAGAAGGTGACCATGGAGGACACATCGCCATTCCTGGCTCTCAGGGATGTTGTGCCATCTAAAAAGGGTAAGGGTCAGTGTCTTCGTAGGGGTTCAGATGGATGGGTCTGACCTAAAGGATTGACCACAGCGAAGTGTTGTATTTATACAAAGCTCACTAAGACTGACTGGCAACCTGCGCCATTCTGAGAAAACACCAGCCATTCTTTCTGGCAGATGGAACGATTGCGACAAACGTGGGAGATTTCAAAAAGATAGTCGATAAGCATTCTGCCGTGTCACCCGAAAGTAGGAGGCGGTCTAGCTATCACCGCCCCCGGAGCTTTCACTTTTATCGTCCTGGCGCAGCTGCCCCTTCGCCGGGGCAGCAAGAGCTTCATCACACTTCCTCAGTATGAACGCAGACACCTATTCCTCCAGAGGTAAGTAGCCCTTGTCGCCGCAATTGATTGAGTCTAACTTTGTCAGGTTCTGGGCGTTCGCGCGATTACTATGTAAGTGCCAGTTTTGCAGTTACCTGACTGCGACTAACCTTTCCTAGCGCGACGAGCGACGTGATCGCGATAGAGGTGATCGAGGCGAGAGACCAGAGAGACCAGAGAGACCAGAGCGAGCGGATAGACCAGAACGGGGAGAGCGGCGACGATCTCGGTCGCCTCACTACGGGTCTCGTGGGGCGCGTCGTGAGCAAGAGGCCAACTCCTACTCTTCGAGTCGCGACTACCGCGCCCGGGAGCGCGAGGACCGTTACTCCTCCGGCCGACGGGATGATCGGGAATGGGATCGCGGTGATCGCCGACGCCGTGACTTTGATGACAGACCTCGACGTGGTGACTTGTTCGACGAGCGACCCCGACGTGGAGGTCGCGAGGATAGACCTGACCGCGGTGATCGTGGAGACAGGAAAGAGCGGAAAAGGAGTGCTACGCCCCCGCGGCGCAAGGAGCCTACGCCAGACCTGACGGATGTTCCTTCAATTTTGGAACGCAAGCGCCGCCTGACGCAATGGGATATCAAGCCCATGGGCTACGAGAATGTCACTGCTGAACAGGCCAAACTCTCCGGCATGTTCCCTCTTCCGGGGGCTCCTCGCCAGCAGCCGATGGACCCCAGCCGTCTGCAAGCCTTTATGAATCAGCCCGGCGAATCGGCTGAAACCACAGCACTCAAGCCGTCCAACTCTCGTCAATCCAAACGTCTCTTTGTGTACAACATTCCTGCTGCCGTGACCGGAGACAGCCTCATGTCTTTCTTCAACCTGCAGCTGAACGGCCTAAACGTCATTCACACTGTCGACCCGTGCATCTCTGCGCAAATTGCCGATGACAGGTCATTTGCGCTTTTGGAATTCAAGTCACCTAATGATGCGACTGTTGCGCTTGCTTTTGACGGTATCACGATGGCCGAGAGTGGGGACAAGGGTCTCGAAGTCCGACGCCCCAAGGACTATATCGTGCCGGGAAGCGCAGAACAAGAATACCAAGAAGGTGTGCTCTTGAACGAGGTGCCAGATTCACCGAACAAGATTTGCGTCTCGAATATCCCTGTTTACATCCCCGAGGAGCCAGTCACGATGCTGCTCAAGTCGTTTGGTGAACTCAAATCGTTCGTCCTGGTCAAGGACGCTTCTACCGAGGAGTCACGAGTGAGCATACTCTTTCTAGTCTCTTTACCATTCAGCACTAACGAATTATAGGGCATCGCTTTCTGCGAGTACGTCGACCCAGCGGCCACTCCCATTGCCGTGGAGGGCCTCAACGGTATGGAATTGGGTGACCGCCACCTCAAGGTCTCCCGCGCTAGTATTGGTACCACCCAAGCAGCCGGTTTGGACATGGGCGTCAACGCCATGTCAATGTTCGCCAAGACCACTTCCCAGGATATGGAGACCGGCCGTGTGTTGCAGCTCCTGAACATGGTCACCGTGGACGAACTCCTCGACAGCGAAGACTACGAGGAAATCAAAGAGGACATCTATGAGGAATGCTCAAAGTTCGGAAAGATATTGAGCCTGAAAATCCCCCGTCCAAGCAGCGGAAGCCGCCAGCAACCGGGCGTTGGCAAGATTTACATCAAGTTCGACACCGAGCAATCCGCTACCAATGCTCTCAAGGCCCTGGCTGGCCGTAAGTTCTCTGACCGCACCGTCGTGGTGTCATACTTCACCGAGGAGAACTTTGACGTAGATGCGTGGTAAAGTGGACGGCTGTTGACTTGATTAGTACTTTCCCATGTTCTTTTTCTTTGCTCCAACTGTATCATAGCATCTAAGCCCACATGCACTCGGTTATGATGGCTTGATTTTGAATTTCTTCCAAAATGTAATGCCCAGGTCGCTCTTTCCATTTCAATACTGTATGGCGCTTCGCAAACTTCCAAATTCCCAGGATTGTAGTTGTCTAAGATGTCGGTTGTGGTGACTGCCTACTTTCACGGAATTTCCGTAGTTGGTTCCGAAGCTTGGTCCATCGCCCCAACTGTATGAAGCTCCACCTCGATGCATGGTAATCGTACAGATCAACCGCGATATTTGCCAAGAAACCCCTGTGCCATCTGGCATTGACGAATCAGGTGTCGTCCTAGGGTACGTTGTTTGTCATATACTTTGACGACCAATATCTGAAAGAGCGTAAGTGTCGAAGCTCGCTTTCAGACCAAGATTGTCTGGAGATGCTTTCGCTAGGGATCCGTCGATGGAATGACGTGAAACTGTTCTGTCAATGTGATCGCTAAAACCGGACTTAGTTGCTTTCCACAGTTGCCCAGAAAAACTTCAGAGGTTGTTTGTCGAATACGGACTGCAGCAGATAGCAGATGGTGTTGTCTTTGAAGGTTGAAATCGAGGACAGTTACATCTTTTGCAAGAGGGAATAGTGAATAGAGAGGCGATTCCTCGATAGGAAATGCCCATGATTTCAAGCGCCATGCTTTGTCTGGACTGAAAAGTCTCGGTGATATTCATAGATGCCTCCGATGTTTGCGTATTGTTTCCGTTATGGAAAGATTCTGACGCGGTCAGTGGGACAGCAGCATCTGATGGTGATGATTCCAATGTCAACACCATGAAGATCGTCTAGTCTACTATATTAACATATTATACCGGTCATGAAAGAGCAAGACGTGTTGATATTAGTTGCGGTGTTGACCCTCGGAGTCTGAGTAGGGAATGTACATGATTCGGTTAACAGGCTTTTTGGCCAGCTCTCCAAACTGCGACCGGGAAATCATAGAAGTGATCTCGCTTATATCTCGAGAGACAATTTCATACACATCGTCCCCGATCCGCTCCCAAAGATAGAACTTATCGCCAGACTGGAAAATTGTTGTCCACGCTTCCTTATCCTCCATCACCGGCTGTCCTGGTTAGAGACCATAGCATCGAGGAGTTCTTTGACCTTCTGAGTCGATACTCGGGGCTTGAAGGATTCGAAGTCCAGCCAGGGGGAACGGTAAACTGGAAATTCTCAGTAATCCAACCCAAAAGAAGAGAGAGTTGGCCTGCACTCACTGATGGTAGAACGGAGCTTTTTGCAGGTGACTTGACAGGCGAGTCAGCCACAGAGGGTGGAGTGGAGGTTCTGGAGGAAGTCATTATCGCAGCAGTGCGCAGAGTTCCAGAAAAGCGCGCGTCAGGAATGTTAGTTGGTGAAGAGATAGACCAAGGGCAGGTCTGAAGTAATTGTTGGTAAATGTCTAGAGTACTTGTTGGCCCCGGGCAATGTTGATGTCAGCTCGCCACTCGTTTGGCTTACTCTAGTCTGAGATTTCAAGGTGTATACAAGGGTAAAGAGACGGAAGTTTCATGAAGATTGATGTGCACCAAAAATGTTTACCTTAGGTTCACAAAGGATGTTGACTCACTACGCTAACTAGTGGCGAAACAGAGGGTAATCCTTGGATTCTCACCCGCTCTTAAACTAAGGGCATTTGGATTTCGTAACATCGAATATTAGACATACTCCACATATAGCTTTCTTGAACGAAGAAAGGCTAGCAAAAGGAAGAAGAGCAAGGAACACACTAAACCAAACCCGCTGTTACTTCTTCCTCTACGCTATCGAGATCGAACTAGTCCGAGTGCATAAGCTAGTTATAAGCTAGGATTCCGACTAGCTAGTTCTATGAATAATCGAAGTGGACACCGACATGGCCGTTAGTCGGCGGTTCGCAGAAACACCCCAGCCTCGCAGTCCAAAATCTCGACTACCGCTTTCTCCACGCCATCAAGATCGAACTCGTCTGAGTGCACAAGCCAGTTATAAGCCAAGACTCAGATTAACCAGCTCGGTGCATCATTGAAGTAGACACTCACATGGCCGTTAGCCGGAGGTTCGCAAAGACACCGCAGTTTATCGCCTTCAACAAATCTGTTCGCCACGGGCAGCACGATATCATCTCGATGACCCTTCAGCGCTTAGTGAGCAATTTCCGAGTCTACCACGTCTGTGATAAATCCCGCCTTGGCCAGATGTTCGAGCAGCTGACCAGCCCGTTGCATCTGGGCTTCCTGCCAGACAATGGTTGCTATCAACTGGTCCTTGAGATCTACAGGACCAGGGCCTTCCAGGGCGATCTGACACGCGGTAGTAAGTGTGCAGTGACTCAGCGAACTCCGTAATAGCCCAAGGTCTGCTAGGTAACTCTCTATGACCATGGCTTCTAAGTCAGTGTTGGTGCTCGCCGCGCTGTCTTCCGCGAACACCTGTGCAGGTTCTCGCTCCGAACTTCCTAAGCCACGAAGCTTTCCCCGAAAAGTCCGTGCGGAGGTCTGCGAGCGTAGGAGAGTCGATGCTGAGTAGACGCCACGTTCATGATGGCGATCGCAATCTTTGGCGTCGGGACGAAGTGTGATATATAGGAAAGAAGAGTGTAGCTACAGTGGCGTTCGTTTAGTTTGAAACACCCTCTTTGACCGCCTTAATTCCCGCCCGTATACCGCCCATCATATTGGCTGACCACTCCTAAATGCGGTCTAGCACGCTAAGTATGTAGCGTGGAATTCATGGAACGATTGAGAAATAGGGAGAAGCACAATTTGCAATATCGGGGATAGCGTCTGTGAGATCGCACTTGTGGGCCGTATTGCATAGCGTAAAAGAAAGCGAGATCACGACCTTTAGCACTCTGGTGCTTCCTTAAGGTGATAGACATTCCTGCTCCTTCGACTCGAAATCAGTGCCCTTTCGAGTAGTAACTTGACGATTATCTCGTGCCCGTTCTGTGCAGCTCAGGACAGTGCCGTCTGGCCATTCCTGTCCTTGGAGTCGAAATCAGCGCCCCATACGAGTAGTAACTTGACGATCATCTTGTGCCCGTTCTGTGCAGCCAGAAACAGTGCCGTCCGGCCATCATTGTCCTTCCACTCGAAATCAGCGCCCCTTTCGAGCAGTACCGTGACTACCGCCTCGAGCCCAAAATATGACGATATCATGAGACTGGTAAAGTCTTTAGAAGTGCCAAAGTATGTGCCGTATCCTGTGGTGTTCTGATAAATTGGAAACCATGCCGACCAACTCCTTGGATCCGGGCTACATATCCTTAGAGTGGAAGGTACTATATCAGCACCAGCGCTGACGCAGGCCTTGAGGTAATGGGTACCCCAATTTTCGGCTGAATAAACTAAGAAAGCATTCATGTCGAGACCTTGATGTTTTCTTTTTCCCGTGTCCGTAGAAGTCATATCGTTATTGAGTAAGTCAAGATAAGCCACGCAGACCTCTGCAAGGACACTGTGGGCGCCCTGGCCGCTGATGGAGTGTCGCCAGCGTAAATTTGAAGGCTCAGTCGCAGCTGACGTTATATGTGCAAGCAGAAATTCTCGAGCGGTTTGATGAAGGAAATAGACCTTTTCTTGATGGATTGAAACGAATAATCCACACCATGTTCTTAAGCGTGACTTGAAGTCGTCGTCTTCCTCTAGATCGAGGTCCTGAATGCACTTCGATGTGCTATGAACATTTAAAGCAATGTTCATTTCAGAGATTGTCAATGGCCGACTCGCCACCAAGATCATGCTTAAGGCCCTTCGAACCATTAGGTCACCCTTTGACCTACTAAAGATCCGCTCATATGCCTCGTAGACATCTGTTGGCAGTGATGCAATAGTGGAATCGACCCCATCAGGCGTCTTTTTGAAGTGTTCTGTCGTCAAGTAGTCAAACACAAGATATACCCAGAGGTAGGTACGGTGCGGAATTTCGAGCAATTTCTCTGCTAGGTGACTTTTGACCAAGTCCGAAAGCCGTTTCTTCTTCGCTAGCTGCTCGATTCGGTATCGAATGACATGGTTAACTTCTCGACTAATACTTTCCGACTCTTCCTCTCCCGGTATGCGGACATATGGGAATGATTCCAGCAGATGAGTAAAGGTGCCCATGATCTGTTCGTATGGACGACTTGTCAGAAGGTACTTGAACTTGCTATGGCCCGAGTGGTTGCTGAGACATTGAGTTTCTATGCCCCGTACTAGGTCCACAAACTCCGAGGAGGCACATTCATCTAGGGCATCTAGGACGATGATCACAGGTCCGGCCTGGGAGTCTTGCAGGGCGTTCCCTAAAATTCTCCAGAGTGAATATGCCGATTTGATCATTTCTCGTCCATTTCGCTTGTACTCCTCCATAGCGTGTTCGATCAGGGACGGCTTCTGCGTGACGAGTTGATGGATAATAGCACAAAGTGCTTGGCAGACTGTGTTCTGGTCCTGATCTTTGAAGAAGAAATAGCAGATAGTTGATGAGCGTGGCAGCTTATCATCAATAAGATATTTCGCCAAGACCGATTTTCCACAGCCAGGGTCTGCCGAGACCAGTAATGGCCCAGAATCCTTTTTTAGCCATTTTTGGAAATGGTCATGGTTGAGGAACCATTCACACGTGCCCTCCACTCGAGCTTCCACATGATCTTTATACCACTCGTATGAGGCATCTTTGGTGCTAGAGGTGAGACGAAATGATTGAAGACACTCATCTTCTTTGTCGGATAACTTCTGCTTTGCTGCGTGTTCCTGTATTGCAAGCTGCTTTTCTGAAATTCTTGTAACCTCTTGAAGGCCTACTACATTTTCGCATATCAATATCAATATCCGTTTAGGGGGCGACTTGAAGAATCCGCTAGACTAACCAGATAGGATATCACCGATTTTCTTCTCGCTCTCGACCCTATTCGGGGGAATCCTGCTTAACAGGTCTTTGGCATATGCAGCAGCCACCATCGATGCATACCCTTGCCACTCTTTGTTCTTATGCGAGTCCGAGTAGTCACAGATACGCCTGATGACTAAACAGGGGAAATGGTTCATCAGTCCTGCGGCCTCCATTTCAAAACAGAGAACGTCCTTTTCCGCTGCAAGTCTATCCCGAATCAAGGCATCTTTCATCAACTGATTGGCAGAAGCAATCAGGCCGTAGTGAATAGCTGGATTGTCCTCGTCTTCGGTCCGTTCGTGTCGTGGTACTAGATTTGAAGACTCCTCCGCACAGAAAGCAGCACAGCCTCTCAAGTCGTGGACAATTTGGGCTTTAAAGAGACTGTCGGCGCCTGGTTGCGGTCGCTGATACTCCCGACGTAGTCTTGCGTTCTTATCAAGAATGCTATTGACGGCCTCTTTGAGCTGATGCCCCTTCCTCTTGTACTGCGCCTATATACCCGTCATTGCAGTACGCAGTGAGGTTGGGGGCTGATTCAAGAATCGCGTGTGCTGAAAGCCCTGGCCCTGTATCGACTTCCCGAAGTCATACTGGAGCACACCACCCTCACGCTCGCGAGGCGCACTGACCACAACATCACCTAGACGAATGTCATGCTTCTCGCTTGGGACACCGCCGCCGATGCCGACCATCAGACCTATTCTGACGTGGGGAAAGCTATTCTGCATGTTCGTTGCTACGTTGGCAGCGGAAGCTGTTCCATATTCACCGTCCGGCAAGACGGCGATAACGACGTTGTGTTCTCCAATTTTCCCCAACGTGTAGTCGTTCGTATCATTTGGCGACACAAGGAGCGGACCTCACTGCCTTTAAAATATGGCAAAATCAGCCTTCTAACTCCGGGTTAGACCGGTTCTGTGGGAAATAGAGGAAGCAAATTTGCACCCGAACTTAGCTCAGAAGACTAGGTGAAAATCTGTTGAGCCAGGCCGATACTAGATGGTTAAAAAGGGACTAGTTAGCCGTACCAACACAGGCAATACGCTCACTGTAAGTGTGCCGCCTTTGTTCCCCAACGTTCCAAGGTTTGTCTGTCTTCTGCTGTTATCCAGCTTACCTCTACAGTCATCCGTCGCTATCAACACCACTCCACAACAGATCCTCAACATAGAAGACGCTCTGGTATCCGATGATAATCCAGCGCGTAACGACGGCTCTCTCGACTATGAGCGCTGCGCGAGACTACACAATTACTTGGTCGCGTATGCCTGGATGGCCCGCTATGGAAGAGACGCGCCCGACCTCGATGCGTTAGCAAGCCGGTCGCACTGTTTTATGAATGAAGATACAGATGCAGTTCGCAAGCGTCTCGTCTCTTCGCTAAACTCGTTCCTGGATTTAATCTATGATCCTGAGCCGGGGTTGTTTTACTGGGTGAACGAACTCGCGATGGAGCTCTGCGACATTTCTTTTCCTCTTGGAGACAACGATCTAGAGGACAAAGAACGATTTGTTGTGATCTACAACACTGTGCCGGAACTGGGCTCACATTGTCTCGGTGTTGTCTATGACCAGCAGCTCCACCGGGCCGCGTTCCCAATGACCCTAGAACACTCAGAAAGCGTGGAACCCGTCGACGAACATGACGATATGTGGTTCCCGTTGGAGACTATTCTTACCCACTGGATTATCTGATTCGCTTAGGCAAAGTCGTTTCCGATTCACAGCTAGAAGGGGACGGGGTGCCCGACTCTGTGACGATGACTAGATCGCAAATTGGGCTATGGGCGTGGCTCCCCTACTGCTCAGCCCAGGTCGACAGCACTGTGGCTGCTATGGACCGTTACTCGGCCGTAGTTGAATCTCGAATGCCCCCTGAGTCCCTTTTACCTATCTATACCCCGCTCTTCACTGATGCAGACCTTAACGCGGCTTCTGTGCCGCAGAAGTGTTTTATTCGCTCAGTCTTGCTTAGAGTTAAGACTCTGCATTTCAAATTTATCGCGCCCGGTTTAGAGGTCCCACATGATAAGGTAGCATTTGCGAAGCGTCAGAAGTTTACCAACGTGCCCCGCGACGAGAGTAATATTCCCCCAGTCTTACTCTTGCAGCCACAGAAAGCCGGATGGTGAATTTCAATATAGAAATTTAAAGGTTATTTTTAGCAGGGGTTGACAATGTGACAATGAACGAGAGCGATCTTGTTCCTACGGGACTATACAGTGGATCTGTACGTCGATGCGATTACGATACCTGTTATCTATGCACCATCTGTATATCATCACGAATTAGATTACGCAACCTGCATGAAGGCATTATTTCGAGATTCGCTTGCATCCTTTATATGTTTGACCTTTTTGTGCTCACAACTTATAGTTATAATCAATCCCGCTACCTAGTAACGTAGCTACTGATTCTTCGTAGGCTACCATTGTACTCCTATATCTGTTCCTTTAATACGGCTTCTCGAAAGAAATAGTAGTTCTAGTTCGAACTTACAGTGCAATAAGACAAGTGCTTGTCAAGTCCTGCGCAATGTATCCGTATCATAGTAGGCATAAAGTTGAGAGTCAGCCACGACCAACGGCACCATCACGACGCAAATCGCGACAATTAGATCTAAATGCCACTACATAATTTCCTAGGTTTTTTCTAACTTGCTGTTTGAGGGGGAATGGGCTATAGAGAAGAAAGGGACTGAAAACTGACTTCCAAAAAGCTTCGCTGACCGAACGGAATTGTTACCTTGAGAAAGAGCCTTTTTCTATTAGGGATTTAGGCATGTAATGGCCTTCGCTTACCGAATACGTTAATTAACTATTAACTAGTTAGTTATCTTTTGACTATATAACTAGCTAATAGTCTTAGAATTTTCTCTAAACTAATTTGAATAATTTTTGAATATTTATTACTTTATATAACTTAGGAAGAAGCTAAATAAGAGTAAAGTAAGAGAAAAGTAAGAAATTGTATAACTACTTTTATGGCGATATCGCTTCCTTGATGGCCATTTCCTATAGTAGCTGTTATGGTCTGACTGGGGAGATGAAGATGATGCTATTGGGCTAGCTAAGACTGAGACTAAAACTATCCTGATGACTCAGCACTGTAACAGTAGCTTCAAGTTAAACTATATCGAAGCATAGTTTTACCAAAAGCCTATCATGGCAGCCAAGGAGATTCGAGATTCTCAATGGGTTTAATGAGATCCTTAACTTGAGAGAAGCATACGAATGGGATCGGCGGAAGGTAAGTGCATGGCTATACGAGGCCTCTTCCAACGGTACGTTCATTCCATGCCAGGTGCGGGGCCAAGACCCAGCGTACCATGGAAGGAATTCATTTCTGAGGATATTGCAGGAAGTGTGGCGTTCGATCTATGTGCGAAAGACAGGTTCAAGATGGGGTTGCTATCAGCTTGAAACGGCTAGCAGGCACATTTCACTAGGCTTTCCGAAGGTGTTTCGAATTGACGAGCTGCCACTTTCATATATCGCGCGGAGTCAGTATCCGCAGAGACTAGGTTCTTGGCCGCTCTAGCGATTTTGTTTGGGAGTTTAAGGCACAGTAAAGAGTGCAATTTCCTAACATGAACTCCAGGGAACTGATCATATGCTATCCGAGCCCCTAGTGCATCTCCGACAAGAGTCAAGCACAGTGAGTATGCAGCGTGGCGCAACACGTCTTTTTTAAACGGAAATCCCAGCTGTAGTCACGTACGACGTGCGTTGCGTCATATCATCGAATCAAAGTTTCTACAGATCGCAAGGGCGTGGATGCTAAAGGTGATGGAACGGGTCCGTTCACGAGTGCAACATTCAGTTTCGAATTCTAGAATAGGTACAGTAAAACTGACCATTTTCCGAAGAATGATTCGCGGACGACCCGCTAGGAGAAAAGAAGGCGTTAAAAAGGGAGACCAATCCGGGCGGTGAAGGAAACACAGTCGACGCCCAGATCGATGGTGCGACAGTTTGTGCCCCTTGACACTGATGGATCGTACCTTGCTTCGGTGGTTGGTTGGTTACCAGCCGCCGAGCCTGATGTGCTAAAGTTGATCGTCGTTCTACTGTCGTGATTGGCTGGGACCTACTTGACCTCTGGCACCACTCACATCCGCGATCTCTATACTTTTCCAGTGGAGGCAGAAGATGAAACATCCCATCTTCTTCTCGAATGCCTTCCCCACTCACCCTTTACTCGGTTCAGCAGGATGTGATCATCATCCATTTCTCGGGTTGGATGTGGAGGAGGATCAAACTTGAGAAGTATCCGATTGATTGCATTGTGTAATGATTGGCAGTGTCCATTTCCAGGGATCCGACACGTTGACACCCCAGACAACTCCAGCTGTAGATATAAGACCTCCTGGCGCCAATGCTACATGCTTTTTCCTTCTCTTGTGCACTTCAGTCCGTTCTCTTTCCCATCTCGGTTCGACTCAACAGGCCAGTCCTGTATTCCTTTCTCTTGATTTTACTTGGTAGACTTTGCCTGTGGCAAACTCCGACATTCCTTAGCTTCTCGCCTTTTACAGCTTCACCTTTCACAGTCCAATATCTCCGTTCCTCTCTGTGAGAGCCAAGACTCGGTCCGGGACACTTCAGAACAAACAGCAGAGCTTGTTTGGGAAAGAAGCATTTCCGGTTATTTCATACAAAGGTGTTGTTTCCTATTGTTTCTTATCTCATTGTCTGCCTTTGATCTACATCTGTCAATGAGGCTGGTGAATTACGTCGTTTGTTTCAGTCTACACAATGCCTTTTGAGGCTGCCTTCAGCCTGCGGATGAATATATACATCCCACGTTTCTGACCAGCCACCACCCCTGTCGTTTCTGAATATCAATGTCCTCTACTACAAACTCTACTAACTCTCCAGGCGTAGGAAGCCTCTCTTTTCGCACTCGCGACTACCAAGATCCAATCCTTTCTCGTTTGATCACTATTCGTCTGGTACGAATCGGATCTACGATTGCAACTCTCGGTCGAACCAAGAAGAAAAAGTCCTCTATTTCAAAATGTTTGCTAAGTCGATGCTGCTGGCCATGCTGGGCGCCTCTGCCGTCAATGCTCATATGATCATGAGCAACCCCGTGCCCTACAGCAAGGACTCCCTTACCAACGCCCCGCTGGCGGCGGATGGCAGTGACTTCCCCTGCAAGCTGCGCAGCAACACCTACGATGTCACCGAGGAGAACACGATCGCCATTGGCGAGTCCCACCCTCTCACCTTCGTGGGCAGTGCTACCCACGGCGGCGGCTCATGCCAGATCAGTTTGACCACCGATCGCGCTCCCTCCAAGAATACTGAGTGGAAAGTCATCAAGTCTTTCGAGGGTGGCTGCCCGGCCGATGTCGACGGTAACCTCTCCGGTGGCTCGACCATGGTGGATCCCTATACCTTCAACTTCACCATTCCCGAGGGCATCGAAGCCGGCAAGTACACCCTCGCCTGGACCTGGTTCAACCGCATTGGCAACCGTGAAATGTACATGAACTGTGCCCCCGTCACCGTCACCGGGGGCTCGTCCAAGCGTTCCACTGAGGAAGGAGCCCCTGTTGTCGAGAAGCGCACTGCCAACTTCCCTCCCATGTTCGTTGCCAACGTCAACGGCTGCACCACCAAGGAGGATATCGACATCCGCTTCCCCCAGCCCGGTGATGATGTTGAATTCCTGGGTCAGCCCGCCAACCTCGCCCCTGAGGGTTCCACTGCTTGCACTGGTACTCCCACGTTCGACGGCACCGGGGGCACCAGCTCTGGTTCTGGCTCCTCAGGCTCCGGTTCCAGTTCTTCGTCCGCCGCTGGCAGTGCTCCCACTGAAACTTCCTCTGCTGCTCCGGTCCCGACCTCCTCTTCGGCCCCGGCTGAAACCAGTACACCCACCGTGCCCGACCCCGTTCCCTCATCCACCCAGCCCGCCCCCGTTCCTTCTTCTTCATCCTCGAGCAGCTCTGGATCCAGCTCCAGCTCCGGTACTCTTACCGGCCCCTGCAGCAACGAGGGAGAGTGGAACTGCATCGCCGGTGCTTCCTTCCAGCGCTGCGCCAGTGGCGCGTGGTCGGCCGCCATTCAGATGGCCGCCGGTACCACCTGCGGCACCGGTCGGGGCGCGGAGTTGTCCATTTCTGTCTCCAAGATGGCTCGCCAGGTTTCTGAGTTGCGCTTCCGTAAGCGCACCATCGGTGGCTACCACGCTTAAAGTGTGCTTCTGTCATATACCCGCGACATCTGCTGGTTTGGATGTTGTCTTCTTCTCGCTCTTTCATCTTTTTGTTTCTTTCGTTTCCGATCCTAGGTTTAAGACATCCCGGGATGGACCCTCTTTCCTTCGGTGCACCTTTCGCCATTTTTCCTGTATATTTTAGAGGTGGGACGTAGGAGTAGGACATGTCACGAGCTTTATGAAATCAAGCTTTCCTATTAACATCAGATTTTCGTTGCTGTAATCCTGTAGTGAGGTAACCCGGTAAGGATAGTTTCATTTCAAAGCCATGCGCGACATTCAATGGCAAAGTCCCACAAATTTGCATGTGGGCTTAAATGGTAGTAGGTATCAGAAGCTCCATGAGATCTAACTGTGAATGATGGTCAGACACAAGTCATTCAGGAGCGGCCGAGTCATCAGGTATGCAAGATGATGGTCGTGGCAGCTCCACCACGGTTGTGTACTTGGGATGTCAACAAAGATCGGTCAATTCGTTAAAGAGTGGGACCTGTATGCCTCAGGTGTCAATCCATAATTATGTCATCACAGGCTAGCGTCTCGGAGTGGATAAGCTAGTCCCGTTGTGGTAATCAGGGTTAGGGCTAGCGTGCCCACGACCCGCAACTCTCAGTAAGCGAAAAAGTCCACAGGTGAAGCTTGACAGCAAAGTTGGATCTTCAACCTCACCATCGCCAACCGACAACAATGGCCTCTCGCCCTACCGTCTCTATCGCCACGGCTGAGGGCAAGCCCTCCGGGGCTTCCCACCCCCTGCCCTCGGTCTTCGCCGCCCCTATCCGTTCGGACATTGTCCAGTACGTCGCAATCCGATCTCGAAAAAATGTGGTTATCAGAAATGGGAGATACTGACGCCTCATCTATAGGCAGGTGCACGCCGGTATGGCCAAGAACAAGCGTCAGCCCTACGCCGTGAGCGAGAAGGCCGGCGAGCAGACCTCTGCTGAGTCCTGGGGTACCGGTACGTGAAAGAATCAAATTTTCGACATTGGGTGGAGAAGAGCGAGAAAAACTCAATTCGAGTCCGCTGGGAAGGAATTTGTCACACCAGACGCTGACGAGATGATTGTTATTGAACAGGCCGTGCTGTCGCCCGTATTCCCCGTGTCTCTGGTGGTGGTACTCACCGTGCCGGTCAGGCTGCCTTCGGTAACCAGTGCCGTTCCGGTCGCATGTTCGCTCCCACCAAGGTCTGGCGCAAGTGGCACCAGAAGATCAACCTGAACCAGAAGCGCTTCGCTACCGCCTCTGCTCTGGCTGCTTCTTCCGTCCCCGCCCTCCTCTTCGCCCGTGGCCACCGCGTCGCCAAGGTCCCCGAGGTTCCCCTCGTTATCGAGTCCAAGGCCTTCGGCTCTACTTTCACCAAGACCAAGACCGCCATTGCCCTCCTCCAGGCCATTGGTGCCGGTGACGACCTCGTCAAGGTCCAGAAGTCCAAGAAGATGCGTGCCGGTAAGGGTAAGCTCCGTAACCGCCGCTTCCGCCAGCGCCGCGGTCCTCTGGTTGTCTACAACCCCGAGACCGATGGCAAGGAGCTTGTCAAGGCTTTCCGCAACGTTCCCGGTGTTGAGACCTCCTCCGTCTTCGCCCTGAACCTCCTTCAGCTCGCCCCCGGTGGTCACCTCGGCCGCTTCGTCGTCTGGACCTCCTCCGCCTTCGAGGCCCTCGACCAGGTCTACGGCACCACCACCACCCCTTCGGCTCTCAAGAAGGACTTCCTCCTGCCCTCCAACTCCGTCTCCAACGCTGACCTGGCCCGTCTCATCAACTCTTCCGAAATCCAGTCCGTTGTCCGCGCTCCCAAGGGTGAGGCCCGCACCAAGCGCATCAACGTCCAGAAGAAGAACCCCCTGCGCAACAAGCAGGTTATGCTGCGTCTCAACCCCTACGCTGCTGCCTACTCCAAGCAGAAGCTTGGCCAGCAGAAGGTCGAGGATGGCAAGCCTGCTCGCGCCTCTGCTGCTTTCGAGCAGATCCTGAAGGAGGAGTAAACGTGTTTTCTTCTGTTCTTTGGATACGGTGAATGGTTGAAAAAACGGTAGTCTCAGAGCAAAAATGAATCAATGACTTTTTTGCAATACCCCTTGGGCTCATTTGGAGTAATAATATGATCATATTCTCGTTATGTCACCCTCGCTAGGTTCCCCTTTGATGTACAGATGGTAAGTTGTAGATGTAAAGGAATAATTGCCCAGGTGTCTGGTTGGTAGCAGTGAATGCGAGGTTCTGTCAAGATGCTGCGGCGTCGATGTGCTGCTGTCCAGCCAGAAGCTCCTTCAGCCTTTGATTCCAATCAATGGGATCTATTGAGATAGATCTCCAGGAGGCAAGAGCTCAACAGAGAGCATGAACGTTATTTTCAACTCGTGGTGAGGTGCATCAAGGAAGCGGATATATAATCCGAAGGAAGAACAACCTCTAAAGTAGGGGGCGGAGCTCGACATGTACTTGGAGGGAAATTGATGTATATGAATATTGACTGCATTTCCCAAGGCTTGGGCTAAGTTTATTAAAGACCCTGGCTTCAAAATTGATATAGAAGTGGCGTCAAATGGAACATTCCAATCGCAGTCGCAGATTAATCACCACGCATTGAGAACCCCATCCTTCGTAAACCTACGGTTATGGCAGAAGACAAGCTTCTGTAAATCCTTTGTTTGTTTGTAAGCGATGATCTCGGGAAAACGACATGATTGATGGGCCCAGGTCTAACATCTGTAAGAAAAGCGCAGCCAATGCTGCCTCCACGTTTCAGATTTGGAGGATGTGGCTAGATCACTCCAGTGGACACAGCCGAGTGGATCAACTCTAGCATCATACCCTGGCTCGTGGTATTGCCCATACCAGCACCATGCCTTTGGCGGTCGGATGGATAGGGCTAGCATAGCAAGTAATTTCCCTGAATCTTTCCAGCCCTCATGGTGTTGAGCCCTCATAAAATCGACCCATTGAGAAGAGACAAGGTATCAGAAGGAATCATAGCCAAATGCAAGGCTTCCAATAAAATGGGCTACCTTCCAGCTCATTTCTTCCCTTTCTTCTTGCCCTTCTCAGAAGCAGCCGGGTTCTCCTTTTTATCGAAACCACCCTTGACTAAAGCATCACGCCCGGCATCATTAATGAGCCGAAACCGCGCAGGGCCTAGATGAATCCCCCCGTACCAACGCGAGACGACAACCAAAACATTCCACACATCCATCAATTGCATCACATGCAGTAAGCGGCCCCCAGCAGCGGTCTCTCCGTCATCATCGTAATCTTGGACCACCGTCTCCGCTGCATCGGGGTCAGTGCTCGAGCTACCGTCTTTCTTTTGCTTAATGCGCCAAGCACTGATGTTGTGTGTTGCCACGGCCACTTTCTTATCCGTCGCTGTCAAGTGGTCTAGGAATGCCTGTGCCTGCGCTAAGCTCGTGACCTGCACCGCTCGAGCTAGGAACACGGATTTCTTTTCCGTGATGACATCCGAGAGAACCCAGTCAGGGGGGCTATCGAGCCCGAATGCGTCGTGTACTGATAGCGCAGCGAGTCTTTCCGCTGGTATCGTGGGTTCGTCGGCTGTGCTCGAAGATTGCCCTGCGTTTAAGTCGGTTGGTCCTTCATCGCTGTTCTTGTTTCCGCCGATATTTAACTCAGGGAATACCTCAGCAGCCTCACTGATCACATCGAAAAGGCAGACAGCACCGGGCTGCCACGTCCGTTGTACAATGTCTTCCAATACATCCACTGCAATCTTTCCTTCCCCGCGCGCTGCAATTGAGGCAGTTCCAAGCACCGTAGGCCGTGTCTCTGGGTATGTGGCGCCAAAACCAAGCCGAAAGGATAAATGCGAGTGACCGGGGATCTGGAGTGTCACTGTCGTTTGCGCATTGTCACTGGAGGTGCCGGAGGACCCTAAGTCGAGTGTGCTGTTGGAGTAGGTGGCGGCCGCTTGGCTCACCGTGACGGTTCCGGGCTCGTAGATGGCATTAATGGCTTCAATTTCTTCGGCGAGTTCTCGGTTCTCCAAATCCTCCAGCTGCGACATTGTTCGGGCAGGGCCCCGCGTGGTGAAGAATGCGAACTTCGCACGCCGCGGAGGACTTGATTTTCCCCACACAACTATATTCAGGCAACAAGGCATCAATATCGACGTTTTTGCACTCTTCAACGTGATATATTCAGGATGATCAGCGATAGGAGAATGTGGTCGATGATATTTACTCAGCAATGGCTACATGATTCAATACCCCGTCCCTGTTATGTTACTTCGAATTTGGATTCATCATGAGTGGCCGGGATAACTACTTTAAACCACCGGACTACCACCGGACCAGCAACCAACCGCAACTCTCAGCCTTCGCACTGCCTCTCAAGAGCTCATAGAGTAACAGCTAGATTATTGCTACCATGGTAATTCCAAGTGTCCTCAGAGACCGGCAAGACTTTCTGCGGCCCAACGTGACGGACCTACTTCCCGAGTTGGTACCCACCGGCCCACATTTTGTGATCTGAGCTTTTGCGATAATTGAGCTAATGCTCGACATATAGCTGTCTGTAGCATTCAGATATCCATCACGGCGTAAAGAGACACACAGGGACATTAAACAATATTGTTAATGATATCGACAAGGAGACATTTCGCGACGTAATTTACTGAACGGCTACCTAACCCTGGAAGAAAAATTGTGGCGCTATAGTAGTTCCTCTATCAGTTTAACCAATATTGGAAGACATCAAACATGTATTATCAAAAGTAGTACCATGTATCAATTCAAATATCTCAACAGCCAGATCCTAGTAAATTAGCACTGTGTCCCAATCTCAAATTTTGCATCGCCATAGCCGCATCCTCATCTTCCAACCCATCCAAATTCTTCCTCTGCCAAAACGCCCGGAGGCCTTCCACCAGCCTACGAGTAAAGGGTATCACGTCTTCAGCATCCATAGGAGCAAAGGCAATGCGAATATACTTGTGGGCCTGCGCAGCAGACTTCTCAGTCGTCGCAAACATACTTCCAGGCCCAACGAGGCACAAATACGGCTTCTTGGTCAGATGAATCCATAAAGCCTTGGAAAGCCTCTCAGCGCTATACTGGGATATCAGAGGATGGTTATCCAAGAGAATCTCAACCCAGGCGAACATGCCAGCTTTTGGCCAGACAAAGTCGAACATCTGAATCCTGTCCACGACTTCCCAGTCATTGACATGGTCGTTTGTAGTTTCCGAGTCATCGGATTGCTGGGAGAGCAGATACTTGTTCTCTTCGAGGATATCGCACATGTCGGTCATTCGTTTTTCATAGCCTCCGCGCAGGCCTTCTAGCCAGCGCACCCAGCCGTCCATGTGCCAACCTTGACCGTCTTCTTTTTTCACGCGGTTCCCCTTGGTACTCTTTTGTTTGCCCATCATCATTTCCGCAATCAGGGATTGGACAAAGCCCGAGGGTTGCTGGGTTGAGGTCTCGGTGATTCGGGTCAGACGCTCGATAACAGCTGGTTGCGCAGTCACCCAGCCAAGACGACTACCCGGTGCGATAGTCTTGGAAAAAGTATCCAGTCTCACTACCCGGCCCTCCGTATCTATGGACAGATAAGAGGGGACCAAGGAGTCCAGAAAGGCATAGCCCGAGGAATTGCCATTCTCATTGTAGTTTTGATCGCCAGAGCCGAATGCCCTAGTCGAACCACGATGACGGGCCTCCATCTCGTAGGCCGAGGGGAATTGCAAGTTCCAATATGGTTCATCCTCGACAATGATCACGTCGTACTGCTGACAGAGAGCATAAATTTCCTTCCTACGCTCAACCGACAGTGTTCCTCCGGTGGGATTCTGGCCAATTCTGTACACCAATCAGCATGGGAACATTTCAGAAACGAAACAGTGAAAGGTACTCACGTCACGGTATACATCAGATGTGGCCGGCGACCAAGGCGAAAGTCCCAGTTCTCTAGTACGTCGGCCAGACCACCTTTCCCAGAAGCACACATACCCTGTCCGTCCATTGCAACACTAACGACATTCAAGCCACGCGGGCGGACAGTCTCGATAGCGTTCATGTAGGCAAACTCCTCGCACAGGACACCTTCCCGCTGCTGAATCCAGTCCCGGCCGGGATTCCAGACGTTGGTGAAAAGATCCACTGCCTTGGAAAAGCCATCGGTGTTTCCACAGGTTAGGAGAATCTCCGGTCCTCCGGCGTATGGAACATTCGGTTGGAGATGATCGCGGGTGAATTGTCGCAGAAATGATAATAGAGGAGGATAGCCCTCGGCGGTACCATATTGAAGGGCGGTTGATAGATCGATGCGTAGCTGAGAGTCGGGGATGTCGCTTTGTTTGGGGACGATTACTCGCTCTGGAAGAGCGTCTTTATCACTGGCGGGTTGCAGTCGTTGTGGACGGGCGACGGTGGCTTCGAGGGTGTCATAGGGGAAGTATGAAGGGTGTGGTAAACCTAAAAGAGGTGTTAGTGACTTTCAAATAAAATTGGATACGAGGGTGTTACCGCCGGCGAAATTGGCAAGACCCGGTGTGGCGAAGTACTTGTAGAATTGCTTGACGCTGCTAGGGTTACGATTCCTTACGGTGGAACTGTAGAGATGCGATAAATCGACGGGTGGAGTAAGAGTAACGGCTGCCATAACGACGATCGCTGCACGGCTCAACGTGCTTGCAGGTGTACAGGTGTGTCGTAGGAAAACGTGAAAATGAGATCTCAATGAGATTTTAGGACAAGAACTAATGAAAATAAAGACCGGGGATTCTATTTCTAACCCATGTTTCCACCCCAGTTCTTGGGTTCCAAACAAACAGCGTGCTTGATAAGCACCGGGAGTGTGTGTCTCCGGTCTAGCCGGTTATAACTGGGCTAACTGGGAGGAGATAAGGTACGCTTGATAAACCGCGGTTGCACGAGTTAATAGAGCACTGAGAATCGCTCAGGTTGCAGGTTATCATGCTCACATTGGATTCCCTTCTAGGTGGCCTAACGTGTATCTTTGTAGACATCTTTACTAAGGAACAATGCTGTTTCGTACTGGCCCCTAGTTATTTACGCCTGTACTCATGCTTACTCCGCATATATACAAGTTAAAACAGCTTTCGATAGTAGGTATCGTTACGTAGTCTTTGCAGGGCATTGCCCAGGTGGATATCAGGAGGCCGGGGTAAAGGCGCTTTAAGGCGAGCCCTGACAGGCGTTGGGTTACAAAGTCAAGCTTCGTGCTGCTTGAAGTGTCTTGAAGCCAACAGGAAAGTTCATTTGTCAGGAATATATACCTCCTTTTTAGGTGTTGATTGTGTGCCCTAGGGGAGCATCGTTGGATGCCGACGGGTATGAATAGCGGCCACTACCTCTTGATTGCAGTTCGATATACATAGCTTTAACCACTTATAGCTAGGAGCCTCTTGTTATGAGAGGCCATAACGGGAACCGACCATGTTATTTTCTACATTCGTGCCTCTACTATGCCCGCTGATACTATCTTGTGGTAGAACGCACCCTACGCTCTTTATTTTTCCAAGCCTGTTACTAGATGTCATCTTGGACTTGTTTCTAGCCACTTTCTAAATATCCCTTAAACACATTTTAATATCTGTCAATGGCCAGCGGCTACTATTCTCAGGCGTACAGCCGGAGGGGTGAGAAACCCGAGGGAATAGACCGTGTCGCGCTGTCCTGCATGGATATGCACCTTTCAGGGGGTTGACCTTGAAGTATTCTGAGCACCTGGACCGCAAGGATGCAGTGAAGGGACTTGGAACTTGGGACTTGGACCAGTGTATAAAGAATTTAAAGAATGTCGCTGACAGAGCGCCACTCGTTGCAGGAAGCCCTGTGATTGGCTGCCTTGCTGCTTGGCTGTCTGAGTCCTTTTTGCCCCGGCTTTCCCTTCGCGAGGTCGTTTAACTCCTCATCCACTCCCTTATACTCATTTATATCAACCTACTCGTATTCCGATCACTTTGGGACCGGGTGGTCCCTGTTCCTGTTCCTGACCGGTGATCACCACGCTGGTGAACCCACTGGGGATTTTGGAAATCTCCACTCATCTAGCTTTGCCGACCACTCCGAGACCGACATCATACCCTGCCATTCGTTTCGAAGTCGTCCCACGATCTATCTCTCTTTCTATACCCCTCAGCCATGTTAGGAGAGGGCCGCGAGGAGGTCACTCGCCTTTATGTTCCGCCACTGCTCGAGGACGATGAGCGCCTCAGCAATCCCGACACTTCCGAAGATCTCCCGCCGCCCGATGTCGAAGCGGGTAGCGCTCTACCCGTCTGGCTGCAAGAGTCATCCAAGTCCTTTCGCTGGGGATGGGTACCACTGCCGCTGAGGAAGGCCGGTCGCGCGACCGCGCACTGGATCAAGGGCCCTGATCCCCCTCATATGCTCCTGTTGAAGCCCCTCTTCCCGCGCATCCAGGAACTGCCGGTCCAGTACCTGGACCGCTACTTCCCCAAACGCAAACAGAAAATCTCGCTTCTCATCCTGTTGTATGCGTCATGGTTCGTACCCTGGTTTTTGGTTCTCGTGCACTCGCGCACCTCCGGCTACATCGAAGGCTACGGCCAGCTGCAGACACTCTCCTGCGACACGAATTTTTGGTGCGTACAAGCACAGCGTGTACACTCTTTTCCTACCTGCTAATGATTTCGATGCAGGAAATTCGATAATGGATGTGGCCTCAATGGCAACGGGTGTCGCCCGTTTTCCTCTTCGACCGTCGCTTTCCGGTGCCCAGCGAATTGCCGCGATGAGAAGCTACTAGAGCCCCATGTTGTTGGAAACCAAACATTCAATTACCAGGGACTTGTTATCGGAGGCCCACAACCCCATTCGTCCGAACCGGCGATTTATCGTGCCGACAGTTTCGTTTGTCAGGCGGCAATTCATGCAGGCACCATCTCGAATGACGGTGGCTGCGGCGTCGTGAAGCTGGAAGGCGCAGCGCACTCGTTTCCTTCGGTCAAGCGGCACGGTATCAAGTCGGAAGCCTTCCAGTCGACTTTCCCCAAGGCTTTCAGCTTCCTCGAGTTGCAGCCCTCGCAAGCCAACTGTCCAGCTGATCCGCGGTGGTCCCTCTTGGGAGTCACGGCGACTGCTGTCGGGCTTCTTTGGCTGTTCTGCACCTCGCCGCCTGTGTTGTTCTTTAGCACCTTTTTCATGGTGTTTTGCCATACCGGACTGGTCGCGGATCCGCCGTCTTACCCTTTCCTGAGTGACCTTGTCTCCACCCTACTGTCTCGACTGCTGCCCGCATCGTTCGTTGTCTACGTTCTCTTCAAGTTCTGCGCGGCCCCGCTTCTTCAACCGCTCTCATCGCCAATATATCAGTTCTCCAAGATGTTCCTGTTCCTTCCGCCGCTTTTCATTGGAGCTTTGAACAATTATACTTTTGCGCGGTTGATCCCACTCCAGCGTTTGACGCCCATGGATATTCAGCAGCAGCCAGGCGCGAAATTAGCGCTCTCCTTGGTGATCCCCACGGTGCTCACGATTGTTCTTACCCAAGCTTGGCAGATTCGCCAGGGCGGATTGCTTCCCCGCTACCTCAAAATCTATTGCACCATGCTTCTGATCATCTTGATTCTCCTTCCCCTACCTGGTCTGCGCCTCCGCATCCATCATTACATTTTGGCGATTCTGCTTATGCCCGGCACCGCTTTCCCTACACGTCCATCATTGATCTACCAGGGGCTGCTACTTGGACTTTTTATCAACGGCGTTGCTCGCTGGGGTTTTGCTTCTATTATCGAGACTCCCGCCGCCTTGGGAGAATTGGCCCCAGGCCGCAGTGGGAGCAGTGGATGGTGGGGTGCCACGTACCCAAATGTCACTGATTCCTCCGTCGAGATATCACTTCCCGGGCCAGGGTCCAACGAGACTCATCATGGCAATGGCAATATCACTTTCGCGCTTTGGGAACGCGACCGCATGACTCATCTTGCCGTGGATGGTATCTCGGTCTTGCTCAACGATGTGGAACGCTGGCGTAGCTATCTCGATGAGGACGAACGTGGTGAATTCACTTGGCACCGCCATGGCCATGACGGGCTGGAGCTACAGCATGACGAGCCTCGCCTTGAACGCCGCGACTCCCTTCAGACTGGATTTGATTCTCAGTCCGTCCTGCTAGCTGATAGCGACCCATCGGATGAACCCGAGGATCTCTTCTTCCGTTTTGCATTCTTGCGGGGCTCCGAGGCTGGTCGTTACGGTCCTGCTGCTGTCTGGCGCAGTGATGGATCATGGAGCTCACCACCCCCTCCGAAATAGCTTGGCTTTGACCTTCCTTTGCGTTAGACCTCGTTTTGATTTACTTTCGCTCTCTTTCTGCTGGTTAGAATATGATACACTAGTGGGATGTGTGTGCTGGACGCGCTCTGCCCACATCAAGAGACACCGCGCGTGCTGGATAACCTCTTTGATGACGCGACTCGCCGAATGAAATATTCCACGAATGTCAATACGACTTTTGGCTTTCCCCGAAGCCATTCTTTTATCAGCTCTCTTCGTCTATGTAGTTCCGTACTTTCCAGACCACGTGATCTCCAACGCATTACCGATTCCGTCTTGTACCTGCACGGCCCTTTGTAACCATAGTTGTGCAACTTCTTTCAACCAGACCCCTACCCGGTTTGACCTGTCATGGAACCCGAGGGCTCCGACCGCGGCGAGGGCCCAAATACCTTGATCCGACGTGCAGTATGTACCCGACTTTTCCGAGAATTCAGTGATCACGACTTACAATGCATCTAGTGCGACCAGTGCCGCTCGCGAAAAGTAAGAAAGACTGTCCTGATTGGATGATGCTTTTTAATCAATGTTTTTCATAGATCCGTTGCGATAAGCGTACCCCATGTTCTAATTGTCGCAGCTCGAACATTGCCTGTCGCTCCATTGGCGAAGGCCCGAAGCCGCACGAACCAAGGCGTCGTGTATTGATTTCAAGCCAGTAGTATGTAAATATTACACTTTTCTGGCTTGCCTGGCAACGCCGACATGGCGGGAGTTGGTAATCATGCCGGGTTAACCCAAGTCTGCAGTGAGAAAAAGATTGACATGATCGAAGACCGTCTTGGGGGAATTGAACAGGCTCTCCGACAGCTAGTAGCCTCATCCCATTCCAATGGATCCACAGCTACCAAAGTGCAAACATCATCTCAGGCATCGCCTCGGAGGAATGTTCGGCAATCCCCAGCTACAGGGCAAGAGCATGAAGGCATCAAAGAGCCTGGGTATACGTCCAACGCGGCTATCGAGCAACATGACTCAAACTCGGGCTTTGAGGGTAATTCCTCTTTGGCTGCTCACTCGGCTTATGCAAGGGAGTTTCTTGAGTCCGCTGTCTCACATAGCACACCTGAGGTGCTCTCCAGTCCGAAGATTAGTGAGGCATTATCATCTCTTAAGCAGATTGTCGAGATGCAAAACAAGCGGCGGCAAAATGATACCCGAAGAGGGCAGTTCTCCAGTCAGAGTAAACAAAATGCGCGCTATGATATCCGGGATTTGGAGATGCCGCCTCTACCAGTTGTTTTAAATGTGCTGAGGAAGGTCAAAGAGAACCCCCCATCTTCACTTGGTGGCTATATACCATTCTTCACGGTCGATTATTTCATGGAGAAATGTCGAGAAGTGTATTTCTGTACTGATGACTACTCGGATGCAACATTCATTGTTGTCAATGCTGGGCTCTATAACGTCTTCATCGAGCTCGGATATCCTGAGACGGATCCTGCTGAAAAGGAAAAGTACCAACACTACATACGACTTTGCAAGTTTAATTTGGAGGCGGCATTGGCCAACTTGAACATCCTGATGCCTGCAACCTTTGATTCTATTGTGGCACTGACAGTCGGAGTAATCTTCTCTTTTTGTCTCATTTGGAGTCGCTTGGATACTGATGAGTATAGGCAATGCACGGTATCGAGATCGCGAAACCCTCGGTCAGCTGGACTCTAGCTTCCATGGCTATTCAAATGTGCCAGACGTTGGGATATCATCATCTATCATCCATGGAACAGGATCCCCCAGAAGTGCAAGAGAAAAAGCAAACTTTATTCTGGTCGGTATTTACCGTCCTTAACTTATTGTCCTTGCGCCTGGGTCGTGCCTCGGTAATCCAGGAGTATGACATCGGGTTGCCATCTCCATTTGATACCTTCATCGGCAAAGGCGTATGGAGCACCGTCTGTGCCCTATGGACAAAGCAAGCGATGATCGAGAATAAGATATACACCCTGCTCTACAGCCCCGCGGCATTGAGCCAGCCTGAGAATGAGCGGGTAGCCCATGCCCGCCGCCTAGCCGCCGAGCTGCAGACGAGTATCTTCGAGCCATTTGAGGTATGTCTTGATGATTCGACATCCTATCGTAGGTACTTATTAACTCGAACTACTTAGCGAATCATGGCCTCTGATTTGAACCTCAGCGATGTCGATCTCATCTATCTCCGATCAGACAAGGTCAGTCGCCTGGCGATCTTGACTTTGATCTACCGCGCTATCCCTGCATCGCCCGAGTCGGGCTCGTCTACCACGTTTATACCCGAATGTATAGAAACGGCACGAGCGTCCCTGGAACATCACCAGATGTGCGTGAGTGCTTTACAAGAGGCGAGCGAGATTATCAGATGCTCTTACATGCATTGGCAAGTACCATTTCACCCACCCCGGTATCACCCGGTTCTAATAGCAAAGGACAGGGCAATTTTCATCTCCCCCTTCGTCCCCTTCATTATAATCTTCTGCCACGTCATCGCAACCTCCAACAGCGAAGACCTAACCCGACTCGAAGACTTCATCGCCTCCCTGCGCCCTCTATGCGCATTCTCCCAATCAATTGATCGACTGCACAATCTCTGCTCTGTCCTTGGTACCGTGGCCCGCTTATACGTGGAAGCGAAAAGCCGAAGCCAAGCCGGCGAAGACCAGACGCTCGCTTCTGTCGGACAGGAATTCGATATCTATCTCAGTGCGCTGGGTCTGGCACCTGGCAACGCCGTGTCAAATGGCCAGGGGTACTACCAGACGGATGTTCAGTCTATGCAAACTAGCATCGCGAATCCCTCGCAGATTTTTGGCTTTTCTGCTCCTGTGTCTCATGCTCAGAATCAGGATATACCCACGGCGGAAATGTCTCAAGCTGCGGAGCTGGGGAATTGGTTCTCGGGGAATCAGTATATGATGGGTTTATTGGAGGAGGATTTGTTTCAGTTTAATTCGAATGGGTTGTAAGAAGATATCGGCCAATGACCAGATGTAGAATACCTCCCTCATTTCACGAAAGGACAAATCGGGACACTCAACAAGGACTGATTCAAGCCTCAGTAGGTTGCCATTGAAAGTTCAATTTACGTGTTTCCACGGATAACGCACCTTCGACGATCCAGACTAAAGCAAAGGACTCGCAAGTTTCACCTTTGTCGGCTGCCACGGAAAATCGCAGACCACGCTGACAGACAGCATCGGGGAACAGTCTCAGACGCCGTTTTCGGTTCCCACTTCACGGTACAAACCGACATCGTCATCTAGTTATGTACGCCATTGATTTAATGTAGTACTAATATATAGTATGTGATTTGAGGAGTGTGTTGGCCCTGTAGGCTTTTCAGGTGTTTATTTGTAATATTCTATTTGATAACTAAGCTTTTTTTTTTTAATCTAGGGGGACGCTTGAGAGAAAATTTCGAAACCACCTGAGAAGAATGAAAACCCTGCAGGTGGAGAAGGCCCCTTAGTGCATAGTATCTAATGCAGAACCCTTGGAATCTAGATGCCCCGCTGGGGTCCAAACGCCCCGGCATTTTTATAAGTTTGAGTCCATATTTTTCACCGCCCACTTCGCCCACCCGACTTGTAGAAGCGTGTTTCGTAGTTTATCATGCTATTCCTTGACAATTCATTATTTCCAAGTTACATTTAGGGCTGGAGATTAGTATGTGTAATATTCAAAGGGGTTTGCGTGTAAATAGCAGATGAATGAGGCCTACGGCAGGCTGTTGAGAGCAAAGGGTCACAACTACGTCACGCTTTTTTTTTTCCGGCAGAAAACTTTTCTCAGTACTAGGGGGTCCCAGAACTAGCCACGTGATGAGATTGATAATTTAGGGACTAGGCTAAAAGGGGTAATTTGACACCTTAGGCTATAAATTTTCTGCTAGAATGCAACATTTTGATCCTGCACAATAAAATCGGGCTATTTTAAGCCCCCATGCCCTCGCTACGAAAGGGATTTATTTGGTAATTATATGAGGGATACTTTAGGCGTATAATAATAATATATATTAATCTTATATTATTACCAATTTTACATGATTTACTAGTTGACAGACCTTCCTCTGGAGATGGGGACTTAGTCGTTTTGACATGACTTTCGAGGGTTTTCGCACATGTGACCGGGAACAATTATTATTCCGACAGGACTATCCAAATTCGGCTAGCCTTGATGCCTTAACATTCTGGTTTACATACTAAAAACCTACGTATTTTACTCGGTTTTTGGGTGTTTAAATTGGCAAAAGCATATATTCTGACTTGATTACATACAAAACAAAACTAACCTACTTACCTCTGACCTTCTTGCTCCTGGTTACCGGCGGCGACGCCTCCGTAGAGAGAGCACGTTTACGACGTCCCTGCCCTTTAGGCTAGGCCCCTTCAGGCTGGGCCCCTTCAGGCTGGGCCCCTTCAGGCTGAGCCATTGGGACCTCGAGAAGCGTTGAAGGGTCTGGTAGCGACCAATCAGTATCATCGTCATACATAGCGGGTAGCACCGGCTCGATAGGCTCAGCCTTGATAATAGGCTTGACCTCCCGTTTTACCTCGCCGTTTTACCTCCCGTTTTATCTTCCGTTTTCCCTCGCGCTTTACCTCGCGCTTTACCTCCGGCTGTATCTAGGGCTCGGGCTCGGGTTTAGATTCCTCCGACTCGTCGCGGACGATGATTACATAAGAGATAATAATTATCACCTTTTTGATAGAACCGCGATCGTAGTAAATCACCCGTATTCCATCGGCGATTATCGCTAGATAGTAGAAGCTTCGGCTGCTTCTGCCCTTAGACAATCCCTTTTGCTAGCTAAAATTGATCGTTGGGCTACGGTTTGTATAGCCCAACACTCGGCGGCAGCTTAGGGATAAGGTCGTTAGCGACAAAATCGCTTAGATTTTCGACTATCCGCGGAATAATTTCGATTACGACATATGCTATAGGATAGTTAGTTAACTATCTCTTAGGCTAGTTAATATAGATTCAAAGAACTTACTCATAAACTTAAGCGTACGAGTTTGGCCTAGTAAAACATACCAGTAATAGAAGTTTACCTCCGCTTGTAGTGGCTAGGTCGGTAGAGGCCGGCTTATAGCCTTTTTCTTCGGCTGCCGGGTAGCCTCTATCGCTCGCTAGCGGGCTTCGCGAGCCTCGTATTGGCGGACCTCCTATATAGTAGCCTATTGGCTGTCTAGGATTGGAGATGATGCCTAGGGAGGGCGCTTGAAGGAATCGCGCGGGATATGCTGCGCCCGGCGCGGCGGTATCCGCTGGGACGGTGTCGGCTACGACGACGGGGGTGGGGATGCTGGCGGGCTAGAGCTAATGAAAATAGGCGTTTCACGAGACATAGTAAGATGGTAAGATGGTAAGATGGTAAGATGGTAAGATAGTAAGATAATGCTTTTTCGTGGGAATAATAGTATTAAGAGGTAGTAAAAAACGATTATAGAACCTAGTCTTTCTATAGATGATAGCCTCGATTCTAGTATAGGCTACATAGGCATAGGCTATAGCAAACCCCCAATCTAGGCCGTATAGCAAAAGCTCCATTTTAATATAGGCTAGGTTTTCTACATAGGATAACCTCGATTTTAATAGGGACTATTAGTTAATAACTAGTATTAAACTAGATCGTTATGTATCTATCTCTCCTAGTGTGATCCTGGAACCTTGCGTACGCACCCTTACGGTCACGTTACCTAGTTTTCTGCCACGGCCACCGCCTCCCGGGTGCCCTTTAGATCCTTAGCCCCTACGTTTTATAATATATACTCTTTTGCCCTAGATCTTATCTAGTAGCATATCCTTATCTAGCCGATCTACTATAACCGGCCGGGAGGGTACGCTAACGAATAACGCGTCCCCTCCTATAAACGATCTCTTCGTTAACGAGATTACTCGCGGACGTAAACGATAAGGCGTTATACTCTCCCCTTCCTTCGTCTTTCTCCTAGTTGCTAGCTATAACGCTATTTGGGAACGTTTAGGGGTAGTAACGAGTAGATTTTTGAACGTCGTACCACGAACTACTCTAGTCGGAAAAGATCGGTTTAAAAGTAGAGTTTCGCCGGGTTACGCTCGCAAGAAGGGGTATTATATATCCTCCGGAAATCGCTTAGTCCGAAGCGGTCAATGAAGTAAAATTAGGATTCTCTGTCTTCTTCTTCTCTCTCTCTCCCTAGAGAAATCCCTACTTAGAAACCTAAGGCTTATTTTTTAATATTAGTTCGTCTACGAACGTAATCTTTTACCTAAATATCTAAATATTTCTCTTATAGAGACCCAATTTAGCGGTTATACTCGCCTAATACCTAGTGAGTCTTATAGATACTTCCCTAGGAAGTAGCTATAACCAATTTCGCTCTACTAGAGACACCTATAGACAAAAGGCTAGCTACCTAAGCCTAGGCTATTGAATATATAGCCTAAGTTTAGAATAAGCGTAACTAAAATAAATAGCTCCTCTAGAATACTACTACTAAGCTCTAGTAAATATAGACGTATATACCTACTACCTTAGCTATATATAAATAGTAGTAGATATATAAGCGAGAATAGGCCGATTAGCTCGAATAGATAGTATAGGACCTTGCTAATAACGTCCGATAGCTAAACGCGAATCTATCGGCGGTAGTAGCCTTTACTAATTCGGTCGCCCTAAATACTTTAGAAGCCGTAGTAGCTACCGTAGATAGTAGCGCCTAGCGCTCTACCTAGAAAGCTATTATAAAGAATATCTAGCCTATCTAAGACTATTATAGGAAGGTCTAGAACGATAGTATATAGAAGTACCTATATAATTATAAGTATTACGTTAACGAAATCTTTATATATATCGGCGGATAGCTATCCAAGGAGGCTAAAGTAGTATACGTAAGCGGCTACTTAAAGAGTAATACCGAGACTATCTAGAATAGGTATAAATAATAGAGCTATATTTAGCCTATCTATACGTAGTCGGCCTATAACGCCTAAATTAGGTAGAAGTTCGGCGAATACCTCGGTCCGGAAAAACGCTAGGAGAAATTCTTAATAAGGAAGTAGAAGGATAATAAAGGCTTCTATAAATACGTAATTAATGTATAGTAGCTTACGGCCGATCTAGATAAGCTACTACTAGAAGGAATTATACTTAAATTCTTATAGTATAGAGCGAAAGTCTATCTTTAGTAGCGTTAAGCCGAGGACCGAAGTAAGCTAACGACTATCGATAGCGTTATTACGCGTTTCTAGGAGTTTAAGCGTAGTTATATACTTATAAGCTATATCGGCTAAAACGGTAGAAGCGATCCGATAGAGCTAGATATTATACGAAGCTTATCTAGCTCGAATAGCTAGGGTTTCGCCGGAATAACTAGTTAAAGTCGTCCTCTATATAGGTATTATAACTATAGATAGATAGATTAAGTATATCGTAAGATAGTATAAGTAGCCAAAGAAGAACGGCTAAAGAAGCTAATAATCTAGGCCTAGTAATAAGGGTACGGCCCTAGATAAGCTAAAAAACTAGAGTAGGCTAGCGATTACGAAGCCTTAGCCGCCTACTTAAAGAAGGCTTTATTCCTATTAGATCTTCTAGGCCTAGACTAACTAGACCTATAGAGTAAGAAGACTAGTAAATCGGCCGAATTTAGTATATAGCTTAATATTATAGGCGATACCTTACTTTACTATATAGTAAGGCTTAGAACCTAATATACTACCCTAACTATATATATATTACTCGTAGTAGTATAGGCTATATATTTATTTTATTAGACGTTGTTAAATAGATAGAGAACTACTTACTAGCCGTAAAGCGCTAAGAGCCTATAGAAGTTAAATTACCGAATAATAGGCGTCTATATACGTCGTCGACTATCTACCTCCTACTCTAGCTTAGTATATAGTATAGTTTTATTACGGCTTAGATTCTTAACCTCCGCGAATTTAAGCTTGTTCTTAGGAGAGATTTCCTACGGATAGAGAATCCTCTTATTAATTAGGTAGCTAAGAGTATAAGGCTCTAGGCCGGCCGAAGAATATATATTACGTCTACGAGTAAGTCCCCTAATCTTACCGATAGTACTAGTACTTAGTTTAACCTTCTTTCCGCGAAGTAATACGCCTATATAGCTAAGAAGATATAAGTAGAAGCGACGTTATTTACTATTCGTAAGGTACTAGATAAGGATAGGATATATAATTTAGAGCCTCTATAATATATAGATCCTTACGTATAGTAGATTTTATAGAAACTAAAAAATATCTTTCGGTCGGAATTATTAGATTCGCTACTACCTAATAGACCTATTAAATATAATATCGAGATAGGGGATATAGCTTCTATTAACTATAATATATACTTCTTATTAGCCGATAAGCTAAACGAATAGACCTAGTAAGCTAAGGAGTTAATAAAGCGTAGGCTAATCCGCCTATCTAGTAGCCCTTAGGGGTTTCCGGTAATTTTCGTTAAGAAGCCTAATAGTATTTCTTAGCGTATATATATTAACTACTATACCCTAAATAGGATAATAATAACGAATAGGTATCCTTTACTATATATCTAGGAGCTTTTAGATATAGTAGGGACCGCGAAGGTTATACGAAGATTAATCTTATTACTAGATATTAATAAGTTTAGTTAAGCGAGTATTCGATCTAGAAAATAGCCTTTAATACGACTTAGGGAAAATACGAATAGCTTACTATACTATTCGGCTTATATAATACGCCTACGACCTTCTAGACTATTATAAATAAGACCTTCTAGCTACTTTTAGATCGATATATCGTTATCTATCTCGACGATATCCTTATTTCCTCGAATTCGGTAGAAGAATACTACGAATATTTAGAGAAGGTACTATCGTTATTAGAAGAGTAGAAGTTATATACGAAGTCCTAGAAGTACGTATTCGCGACCGAAGAGCTAGAGTTTTATAGATATATTATCGGTAACGATAAGTTACGGCCGATACTAAAGAAGCTTAAAGTTATTCGAGATTAACCTAGGCTAAATAATATATACGATATCTACTAGTTTCTAGGTCTAGCTACCTACTATCGTCGCTTTATTAAAGGATTTACTACTATTTATATCCCGATTTATAACCTCCTAAAAAAGCTCGACGTAGTACTACGGAAACATAAGTTCTACCTAATTAAATAGATAATCGCTTATAAGAGTACCTTTCGTAAATTAAAAGAAAAGATAATAGATACGCTAGACTTAATCTAGCCTAATCGCTCGAAGCTATTTACAATCGAAACGGATACTTCTAAGTAGGTAATTAGTATAGATCTACTATAGATAGACGAGTATAGATATTTATACCCTATAGCCTTTAATAGCTATAAATTAGAAAGTATAAAATTAAACTATCTAGTATACGAGAAGGAGCTTCTCGCTATTAAGAAGGCCCTATATATCTAGGACTATTATATCGAAGATAGTACTACTACGACGATTATTATAGACAAAAAAGCCTATAGTACCTATAGATATCTATAACCTATAGTCAGCGTCTAGCGTAGTAGGTCGTAGAGTTCTAGGAATATAACCTACGAATTTAGTACTAGAAGAGGTTAGACGTTATTATTCCTAATACTATTAGTAGATAGCCTAATTTTATTAGTAAAGGCTCTATAAACGTATCGGAGTCTATTCCGGTATAGGAAGCCTTATTAAATATAGCCTATATAGTTATAAGGGTTCCTAAAGAAGATTAGCTAGTAGCTATAGAGCGATATCTCGACAAAAGTATTCTATCGTCCGATAAATCGACTACAAAAGCTATACTTAAGTTTACCGCAAACTTAAGTTATTAGGAGCTACTATTCCTAGCAAGAGTATTAGCTATAAAGAATTATTAGCTAGTTTTTACTTACGAGGATAAGACTATCGCGTCCTACCTTAAGCCTATCCTATATAAAGATTTAGTATAGCGCCTATACGAGGAATTTAATTACCTTAGTTACCTAGGTTTAAATAGTATTATCTAGTCCTAAGTATAGTAGCTAATAGTACTTAAATAAAAATTTGCTAATAGCCTCCTCGGTTATATTATGAACTACTTTCGCGACTAGCTAGCCTATAGTATAGTCTATCGCCGTAATAATCTAGCGATTTCTATTCGGCGTAGTAAGGAGGCAACCGATTAGATTAATTCCCTAGCGCTCGAAAAGTCGTAGGCTAGCCGTAACTATATATTAGGCTACCTTACGCTTAAGGCTCTTCTATACGCTTTAGGAAACTTAGTAGTTTAGGTATAAACGTATAATTTCTTTAATATCCTAGCGTATATTTTCGCTTACTATAACGTACTAAAGAAGATTATTTCTAATAATAGTCTAAACTTATTAGTAGATAGTATATAGTTTTTTATAAAGTTACTATGGGCCTATTATCGGATAATAACTCCTTACTACCTCTATATAAATAGAAAAATAGAAAATTTAAATAGTATTCTTAGGCGTATATTATCGTATATTAACAAAGTACCTAATAGATAAACCTACGAGAGCCTAGGATCTATATCTATAGTAGTCGCTCTTCGCTACTTATATATATAAATATATAGTTACTAGTTTTAGTCTATTTTATTTAGTATATAGTATATATCTATAGATCTTTAGTAATTTATCCGACTCCTTAGGTTTAGCTCCGTTACGAGCAGGCGATAAGGCGCGTTATCGTAAAGTAGCGGACGACAGCCCCTAAGCCTAATAAATAGAATTTAGAAGCAAATAACTATAAGTCTAAAGCTAGATCTAATAAGTCCGATTAGGAGTTTAAGGAGGATATTCCCCGAGAAGAAAATACGCTACTATATTAGGATACTAATACTAGTAAGCGTAAACTATTTAATAGCCTACTTATAGTAGTTATTCTATCTACGAATACGAAGAAAAATCAAAGGTTAACTATATATTTAGGACCTTTTAGGAGCTTTAGGAGCCCCTATATATAAAAATTTAGAAAATATAAAAAAAAATTGTTATTTAAATCTACTGCCTCTAATTATAACCTAGAAACGCCTAAAAACCCCTTTTTAGACTCTCCTCGTCGAAGAGGAATAGGTTTTAGTACTCGACGTCGTCGCCAGTAACGTCCTCGACCGACCGGTTATATGTTACGGAATGGGCTTCTTTGAAGCTATTCCCGGATTCTTTGTTGTGCGTGCCGTACTAGTGGCGATTCGCCTCCGATCCGCCCTTGTTTCGCTTGTGATTCCTTCCCTACCGCACAAACATTATGTCAGCCTCTTCTACAAGAAAAGGCGTCCTGTCCTTTGGCCATGATTCTCTTCAAGAATCAGTCTCTGTTCTCATTACAATATATTGCCTCCGCCTCCTCTCAAGAGTCACCCATGGCATTTAGACAGTCGTGCCTTACCTGATCGACAGGCTTACTATCCTGCCAACTAGTTCGTAACATTATAGTCCTCTACGAATAGCTAGATATAGCTTATATCGAAATCTAGGCGGGAGCGTACGTAAATAAACATCAATAGAGCCATGAACAGGAAGAAGAACGCGAATTATTCAGATAAGCATTGCTAAGCATCACCGCTATAGAAAGACACGTACCGAAAGTGTTCACGAATCCGGGGCTGTGGAGCCCTGCTAGAGTTTCAGTGGCCGAGGGAGAGTATGGAGCTATAGAAGTATAAGAAGAGATTCGACAGCGGCGAGAAAAAAACGCAACACTGACCTGCAGAGTTAAAGGCCGGAGTCATGGTAGCGCCGAAGGCTAAACAGAACGCCCCTGGGATATGTCAATACTCCATACAATTAAATCCTGCGTGAACCGGAACAAACATACCGAGATGTCCAAAAACAACGCACGAGAATGTGTTTCCAATAATAATCTCAAGAATACTGGAGAGAACCAGCAGCAATCCACCAAAAAGTATCAAAACTCCCCTGTATCTAGTCAGCAGGGCTCACGAATGGGCTCCGAGACATCTTACGTGAATGCAGCGCCGCCTCCTCCAGCGCCTCTCCATGCCATCAAGCAACAAGAAAGTGGTGAGGTTGTCAACACAAATGCTCCCAGTCCCCTGTGGTTAAAAAATCAGCGCTAGATCTTCCAATATAGGAAATATTGTCAATGCATACAGTGGAGTCGGGTTGGCCAAATTCTTTGTGAGGGCTGACTGGCGGTGCATCATGTGGTTCAGGTATAGTCTCTCGAACTGCTCCGCAAACAGGGTCACAGAGGTCGGAACCTACGTCAACCCAGGCATATTTCCATTCTCGAAGTGCTGAGTCTTGGAGCGGATGAGATGGTCTTCGGCATCCGTTTGGTCGACTGTCATGATGATAGCTTGTATAGAAGATTTTGGAGAATTTTCGGGTGAAAGAGTAGACGAGCGCGAATTGGCGGCTTGTTCGTTTCAGCGATCAGGGGTGTACCTTTATACACCTTTAGACATGGAGGGTGACGTCGTCAATTTTCCGAACCAACCCCTTCGAATATCAAAACCACGTCGGAAGCTAGATCGGCAATTTTTGGTGAACAGAAGCCCATCGGAAGCTGCATTGGGAGGGTTGTCGAGAGTATCTCTGTATTGCGGGGGAAATCTGGGGGTCAACGGAGTTTACCCCATTGAATTTTCCATGGTCATAGCTTGTGTCGAATTCAGGGATAGGAAGAGATCTTCTATGATCAGCAAGCCCCCAATGAACGTATCCGCAATAAAATAACCTGTGGGGTTTCTTGGCTTAAACTAGGCTGACGATGGTAACTAAACTGGGGCGAAGGCCCGGTTCTATCAGCCGGGATTGGGCGATCCGCAAATATACTGTTACCTGTAGCAAACTCGCCAACTTTGATAGGCGGTAAGTCTAAGGCCCAACATGCATTGCCGATCATTGTTTTGTGTGTTTGGAGTAGAGTCGACCAATAGACACTTCTATGGTTGCTCGAGGTATCTCGTGACGTATATGGAGTGAAAGCTTCAACGAAGAAAGGGTTCGATATTGACTGCTTCTGTTGCGTTTGAAAGAGCGCAAAATCTTGCAATCGCACGGTTCGGCGGTCTTATTGGCCATCGACAGCGTCTTGCTCGACAAGTTAATGGCCAGTGTCACTGTAGACCAAATCTCTGTTGAACAGAGGGACTTCATGTTCAGTCCTCATTTCGTGGAATAGGTCAGTCGTCATGACGTTAAAGTCCAGGCAATCTTCCGAATGCAGCCGATTCCGAACCAATTTTTTAGGGGCGAAACACCCGCAGTTATCCGCATTCTGCCCCGGAAATCACATCATAATGTTGTAGATCCCTCCAGTCAAATTTAGCTCTGCCAGTTAAGGAAAAGGATTTTCTAAAACATGCCGAGCCTCTTCCCGTAAGAGAGCTAAATGAACGGTCCTCTTCTAAAGGTAGATTTCCTACACCAGCCTGCCATAGAGCCATATAACCTTAAAGTGGCACTACAGAATTGCGCAAAAGCATTGGCATTGCGGCCGAGACAATGCATCATGAAGAATATTTGAGTATCACATTCTGCCAAAGAGCAAATCAGCCCTTTTCGGTATTGATTAGCTTCCAAGTATCAGCACCCATGGGCGTCGTAGTCAATTACCATATACGTACTTGGTTACATCGCTGATATAGAAACAAGTGGTATTCACCAAATTTACTTCCGTACAGATGAGAATATCAAAATATAAAGCGTGTAATGTACGTGTATGAATGAGGCTTTCAAGTTATTCATCAATAGTAGCTGAAGGATAAACGAAAAATGCAATATAATATTTCCCCCAGTATAACTTGCTAATTCCCGAAAAGAACAGCCTTCAATGCCTTGCCATCTTTGATATCCTTGAACGGAGTCCCATAGTCCCTCACTGGATAGAATGACACAATCTCAACAAGAGGAAAGTTGGCATTTGCATGTTGCTCAATAAGATAAGGTAGCATCTAACCAACAGTTAGCTATGGGTAGTTGGGAAGAGAGATATTCTGCATACCTTTCCTGGAACGATGTCGCCTTCGCAACACCTAATGCACTGGCGCCCCATGACCAAATGAGCAAACACACATCTACCCCCGCACGCTTTCCAGCCGCGGGTGTACCCACAGTTGCTGCTTTTCCACGAGTTCCAAGGCAGTCCAAAGCTTTTTCAACCACCTGGGGTATACCAGCACGGTCAACGGTGTAGTCCACACCATTTGACCCCGAGGTCTTCTGAATCTGTGCAACGACATCCTCATCCGAGCCAACAACAGCATGGGTGGCTCCTAATTTCTTAGCCAACTCCAATCGCCGAGATTGCGGATCGACTGCGATGATCAAGCTGGCCCCCCTAATATTCGCCGCCATAACTGCACCCATGCCACTGAGCCAAGAGTAAAGATCGCCACTGCCTTACCAGGCTGCACGTCCAGGGTGTTTAAGATAGCTCCAGCACCTGTCCGGAGGCCGCAGCCAAGTGGAGCAAAGACAGCGAGTGGCGTCTCTGATGGAACCTTCACAACGGAATTGCCACTAAGAATGGTATGTCAAGCAAATGAGGTCTGGCCGAAGAAATTCCCCTGAATATCAGCGCCATCTGGTGTTGACAGTAACAGACTTCCGTCCATTCGCTTCTATCCAAAATTGCGCTGAGCCCATTCTTGGCAATAAGCCGGGTAGTCAGATTTGCATTCCTAGCATGGGCCACAGAAACCAAAACTCAGGAACACTTTGTCCTGCTTTTGGAGGTGCTTGATATTTTTTCCCACATCCAAAATCACACTGTCGCCTTTCTGCAAGTCAGTGGATAATTCTTGAACTAGGATAGATCGGTCATAGCTTAGTATCCGAATACAATTGGGAATACCGCCGGCAGTGTTCCGTTCATGTCTTCCGAAACCACTTCCGATCTGATTCCTAATCCGAACATGCGCTATCGATCACTTCGCCACCCCCGCGCTAGCCCCGCGCTGGTGCCCCGCTCGACCCCAGATCAATCTCGCGACCCCCCGCCATTGGGGTTACTGCAACCGAATCGCCCAAGACCAAAGCGTTTGGTGGAGCCAATTACGTATTTCGGAAGTTCGGATTACAGCTGCATTAACGATTATTGGTCCTGTTTTCTGAGGCGGAGTCCTTGGCGATCATAATATGATTGATAGCAAAAGAAATAATTCGGCTAGGGATTCGGTAGAAATCTAGACAGCTAGCGCCTTCCGTAATGAATAATCAGGTTATAAAATCAGCACTCAAATTCACGCGGAGACCTAGTCTTAACCTTGAACCTACTTTATCTTCGGGTGTCCTGTTTTCCATCATTATTACCGTGTTATCATTCAACCATGTTTACTTCGATCCTTCCTGAGAGAGCGCCTGGCGCAACAGTCCCTCTTATCATTGGAAATAAAGACATCACAACCACAACTACGTTTGACGTGAACAATCCTGGGAAAGGCTACGTTGAGCACAAATCCAGTGCTGCGCTTGTCGAAGATGCCAGACTTGCTATTGAATCAGCCGAAAAGGCCTTCCCAGCATGGTCTATCACAAAGCCCGCAGTTCGAAGAGACATCCTGTCTAAGACGGCCGACATTTTTCTGGCTCGAAAGGATGAATTTATTGGCTACATGGTTGAAGAGACTGGATCGCATCCAGAGTTCGCAGATTTTATTCTGATGCTTGGCGTGAACCTTTTGAAAGATGTTGCAGGCAAGGTATCGGGGATTGAAGCCACTTCTCCTGCGTTAGTCCAAGAAGGCACGGGCGCACTGGTTTACAAACAGCCCTATGGCGTTGTATTGGGAATTGCACCTTGGTTTGTGAAACAGTCTAGGCAAAGTCGTTTGTCTAATCGTCGATAGGAATGCACCCTACATACTGGGTACTCGAGCCGTGGCACTTCCCCTTGCAGCTGGTAATAGTACAGTGCTCAAGGGTTCCGAACTCTCTCCCAAATGCTTCTGGGCAATTGGGGATGCATTTAGACAAGCCGGGCTTCCTGATGGTTGTCTCAATGTCATCTATTCGCGACCTACGGATGCCCCAGAAGTGACCACCGCCCTGATTGCTCATCCCGCAGTCAAGAAGTTGAGCTTCACTGGAAGTACTGTCACTGGGCGCAAGGTCGCCCATCTCGCAGCAGAATACATTAAGCCCGTGATCCTGGAGCTAGGAGGTAAGGCTCCTACAGTTGTTCTCGAAGATGCTGATTTAGAGAAGGCCGCTTTGGGTGCTACTCTCGGCTCATTCATACACGTAAGCGTAACTCGCATTCACCAAATGAGCTTCACTAATACACTCTAGGCCGGTCAAGTCTGCATGTGCACAGAACGAATTATCGTTCACAGGTCTATCGCTGATAAGTTCCGCGAAGCCTTGAAAGCCTCAGTGAACAATGTTTTCGGCGGTCCTAGCACCCAGTTTGTAACTATCAACACAGCTGCGATTGCCAAGAACAAAGACTTGGTTCGGGATGTTATTTCCAAGGGTGGCAAAGTCTTCATTGGAGATCTGGAAACCCAAGCGGCCTCCGATACCTCGATGGGAGTGGTTGTTGTTGAGGGTGTTACCACCGAGATGGACATTTACAAGACTGAATCATTCGGTCCAACAGTGTCGCTTTTCGTGGTCGACAGTGATGAAGAAGCAATCAAACTTGCTAATGATACAGAGTATGGTCTGAGTGCTTCAGTTTTCACTGAAAGCTTGGCCAGGGGATTGAAGGTTGCCAAACAGATCGACTCTGGGTATGTTCCCTTTTCGTGCATTCTCGATTGGTTTTAATCAAGTTCGCAGGGCGGTACACATTAACTCTATGACTGTTCACGATGAAGCAGCTCTTCCTCATGGTGGAGTAAAGAGTAGTGGATTCGGACGCTTTGGGACCAACATGCTGGATGAGTTCTTATGGACTAAGTCTGTGACTTGGATGGAATAGGCGCATTTTGATCATTTAGGAAGTGTTTTTGTCACAGCCATATATTGTATGAGATCTTGGTTCTACATCCAATGTTCACAAACTGGGAAATTTTCAAATTTTAGGTCGTGACTCGTGAAACACAAGTTTTGTTTTTCTTTTTTAACAATTAAAATGATATGACGACGTATACCATAAGGAAGGCGAAAGCAGAATGAGATAGATTGACAAAAATCAAAAACATACAACAGACTGTCATTGGCGTATACCTAGGTCTGATCTTTAGCGTATTGCCTGATTATAGCTGAACCAAAGGAGGGAAATCCGGTGTTTGTATTCGACTAGCTCAATTTAATTGGAGGCCGCATGCCAACTTCACCGAGTGATCAGCTAGGGGACAAATGACGCGGAATTGGAACAATACAAAGTGCTACATCTGTCTTGTTGGTAAGATGGCAAGAAAACCTCACGCTACGTCCGTGAGACGTTGACCACCATTCACCTTCACCGCCCGGCCATATACCACAACACACATCAATACCTACCACGTCAACACCCACCACGTCAACGCTCATCAACGCTCATCAACACATCCACGACGCACCAAAATACTCACCTTTTTGTTTGCTCTACGCCCTGATGGCAGATGCACTCTATTGCGGCGGAAGTACTAACAGACCGCAAAGTATTAAGGCAGGGGGCCTGGGAACACGGCGCTTGATAACGAAGGTTGAGTCTTGAATTCACTATTCTGGTGATTGGTTTGCATCTATCTAGGGCTCAATCTATTTCATCAATGATGATACTTTGGAATACGAAAAAGATGAAAATGTTGCGCAGGTGTTTGCTTCTTCGAGTTCTCTCGGAATGCTCGAATACTGGTCCCTAGCACCACGAAGAGGTGCCTGCACATCGCTAGAGGCCTTGTTAACGCAGCAATCCCCTAAGAAGCACATTTGTTGACGCAGAGCTCGTCCTGCGAAGCACCTTTTTACACTCGCGGGGCTCAGGGCAGCGAGGAAGCACATTTTTACATACACAGGGCTCATTGGCTATGAGGGAGCACATTCTTACATTGCTGGGCTCGTGGCAACGACAGCCATGGTCACGGAAGCTCTCAAGCCCGCAGGCAAAAGAGGGACACTATGATGCATCAAAGTGCGAGGACCGAAGTCCAGATTTTTTGGGCTGGGAATCCGGCTCCTTTTATATTTTTTCGGCTACGTTTCTATCAAGGAACCAGTTGCGCAGATGGTAGCAAGAACCACTGTCTCGTCGATAGGCGTTGAAGCGAGTTAAACGACATTGAAATAATGTTTGGAGACTTTGTGGCCTACAGACTCAAGTTTCAACCTGGACTCATTGCTTTCAAAAACCTGCGTTGAGTGTGGTGAACCACTTTCATCAACTGTTGAAAAGACAGTGATACCGCAAGAATACGATTTTCACATATCATTGAATTCGCAATTAAATCGCTCAACGCGGTGGCAGACTACTCTGCCTGTTTTGACCATGGTCACTAGCCATGGTCACCGTCTCTTGCATGAGGGTTGAACTGCTTCAACAGATGCCGCAATAATGGGTTGGAGACATTGTGGCAAACAGTCACATTCGATTGTACCCGTGGTTGGCCATAAGACGTGCCTCCCATTGATCCCTCTGCAATCCTCTTTGCTGAGCCTCGCGCTAACGGTACTTTTCTGTGTTGCTCGCAACCAACTGATGTTGCCTCTACTAATACTTCTGCTACCTGTCGGTACAGACACTATGAACATACTCCCAAATCCAGGGGATTGCAACTCGGTTTCGGTCGGAAAGCATGTGTTCGACGAAAGAGGGTCGCAACTTTATGTGCGCCCGAGGAATATTTAGCACCCCTATCTGCCTAATGATCCTAAGGCTCTCAACGACCTTACTAAGCTCAACCCCCTATTCATTCTGCACTTTCTATGGTATATAGAAATCACACTCTTAAGTACTCAATTAGCTATGCCCGTACTAGTCTGTACTATAACGGCCACGTCCCGACAGCATGTCCGACTTTGCTTAACCTCCACCGCTTACAATAATTTCCCGAGTGTGCTAAGCAGCGAGATCGGGCGGTACGCTCTAGGTAGCGAGTAGTCTAGTCTCCCGGGCTTCCGTAGAACTACAATTCCCGCGCTTCTCTATCGCTGTGGGTAGTATCCTAGTTCAATCGACGACGTGAAAATCCGAGTGATAATGGTTCCGAGATATTTCTAGAGATATTTCTAAAGATATTTCTAGATCAACGTAGGTAGACCGTCCTCGCCTAGTGCTATTGTGCCTTTGGTAGCCTTAGGCGGTCGATAGATTCCGATCTCGGGGATTAGATGCTATCGGATCTCGGCGGGGGGGTAAGTAGGTGCTTCCTCTTGCGTAGGTGCTATCGACGGGAAGAACGAGCCTATAAACGCCTAAGCTTTCTCTACGTTGTCTACTAGTTCCCTATCGCTAACCTTAAGGGCGGGGATATAACCCTAGGAGTCTCGTAGCTTTATATACGTCGCTACTTTCTATAATTTTCCTTTACCTACTTTATCTATAAACTACTTCTAATATGATATTTTAGCCTTCTTAATAGTCCGAGTCTATACCCGCCGTAAGTTACGTATAACCTTAAATATAGCTATAGTATAGGAGTCGGCTCGTCCGGTCTTAGTATAGCTTTCTTGCTACTTACGTTGTAGGCGGTTTATATTATTCTATTAGGCTTTTAGGTCGGTAATAAACTACTATTTAGAGTATAGGGATAGTCTTAGACTAGGGGTATACTTATCGATAGTATTCGTAGTCGGTTTTGTAAGTCTCTCTACGACTATATCTAGCGCCTCGGTTAACTCTAGCTCCTTAGGTCGCTCGAAGAGATCCTAGATCTCCTTTCCTATCCTCTCCTAGTCTACTTACTCGTAGGCCTTTCTCGGCTTAGTAGTAAAGTTACGCTACGCTTAGAGCGAGCTATAGTTTTCGTAGTAGAGGTAGTATTTAATAAGTAGGTCTAGTCTATTTATTACTATCTGTTGGAAAAGCGGTGAGGCCATGACTGGCAGTATCTCACCGCTTTCCCATCTTCTCTAGCTTCCATATAGCTGGGGGTTTATGTATAGCTAGATTCTTCCCTCTTCATGAGTTTTTTGCCTTCTAGTTTTTCTCTTGCTCGTAGGCATAGACATCACTCTCAACAGGTTATAAGCACCTCTTCTATCAATATTCATTAGATTCTATCAATACCATCGAGATTGATCATCTTCTGCCGATATTGACATCTTTCCCTATCTGGAGCGACGAGAATCACGTTCTAGCGCATGAAAACGTGCATCTCTGACTATTATCAAGGTTATTACTATCTTGTATAGACCTCCGTACCCTATGACCGATCAAAGGTTATTAGTAGCGACAAAGGCTTTGTATCATTATGGCTAATCAATAGCCATCTATAGCGAATCAACCGCCAACATAATAGTAGCCAAGACGGACCTAGGAGGACATTATAAAAAAGATAGTTAACAACTAGGCCGCTAAGCTACCAAAACCAACAGAATTATCCCTCTAGAAATAGGAGACTCGTCTTACGAATACTATAGACTTCGAAGCTTAGAGAGAATTAGCCTATAGTGCCCTTAAAGCTCGTCGTCTCTATAATCTTATCGACTACAATATTCTACGCCCCGATCCTAATAAAGTAGAGACCGATAAAGCCTAGAATTGGCTTTAAGTATCGACCTTTGTCTAACAATAGTTAGAAAATAGTATTTCCGATGCAATTCGGCTTAAGATTAGATATTTAGGTAAGAACGTAGAACTAGCTAATATATAGATACGAGAAGTAACTACCCTCCTATAAGATAAGGAAGCGTAGTTCTATTACGAGTAGGCTAAAGCTTTCGATAGTATTAATTTTAAAGATTATATATCGCTAAAGGACTATATCGAAGCTAAAGTAGATATATTAAACAAATTTTATATATAAGGTATAAGATAGGTCTACCCTTTCTATATTATTACTAAGATACTTTCGGAGCTTAACCGACCCCCCTATATACTTACTATATCGAATACTATCGACCGTATCTCTAATCTTTCTAGCGACTAAGCTCTTATATTTAGGCTCGACGACTTATATTAAGAGTACGCTAAGATAGTTCGATAGCTCGCTAATATTAATACTAGCGATAAAGAGTAGTCTATAGTAGCGTCTTTATTATCCGCGAATACTCCCCTATCTAACAACCGTTGTGATCGCCGTAGCTAAGGATCCTTATCTTCGGATAAGACTAAGATTAAAAAGAATCCTCTACTAGGGATAAAGGCTTACGAATATACTAAAAACATAAAGAAATCGCTAGATAAATAGGGCAAATATAGCTATTACGGCCGTAGATATCCTAGACGAAATAAATCTAGGCCCTAAGCTACTATATATTAGTATATCAACCCTAAACTACGTCCGAAGGAATAGAACCTACTATAAAACAACGACGTCTAGTAGTAGAATAAGTTATCTCGAAACCTAGGGAATTAGCCTAATTAGAATCAGAATTAGTCTAATAACAACGATACGTAGAAACCCGTTGCTAACCTACCTTTAGACTCTACTAAGTTTACCTAATAGAACCCCTAACCTATAGTAGGGGGTAAGGTATCTTTAGCTATATTAGAGGATACTTTCGTATAATCTATATATGATTCTAAGCTAGGGAATACGAAGGGTATATATCCGTAACTATATCCGCTACTATCTTATCCGCTATATCCGCGGGGAAGGATTAGTTATACGATACTAGTTCTAATTCTTATATCTACGCGGATAAGATAGCCTTTATCTGCTACGACGAATACGGACCAACCGAAAAGCCCTTCGAATAGGTTATATATAGTAGGACTAAGGCGAGAGCCTAGGGATATAGCAAAGTTAAGTTATCAATACTAACTAAAGCCGGTACTATTAATAATATTATCTTCGATGTAGTATACTACCCTAGCATACGTTTTAGTATATTCGGTATAGAAAAGGGGCGTAAAGACCTTAGGATTATATACAACGGTATCGACAATACTATACACAATACTACAAATAGAGATTAAGTAATTAGTAAGATTGATATTAAGCATAATCTACTATAGATACGTTATTACGGCTTAAACCCTATCGTTGCCGCCGCTATTAGTCCTCTACTAGCCTATCGTCGCCTAGGCTATACTAGAACCCCTAAGCTTCGTATTAATAAAGCTCGTCTAGACGATATAGTAAACTATGCCGATAGCGATAATCCCTTTAATTACGAACTATACCGGCTTAGTAAATCTAAGAAAGTTATCTCTAGAACTCCCTAAGTACGAGCCGAAAAAGCTAGTCAATTTATCTATACTAATCTTTAGTATATAGAACTAGTAGGTATTAGGGGCCGGCGATATACCTTAGTAATTACTAACGATACTTCTTAAGCATAGTTTGTTATCTATCTCAAAACAAAGGACTAGGCCTTACCCGAAATAACTACTTTCGCTAAGACTATTAAGAACTACCTAGGACGGTATCCCTAAGAATAGCGTATTAATAGAGGCCTATAATTTATAGCTTTCTATAAATAGGCTAAAGCGGAGGGACTATTAGTATAGCTAAGTATAGCATACGCGTATAAATAAAATAGTATCTCGGAGATATCTAGATAGATGCTAATACGTATAGCGAGGGTAATAATAATAGATACTAGCGCCCCGGCCTATTTATAGCCCGAAGCTTTATAGATAGTAGCCTATATCAACAACCGTCTTCGCAAATCCGGCTTTAACTAATTACTATTAGAAAAATAGCGTTATAACCTTAGTATAAGAGAACTACCTACTATACTAAGCTATCTACGAGCTTAGTACTACGCCGCCTACGTTAATATCCCCCTCCCCCGAAAAGAGGGTAAAAGCGATAAAGATAAAGCCCTATACGTAGGCCGGATATCTTATCGGCTACGAAGGGGAGAATAGTGAGATCTGAGGCAAAAAGAGTGTCTATTGTAAAATGTAGGGGCTAAGGATCAAAAGGGCACCTAGAAGGCGGTAACCGTGGCAGAAAACTAGGTAACGTAACCGTAAGGGTACGTATACAAGGTTCTAGGATTATATCCTCCCCTACCTAAAACGAACTTGGCCTTAAGTTCGCGCTACGTCCTCCTAGACGTAACGGCAACCGCCGAAAGCTTGCAATAAAGGACAATAGTACGTATAGGGATATCTAGAAACACCAAAAAATATCTATAAAGACGTTTAAATATACCCTATTTCGTAGACGCAAAAGGAAACAAAAGAAAGTAAAAGGAAATAAAGGAAAAACCCCGGGCGTACTTCTAGCGCCCTAAAATATATATAAAGACATAAAAGGAAATACGTTGCTACCGTAGGCAATAGGGTAGTACGTAGCGTCGGCGTTTTGTAGATAGAAACGTAGGGAAATACGCGAAAAAACGTTACGTACCTATATATAGTACTTTTTAGAGCCGCCGTTAAGTCGATCGCGAAGGTATTAGATTACGTAAGGTAATAGGACTACGTAGGGATAAGCGAGATATACGATAGTACGCGAGATTACCTTTTAGAGCGGCTAATTAGCAACGAAGATTAGGGTTACGTTTATATAGTATATTATAAACGCCCTAGATTAACAACAAAGAATCGCTAGGCCCTAGATTATACCCCTCCCTATCTATAGGTATAAAGATACGCTCTAGGCCCTTACTTTTCTCTTCTCTTTTTCGCGTTTTTATAAATTTTCTCTTATATCTAGCTACAATATTCTCGCTCCCTACTTCGCGTTTCGGCGCGCGTCTACCCTACGACGTATATTCCGTACGTTAGTATACTCCTATATAATTTTACCGGTAGCGGCTCTAAGCCCTACGTACCTTCCGTTTACCTATTACGTAGACGTATACCGTAGTCTACTAATACGTCTCTATCTACGCTACTACGTTTCTCTTCTAACGCGTCGCTATTCTTTTCGGCGAACGTACGCCTCGCTACGGCTAGGCGTACGACGCCTACGTTAATAAACCCTCCTCTTACGACGAATATACCTATAACCGCTCCCGTTTCGAACGCCCCTACGACTTCCTCTACCGATGCTAGGCTAATAACCCTTAGTACCGCGACTATGCCTATACGTATAGCTACGCCCGAAGATAGGTTTTAACTATATCCTAGTTTTAATAGACTAGATATCTACGGAAACCTAGATATACGTTACGCCGCTATAGAAATAGACGACTAGATTAAGTCTACGCCGATCGTCTAGTCCGTAGACTAACGGAATAGCGTTCTAAAGCGTTATTCCGCGCCTAACCCTAAACGTATAGTACATATATAGCAATCTAGGTTACTAGCTCCTTTAGGCGAGGAGTACGATTCGTACGTAGCTAATTATAGGCCGTTTACGACCTACTACGTACTTATCTACGACGGATAGATCGGTTTTTCGGGCGCGTATATATATTATAGCTTTAATTCGAACGCTAAGCGTTGTTTGTTCCGCTATAACGAACGCCCCTAATTCGTGCTAGATAAACTCGCCGAGTAGAACCCGAACTATAAATAGCTCGTAGAAGCTCGTAACCGCCGTAGTCCGGGAGCCTATTAGGAAGGCGCTACCGGAGCTAGCGAAAACGTAGGCGAATCCTTATTATCCCTATCTATTATAGAAGTTACGCCTACCCTAGTTTCTCGTTACGCAAAAAAACGTACGCGTCGTACTAAAAAAGACTCCGGCTATAATACCTACCGCTAGATCGAACCTATAGAACCTTAGACGCGTCCTACTACTCGTAGTACCGCTAACGTAGCTCCTCCTATTATCCGCCGTCTCGCTATCCGCCTTCCTATTATCCGTAAGGAGGTTTCCGCCCTAGTCGCTACCCCTACTACTATTACCGCTACTATACCCGCTAGTACGACTATTAGTACGCCTACTACTATATCTAGTATTATCTACGGTATAGCTAACGACCTAGTCCGTATTCTTAGGTATCTAACGTAGTAGTACGTATCTCCTATCGTATCCCTAAGCGTTTTATAGGCTATAAAGACGCGCGACTTTATAGAGCTCCGACGTATATACCGGGAGTTAGAGAAAATACGCGCCTAGCTTACCTTCGACTTAGCGCGTATCCGTTAGTATATCGAGGGCTAGGGCTAGTCGTTAGAGGATATTTACGGGGACGAGGAAGACTTCTTTAACCTATTTCTTTTCGAGGGTAAACGGCCGTAAGGGTCTTTTTAGAATTTTTAGGTAGTATTTATAGGTAGAGTATATAGAGAGAAAAAGGCGTTCCCTATCGGTAGGTAGGAGTATAGAATTAATAGATATAATTTTTTTATATTTTTTAGAATTTTTATATATAGGGGCTCCTAAAGCTCCCGAAAAGTCCCGAATATATAGTTAACCTTTAATTTTTCGTCGTATTTGTAGATAGAATAACTACTATAAGAGGGCTATTAAACAACTTACGCTTACTAGTATTAGTGTCCCGATATAGCGGCGTATTTTCTCTTCGAGGAACGTCTTCCTCGAACTCCTAATTAGGCTTAACGGATCTAGCCTTAGACTCGTAGTCGTTTACTTCTAAATCCTATTTATTAGGCTTAAAGGCTTTCGTCCGCTACTTTACGATAACGCGCCTTATCGCCTACTCCTCCCCTACTAAGTCTAAGCGTACGCCTAAACGCTTAAATTTATCTTATTCTTCCTAGGTAAACGTAGACAAATCGGAATAACTTAGAGGTAGAGTATCTTTATTAAGGATCGCCTAGATTTCTTCCGGCTTCCGTAGCTATAACCTCGCGCGACGTAAGGCTTTACGGGCTACCGAGGACGTCTATAAAGACTTAGGATCGTCTACTCGCGTTTCTAGCAACCGCGATCTATTGATTAACGTCCGGAGGATATATCCCCTCGGCTTAGTAAGTATATACGTTCTAAGCGAATAGGACTCTAGGACCCTATAGGGCCTAAACTACTTACCTTTAAACTTCTATCTACTCTTGTTTTGTAGTAGAACCTAGTCTCTAGGCTAGAAGCTTATTTTCGTAACGAGACTATCCTATATACGCTTTGTCCGAATAGTATACGTAAGTAACAACTTATTTACTTTTGTCCTTACGTTACTTAGGTTAGCTAACTCGTCGGCTCGTAATAGAGCTAAACCTAAAGGATTAGATAGATTACTAGGGATCCGTAGGTACGCGCTATATACTAAATAAAATAGGCTAAAACTAGTAACTATATATTTATATATACGTATAGCGAAGAGCGACTACTATAGGTATAGGTCCTAGGCTCTTATAGGCTTATTTATTAAATACTTCGTTAATATACGCCTAAGAATACTATTTAAATTTTCTACTTTTCCGTTCGTATAGGAGTAGTAAAAAGTTATTATCTAATAATAGGTTTATAGCAACTTTATAAAATACCGTATACTATCTACTAATAAGTTCGGACCGTTATTAGAGATAATTTCCCTTAGAGCGTTATAATAAGCGAAAACCTACTTAAATATAAACTCGCCGATAGCCTCCTCGGTCGTATTAGGAACCGCCTTCGCGACTAGCTAGCCTATAGCGTAGTCGATCGCGGTAATAATCTAGCGATTTCCGTTAGAAGTCGTTAGAAAACGACCGATTAGATTAATTCTCTAGCGCTCGAAAAGTCGTAGGTTAGCCGTAACTATATATTAGGCCGCCTTGCGCTTAAAACTCTTCCGCGAACCCTAGGAAACTTAGTAGTTTAGGTATAAACGCGTAATCTCTTTAACGTCTTAGCGTACTGTCGGCTACTACGCTTAGGGCCGGAGAATACCGTTTAAACCTAGGTAGCCGAGATAACTAAACTCTTTGTATAGGCGCCGTACTAAATCTATACGTAGGATAGGCTTAAGGTAAGGCGTAATAGTCCTATCCTCGTAAGTAAAGACTAGCTAGCGATTCTCTACGACTAATACTCTTATCGGGAATAGTAGCTCCCGATAACTTAAGTTTACGGTAAATTTAAGTATAGCTCTCGTAGTCGATTTATCGGACGGTAGGATACTTTCGTCGAGATATCGCTTCGTAGCTACTAGCTAATCTTCCTCGGGTATCCTTATAACTATACTAGCTACGTTTAATAAGGCTCCCTATACCGGAATAGACTCCGATACGTTTATAAGGCCTTTACTAACAAAATTAGGCTATCTACTAATAGTATTAGGAATAATAGCGTCCGACCCCTTCTAGTACTAAATTCGTAGGTTATACTCCTAGAATTCTACGACCTACTACGCTAGACGCTTACTATAAGTCGTAGACGTCTATAGATACTATAGGCTCTCGTAGTCTATAACGACCGTCGTAGTAGTACTATTTTCGATATAATAGTCCTAGATACGTAGAGCCTCCTTAATAGTAAAAAGCTTCTTTTTATATACCGGATAGTTTAATTCTATACCCTTTAGCTTACGGCCGTTAAAGGCTATAGGGTATAAACGTCTATACTCGTCGGTCTATAATAGGACTATCCTAATCGCCTACTTAGAAGTATCCGTCTCGATTATAAACGGCTTCGCGCGATTAGGTTAGATTAAGATAGGTACGTCTATTATCTTTTCTTTTAGTTTACGAAAGGTACTCTTATAAGCAATTATCTACTTAACTAGGTAGAATTTATCTTTCCGTAGCGCTATATCGAGCTTCTTTAGGAGATCGTAGAGTAAGACGTAAATAATAGTAAACTTTTTAATAAATCGACGATAGTAGGTAGCTAGACCTAGGAACTAGCGGATATTATATATATTTTTCGGCCTAGGCTAATCTCGAATAATCTTAAGCTTTTCCGGTACCGGCTGTAGCCTACCGTTACCGATAATATATCCGTAAAACTCTAGCTCTTCGGTCGTAAATACGTATTTCTAGGACTTTACGTATAACTTCTACTCTTCTAATAATAAGAGTACCTTCTCTAAATATTCGTAGTACTCTTCTATCGAACTCGAGAAAATAAGGATATCGTCGAGGTAAACAATAACGTACTATCCTAAGAGCGGGCGAAGGGTCTTATTTATAATAGTCTAGAAGGTCGTAGGCGTATTATATAAGCCGAACGGTATAGCGAGCTATTCGTACTTTCCCTAAGTCGTATTAAAAATAGTTTTCTAGATCGAACGCTTACTTAACCGAACTTACTAGTATCCGATAGTAAGATCAATTTTTAATATAATCTTCGCGGTCCCTACCGTATCTAGAAGCTCTTAGATACGTAGTAGAGGATAGCCGTTTTTCGTTGTTATTCGGTTTAGGGCCTAGTAGTTAATATATATACGCTAAGAAGTACTATTAGGCTTCTTAACAAAGATTACCGGAAAACCCTAAGAGCTACTAGATAGGTAGATTAGTCTATATCTCGTTAACTCCTCGACTTACTAGGCCTATTCGTTTAGCTTTTCGGCTAATAAAGAGTACGTATTATAGTTAATAGGAGCTATATCCCCTATCTCGATATTATATTTAATAGGTCTCTTAGGTAGTAGCGAATCCGGTAAGTCCGCCCGAAAGATATTCTTCCGCTTCTATAAAATCTATTATACGTAAGGATCTAGGTATTATAGGATTTTAGAATTATATATCCTATCTTTATCTAGTACCTCGCGAATAGTAAATAATATCGCTTCTATTAGCGGCTTCTTAGCTATATAGACGTACTACTTCGTAGAAAGAAGGTTAAAATAAATACTAGTACTATCGGTAAGGCTAAGGGATTTACTCGTAGGCGTAACGTACGTTCTTCGGCTGGCCTAAAGCCTTATACTCCTAGTTACCTAATTAATAAGAGGATTCTCTGTCCGTAGAAAATCTCTCCTAAGAATAAGCTTAAATTCGTAGAGATTAAGAATCTAAGCCGTAGTAAAACCGCGCTATATACTAAGCCGGAGCGGGAGGTAGATAGTCGAGGACGTATATAGACGCCTACTATTTAGTAACTTAACTTCTATAGGCTCCCGACGCTTTATAGCTAGTAGGCGGTTTCCTAATCGTTTAATAACGTTAGATAAAATAAATATATAGCTTATACTACTATCGAGTAATACGTATACGGTTAGGGCGAGATCTTAGATTCTAAGCCCCGCCGTATAGTAGAGTAAGGTATCGCCTATAATATTAAGCTATATACCGAGTTCGGCCGATTTTCTAGTCTTCTTGCTCTATAGGTCTAGTCGGTCTAGGCCTAGAAGATCTAGCGAGAATAAAGCCTTCTTTAAGTAGGCGGCTAAGGCTTTATAATTACCGGCCTACTCTAGTTTTTTAACTCGTCCGAGGATATATTCTTATTATCGGACCTAGATTATTAGCTTCTCTAGCCGTTCTTCCTTAGCTACCTATACTACCTTACGATATAACCGATCTCTCTATAATTATAATACCTACGTAGGGGGCGACTTTAACTATTTAAGCTAGACAAACTTAGTATAGCGTCTAGCTCTATCGGATCGCCTCTACCGTTCCGGCCGATATAGCCTACGAGTATATAACCGCGTTTAAACTCCTAGAAACGCGTAATAACGCTATCGATATTCGTTAGCTTATTCCGGTTCTCGGCCTAACGCTACTAGAGATAGACTTTCGCTCTACGCCGTAAGAATTCGAGCATAATTCCTTCTAGTAGCGGCTCGTCTAGGTCGGCCGTAAGCTACTATACGTTAATTACGTATTCGTAGAAGCTTTTATTATCCTTCTATTTCCTTGTTAAGAATTTCTCCTAACGCTTTTCCGGACCGAGGTATTCGCTAAACTTCTACCTAATCTAAGTATCGTAGGCCGACTACGTACGGATAGATAAGACGTAGTTCTATTATTTAAAACCGTTCTAGATAGCCTCGGCGTTACCCTTTAAATAGCCGCTTACGTATACTACTTTAGCTTCTTCGGTCGGCTATCCGCCGGTATATACGAAGATTTCGTTGAAGTAACGTTTATAATTACGTAGATACTTTCGTATACTATCGTTCTAGATTTTCCTATAGTAGTCCTAGATAGGCTAGACGTTCTTTATAATAGCCTTCTAGGCTAAGCGCTAGGCGCTACTATCTACGGTAGCTTCCGCGGCTCTTAACGTACTTAGGGCGACTAGGTTAGTAGAGGCTACCGTTATCGACGTATTTATACTTAGCCGTCGGACGTCGTTAGCGAGATCCTATACTATACGTTCTAGCCGGTTAGCCTATTCTCGCTCGTATGTCTCCTACTATTCGTATATAGCTAGGTTAGTAGGTATACGCGCCTACGCCTACTAGAGCTTAGCGGTAGTATTATAAAGGAGTTACTCGTTTTAGTTATGTTTATTCCAAACTTAAGCCGTATACTTAATAGCCTAAGCTTAGGTAGCTAACCCCTTATCCGAAGTTGTCTCTAGTAGGGCGAAATAGGTTACCGCTATCTCCTAGGGGAGTATCTATAGGGCCTAATAGGTCTCGGGCGAATACGACCGCTAAATAGGGTCTCTATAGGGGAAATATTTAGACAATATAGTAAAAGGTTACGTTCGTAGACAAACTAATATTCGAAAGCAAACCTTACGGTTTCTACGTAGTATTTTCTCGAGGGAGAGAGGGAGTAACGGAGAGAGAATCCCGATTTACTCCTTTAACCGCTTTAGACCGAGCGATTTCCGGAGGATACATAATACCTCTTCTCGCGGGCGTAATCTAGCGAAAACTCTTCGTTTCTAAGTCGATCTTTTCCGACTATAGTAGCTTATAGTAGGTTATCCCCAAAATTCTACTTGCTACTACCTCCGAACGTTTCCGAACGACGTCGTAGCTAGCAAATAGGAAAAAGAACAAACGTAGGAAAAGAAGAGCATAGCGCCTAGTTATACGCGTCCGCGAGTAATCTCGTTAACAAAGAGATCGTTTATAGGAGGAGACGCGTCATATCGTTAGCGTACCCTCCCGGCCGGTCATAGAAGACCGGCTAGATAAGGACATGCTACTAGATAAGATCTAAGGCAAAAAGAGTGTCTATTGTAAAACGTAGGGGCTAAGGATCAAAAGGGCACCTAGAAGGCGGTAACCGTGGCAGAAAACTAGGTAACGTGACCGTAAGGATGCGTATACAAGGTTCCAGGATCATAATAGGCATCTATTTCGTATTTACAATCCTATATCGAAGAAAATATTAGTAACTAGGGATATATCCTTCTAGGAGGGTGATACGACATATAGACCTTTATGTAATCATCCACTAGATACTCCTATCTCTAAACCATTAAAAAGCAATAATTTCACGTAGGTTAGGCAGGAGGATATAATCCTATATCCATCTAGCGTTAATAAGCCTCCAAGAGCCCCTTAACCAGAATCAGTATACCTAGAACCGACGATCAACCTTCCTATCAGAACGACGTAGCCCATATTCGACCCTCCAGTAAGGGCATCCGAGCGTTTGCATCCTAATCTAACTAGGTTAAATCCCTAAGCTTAGCTCTAGGCTCAGCACTGAGTTCAGCCCCAACATCAACCTCATATCCAGCGAAATCGCTTAGCACTACCAAGACCAATAGCAAGAATTAAGGAGATGCCTAAGTTCCGTAGTATACCTTTATTATCGCCTAATCCTATTGCTAAACCTCCTACCGCACCACAACCCCGACGAACCGTTAAACGCCCCGCAAAGAAGCGGCTACATCGTACTAGGGGTGCTAGTGAATTAAGACCGCAACAGAGTCAGATGATATCACCAGAACCCACCTCGGGGCAGAGTAGCGAGGATTATCCTATCGTTGAAGAAAACCCTCCATCAATGTCGGGGGCCACACCCCGCCACCTACTCCACCTAGAGCCTTTCCAAATACACCAATCCTACAGCCAAGCCTACGCCGTACATCTAGATCGACAGCTAGTAAGCCAGCTAAACGATATAATAGCGAGGATTATGGCAAGTATAGAACCCGAAAGCCCTCGGCGTCGGTAGCCATAAATAATAGATAGGAGGATAATATTGGTAAAACCGGCCTATGCTTTGTATCAACCGAACTCCGTATTAAGGCCTATACTATCCCTATACCTACCTCCTACAAAGCTACGATAGCCTCCGACTACGCCGACGAATAGTATAAAGCTATAGAGATATAGATCGGTAAAATTACCGACGCCTAAGCCTATAAAGTAGTAGATAGACCGTTAAATACGCGGATTCTACCGGGGAAATAGGTATACGATATAAAGGGTAACATTGATAGTTATCTTAAAGAGTTTCGGGTCTAATAGGTCGTATACGGTAATCGATAGCGCTATAGCTATAATTTTGATAAATCGTACGCCCCCGTCGCTATAGATCGAGCCGTTAAGCTTTATCTTTATATAATTGTGAAGTAGCGTTTAAAAGTAAAGTAGTTTAACATAATCGCTATATATCTCAACGCTGCTATCGACGACCGTATAGTCTACATAAAGTAGCCTACTAGCTTTAGGGATTAAAATAAGGTATAGCTACTAGTATAAGCTTTATACAGTCTAAAATAAGTAGTATTTTTGTAGTATAACTACTTTATAGAAGCCCTCGTAGAATTAGGCTTTAAACTACTACCTAATAACATCTATATTTATATTAAGCACGATATATTATTATATATTATTATCTATATCGATAACGCTCTCGTTGCTATAAGATCCGATTAAGAGATCGACGACGTACTTCTATTACTTAGTAACAAGTTTAAGATAAAGATCTTCGCCCTAGAGAAGTTTCTAGGATATAGGATTAAGTTTGATAATAGACTAGTTATCCTTAACTAGCGGGCCTATATAGAAGAATTTGTTGAAAGCTAGGGCATAACCAATATATCCCCTATAGTTATCCCTATATCAAAGGGATACGTCGGCTTACTAATTAAGACTAGAGAGCCTATCGATAAACCGAGAGATAAGGTCTAATTACCCGCTACTCTTACTAAGTTCGTAGAGCTTATAGGCAAAGCTATATAGCTAGCTAGTAAGATAAGACCTAATATAGCCCTTGCTATCGCTAAACTTTAGTAGCGTACTACTAAGGCTACGAAAGATAATATCGTAGCTAGGAAATACCTCGTCCGATACGTTAAAGGGACCCTAAATACGTACCTAGTATTCGGAGTATCTAGGGATAGCCTTATTAGGTATATTAATACGTTATTTATAGATAACCTAGACCGTAAAAGCACGTTAGGCTAGATATTCTTCTTTAATAGAACCCTAATTTTATAGATATCTAAGAAGCAAGCGATAATAGTAGGTTCCTCTACTTAAGCCGAATATATAGCCTACGAGGATACGGTCCGCGAAGCTATCTTCCTAGCTAAATTAGCTAGAGACATAGGCCTAAGACCCTTTATCTATAATAGCGATAAACCGGCGAAGAAACCCGAGAATATAGTTCCTATCTATACTAATTTAGATAATACTATTATCCTAGCGGGCTAGAAGGGGTATCGTCGTACGACATGTTATTACGATATTAAATAGCATATTATCCGTTATGCTATCGAGATATAATAGGTAAAACTAGTGATTATTCTATCTACAATAAATATCGCGGATAGGCTAACGAAGCCCCTAGAAAAGGATACTTTTAATATATTTAGGGATATACTAAAGAGCATAAACGGCCTAGGGGGTATATATGACATTAATACGCCTAAGATAAATTGAATTTTGATTGAGAGCCTATAATTGGCTAAAATTTGTATAGTCTTTACGACGTCTATAGATAAATCATAACGATCGGTTTTTCCTAATGTTTTTTAGGTAAGGATCAATATATGCTAGCTATAATAGTCGCTAGGGGGGTATGTTGGAAAAGCGGTAAGGCTATGACTAGCAGTATCTTACCGCTTTCCTATCTTCTCTAGCTTCTATATAGCTAGGGGTTTATGTATAGCTAGATTCTTCCCTCTTCATGAGTTTTTTGCCTTCCAGTTTTTCTCTTGCTCGTAGGCATAGACATCACTCTCAACACTATCTAGTTAATCGTAGATTTTCTTCCTAGGTAGCTTAACGACTAGAAGATCGTAGTTCCCTAGGGGAGGTAGCTCTAAAGGCTATAATTATAAAAGAAATTAATTAGTTCGCTAGCGTCCTCGATAAATCACGGTTGAATATAGTTGCTCCTCTATACTAGGTAGTAGCGATTAAAGTCCCTAGCTAATATAAGGCTAAAGGTTCTACTATTGTCTCGTATAGTATATTAAATCGTATCGTAGATTACCGATAAGGTCGCCTCCGCCGATAATATATTAGGCGTATATATTAGTACGGGCGGAATATAGACTAAGAAGATTAGGATCTAAGAGTTAGCCGTCTAGACCTTAATCGCCGTTAGATCTAGGTAGTTATATCTTACTTATCGGTAAGAGGTAGTTAAGAGTTTGCGATTGATATAGATAAGGCTTCGGCATCGAATCAAATCGCTCTCTAATATAGGTTGATACGGTCGCTATACGCTATAGTTTACTTATATTCGGTAGGCAGTAATCGACGGTTCCTAGATACGGAACACGTCTAGTTACTAACTTTGATGGTCGTTGATAAGCGTTGATAAGCGTTGGCGTAGTAGGTATTGACGTAGTAGGTATTGACATATGTTGTGGTATATAGCTAGGCGGTAAAGGTACATAGTAGTCAACGTCTTACGGACGTAGCGTAAGGTTTTCTTACTATCTTACTAACAACATAGATATATTACTTTATATTGTTCTAATTCCGCGTTATTTATCCCCTAGCTAATTACTCGGTAAAGTTGGCATACGGCCTCTAATTCAATTAAGCTAGTCGAATACAAATACCGGATTTCCCTCTATTCTTTTAGCTATAATCAGGCAATACGCTTAAGATCAGACCTACCAGATATAGAGCATTTAATAAGGAGCCGCTCGAAACACTATTTATTGACTTAACTAAATATAGTGATGCGATAGACTATTCCTTACGTAGTCAAATCTCCCGCTTTACGTAGCGTATAATTACTCGAACTTACTCTACTCTAAAATACCTATATCCTAGAACGGTTACGATAGTTAACGTAGATTCGTAACAAAGATAGCTAATTTAGGCTTTTTTAACTTAAAAATATCCGATTAGCTCCTTCTATAAATAGGAGCCGTCGTACCTTTATTAGTAATCCCTACTAGTAACTACGATTTATATTACGAGCCTATCTCCTATATAGTAATTATACTATACTTAAATTAGCGATTACTACTTTTTAGGCGTAGTACCTAAGTCTATATACTAAGGGAATACGGTTATAGCTAGATTAGGGTCTAGTAAGCGGTATCTTAGCTAGATCTAGTAAAGACTACTCCGCTAATATTTACGACGAACTTTCGTAAAGAGAGATTATTATAATTAGTATCCGAGGACACAGTGAGCGGGGCCGGAAATGGCTCCTATTATACCGCCCCGCTGCCGCCTCCTACCGCCTGCCTATCTCCGCCCGCCCCCTGCCTCTTCGGGGTTGGCGTCCTCGCCTATGTCCCTGTTTAGGTTTAGCGTCCCCTAGGGCCGCTTTTACCCTAGTCGTTCTCGGCCCTCTATCTATAAAACGCCGCTCGCCCTCCTCGCAACTTGCCTACGTACTCTCTCTTCTTTTTCCCCTCTATTTACCTCCCTATCCCTTTCTTATGGTCTCTACCGACTCTTATGCCCTACCCTTTTAATTTCCCCGAAGATGCCGCTCCTACTGCCGCTTAAGCCTATCTAGCTAATATTGTCTAATACGTAAGCTAGCCCCTTAAAAGTTAGAGTCGTAGGACTACTAAGATCTCGGTTATTGCGCTATAGGATCGCGTACTACTATTTTCGCTAGTAGTCGAATGTTCTTTAAAGCTATCGAGAGTCTCTTTTAGACCTCGCTATAGGAGTACCATAGGTAGGGATTTTGGCTCTAGCTCCGTAGGATAGGTAGGTAAGTCCTACCTATTACCTATACCTATCTATCTATAGGTAGCTTTTATGTACCTATAGGTTACCTATAAACTACCTAAAAATATATAACTAACCCTTTTCGGACGTACTAAGCCGTATAAAATTGCTTACTCGCCTAAATAAAATACTATTTCTAATAGCTATTCTAGTTAGCCTTTAGTTTATAAAGCGATATAACTACCCTATCTACGTAAAACAAGTATTAAAGTTTAAAAACCTTAGTAGGAGCTCTAGTAATCGTAGGTTATACCTAAATCTAACTAATTAAATATTATAGTAGGTAGTTCTAGGTAGTATTATAGAAAATATACTATTAAGTAGCTAAAATATATTTTCGTACTAGAGAAGAGTAAGTATATCTTCCTAATAAGATAATTATAGTCCCTTTATATACTCTAAGATTAGTAAATTCGAGTAAAAGTTCGATAAATTAAGTTATATAATTTATCTTTATCTAGATATTACTTTTTCTTTAGCTATAATATTTATATTAGATATAAAATAGCCTTAAATAGTAGTATCTACCTCGAAATCGATAGGCTTAAATATAAAAAGAAATTATTAAAGTAAGATAGGTACTCTATAGATTACCTATAGGTACCTATAAATAACTTATAAGACTAACTAATTAGAATAGGTATTATAGATATAGTAGGTTATTAATTCGTAGGTTATTATAATTTAGGGGTATCTATAGTCTTTAAGTCTAAAGCTATTAATTATAAAATTTACTATTATAAGTATTTACTTTATTATATAATACTTCTTTACCTTTTTAGCCTTATCTCCTTTACTATAATATCTTAATTCTTCTAGTTTTCTAATATATATATATTATCCTTATATAATACTAATAATCTAGATAGCCTTTAGGTTATTTAACTAGATAATCTAACTTTTAATCTTTTCTTTAGTTAGTAAGCCTTATAATTAGTCGCTAATTTAGATTTTACTTATCTACCTATTCCTACTTCTCTAATACCTTCCTCCCTCGAGTATATCTACCCTAACCGAATTTCGGCGTATCTTATTTCTCCGATATAACTAAGGATACTTTTATAAGCTAGTAGCTCTAGACCGACTTCGGATAAAAAAAAAGATATATTAGGATACTCGATAATAATCTAATACTTAGAAGTACTTCGACTAAGTAGCTAAAGCTAACGATAGAGCGCCTAATATTATATATAAATAATATAAGAAAGTACTTAATTATCTATAGTAGTATAGAAATAAGATCGTAGCGATAATTAAGTATTTAAAAAAGATTACGTACTATAGTAAAAATAGCTATAGTATTAAGCAATTTCTCTAAGAGATAGTATTATCTAATATTATAAAGATCTTTTACTAATATCTTTTTCTACTATAGGCTATACTATCTTTAGATAGCTTAGGTTTTACTTAAGAGGCCTAAGAAGTAAGTTTACTTCGTTTTATTACTAATTCCTAGCTACTATTCTAAATCTATAAATACCCTAACTTTTATTATTTAATTTATATAGTCTCTTATATCTTAGAGCGCCTATAGATCCTATCTATAAAAATAGTTCGATATTAATTTTAAGATATAATTACTAAATATTAGGATAGTATCTTATATAAGCTACTAAAAGATAGAAAGCTATTAGTAGCCCTAGACTATTAGATATCTTTTTTCTAGTAAGTATTTATAATAATAATTAGCTACTTTATCTACGAAGACTAGAACTACTAAAAGATATTTCTTAGTTTTAAACTATTTTAT
>Ga0207877_10071_pt1 | contig 73905 bp, 48 predicted proteins | sample LinPmetageLP29_FD_184046 | JGI IMG/M metagenome (GOLD analysis project Ga0207877, IMG submission 184046) | Marine viral communities from the Pacific Ocean - LP-29 (SPAdes) | ecosystem: Environmental > Aquatic > Marine > Oceanic | place: Pacific Ocean | collected 2009-08-23
GGGGGGGGGGGGGGGGGGGGGGGTTGATGTGATGGGTGATTTGGAAAGTGGCGGGCGGTGGAATGTGAATGCGGGGAGCTCTGAACGTGTCGGAGGTCCCGCGATGCCTGAATATTCAGTAAAGTTGTGAGCTGCTCGGTTTCAATTGATCCAGTCACTTAAGAAATGAAAAGCAATATCATCCGGGGAGGAGTAGAAAAGTGAGGTTTGACTACACCGTCCCAATGCGGGCTAGAAGCTCAATGCGGCTTTCTGCTCAACCAAGGTACGACCATCTACGAAGTCAAATCTGGAATAGTACCAATTCACGCGCCAAGCTACTGTGTATTCCTGATGAGATGTTTTCTCAAAGACTATATACAGCATAAAAGTGCCGTGGCCGATCAAAAGTCATGTACATATTGCATGTGGGAGGCAATCCAGCGATATGGTCCACGTTCGTCCCCACGGCAGCATCGAAGGTGTTATTAAGGATACTGCACGCAGGTCGACTTCCAACGGGACGAAGACGGAGATCCAGCGCGAACAAGAACGCACGATCCTTTCACTGGCCAACTGCGATCGGACCTGGCAAGGTAGCAAGGCAAGAACAGTGGGGAGCAAAAGATGGGGGGGGGGGAAGATACAGCGGGAACATAGCCAACAGACGCCTGCATAATGCATTGGAGAATGCGAATGGGGCGCAAAGAGACAATAAGAAACCAGGGCGTAGCAGGGAATCAAGGATAAGGAAAAGGTGCAGGTAAGGCTCGCTCGGAGCGTAGTCAGATAAGTAAGATCACAATGCCAATGGCTCGAAGAAGCAGAAAGGAAAACAGATGCCAAGGTGAATGGGGCCTATCCCATGGACCAAAAAACGATAGATGCAACAGATGGGCCATGACCCGGGAGGGAACCAGTTCCATTCTGGGTCAAGGGAACGTCGGAGAAGGGGAATTGATGAGGAGAATGAGAATAACAAAGGCGGACACCCATCGGAGGGGGGAAATGCTAAGAAAGAAGAAGCTTTTCTTGCACCAAAAACACAAAAGAAAGGACTCGCTCAAGGGGGAATTGGGAATCTCAGGCATAAGGAAGGTCCGGACAAGACAGTCACAGGGTGATGTCCAAAACCATGCTGACATCTTGGACTTGCGCTCCGGCAAGATCCTCGAGAACAGGAATGAGGTCCAGGAGTTCATTGTCGTGTGCGTCAGAGAACCAGCTGCTGATGGGTATCGCGTGTTGAGGGTGGAAGATGTAGGAAGTCGGGGAGTTGTCGATGATGATGGTTTCCCGAAGATCACGGCCAACTTGCGAAAGGTCCTACAGAAGTGGTTAAGAGGTGAGTGGGTACGAGAAGTTGTGGAATAAACTGACCTTGACATAGTTCCCCTGGTGGTTGTAACAGCTCTCTCGGAACAAACGGTGGTGGACTACGTTGTGGATATCCAGTTGGTCGAGCAAAGGATCACCGTACTGCGAGTTGACGAGTCAGCGATTTTGACCCATTGGAGCTCATCCTAATGGAGTATCTCACCTTGGAAACCGATGCGGTAAACACCACTACCTCGTACAGCTCGCCAACTCTTTTCATGAACTGGTCCACACCAGGCCGCTTGATCACATAGATGTTGTGATACTGTCCTTCAATCTCAACTGGAATGGTGAAATCGGCACGCTCAAGAACCTGGCACCACAGTGAGTCGACACGTCCAGACCTTTTGGATCGAGTTTTACTTACCTTGAAGCTACTGTGTACAAGTGTTTCGTCGAGATCCAGGACCAGGCATTTCCGGTTCTGCAGGTGAGGCAAAGGTCGTGGAAGCAGCCATTGCTGTTCTCCGGCATCGCTAGAGATTTCAGGAGCTGGCGGCGGCGGGGGAGGGGGGAACACATTCGGGACCTGCACAACATCCTCTTGGTGTGAGGTCTCTTCACTCTCCGCAGCCCTGGCATTCTCCGAAGTCGAAGTCGACTCGGTTGCCGCGGGTTCTTCTGTCGCCGAAGCTTTCTCATCACTTTGTTGAGCCTCCTCGGACTTCGATTCAGCTATTACACCATTCGCCATCACACCTGCTCCTTCGTGCTCCTTGAGGCTCACCGGTGGGGCATCAGAGGAACCAACTGCTGCAGATGTGCCCTCCCCCTGCGCCTCGGCAGCGGCGATACGCTCCTCTTCCTGGAGATGGGAGTGATCGGCGGTCACAGACATATTCGCTTTCTCATCCAAGTAAGTCGGGTCCCTGGATTCCGCTGTGCTGGAGTCACCGGCCTGAGTTTCCGCTTTGTCGGGAGTTGACAGTCGGTTTGATACAGGGGTTCGCATAGTAGTCTTCTTGGCGGGTTGGGACGAATCGTCAGCCTTGACGTCTGACGAAGAGCAGCAACTGAGGAAAGCGAGAAGCCTGGAGCTCTTCTTTTGTTGAGGCTTTGAGGGACCGTTCATCTCAGTTGTGCTTGGGGTGTTTGTCTCTTGTGCTTTTTCGGCATTTGTCACGTCGTGCGTTCGTCGCGATCGCCGACTACTCGCACGACTACGCTCCCTTCTAACTCTCAACATGCTCACTTTGGATCCTCTCCGAGAAGATGTCTCCTGCGTCGCATCTTCAGTTTTCTCCATGCTCGATTGTTTGTCCGCCTTCGAGGACCTTCGCGACGGGATTGGGATTGAAAGATGGTGCTTTTTGGTTACACCAGAGCCCCCAGTGGCCTCTGGTGGTTTCGGAGCTAGAGCCGCGGACGAGGAAGCTTGCGGAGAGGATGCGCTGGAATTTGCTTCCTGTATCTCAGCCGCAGCTATGGCATGCTGGTCGGGAGGTGCCTCAGGGCCTGCATTAACCGAACCAGGAGGGTGAGCGACTGAATCTTTTGGTACCAAATGCAGCAATGGGCATGCGCAAGGACTTACCGGTTGAATCAGCGTGTTCTGGGAAAGACATGGGGGCTTTGCCCGCGGACTCGGGAGAAGACGAGGGTGAGATGTCTCGCCCCGTGCTCTCTCCACTCATTGAGGGTACTTGCGTTGGCGGCAGCTCCCAGATAGCAATATGCGCATGCAACGACAAAGAGCAGTGAATACGAGTGAATGCGAAGGGTTCGGAAGGCAAAGGAACATCCAAAGGCAGAGAGCGCGGCTAATAGCGATGTCAACATATGCCTCCTAGGTCGGCAAGAGCCTGGACAAGCGTCGCACGTACCACCTTTGGCCCCAGAGGAACCAGCAAGAATCACCGCACACCAAGGCAATCGGATCCAGCCCAAGCAGAGAAGCAGAAAGCGATACGGATGATGCTTGAGTGGGAGAATGTGTAGCTGAGGAGAGAGAGGAGTCGGGGATGTCACGTGGGGCCAATGTGACCGGACATTTCACGTCTTTTTCCTGTCTGTGATTTCCTGCCTTCAAGCGCCTCCGTCAGCCCCTCGGCGGCTACGCTTTCACTGTGCATGGTTTCGCTACTTTCCACTATGGCATATTGCTCTATTATCCGGGTTGTGCTACGCCCTTGTCATCAATTCCTGGCCTCGTTTCCCATCTTATTTTAGTTCCTATTCTCGGGGTCATGGCCGACCCAAGGCGGGTAAGATGGTCACGGACTCAGAGTGTTTGATTAGCGCAGGGCCTGGACCAAACACCGAGGGCAGAGACTACCCATTACTCGTGATCACCGCAAGATCAGATCAGTACCAGCTCCCCCCACTTGACGATCCAGCAGGTGTGCCCCTTTTTTTGCACCGTGGATGGGAGCTATGGCCCTAGCCCCGGGAGTATACTATTGGCGGGTTAAAATGAAGGCCAATCCGGCTAATCTTAGGTGGAACGTGATTGGAGTAGATGGAAACGGGGCCAACAAGTCAGCAGGCCTCATGATTTGACCTGATGAGTCGGGGAAAGAATACTCATGAATCAGTACTGTGCTGTAAACCACCTAACTATGTAGTTAGCACATGAGTCCTACATACTTTGGACTCCCATAACTCTGCAGTCATCTGCCACGTTTCGCTGTGAGAATGAGAGCAGCTGAGGTGGGTCCAGTCTCCGGTGGTTCAAAGCGATTATTCATGCGCTTGGTCCTCGAGATCTCCCTCCAAATCTCTCTCACATCCCGATGTTCCTGTTCCTGTTCCTGTTCCTGACAGGCTGGGTATCTAAGCTTAATGGTGAACCCTTCCGCTTTCCCTCTTACCAAGTTCCTTGAACCTACATCCTCCGATATCTTAGGTAACAACTCACACTGACCTTGGGCATCCTCTGAGCTTGAGACCGATCACAACTATAATATCCAATCGAATCATAGACTCCAGCATAAAAAGCTTGCGTGGGACAACCACGGGACGTTACATGAGAAGAGTTTGCTTTGTACACCTGGGCACTTTTGGCTGATCCTTGGCGTCACAAGTCCTGCGCCTAGGCGTTAATGGCTTCCTCCAGCCTTATTGGGATACATAGATAGTTCCTGTATTTCTACAACCCTGGATTTCTTGGCACGTTTTACTATTCCCAGTGTCCTTATTTATAGGTCAGAATACATGTTTCGTGGCTGGGTGTTCTGATCGATGCTGCAAATGACCAGGAACATATTCCGCTCTGGTATAGCAACTCCAGATGCACGAAGTTTCAAACTTCTTTCTCATGTGAATGATCTTAGATAACTGAAATACCTACCAGTCATCAAATAACCAGACAGCAAAATGCAATTGAAGTATTCGAAAGCTGTCTAGGTGCTTAGTTTTGTTGGTACGCGTGCTTCCTACAGATACTCTGTGAGACACTTCCCTTAGGGTCAACAACCGATAAAATTACGCACAGTGAGTATAATCATCAAGGAATATCTGTATTTGGTTGACAGAGAAAAGGAAAGTAGTTGCAGTCGTATATCAGGTTGGTGAGTATACCTTAGGCTTGCAGGCAGTAAGCTTACCCCAGGCACGTGCCCTTCTCCGCATCCCGAGGTTCACATGCAATGATGCAACGCTCCCTTGGCTGCCCGGGGCTCTTACTTCCCTCCTTCAACTCAATACTCTCCACAAGCCGGTCTCTTGCACCGCTCATGGCCTGCATCCATCGTTAACCAACTGCCGCCTGGGCAACCCATGAGACGAAGCTTAGATCGGGCATCATGGCTGCCCAGTCAACACTCCGTCGCCCGGAGGACCCTCTCCTGGCGCTGTACCTGCACTATTCAGACTTGATACGTTCCCGGATTCGACGGTCCTCGAAACCCACCCGTCTCGTTGCGACGATTCTCTTGCTTCTATCGATCGTTGGCTCAGGATATGGAGGATACAGTTGGTTCCGAGAGCGCGCAAAGGAACGAGCGCAAGGTCGCCGTTTGCTGCGTCGAAACTCCGGCATCCGCGGGAAAGATGGATCTCGCACCATCTATGTGCCCTACAAGGGGTCTCGCACCTCGAAGGTGTTGATTCATCCGACCAAGCCGACCACCTTTGACGCCCACCGCCGACTGTTTCTGAACCCGCCCATCTCCGCTCGTGGCAGAGAAGAGGGCGCGGCGAGCCAAATACCTCCAGCGACTACCAAGCCTGGATTGAATCTGGCATTTTTACACCAGTTCCTCAGCTTGGGCAGTATCATGGTTCCGCGATGGGGAAGCAAGGAAACGGGTCTGCTGATGAGCCACGGCCTGTTTCTCCTGCTGAGAACATATCTCTCGCTTCTGATTGCACGACTGGACGGTGAGATAGTGAGAGATCTGGTCGCGGGTAAAGGAAAGGCCTTCACCTGGGGCATCGTTAAGTGGTGTGGTATTGGCACGCTCGCCTCCTACACAAACGCGATGATCAAGTTCCTTCAGTCAAAGGTGTCGATCGCCTTCCGGACCCGACTGACGAGATACATTCATGACCTCTATCTAACCGATAATAACAATTACTACAAGCTCATGAATATGGATGGTGGTATTGGTCAAGGCCCGGACCAGTTCATTACCCAAGACCTGACCCTTTTCTGCTCGGCAGCTGCAGCGTTGTATTCCTCAATGGGCAAACCTATGGTGGATCTGTTCGTATTCAACTACCAGCTTTACCGCTCGCTTGGCCCTCTTGCTCTGAGTGGGATCCTCGCTGGCTATTTCAGTACGGCTGTGGTGCTCCGGAAATTGTCACCGCCGTTTGGAAAATTGAAGGCGGTCGAGGGCAAGAAGGAAGGGGACTTCCGAGGGCTGCATTCTAGGCTTTTGGCTAATGCCGAGGAGATCTCATTCTATGGCGGTGCCGATATTGAACGACTGTTCCTGGTCCGGAGTTTCAAGGACTTGCAGCGCTGGATGGAAGGCATTTACAGCCTGAAGATCCGCTACAACATGCTCGAGGACATGATCTTGAAGTACTCATGGTCCGCCTTTGGCTACTTGGTGACTTCCTTGCCCGTTTTCCTTCCCGCCTGGGGCGGTACAGGAGGCGCCGCGGAGCTGGCAGACGTAACCGAGGAAGGAATGGGTCGTGAGCGCGGCCGTATGAAGGACTTCATCACCAACAAGCGCCTCATGCTTTCGCTGGCCGACGCAGGTGGCCGGATGATGTACAGCATCAAAGATATCTCGGAGCTTGCAGGCTACACTTCCCGCGTCTACACTCTCATCTCCACCCTCCACCGCGTCCATGCCAACGCCTACTATCCACCACGGGGTGCGCACCGCGAACTGTACTCTCTCGCCGATGCTCAGGGCACCATTCACAATGGATTTGATGGAGTCCGCCTGGAGCAGGTCCCGATCGTGGCACCTTCGATCTACCCAATGGGCGGTGACGAGCTCATCGAGCAGCTCTCATTCATCGTCCACTCGGGTGATCATCTTCTCATCTCCGGACCCAACGGAGTCGGCAAGTCTGCCATTCCTCGCATCGTGGCCGGACTGTGGCCCGTCTACCGCGGACTGGTCAGTCGGCCCCGAGGCTTCGGTCTCGACGGCATCATGTTTCTTCCCCAGCGGCCCTACCTGAGCGTGGGCACTCTACGAGACCAGGTGACCTACCCTCACACCGAAGTGGACATGCACGAAGCCGGGGAATCCGATGCTAGCTTGCAGAAGATCCTGGACGACGCGCACCTGGGCTACTTACCCTCGCGTGAAGGTGGATGGGATGCTCGCAAAGAATGGAAGGATGTTCTCAGTGGCGGCGAGAAGCAGCGCATGGCAATGGCCCGATTGTTCTATCACGAGCCGCGGTACGCGTTCATTGATGAAGGCACATCGGCCGTGTCTTCCGACGTGGAAGGTTTGCTATACGAGCATGCCAAGGAGCGCGGCATCACTCTGATCACCATCTCCACTCGTGCATCTCTGAAGAAATATCACACCTTCAACCTCACTTTGGGCATGGGAGATGAAGGCGAACAGTGGGAGTTTGAAAGAATCGGTACCGAGAAGGAGAAGCTCGGTGTTGAGAAGGAGCTGCAGGAGCTGCGCAAGCGTCTAGATAAGGTCAATGAATGGAAGCAGCGCCGGGAGGAGATTGAGCAGGAGCTGTGCAAGGTCTGGGCCACTGAGGGCGAGATTGCGCCTCCGCCTTACCAGGAAGCGGAAGATACGTCGCTGGAAGGGACAGCAAACCGAGATGATACCTAGATATGGTTGCTATGATCTGCATTTCTTTCTTGCCTGTATATATGAGCGTGGATTATTATTATTTTTCTTTTCCCATTGGATACCATTTTGCCGAATCGGTTTAACCGCGGTCATCTCCGTCTTCCAACATATCAGCGCTAGCCGTAGTAAAAGAGGTGTAAATCCTGCAGGGTCACCGCCTAGATAAATACAGACAAATAACATTCACCGCCTGCTCAATTATCTCATACCCGTGACCCCGTCCTCGGTCTAATGATAATTATCTTGTAACCCTCGTCTTGAACACAACTTTGAGCATCATTAAAAACGCGTTTCAGAATTTTCACTCTTGAATTTTTGGTCGGGCTGCGTCATACTCTTTTCGGGGGCCGCAGTGCCCCTATACGACGCGCTGTTAGTCGAGACTGCGTCGCGATATCGGCAAGATGTCGAGCAGTGACGATGATAACATGGTCGTCATCCCTGTTGCAGACTCTTTGAGTGACGGGGATGAGTCTACATGGAGACTCGACGACCCTCAGTTCAAGTACCGCATGATTGACGATACTAGATGGCGACTGCACCTCGCCGAGATGTGGGTCGAGAAAACCGGTGCCAGTGAAAAGGGTAAGACATTGAATCTCTTGTCTGTTTCCCGTGCTGTTTCTTTGTTGCCCCAGAATGTCATTCTATCGACCACTTATCTTGTGGTTGGAAGAATGACCTCTACATTTCAATTCATCTATTGTCAGCTACGGCTTGTTCAAACGGCGTCTTTGCTTTCATTCTTTCTTTGTCCGTCAGTCCCAGGGCTTACCGCTAACACTGATGCCAGGCGTCACTTATATTCTGGAAAAACTTCCAGAAGGCTACTGTGTATTTGATCGGCCTCGTGGATCGAATCCCACTGAGGTGAGCTCTTTGGACCTCTTGTTTCCAAGCTCCCTTACTCACATAGTACCATAGCGAGATCCCTTTCTCTTCGGCCACCCCAGCGGGTTCTACTTTCAGTCTCGTCTCGCTTTCTTTCCTCATTTCTACTGGCTGATGACTAACCGCCAGGACACATGCAAGTGTATAAACTGCGTCAGACTGGCAAAATCAGCCGCGCCCCGAAAGCGTAAGGCCCCAAAATGTACCATAGAAGACCAAACTTCTCTAACAATCATGTAGGCCGCACTAAGGCGGAAATGCTAATGGCCAAGGGCATGCCCGTCCGGTCTAAAGCTAAAATCAAAATCAATTACCCTTCCGATGAAGAAGGCCCTGATTACTGGCGGATGCACATCATGGATATGAAGCGGAAGGGAACGATCGACCAAGAGATAAAGCACCCTCTCAATATGGACTGGGCATTGACCCATGAGCAACTCACCGATCACTTTGTCCGCCTGACTCTCCAGGCCTCCTTCATTCCCCGTCGAGGCGAGGTTGTTTTGTGGACTCCCGACCTGGATGGCACCCTGGAGTACAATGTACAGGCGAGATGTATGCAGATCAAACACGAAGATGGTTCCTGGCTTGGAAGTCCTTCTTGGCGTGCTGGAATCATCACCCAGGTTCCCGAGGAAGACTGCAACTTTATGGACATCGTTCAGGTCACCGAAAAGAAGAATAACCTGGTAACATACTCTGGGTTCCGCGTCGAGACCCTTGTGGATCCACTCAGCGACGACAAGGTATACTCACACCAGTACAAGTATGTCCCGCTCAAGAATATCAAGCCGTTCAACGCGTACGAGCAGTTCCTGTGGCCCTTGGCCCGGGAACAATTCCACCCATCCATTGAGTTCGCATTGACGACAATGGCCTCATGGAGTCTCTTGCATTACACTAGGTTCAAGGGTACCTGGCCCGATGCAAAGCTCTTTTGCAAGGGTATCTGGATCGGCCATGAACTATTGGCTGTCAAGGATGTTGTCCGACTAAAGCCACTCGGTCTGATCGCGGAGATTATGGAGGATAGAACTGACCTCACCAAGGATGACAAGGTCACGGACGTGATGGTCATTGACCATATCTGGCTCTCGATGGAAGGATGCATCGATGACCCGAATGATCCCCAGTATGCAAAATCCTATCAGCCCTATATTTCAGGCAAGGTGTACACAATGGATCCAAATCGACTCGACCGTCCGATGGGCTTTGACCGGGACGAGCTACAGCAGTTAAGTGACGACGACGTCGACTCGGCATTCCAATCCGTCGGCATGCAGGGCTATGGTCCATGGTACCGCGTGGCAGGCGGACGGCCCTGCGTCGTAACGAAGAACATGATTCTGGGGCGATGCTACGAGCCCGAAGCGACATACCTTCACTTCAGCACGTTTAAAGACCTCGGATACGATCTGCATAGCATTCTTAACGGCCGAAGGTTCTCAGCCGAAGCCGACGCGCGCATTCCCGAGGGAATAAACTGGTTCTGGGGCGACTACCGCGCCGAGACGCTGGGATTGGCTACGATGAACGGCGTCGAGGTCGGTCCTGCAGCGGATCAACGCCAAAACATGGCGAGATGGCGGGCGGTTCTGCGTATTCTAAACAACTGCGCGCGCGGTGGCGACATGAGGCTTGCGTTTAAGGATCCCAGGGAAGATGGGAGTCGAGGCCCTGGCCGTCCGCCGAAGAAGCATTTCCCGGCGGGTAAGCTCGTCAGTACGGGACTTGGTCAGAAGGATGAGCAGAGTCTTGATGAAGAGACGGAAGAGTCTGGTGTGATGAGTGGGAATGTCTCGGAGATGGATCTTTCCGCGGGTCAATTGGCTGAGTCTATTCCTTACCGCGAAACAACCGAGGATGAGATAGATGACACGGATGGATGAGCTCAGTGCTGAATGCAGATGCTGGAGAGGCCTGCAGCTGCAAAGGCCAAGCGATATGAACGAAGAATGATACCATGTATCAATTCCATGTATCAATTTCACATTTACCAATTCCACATGTATGATATCTCGATATTGCTACAGTCCCAAAAGAATCTACAATATCCTTTCCATTATTTCCACGCATTGTCTGAAACGTAAGTACGTAGTAAACTCAAGAGTACAACCACCTAACAATCTTCAGACACCTGCAAGTACCTCTCTAATAATGCTTCGAAACAACACCCCTCGCAAACTCAGCAAAAGTCAAACCATCCTCAACCTCCTCCCCAAGATTCGGCTGCGTAAACACAGCCAAGGTATTCCTCGCAATCTTCTTCCCAGGCGGACACTTAGCCCCCTTAACAAAATGCGGCACAGCCCTGAACTTGCCCCGGGTAATAAGCTGCAAAGCCTCGCCAGTCTGAAAAGCGAGACAATCCTTTGGAATGTTCACCTTGACGACCTCACCGGTACGCGAGCTAATATACAACCCCGCCTCTGGATCCGGAGATTGAGGTAATTCAGAGAGAATATCAGTCTTCTTCGAGTCTTGGGGGGATTCTGCTTCGTCGAGGAACATCGCAGATGTAAGACCCGTTAGACAGCCATGATCGAGATGCGTTGCGCACCAATCGTCATCCTCTTTCTCTTCTTCCTCCTCTCGGTCTAGTGAAGGGAAGTAATGAAGTAGTCGTGCCTTGGTAGTAAGACTAGTCTTCACAACGCGCTGTAAATACCCAGTCTTGTAGTCGGGGATATTAGCCTCCGCGTAACGATCACAAGCCTGTGCGACCAGTCCCGCAGTATCGATAATAAGACTGCATAGATGCTCAAGACTGGATCTGAATGTTGGCAGGAGAGTCGGGGATGGCCATATGTTAGGCGCCGTGTACTGTGGTAGATCGGGGAAACCCTCAGCTGGGGCGCTTTGTAGAGCAGGATCCTGGTAAAAGGCGCAGTTGACGTAGTAGGAGCCCTTTAGGGTGTCGAAGGTTCCTGATTTGAGGGTTTCTTTGCCGCAGGACCAGCCTACTAGGTACTTTGATTCTGGGCTTTCGAGGGATTCTGTGTGGGTTAGTTAGTTTTAAGTCTTAGTATTTGTTTGGGGGACGGGGTTGATGTACTGAGTTCGGACTCGGGGAGGGAGGCGAGGTGGGATGCATTGGAGAGGACTTGTTTGCGTAGATGGATGAAGTTCTCTGGGAGGTCTTTTACGATGATTATGCCCAGTGAGGAGAGACCGAAGGCTTCGGTTAGTGTGTCGAAGGAGACGGTGCCTTGGTTGAGATCAGTGACACGTCTATAGTCTATGGAGATATGATGTTTCGTACCGTTTTCAAGCTCTTTCAGACTCACAGTGACTGCCTGGGCCACGGATACCTTGGGAACAGTCATGGTGGAAGAGGTTGAAGATGTTTTTCTTCCCCGCTTCACCTTAAATACGACGCCGATAAGCCACGGTTAGCGACGGCCAAGGAATCGATTGCACAGATAAGGTGGTTTTTACAGAGGCGAAGACGTTATTAAGATGCTTCAATTACTATCGTACACACTAAGACCGGATGCGAGCTACTCGCTCGTTCCAGGGCGTCTCGTAACAGCCCTCAAATTCCCAAACGGCAAGACATCGCCAATGCGCTTGGCACCCGTAAACAGCATCACGAGGCGATCAATACCACATCCCCAGCCTCCGGTAGCAGGGAGACCCCACTCCAAAGTCTCGAGGTAGCTCTCATCGATCTCACCAGGCTCATCGGCAGCCTTGGAGAAGCGCAGCTGGTCCTCGAACTTACGGCGCTGCTCGAAAGGCGAATTCTCTTCTTCGTAGGTGTTGATGACCTCCTTACCCTCAATGAAGAGCTCGCCGCGGGCTGCGACGAGTTGTTTGGTTGTGGGGTGGACGAAGGATTTGGAGAGTGGGGAGAGACATTCGGGTGGGTTGGTGATGAATGTTGGGTCTATGCATTGGGGTTCAACGTAGATGCTGCATAGTTCGTCGAGGAGGCGCGGGAGAGTTGCGTTTTCAGGGAGCGGATGAGAGAGTTCGCGGAAGAGTTCGCGGACCTGGGAAAGGGCGTCTGGGGATGTAAGATCGGGGAGTTTGCGGTTGATTCGTTCTTCAATGCCGGTGATAAAGTCGATACGGCGGAAAGGTGTAGAGAAGTTGACGGTGGTGGGGTTGAGTGTTCCTTCTTGATTGAAGTCCCGAATATGTGAAGCCATTCCGGACAGAAGGGTCTCGGTGGTGGTCATTAGGTTCTCGAGATTGGCGTAGGCTTGGTAGAACTCGCAAGTGGTGAATTCGGGATTGTGTGTCTTGTCCAATCCTGCAACTCGTAAGCTTCTATTCTCGTCTGATCAACTATCTCAACGTATTCACGCATTCATACCTTCATTTCGGAATGACGGTCCAATCTCAAAGACCTTGTCGAATCCACCGACCACCAGCCGCTTGAGCCACAACTCTGGTGAAATTCGCAGAGACAGCTGACGCTCTGGAAATTCAGTGGCCGCGGTATGGAAAGGACGGGCAATTGCACCGCCAGCCACCGATTCAATGATAGGAGTGTTAACCTCCATAAACGACCGATCCAAAAAGAACTGGCGCAGATATTGCACCACCGCCGACCTCGCCCGGATGATATCCTTGGTCACCGGGTTAGCCAAGAACTGGACGTGGCGAGGATATGGCGAGGCTTCGCGCGAGGCATCGTGAACAGGGACATCGTGCAGACACGGCGCCAGCAACTTCGGCAGCTCCGTTGCGTCGACCGTGAGTTCGCCTCGACCCGTGCGGTGCGGTTTACCAGTTACAGCTAAACCGGTTAGCATTGGCTCGTGCCAGAGACCGGAAAGACATACAAAAGGCATCACCACGGCGAAGTAGACGATACAGTTTCTTGAATTGGGCGGGTTCGATGCCATCCAGCTGGCGCTTGTTGCACATCACCTGGAGCTTATGGCCATCTTGGACGAGATCGAAGAAGATCAATTTGCTTCCGGCAAGTCTATAGGTACGAATCCTACCTGAAACTATCTAAGTACAGAGCTTTTGCACAAGGGCAGGCGCTACCTACCAGAGACAACCACTGTATCTTCTACTGATTCATTGTCGGCGAGTCCATTGTACCGTTCACGAAACTCGGCACAGCTCAGTGCGCGCTGATCCACTGATAGACGAGGATAGGGTTCTGCACAGGCATTTTTGATTTCCTGCACCCGTTCCTGAAATGCCTTTTCTGGTGAGGCTGAGCTGGCAGCTCGCGTTACCCGAGTTAGTTGGGACCTGAAGGGGCTCTGTGTTCGGGTGACACGCAATCCTGTACTGAATATTGCACGTTAGCAATTGTTCACGATAGTTGATGATCACAATCAAAGAAGAGTGGAGAGTATCAGAGATCATTCCAGGTGCGTTCATATGCCCGAGAGCATCAACTGCAGCGGTTCTGAAGCAAATGGGAGAAATCATCATAGAAGGGAGGGAAACGAAGATGCAAGAGATAGAAATAGCTTACCTACTGAAGCCAAGGCCTCGTAGGGCCCTGGAGTGGATTGAATGCATGAAGAGTGAAAGATACTCTCACATTGCGTGGATGAAAAGAAAAGAAGAAAAATCGAGTGGGAAAAAAGTGGAAAAACTCGGCGTAGGCGGAGAAGGCCCAAGCTTCGACCTCAGCAACTTCCGTCCGTCATCGTTCACTTGCACTTTTATCATCACCTTTGGTAATTCCCCCCGGTTCATCCCCTGGATTGAATTAACTATATTAATTATAATACTTCAGAATTCCATATCATCCACAATGTCTTTCCTTTTCGGCGGCCAGCCCAAGATGTCCTCGGAGCAGAAGCTCGCTGCTGCCGAGACCGAAGTTGAAATGATTGCGGACATGTTCAACCGGTAAGCGCTTCCTGAATCTTTGCCCAATTATTTCCCTCTCTCTCTCGGATCTCTATTCTCTGCGAAGCAACATGCTAATTTCTCCCAGCTTGAACGAGTCCTGCGCCAAGAAGTGCATCCCGGCCGACTACCGCGAAGGCGATCTCAACAAGGGCGAGTCCGTCTGCCTCGACCGCTGCGTGTCCAAGTTCTTCGACGTCAACATCAAGGTCAGCGAGAAGATGCAGGGTGACGCCGCCCAGAAGCAGGGTGGCGGTATGGGCTTCATGTAAGCGCGACAGGAAGCGCTGGATCGGGTGGAAGACGTGGCCTATTTTTGAAATGTATCGTCCTAGCCACGTTTCACGTGGACGTTCAGGCTGCTCCTGACATTTCTTGTTTTATTTGGTGATGGATCAATGTTTAATATACCATCACAAGTTGGGCGGCGAGGAACGCCGTCTTGTCGTATGTACAATAGGAACAGGGAAAATGAAAAAGGATATATCGTACAACCGTGTTCATTTCACATCACCCCCGAAACCCATAGATCGCCGCAGCCATGTCATCCAGGAAATGCTGTGCTCTTCCTCGCCTTTCAGGAGACCCTTGATCCTGGTTTCCACGTTGACAATGTGCCGCTCAAAGTCAGCAAGGCCTTCTTCCATGTCCTCAACCTTGGATTCGAGGACATGCAGTTCATAGTCAAGCTTGGCGCCGAGCAGCTCGACGCGTTTCACACCGTCGCTGAGGTGGGCTTGCTCGTCGGATAAAAGATCGCTGGATCTTTCGCGCAGTCGCTGATAATCACCGAAGCGTTCCAGATAGACTGAATTGAGCTCCTCGTGGCGTTCGTAAAGTTTCCGATTAAGCCCGTCCACCGAATCCACCTGTCGCTCGACCCAAGGAAGAGTGCGTTTGCTCAAGTCCAAAATCCGAGAGCTGAAGATACGGGCGTCGGATGCAAGCATGTCTTCTTGCCCAATTACCTCTTCGAGACTGGTGGCGTCTTTCACCATCGGCTGACCTCCCAGTGGCTTCCAGGTGAAAACCACCTCTTCAACATTACTGAAGGAAAGGTGACGCGCACACCGTTCATCTCGACGCTCGTTATCCCTGTCCAGATTTAGGAGATCTTCGCAGCTTTGTGGTCGCCGAAGACTCATCAAGGCTAGGCCCGAAACCGACTCATCTCGATCCTGACCCCGGTCACTCGAAGCCGCCGTTGACCGAGAGAGTATACGCTCTATGTCTGATGACTCCTCATCCACTGTGTGAACGGGATGCAGCTCTGCAATCTGGTCGGCCTCCTCTGGGTGGGATTCCGCCTCCGTTTCTGCCGGAGCAGAGTCGATATGAATCTCAGGGGGCTTGAGATCGGCCTCCTCGTGAGTTGGGGCAGAGGGTTGAGCCTCCTGATCATCCTCGGGTCGCTTTTCGCTCTCCGCATCCACTTCGATGCCAGAGCTTGCTTTTGTTTTGGAAACTGATATCTCCGTATCGCTGTCGAGGTGCGGGTCATAGGCGGCGTCGTGTGTCAATTCTGGACCGTCTCGAGAGTTCTTGTGGTGATGGGAACGCAGGCCCGGTAGCCCGACCGCGTCCTTGAAACGGCCAAGGCCTGCCCGAGCATCAGAGACTCTTCCGCTGACGCCCTTTCTGCGATGATCTCTCTCCTCTGCAACCAAGGATTCGGGGGCCTTCCATTGTTTGTCAAGGCCGGTGGCAACGCGCTCGGCATGCAAATCCTCTGTCGAAGCTTTCTTTTTACTCGTCCAGACATAGCCACCTTGGTCGTCCGTCGTAAACATCATGTCTGCCTCGGTTCCTCTGAAGCCCGTCTGAGGACCGCTCTTGCGCGGTTTTCCAAGCCATAGCCACTTCGCCCGCGCTCCATAGCAGCACTGTACAAAATTATCGAGATCGAGGGTCTCGACGTCGGCAATGCCACCCTTCTCGCGTCCACGCACCATCCCCATGACCATCTCACCTCCTTGCCCACTAAGCTCCGCCATGGTTGCCTTGACCGCGTCGGTCCAGCCCTCGGCATTGGCAGCCTTGGCTGTAGCACGGTGTAAACGATCCAGGGTCCGCCGGTCCAGTCTTCGTGACTTGTTCATCTTTTGGGATTTCTGAAACCCGCCGATCCCTCTTTTCAGGTTATCGATGTCAAAAGCATCCTTTCCAACGGGGGCGCCGTAGGCGTTTAGTCGATTCCGAGCACCTAAAAGCGTTCCCAGTATCGCGGCCACGCTTGTGGGGCCCAAGACACCGTCACTCGGTTCGATATTGTACAAATCAGTGCCGATGTCCGTCCACCAGTCATTGACGGCTGCCTCAGTCACATCACACAGCAGCCCATCCACGAATTCGGGGGCCAATTTGTCGAATATCATCAAGGCAATCTGGCACTGCTTGACCAACTCAAGGACTGCATTATAGAGAGGTACTCTCTCACTCGTCCGATACAGCTGATGAAACTTGGCTTCTGTCGCTGCTGTAGGCGGTTGCAGCTTTAAACCTGCACGACCAGCACAGCCGAGCCGTTTCAGGTTCTCGTTCACAATGAAGTCCTCCCGGTGTTTCTTGATGTCGCCTTCTGGAACCGGAATTACCGTTAGAGCAGACGGGAATGAGCTCAAGTCCGTGACCATCACCGTTCCCAGTGTAGTCTCCTTTTCCCGCGCATGGTATTGCTTCACTGCATCGAAGTACATTCGCAATCGAGGGGACCATGTTGTCTCGTCCGTCGGCACGCTGAGTACACCCACACTCACCCGGTGCGATGGATCACCCGTGTAGGTCGAAATCACGAAGGTAGGGTGGACGCGCGAACATGCCCATTGTTCGACGATGTAGATCTCGTAACCTTGCAGGGTCTCGCGGCGGTGGAGGACGTCAGTGGAGGGGTCTTCTTCGAGGTATCGGAGGGCGACCGGATCGGTGAAGACGAGCCTCTGATGGCCATGCGGAATCTGTCGGTCAGGGCCGTTCGTGTGGGAGGTGGCGTTTCCCCGATCATCGGAGGTCATCACGGGTTCGCGACCATCGGGCGCAGACGCAGCCAGAGTGTTGGTCTGCATGGCAGCTGTGTAGCTTTGCAACAGGTGGAATATAGCCCCAACGAATCAGTTTCATCAGTTTCATTCGCAGAGAAGCATTTGAGCCACACGAGCCCGCTGCCACACGTTCAGCTTCAAATCAGACCACCAAGCTTCGATCCTCCTGCACTGCCAGTCAGGTAGGGACAACGGGAGCATATCCTGAAACAGACTGTCGAGGCATATTCCAGTCACAGATAGATGAGTGTCACGTCTCTGCGGCCTACCTAGATGGGAAGATATGCAGAAGATATGCAAGCTTGTTGAATCCTCTTGAGCCTGCAGAGGCCGACGTCACAGGGAAGCGGGCGGTGAGCTGGAAGTTGCATATCTACGTCAGATCAGGCACCAACAGTTAAACTAGTCAAGGGGCAGTCACGACTACGAGACGCAGGGATGGTCAGCTTAGGGTCTAAGCATCCATGGAGCACCCTACTCCATACATGATGTGATGGCACTCCTTGATGGACACATACAGAATCTTCGTATCACCACCGACACCAACACTACAAAGTCTTACGCGAAATAGTTCTACAGGCATGAAGAGACACAAACCGTCACAAGAAAAGTGAGATCAGACCTCTTCTCTACAGGCCACCAACCTGGGTGACAACAGTAGTGAAAAGAAGACCAGGACGGTGGTCGGGCCGGGGGGCACAACGACCACCAGTCTGACTCGATGGCCGAAACCAAGGAGATCAGGGCAACTTGTTTGTTCAAAAATTCCCAGACGATCCCGAAGGACCAACCGGAGTGGTCATTTTGGTAGTTTTCAACTAGCAAAAACACGATCTCGGATAATTCCTCACTGATACGTGTAAAACCCGTGCACTAGGATGAGAAAAGAAAGAAAAAAGAAGAGGAAAGTTGAAGGGGGGAGGGCTGTATTTATAGGCGGGACCCACGCTAGCGTAAGCGAGACCCATTTTGGCATGTGACCAGTCAGGTGATTGGTCAGGTGAGCTGTAGATGAGTCATATCTCATTTGCCTTTTCGTAATCGGGACCAACACATTCTGGGGCTCTGAGATGTCTACCAGACTCATATTCGACCATACAGTGACTATGCCGAACCTCGGAATGACTAGTGCAGAATATGTGTCCTCATACCCCCGAACCATATAGCCGATGCACATCTTACAAGCTGTAGAGGGGTAATCTATCCGATCACGTGTCTGTGGCGTAAGAAACGGCGATCATCCGCCGGAATAGCTCAGCATCCGGTCGACCACGGCCGTTGTACGTCCTGGTCAGCACAACTCCCTCGGCAACACTCGAGACACCCATGCAGAGCAATTTGGACTTGCTGGGGCTCCTGCACTGTGACTAGAGAGCCCATCTTCGGCCCTCGTCTCCATATGGGCGCTCGCTGGACTCGCGCGGTAACCTCATCGACTCCGCATTGAGTACCCGCTACCTGAGCCACCATGGATTTGGTCCAGAAGGAGCACGACAGGCTCCAGAAGAGGCTCAAGGCCTCTCAAGGCATCAATAATGTCCAATCTACCATAGATCTACTACAGCAGGCTCGGGATGCCATTGCCGAAGGTCAGTATGGAATCACCCGTGTCGCACCTGGCAAGTTGCCTAAATATCATTCACTGATACTCTCTCTTTTGTCTCAGACCCGAACCAGGCTGCAGTCACTCTTGCTAAACTCCAGAATCCCGTTAAATCGTCATTCGATTCGATCAACGATAGCCTGAAAGAAACCCATAGCGGTCTCAACAAGTACACCAAGTCTCTTGATAAGGTATTTGGGCTATTCTAACAGCTCACCTAGCTCACATGTTGACTCTATCAGCTCTTCAAAGACAGACCCCTTCCCAGTACGGAGCACGACGCTCTCTCCGAACAAGAACACCTGATCGACCGCGCAATCGCCATGCACCTTCTCCGCGAGGGACAGTTCTCTGTGGCCGCCACCTTCCTGTCCGAGATCCTAGACAAGAAAACCAAGGAGCAAACCTCCGATTCAAGCCTCCGCTCGACGGATCGACCGGCGACCATGTTTGACATCGACGAAGTCCCCTCCGACGAAATCCGCAAGCAGTTCGGGCAGATGTACTACATTTTGCACCAGCTGAAGGAGGAAAAGAACCTGCTGCCGGCTATTGAATGGTCACGCGAAAATCGTGAAGCGCTGGAGGCCCGAGGCAGCAACCTGGAGTTCGATCTGTGCCGCTTGCAGTTTGTCTGGCTCTACCATGGCGAATCGCACGAGCACGGCAATACGCCCGGTAACGTCAGAGCTGCGATGCAGTACGCACGAACCGAATTCCAGGGATTTGCCCCACGCTATCTGCGAGAAGTCCAGCAACTGATGGGCGCCATGGCCTTCTGTCCTAACCTGCGAGACTCGCCCTATGCGGGGATCTTCAACAACCCATCGGCCTGGGATGATGTTGCCCAATTTTTCACCCGCGAGTTCTGCTCACTTCTGGGCCTGTCTGCAGATTCGCCTCTCTACATTGCTGCCACCGCCGGTGCTATTGCTTTGCCCACTCTGTTGAAGTTGCAGACAATCATGAAGGCCAAGCGTACCGAGTGGACCAGTGAGAACGAGCTTCCGGTAAGTTTTACCGTCCGCAGATTACCAGAGATACCAAACTAACCCTTTCGCAGGTGGAAATCCCACTGCCGCCATCCTACCTCTTCCATTCAATTTTCGTCTGCCCTGTTTCGAAGGAACAGGCAACCGACCAGAATCCTCCGATGATGATGCCATGTGGGCACGTCATTGCCGAGGAATCGCTGCGTCGGCTCAGCAAGGGCAATCGATTCAAGTGCCCGTACTGTCCCAACGAGAGCCACCCCAAGGATGCCCGTAAGGTATTCCTGTGATGACCTGTTGTTTTTTCTTTCTCATTTCTTTCACGACATACGGGGATTTCGGGTTTCTGGGACTCGTGGATTGGCGCTAGGAATGGGCGTTTCCCGGGGTATTGTACGTAGTCAAAAGGCACGTGTAAATGCTCAGCTTTTTCTTTTTCTTTCATTTCCCGGTCTCCACTTAAGTAGAAATAGCGTCCTGACCTGCTTTTTCTATTGGGTCCACGGTCCCGTGACCACGCGCTCATTTGGCGACGGTCGGCGCCCACTTGACGCGTGTCAAACTGCCTTGTGACGCGTCGGACTCGTTCTATTGCCATTTCAGGCAAGATTAAAGGTCTCGCACTGTCCGTTACAGTCATGGCTATACCACCTGGACGTTGCCGTTTCACCCAGGTCATATACCCTTCTTTATAAATTACCATCGCTAACCCCTGAATCTTGTCTCCCACCTGACTTTGTACATTATCCTCGTTTTTCCACCAGATAGAAATCACAATGCTGTCTCAAAAACCTTCCCAAGTTCCCTCTAATAACTTTACCAGGTACCGCGCCAGAAAAGCAGTGGCCAGACCTCGCAGGCTTCGAGACAACTCCAGCTCCAGCCCCGGCTCCTCTCGGCGATTGGAGCGTCCTCGAAGGCCTGCGAATCCCCCTGACGCATCGTAAGTAGCTCAGCTCAATGCTTCATAACACCTCCAACGTCAATGGCTAACTATGCAAAAGCACACCATCACCTCCCATCTCCCCTGTTGTCACCTTCCGCGTCGGCCCTGAAAAGCGCCTATTTGCAGCACACGAAGCCGTCCTCAGCGCTTCAACGTTCTTCGCAACTCAATGCCAAACACAAACACCCACCCCGCTCAGAACACACCATACCCACTCAGGCAAACATATCGAACTCCCAGATGAACAACCCGAAGTCCTCTCCTGCGTACTAGAATACCTCTACAAAGGCGACTACTACCCACGCCTCCAACACAACCCTCACCACCAGACATGGGAACTTGAAGACGGCGCAATCGACGCAGAAGGCCAGAGCGTCGGCGCAACAGTCTACCACCACGCCGCGAGAGCAGTGATCCTCCGCGACACGGCCGTCTAGTACATCCACCCTCATCCCTCTTAAGACCCTTACTAACCCCGTCCAAGCTGCGCCGCAGAGAAATACAACCTCCCTTCCCTCCAACGCCTCGCGCTTCGCAAACAGGGCCTGCATACGGGTATTCAATGCAATACGATCCTGTCGAGCGCGCGGTTCGCATACGCTAATACGCCGGATACGGACTCTAAGCTAAGGGCGCATTATCTGGCGCTTATTATTCGGTGCAGGGGTACTTTTAAGCGGAGTGGGACGATGCAGATGGAGATGGAGAGGGGTGGGAAGTTATTTTTCGATTTGTTTGTTGCTATGTGTAATCATATGGTATGTATACCTCTTGATGCAAGGTAGGTAGGTTGGGATTTGGTTGGATGCTAACAGGTTAGTAGGATGATGTCTTGCCGATGGAGATGTCGCTATGTACTACTACGGCTGAGGCGCGCTAGGGTGTTGGGTTTGTGTTTGTGTTTGGTTTCTATACCCTTGTATTACTAGGCGCAACCTTGGGATTGCTGTAGAATTGATCTCGACTTTTATATACAACCGCAAGGCCTCAATAAGTGACTACGTAGACTGAATGGTGAATTCCCGTAATGCTTATTCTATTGGAAGTTTATTGCCTCTAGTACAGTTCATCTGAGCCTCGATCATGCAGACCATATAGCTAGCCCGACGGTGGATCCTGAGGTATACCAGATGCATTCCGAGTGCTGAGTGTTCAGGGACTTTGAATAGGGTATCAAATTGTACAGCTTCAAGAGCTTGCTGATCGTTATGAAAAGGTATATGCCTATGTCTTGAGGTGTGGAACCGCTTGATGCTCGGGCGTTTAGACGCCAGTGCCTGGGAAAGCGGTGTTGTTCTTGCTCAAAACGACCATGCCTCGCTCGCGCGCGATGTAACCTTTCATGAGTCCCTATTGATTGAAACCATCGGTCAGAAATCGGTATGATCAGCTGTGCTCGGGGCCTGACCTTGTAGATGAGGTTGGATAACAGGCATTCCACCTCGTCAATATCAACTCGTGTCCGGCCTGTAGCATGGGTGCCAATTCTCAAAGCAGCTGCAAATTCCACCACGGGGACACGGGTTCGCCGGACGGGAGGCTGCCCTTCCTTAGGCTCTTCGAAGCCTCCTGCAATAAACACTTTACGGAACAGGTTACGCAAGGCGATGTCGCGGCCGCGCTCCAGCGGCAAGTAGATGCGTCTCTTGACGAACTCTTCTTCGCCCGCAGACATAGCTTTGTCAAACCCGACCAGGTCACCTTTCCGAATGCAGTTGGACAGAGGGCGGAAGAGCTTCTCCAGCCGTGGGAACGGGGCGAGAAGTTGACGACCGGGGAGGGTATGTTTCGTTACCAAATGGCATGGAATCAAATATGTCAGGATCAGCCTGTTTCAGTCAGTCAAAATTTGCAAAAGCTCAGGAGATATACTGACTCTCGATTTTTGGAAGCTCCTCGGTGGCACATGCTCCAAGCGGTTGCCAAATGCTGCTCAGCCTGAATCACAAAAATCAGAATGGCAATCTACAGAGAAGATGCACCACGAACCTCTGCATAACTCTCTTCCAAAAAGTGGATAACACCAACATAGTATTCGAACGTCACAATGTGGGATTTGGGAAATGCTTCCAACGGAGGCAGATCGTCGGACTGGGCTTTTATCGCGCGAAGAAGGTTCTTGGTGAGGCCGACCGAGTTGAGCTATAAGAGTTAGCAAGTCCTAGGTGGCTCCATCTTCTTGCCAGTACCTTAAAGTAGGTCTTGAAGATAAGATTCGTCGTGTTGTAGATTCCCCACTTGCGTGATTCCTCAATTGGGGCACTGGTATTATTAGCAGGGCTCCCGCCAAAGGATGAATAAGTCACTTACCGATCACTAAGACACAAAGTGAACATCCGATTGATGATGCGAGCAGCCTCCTCCAAGTTCGCATTCTTCTCAACATCGGCAGATAAATCATCCTGGAAGCCAAAGTTTGACGTTCCCTGAGAGGCTGCTTCGATATCGGCTTTGATCGCAAAGGTGCGCAAGTACTTGCCTACCGTGTACAGGCAAGGCAGAGTCCAGGCAGGGATACCTGACGATCCGGAATAGCCTCGAATGAGCGCATTGGCGACCTTCTTCCATGCAGTGAAGATTGCAACAAGACTCGCATCACGATGACCATGCTCACACTTCAGTATCTCCCCGACGGCTTCCCAGTACGCAGCGAAGATCTCGACCCACGCAGTTTGTTCGGGCCTAGGTAGTTTCAGGCTCTTGCCGTGAAAGAGCGCAAATGACAGATCTTTCTGTAAGGAGGCAGAATTCGTGAAGCCGTAAAATGATTGTAACCGGTAGGGCTTGTTTTGGGTTGCGATTGGTGTAAAGACTGCTGCAAGGCTGTCGCCGGAGCCAGCAGAGTAGGCGCTCTTGAACTCGGCTGCAAGAGTGCTCATTGTGGGATGCCCCCGCAAGGTTATTTCCCAACTTCGACCGAGATATAGATACTCCAAGAGTCGTTGCTCACGGCGGTACTTGATATGGGTACAAGTTGGGAGTTGTAGCTATAGGTAACTACACTATGGACTTTGGAGCAACAGCAGTGGGGCAGGGCGGTGTGGCTTGGGACGGGCAGAAATAGGCCTGTTTGGGAAGGCGGTCCGGGGTTGTCGTGGATTGAGTAAAAAGCTGTCGTGGATTTATCAACGCCATCCGTAGCTCTCTAGAAATATCTAAATACGGCTTAGGTCGAAATCTAACCGAGTACGAATACTCTACAACTCGCGGAAGGTACCGCGAAGTATTACGAAGCTCGGGGTTACTATAAGAGGCGAAGTATACTAATACGTTGGGTATACGATAACGCGTTAAGCGACAATAGGAGCGATGGTAGGTTCGGCGCGCGTAGAAGCATCCGCGGGCGGGGCTTCGGGGGAGTGCTCCTTACACTTATTCGCGTTGCGAGCGGAACGCCGAATCAGCGAAGGAGAGGATGGTCTTGACAATGCAATAGACGGCAACACATATACAGGCGAGTCAGTAGGCTAGGAGTCCTGGCCGGCGTTAGCGAGAGCTCTGTGCGGAGACTCCCGGGCGCGGCGATATCAAGCGTCATCAACTATAGCGAGTCTCGACCCTATATCGTAGGGAGTCTCGACTATATATTGCAGTGAGTTTTGACCCTGCATCCTTCGGGATAGTTTCGACATCCATCCCATCGACAAATTTACCTACGAGACCCCACAACCTATGGCCGGGACCCAACTTTATCTTCAGCGCTAGTGATACAAGGTAATCACATAGCTTTTGAGATCCTTTACACTGCGGGCGCATACGAGGGTAGCTAATAGTTTAGAAGGGTACGATGTCTATAGTTTCGGAGGGTGTATTACATGTTCTACAATCTGATTCAAGGAGTCTGATACGACCAGTTTATTTGATCTCTCACCTTAAGCAAATTTATCATGCTTGCCCCTTATATTTTCCAGGACCATGCCTCAGGTGTTTGTATTATCATGCCTCAGGCGTTTGTGTTACATAATACAGCCCCACTCGCTTAACCGAAGGGCGGCAGCCCTAAGCACATTGCAACACAATCTTTGATTTCCCTCCCCGACGGCACACTAACGACTCAACCACCACAGCGACAATCACAGTATGTGACCCCCCCCTATGCCATCGCCTGCGGATTCATCGCTAACTAACTTGTGTCCAGATGGGTATGTCTTGCCTTTTCTCCGAAAACAGCACTCTTCTCGATACGGTCACGGTGTGTGCGAACGGTTGGACGAAATCTCATGCGAAGGATAAAGCCACAACAACATGACGACACTGGTTCAAGGACGCGGAGGAGGATGCATTCTCAGAATGGCTTTCGGGTTGAAGGATGGTTTCGCACAAAGCTGTCGGTCGAGAATGTCGAATCCTCGGAACCTTTTCAACTTCGAACGTTAAGCTCCTTTCGCCTGTTACGACTTTCACCAACCGCGATCGCACACCGTTTCCCGTCAATCGAGAATAGGCGGATCAATTTTGACAGCCAATTGAGCCATGACTGACGGATTCATCATAGGGCGTCTTACTGAGTACCAGGTTATCGGGCGTCACCTGCCCTCCGAGGCGAACCCCACGCCCAAGCTGTACCGCATGCGCATCTTTGCGCCCAACGCCGTCGTCGCCAAGTCGCGATTCTGGTACTTCTTGGCTCAGCTCCGTAAGCTGAAGAAGGCCAACGGTGAGATCGTCAGCCTGAACGTGGTATGTGTGGAATTAATCCGAGGGTCTTGGAATGACTGCTGATTCCGCCCCAGATCAACGAGAAGCGCCCCCTTAAGGTCAAGAACTTCGGTATCTGGATCCGCTACGACTCCCGCTCCGGTACCCACAACATGTACAAGGAGTTCCGTGAGATGAGCCGTACCGAGGCCGTCGAGGCTCTGTACCAGGACATGGCTGCCCGCCACCGTGCCCGTTTCGGCTCTATCCACGTATGTGGCCCGTTGACTATGGCTCAAGATAAATTCTAACTGATTATTATAGATCCTGAAGGTTGTTGAGGTTACCGATGCCGACAGCATCCGCCGCCCCTACATCAAGCAGCTCCTCCAGAAGGACCTCAAGTTCCCTCTGCCCCACCGCTCCGCCAACCCCGGCAAGAAGCTGTTCGCCTACTCTCGTCCCTCCACTTTTGCTTAAATGTGATGTTTTGGGGTTCTGGGATTGGAGTGTGTGGATGAATAACTGTTACGGCCATAGCATGCATGAAAAGACTGGTCGCAAGGATTCAGCCTGTTTTGTACCCAGTTATGGGAGATGGTTTAGATGTCTCTAATCCCGTGTAGGGGCGTCTTGAGGTTTAAATGCAAAAAAATCATCGGGTTCAAAATTGTCCATATGTTACTTGTAAGCGATGCGCGCTAGGGCGACGTACCAGTGACAGGTTATTGTCTGTAAGGTGGCCAGCCAATGACCTAACTATTGTATGGCAAGATTCTAGCTAAGCATAGTTAGGTCGATGGATCTTAAAAGCATGCCAGTCACAAGCGCCCCATTGCTGACAGCAAATGTCAATATCTACGAGCCCGAGCCCGAGCCCCGGAAAAACTGTCTACGGACTATGGGCTGCATTAGTAAGTATGGAACCTCGGGGGAAATGTCACATATCCCAGAAGGCAAAAAAGGGAACCTTTATAATAAGGGAATATAATAAGGGGCATAATAATTGGCCCAAGCTATAACCGAGTCAAGTGTATATCCGTGAGGTGCGCCAGGAACGGTTATTGCGTCATGCGAAATTGGGACGTGCCGAGCGCCCTTGTCCGCTTTTGCATCCGATTTCTTCCCTTTCCTCCCCCAGCATCCCCATTTTCTCCCTCTATTTCATCGATTCAATTCAATTGCAATCATGTTCGCTCGTCAGACTCTCCGCTATGCGCAGCCTCTGAAACAGGTAAGCACCAAAACCAGGCACGAAGAACTTGAGGAAAGTAACCAGAAATTAATTAATTAGTAATAGAGCTTCCGCAAGTACTCTACAGAGGCCCCTAAGGCCGCTGAGCCTAGTGCCCCCAAGAAGTCCAACTTGACCCCCATCTACGTCGGCGTCGGTCTTGCCGGTTTCGGTGCTGGTCTGTACCGTTACTACGGTACCAACGCTAGCGCTAGCTCTGTCGACCCCAAGGACCGCCCCAAGGTCTTCAACGGCGAGGACTGGGTGGATCTCAAGGTCGCAAGCATTGAGAACCTGAGCCACAACGCCAAAAGGCTGCGCTTCGAGTTTGATGACAAGGAGGCTGTATCTGGTCTCCAAGTTGCCTGTCAGTCGACTTTTGAAAATTGTTTCCGGTCTCTCTACTAACATCTCAGTACAGCTGCTCTGTTGGCCCGTTTCAAGCCCGAAGGTTCTGACAAGAACGTCCTCCGCCCCTACACTCCCACCAGTGAAGAGGGTTAGTATCAATGAACGCATCGCGGCCTGTCCAGCGCTAATTGGGGGAAACAACAGATGAACCTGGCTACCTCGAGCTCGTGGTCAAGGCCTACCCCGACGGCCCCATGTCCCAGCACATTCACTCCTTGAAGGTCAATGAGAGCCTGTCCCTGAAGGGCCCCCTCCCCAAATACCCCTGGGAGGCTAACAAGCACGACCACATTGCCCTGATCGCCGGTGGCACTGGTATCACCCCAATGTACCAGCTGGCTCGCCAGATCTTCAAGAACCCCGAGGACCGCACCAAGGTTACTTTGGTCTTCGGTAACGTGAGCGAGGACGACATCCTGCTGAAGAAGGAGCTTCAAGATCTGGAGAACACCTACCCCCAGCGCTTCCGCGCCTTCTACGTCCTGGACAACCCGCCCAAGGACTGGACCGGCGGCAAGGGCTACATCACCAAGGACCTGCTGAAGACCGTTCTGCCCGAGCCCAAGGAGGGCAACATCAAGCTCTTTGTTTGCGGCCCGCCCGGCTTGTACAAGGCCATCTCTGGTGGCAAGGTCAGCCCCAAGGACCAGGGTGAGCTATCCGGCGCCCTGAAGGAGCTGGGCTACTCTAAGGATCAGGTTTTCAAGTTTTAGAGCACTGTAGAATATAGAGCCGGTGGAAAATGCGCGGCCGCTGTGTATATTGATGCATCTGTTCTGACCGCGTTCTCGCCGGCAACTCGTGGTGTTTGGCCAGGTGTATGCCATAATACACCATCCGAATAAATGTCACATTAGCCAGTCGTTCCAAGGCTCTTGTATTGTACCTAGGTACCTAGCTATTGCATTGGAGAGAGGCAACCTGGAAGCTTCGGTGCGACATCGGGAAGCATTGGTAAACTTATTCCATGGTCTATGTCCATAGGTATATACTTGTCTATTGCTGTTCCAAGGTTACACAACAGGGCATATACCAGTGGATTTTTTTGTAAGCAGATGCATTATGTATCATGTGGTTTATTTCTTCCTATCTTTTCGGCTACTACCTAGTTGGGAGCGGGTGACAACCTTGTTGACTTTCGTGGTTCCAAGGCTATAATAGGTTGGCAGCGCGAGGAACATGAATACATATCCTACCGGTCGACAAACTCGGCTTATAAGTGGCCAGTATACAAATAAAAAAATTGGATGTCATCTCAAAGACACTATTGACCAGAAAGACAGAAACAGAAATAAGAAGGAGAGAAGGGGAAAAAAAAAAGAGGGCAAAGATGTGGTAGAAGTTAGGGCCAGATGGGTAAAGAAGTCATTGTCACACCTGGACAGTGCCTAGGGAAGGTTGGGAGCAGCTGAGCACTGAGCGTTAGCGCAAGGCCCGTGAGTGTGAGGACACCATCAGGGGATCACCCAGGGGGCCTAAGCCTAAAGCAGCGACCTCCAGGCATGCCGGAGCCTTCGGGGGCTCGCACTGGTATTTAGTGGGTTCCCTCCCTTCCCGCATTCCTATTTTTCGCCCGGCCGCCCCTAACAAATTTCTTCATCCACCCAAACACTCCGAACAATGGCTCCCAAGCACGATGACGAGGCCACTGTGGCCGTCAATATTGACGAGTTGAGAGCGACTAAAGATTCTGTAAGATTGCTCTCTTTTGATTATTTACTTCACCCTCTTCTTGGCGTTTGCGTGTCCATGGCGTGAATTTTCCCGGGACTCACTCGTGCACGCGCTACGCGTCACATATCAACAGAGCTTTGTTACCTACGCCACTGGTGTGCATTGAGACCTCCAAGCTTCAAGGGGCTGCACAATGCTTTGATGCTTCACTACAATGTTTCCCATCCATCATATTCATGTTGCGCGTGTCTGGACGCCATTGTCGCGCCCGTCGCGTGCTTCGCGCTGCAGAAAAGCTTCCAGCGGTGATCAACACCACCAATCCTGTCATCTAGCGTGTCGATTGACCGTTGCCTCGTAACATGAGCGCGTCACAGAGGCTAACATCGCCATAGATAATCATGTGGAGCATGTCCCTCCAGACTCAAATTGCTGAATTCAGCAAGGCCTATATCGAGCATATCAACAATGTTGTCAATGGCACCTCCGCCACCATCGATCTCCCGGCCATGCCCGTCGGCGTGAGCCACTTTGACGCCGTTTCGCGCGCCGGCAGTCCCGGCGCCAAGTCTGAGGCTGGAGGTCGCAAGAGGCGCAAGCGTGCCCCCGTAGACCCTAATGCGCCCAAGCGTCCGCTCACCCCGTACTTCCTGTACATGAAGAACAACCGATCCAGAATTGCTGAAGACCTGGGCTCCGACGCGAAGCCCAAGGATGTCGCCGACGAGGGCACCCGCCGATGGCAGACTATGGACCAGAAGGAGAAGGAGGTATGTCAATCCTACTGCAACACCCCCAAGTGAAAACCGTATCACCCGTATTAACGCGCGCCATCAGATCTGGAAGTCGCTGTACGGGGAGAACTACGAGCAGTACAAGCTTGATCGGGACGCGTACTTGACCGACAAATCCAAGGCCGCTGACGAGGACCACGACCCGTCCGCCTCGCAGCTGCAGCAGGACTTTGTTGGCGCCGAGTCCCAAGCGGAAGATTCGTCGGACAATGACGACGAGTCTTCATCAGACGAGTCGCCGGCACCGCCCTCCCCTAAGGAGCAGACTCCCCCCCGCAGCTCCAACAAGCGCCGTCGCAGCGACAGCAAGCCTGTGAAGGGGGCAGCCACACCTGCGAAGAAGGGCAAGGCTAAAGCAGAGCCCACCCCGACCAAGGAGAAGGTCCCAGAAAAGCGCAACAGGTCCAAGAAGCGCAAGAGCGAGCTTTGAATGTTTCGAAACGGAGTTTGAAGGATTAAAGGTGTAGGAGGAAATTCCAAGGGCGTGTCCGAAAAGTGTATTCAATGGGAGCATGTTTATTGCTTCTTCTCTTATTTTTAAAGCCGAGCTTAGACAATAGTTCGGTGCATGAGTGTACTTCCCTTGTCCACCAATCTTATGGAGTAAATTAATCAATCAATCAATCCGAATGACTAACACGGCCGAGCGCCGGCGACACCCAATCATCGTCTTATCTCTTCGTTATCGAAGTCGGCCTTTGCAAATAATACTCGTAACGTCTGTTCTTTCCTCTTCCCCGCATTTTCTCTCTTTTAAACCCTTGGGTTCCAAATCGCGTATCGAGTTTTTCTATAGAAGAGACTCCTCGCGAGATACGACCCTGATTCCCTGCACGCCAAGCTAACCCCCGGTTCACCCTGCGTCATGCAGCTTGTTCCGAAGGAGGTAGGGAGTGCCAGCTAAGCTTGTCGCAAATGTCACTGATCTTTTGTAGCTCGATAAGCTCACCATTGCACACCTCGGGTTTCTGGCACAGCGTCGCCTGGCCCGGGGTGTCCGATTGAACCACGCCGAAGCAGTTGTATGTTTGATTCCTCTCTGCTATTAAATTCGTTTCGCTAATTTCCACTAGGCTTTGATCTCATCCGTTCTGCACGAGGTTCCACCCCCGCTTTTTTTTTTGCTTTTTGCAAATGCCGTTGATCGACACTCGTGCTAATGCTGGTTCCAATCTATAGCTTATTCGTGATGGCCAGTACTCTGTCGCTGACTTGATGTCCATCGGCAAGACTATGCTGGGTCGTCGCCATGTTTTGCCGTCGGTTGTTGCTACCCTCGTTGAATTGCAGGTCGAGGGTACGTTCCCGAGTGGTACCTATCTAGTTACAGTGCATCACCCCATCAGTAGCGATGATGGTGATCTCGAGCGTGCACTGTACGGCAGCTTCCTGCCTGTTCCTTCGAATCAGGCGTTCCCCGACCCCGATCCCGACGACTTCATGCCTGAGAAGATGCCCGGCGCCGTTCTCCCGGTTAAGAACGCTCGTATTGCGCTGAATGATGGCCGGAGACGTATTCTTCTCAAGGTGATGAGCAAGGGGGACCGTCCGATTCAGGTATGTCTAGGATAAACGATGCACAAGAGGGTAGAGGCTGATGGAGAGACATAGGTTGGATCACACTACCATTTCATTGAGACGAACCCGCAATTGCACTTTGACCGCGTCCAGGCATATGGATATAGACTGGATATTGCAGCCGGCACATCTGTTCGTTTTGAGCCGGGCGATACCAAAACTGTGACTCTGGTTGAGATTGGCGGCAAGAAAGTGATCCGTGGAGGCAATTGGTTGGCCAATGGCCCCGTGGATCTGAGCCGCGTAGATGAGATCGTGACGAAGCTGCAGGCCGCAGGGTTTGCGCATGTGCCCGAGCCGACCGCGGACGCTGTTTTGGCCACTGGATTCTCGATGGAGCGGCAAGCATACGCTCGCATGTTTGGACCGACTACTGGCGATTTGGTGCGTCTGGGCTTGACCAACTTATGGATCGAGGTGGAGAGGGACATGACGCATTACGGAGACGAGTGTACTTTCGGCGGAGGCAAGACGCTCCGCGATGGAATGGCGCAGGCATCTGGGCGCTCTGCGGCTGAGTGTTTGGACACGGTTATCACGAATGCGCTGATCATCGATTGGTCGGGTATCTACAAGGCCGACATTGGTATCAAGGCTGGCCTCATCTCTGGCATTGGCAAAGCTGGAAACCCGGACACCATGGAAGGCGTGCACCCCGAGATGGTGGTGGGTGCATCCACGGACGTGATTGCTGGTGAGAACAAGATTGTCACGGCTGGTGGTTTCGATACGCACATTCATTTAATTTGCCCGCAACAAGTGGATGAAGCTCTGGCTTCAGGTATTACTACCTTCCTCGGCGGTGGCACAGGTCCTAGCACTGGATCGAACGCTACAACCTGCACACCTGGCCCAACCCATCTGCGCCAGATGATGCAGGCTTGCGACAGTCTGCCCATCAATATTGGTATCACGGGTAAAGGTAACGACTGTGGAGCGACTAGCATTGTGGAGCAGATTAAGGCGGGTGCAGCTGGTCTGAAGCTGCACGAGGACTGGGGCTCTACACCGGCGGCCATCGACAACTGTTTGGAAGTCTGTGAACAGTACGATGTCCAGTGCATGATTCACACCGACACGCTGAACGAGTCCGGCTTCGTGGAGCAGACTATCGATGCTTTCAAGGGCCGCACGATCCACACCTACCACACGGAAGGTGCTGGCGGTGGCCACGCACCAGACATTATCTCGGTCGTTGAGCACCCCTACGTCCTTCCTAGCAGCACGAACCCAACCCGCCCGTTCACACTTAACACCCTAGATGAGCACCTGGATATGCTGATGGTGTGCCATCATTTGTCCAAGAACATTCCCGAGGACGTCGCCTTCGCTGAGAGCCGTATCCGCGCGGAGACAATCGCTGCCGAGGACGTGCTCCACGATTTGGGTGCTATTAGTATGATGTCCTCAGACTCACAGGCTATGGGTCGTTGCGGAGAAGTCATCCTGCGCACCTGGCATACTGCGCACAAGAACAAGGAACAGCGTGGCCAGCTGCCCGAGGATCAGGGCACAAACAATGACAACTTCCGCGTGAAGCGCTACATCAGCAAGTACACCATCAACCCAGCCCTGGCACAGGGCATGGGACATCTTATTGGCAGTGTAGAGATTGGTAAACTCGCCGATCTCGTCCTTTGGAACCCTAGCACTTTTGGCACCAAGCCAGTGCAGGTTCTGAAGAGCGGTATGATTGCCGTTGCAGAGATGGTACGTTTCTCTCTATGATGTTATAGCAGCCACATTTCTAACATTCTGAACAGGGTGACGCTAATGCTTCCATCCCAACCATTGAACCGATGATCCTGCGGCCAATGTTCGCGGTATGTCCCAAGTTCAAGTCTGGATCAAAAGCAAAATACTGATCAAATTAGCCCCGCGTCCCAAGCACATCCGTCATGTTCGTCTCCCAAGCCTCTATCGACGAAGGTATCGTGCAAACCTACGGCCTACGCAAACGGATCGAAGCCGTCAAGGGCTGCCGCACCGTGGGCAAAAAGGACATGAAGTTTAACGACGCGATGCCGAAGATGAAGGTCGACCCCGAGAGTTATGTAAGTGAAAGCTCTGTTGATTCATCCTCAGGCCCACGCTAACACCGTATGACAGACCGTCGAAGCAGACGGCATGCTGTGTGACGCCGAGCCCGCGGCCGGGTTACCACTGACGCAGGCCTACTACATCTTCTAAACTGTGTGATGTGATACCTGTGCCTCTGTCTCACACTTAAGCTCTCTGCCCCTGATTCTCTTGCCTCTCCTCCCTTTTCTCGGGGACTTCCGACTCCCTCTTCATTTTTTCGCATCTTCTATATATCCTCTTTCTCACCATTTCTCACCATTTGACATCTGGTATTGCCTCTCCCGGCTCAATATCCATCTCGAGCGCCTGCTATTTCCGAGAGTTTGCGTTAATGCATTATGTAGCTAGGTACGAAGTCATGACTTCATTTTTACCTTTTCAATGATTGTTATTCAGGGTAGTAAATTGTACAAATGGCAAGATTACATATTAAATTCGTAGCTCATTGTCCTCGTTATCGGTCCCTCTAAAGTCAATGAAGATTATAACTTATAACTCCATTTCTTCCTCTGCATGATTACCTCCCGTCGATATCAGCGAGACCTCAGCCCAGCTATCCTCGCGCGCAGCAAGGTATGCCGCAACACGAGCGCGCCTGCGCATAATGCGTTGAGTAGTTCTCTCTGATTCCTGCTCAGAATCCGGACGTCCTGGCTCCGGGGGAGGCGAGGCGTCAAGATCAAGATCTGAATCGGATATTGAGAGGCCAAGTTCTGTGTATTGGCTATCTTGCGCTTGGGATGGTTGGGGTGTTTGTGGACGGGATGAGATGCCGTCTCTGTTTAGGGTAGGAGTGGATTCGGGAGTTCTTTGTGAGGGTGTTTTCGAGGCCTGGCTGGCGTAGACTTCGTCTGGCCATGAGGATGGGAGTGGACCGATGTGGAGAATCTCAGGATCGGCGTGGTTTTGAAGATAGCGATGTGCCTTTCGAATGTCGTCGCGTTTTGCTCTTTCGGGGTCGATTTCTGGTGAGGTCTCGAGGTTTGATCTTGCCGTTTGGAATGGGGGAGAAGGAGATCTTATAGACATGGGGGAGTGGTGACCGTCAGATGTCTGCTCCATGGTACCATCCAGGGTACTGTGGGCTATGCGTTCTGTGTCGCATACATCTGCGTGCCCTTCTTCTCCCACGTCAGTTGATTGTGTGGACTTCGTGGAAATGTGCTCGTCATATCGGGCTCGCTTTTTAGGGTGGTCATCTTCATCGTCTGTCTGCTCGAGGGTCTGACGCATATAGTCGTCGTGTGAGAAGTCGTTTCCCGAGCACAAGTGACCGAAAAGATGACGGATGGAGATATTCTCGTTCCAAGTAGATGGATCCACTGTACAAGGGTGGATGTCCTTTGGGCGGAAGGCAGCCACAAGCTCGCATAGCTCGGAATATGAAGAGTGTCTTGAATACGGAAATCGCTGGTCATGATTAGAATGGGTCTTTACTGCAATGATGGCTGCGACTTACAATCGTGTTTGGGAGATCGAGTTTGGAGGTTTGCGCAGATACTCCTTGACTGAGCATGGAGACGAGTTTCTCGAGAGAAATTTCGCCTTCCTCCTTGACACCGTATCTGTCGAGTGACAGGGCTTTCTTCCTCGACTGGAATGCCTCCGAGAGCGCTTTTCGCATCTGTGACGACCGTTGTCCGTCATGGATATGATCGAGACATAACTTCTCTAACTGAGCCAGAGTAGATTCGTCCAGCAACTCGAGCTCGTGAATCTGATAGAGATCGCCGATACCACCCCCGGCCCCGACTTCGGGGACTTCAGCACCATCCTTGGTCCGATTGACGATGGGCGTGATGTAGACTGCGTTCGGGCCGCGGGCCGCAGGACATGACACGCCGGGCTCGCAGCTGTGGATTCTGCTGGACTCGTTGTCACTCAGACATCCTGAAACAGGCCTGTTACCCAGGTCAAAGCCGCAAAGAGCCGGCCCTTCACTGACACCTCTGCTCCCAGAAATATTTGCGAGGGACCGATAGAGTCCCATCTGGTAGCGATCTACATGGACCTACAAATACAAGAATCGTTAGCATCAATTTGACTACTTGGTCGCTCCACCAACCTTTGTCCTCAGTGCGGCGGAGAGGGCCAGCCACACATCCTCGTAGCCAAAGGTCCATGCTCGAAAATAGAAGACGGTGTCATCCGAGTAAGCCTCGACTTTGCGAAGAAGCTCTGCGAGTCCCTCTGCTTTGGATGGAAATTCACGAAAGGGATTGGACTTTTGCGCAAACGTGGTGTCAAGATACAGCTTATCCAGCCTTTTCCGGCCCAGCGTATACGGTATCAGAATAGGATTCCGTATCAAGCCATCGACCCACCATTTTTCAGCTATGATATATTAGCAATTGACTCCACATAGGATAGGCGAGGTAGCCGACCTCGGATGTCCCCAGTGTAGATGATGGCTTTGTCATTCCCCTCAATCAAGAACATAACAGCCCCAGAGCAGTGGTTAGCATCGAAGAGAGTGACCCGAATACGGCGTCGGGGAGTGAGTTCAATCTCTGTCGGAGTATTCAAGGGTATTGGTCGCTGGTAGAGTGTAAGCCGTAAGCCATAAGCCATAGGATCTTTACACCCACCAGTAACTTGGCCAGATGCTTATAGTGTAAGCGACGAGATTCGAGGATTCCCTTGTGGAAATTCATCCGATGTGGATACTTTTCAATGCGCAACAGCAGCTGCGGGTATCCGAATCTGAATTAGTTGAGATCATATCAGGCATCGGACTAGACATACTTCGCGTGTGGCTGGAGAACAGTAGATGAAGGGAGCCCGAAAGGACTCCAGCCCCTGTAAATGGTCACTATGTACATGGCTAAGGAAGCAGGCCAGTGGTTGAGGTCTTTCGGGACTCTTGCGAAAGTAATCGACTGCAATATGTCAGATGGGAGATTTTTCACTTTTTCACTTCACACTTCACGGTGTCATACTTACTTTGGATGTCGGGAAATTCTATAATAGTCAGTGGGAAGAAAAGCGTTGGAATAGGAGGAAATTAATAGTTAACCTACCGGAGACAACTCCGTCAAAGGTGGACATGGAGGCAATTGTAAATAGAATTGGAATTGTTGGTGCAAAAGGAATGCAGAATCCACCTTAAACTTGTGTTGGCCGTGCAGTTGACAACGCAGTCCCACGTCGTCCGCGCCGCATTGGGGTTGCGACATCATTATATTACTTTAGTTGGCCTCTTACACTTCTCCCTTTGCCTTTCACTCTTGATCCTCTTCATCCTCCTTTCACATCACCGCGCGGCTCAATGCTCCTCTCATGAGTCCTCTCTCCGCCGTCTAGACCCACACCCGAGCTCTCCAGGTCTCTTCCTGCGGAGGCGCCTTTGTTTCACTCTGCGGCTGAGGGCCGTGAAGGGCGTCTCTTGACCTCCTCCTGACCTCTTTGCCTCTTCTACTTCTCACTCCGCCCCTCCCTCCTCATTCACCATGCGCAAACCCTCACTTGCACAGTCTGTGTACAACGCGACCTTCCCCCACGCGCGCCCTAGCGACCCGGGAACCTTTGCAGCTCACATCACCCGCCATCTTGTTCCCGAGGTACGGGTTGAGACCAGCATCTTCTACGGTCCTCTTGACTGCATCGAAGCCCAGTACCCAGGACTGGACTACTCCCATGCCCCTCATCGCCTAAGACTCGGGCGCTTCCCTTGGCACCGCAGGCTGTTCCGGGTGTTCGACGCGCTCAAGCTGACCGAAGATGAGATCTCGGAGCTGTGCTGCTGGGAGGGGACCAAGTCAGCCCGAGAACGCTACGAGGAGGAGGAGGGAGTGACTGTGCGAGACACCACAGGCGATTCGGTTCAGCTTGCGACACCAACCCCCGCCCCCTCCGTCGAGATACACGTTGATCTTGAGCTCTACCCGCTCGACGATGATCGGGATTTGAACATGGACGCCCGGAGCGACAACACCGTTCGGGCGAGCGAGTCTCGCAGCTCCAGCGTGGCTTCCGACTATCGCCAGCGCATGTTCGAGGATGAATACAGTGACGAAGAAGTGGAGAGCTGCGGTCTGGAACTGAACAACCGCCTGCGCGCCGCAATGGCAGCACGCGACCAGGGAAATGATGTTCCCCTCGATGAGGACTGGGAGCAGTGGTTGAAGGAGGCTGGTGAGCGTCGAGGATACAATGAAGTGATGAATGCCGTTCGCTCAAATCAACCTCTGAACATCTTCCCCAATCCTCCAAGCGCCAACCTGCGACACGACAACCGAGGCCTATCTGCTACGACACTATCTGCAGAAGCGTGGCTTCTCGCAAACCCTGGCCCGCGCTACATTTCCGCGCCCTCACTTAACTTCCGGGCTCATTCTCCTATGACCCTATGACCGCATGTGTCCAGCACGGCGTGATGAGCAGTGCTTTCTCGCACTGATGCAAAGATGGACTCGATACGACCGCGCCTATGACCACGTCTGCATTTATCTGGCGCATTTATCTTGCATTTTTTTGACCCTCAGCAGGGACTGGCTCCTTTTCAGGTATTTCCTATTACCCATATTCCTCGCAATCATCCATATGTGTTAGTATCTATCGCGGGAGGCTGGATACGGGAGCTTTTCACGTATAGGTCTTTCGGAAACGTCTCCTGGCGATGACTTACGATCTTCTGCACTTAATAACCTCGGCTCTTGCTGCATTTCGCATTCCATCGCTTATTGAATGATAGCCGATATTTTTCCAACAACTTTTATTGTCTTATTTGTAGAGTGTCATGTGGACCTCCAGGCTGTGAATTATTTTTTGAATCGCTTGATTGCTATTTCTGCTTCATAAGTAGATAACCTCCCGATACCAAGCCGGTGGCCTTTTCATAGTTGTGCACCTGGGTAGACTCGGATTTAGTTCTGCGTCAACTTCCAAGCTTCCAAGCTTTGTGCCAGAGTAGTACCGAGGTCATGACCAGAGCTAGTTATATATTGTTGTAGAATATGCGGAGCTGGATCCACTGATAAGAGCACCTCGAGGCTCCCACATCTCCGACTTGCAACACACCTGGGCAACCATCAGTGGACACCATGTCTTGGATTGTCACTTGATACTGCTGGAGTTCGATCGCTAGATCTACCCAGAGACATCGTCTATTCTTGCGATATCTTTCTCATGCAGACCTCATCCCTAGCTCCGATGCGCGCAGCTCCACCATGATCAAAGCCATCTTCTACAGCAAATTCGACACCCAGGAGGGTAGGCTGACACCCAGACCCCGAGACTAGTGAATAACTCGCTAACATATCTCCTCAGGTCCGAAGGTCGTCCATCAGGTACCCGATGGAGCTATCGCCCCCTCCTCTACCGCACCCGCGCAACCCCTCTTCTTAACCTTCTCGGACATTTCATTCTTCGTGATTCCGCGCCAGGAGCTCTGCGGCAACCTCCTCCAAGTCTGCACCAATGGATATCGTATTTTGGGATACCCGATTTGCATGAAATCTCCCCGCTATGACCGCAATGAGTTCATCTTCAACTTTTGCGTGGTGCTGGCCGAGGAAGAGGATTTCAGCACGTACAAGAGCGTGGTGCAGAAGCTGGCCGACATGATGCATGCCCTGGAAGAACAGAATGGATTCTTATCGCGCGATTTCTCCAAGAGCGGAGAGGGCAAAGTGTACAGCCTTTGCGAGATGCTGATGGAGGATCTGAACAATTATTGCGAGTGCATGATACCCATTGGTATGTGGTTGGATTGGAAGGGAGCTACGCTGTTACTGACAGTCTGAAAACAGATGAGCTCAATACATTGAACATCAAGCTCTTCCCGATATATGATTCTCCGCCACCTGTCAAGGCCTGGCAGGTTCCTCTGTTCACGGTGCGATACCAGGCCTTTATGGACGAGAATTGGGACCTGACCTTGCAACGAGTATGAGCTGACATTGCCAATGACCCGGACTCCTTGACTGACAATATCCTACAGGTAGTACCTCATATCAACGGCATCAATAGCGTTCGCATTATCTCCATCTTGGCCGACACAGACTTCTACCTCACCTGCCGCGCAATCCGACACTTACTATACTACGGCTGTCTATATATCTTGGACATATTTTCCTTCTCTGCAATCTATGCGCCAACAGCGCAGTTCAGCACCACCATAGCCTCAGACGAGGCAATGCAACTCGAGTGTGCCCGCTACGTAAACACTCGCTTTGCACCACATGCCGCCACCGGCCCCCGCTCACCACTACCTCCAGTCCCAGCAGCAACAAGCGGCAGCAGCAGCGGTCCCGGACCATTAATAGGCTCGCTCACAGACCCCGCAACGAGCGTGTACCGCGACGATTCCCGCTTCGACGCAGAAGAAATCTGGCCTATACTAGGCGATGAAGACTCCACCAACAGCACCCAGCTCCCACCCGCTCAAACACCAGAGCACGATATACCACATGGAAGAATCCCCCGCGTGGTCGATGGCGTGGGCATCGTCGAGCTCTACGCAAGTCTGAAACAAGGCCAGAGCGTAAAACAATGGTACTCCCAGAACAGCCGCAAGCTGGCCAACATCGACATTCGTCGCTTCATCACCTTTGGCGTGATCAAGGGCTTTCTTTACCGCGTGCACAAATACGCCTGTGCAACGGGCCAGCCTGCTCCAGTACCACGCTCTTCATCACTCCATAATACATCGCATCCGTCTTCTCGCGCGAACACGGGGACTAATACGCCACATACTGATATTGTCGAAGAGCCGGGCTCGTCAGTGGCTCGGCGCGATACGAGCCATGAGCGTGCACCTTCGTTTCAAAGTGGGAGTCGGAGTGGGGTTGGAGGGAGTGGACCGTCCGGTTTGTTCGAGGATGATGAGGATGAAATTGACGATCGGACGTTGTCGAAGTATCTTGATGGGACGCATTGTTTTGATCAGATCTGTACAGAGCTGGAGATTAGTGAGCGCGAGTTGACGGCTAGATTGAAGCTGTATCCTGGGGAGGTGTTGATTGTGCATAGGTGAGGTGGTTTGTGTCTAGTCAATAAGATACCCTAAATTATTCGACTGGTTGATCAATTACAATAATAATGCTAGGGGCGAAGCTAGAATACAGTATCCGTCCATTGTTATCACCGGTATCTACTAATAGCTACCGGGAAATGCGAGTAAAGAACAAACATCCCATCCTGCCAAAGATGCGAAGATCGAAACACAAAATCATACTCCCGCAAATCAGTCGACTCCGCTATTGACGCAGGTGTTCGACTTTACACCGGAGAGATAGAAAACCCAATAACGCCGTGCCATCCTGTCGTTCCAGTCGTATCGTATTCATATGCGAGAAAGTATATGAGAGATCACTCCTCGTCCCAAGCCTCCAGCTCGGCCTTCTCGTATTCAGCCATCACCGCGGGATCGAAGATAGTTTCACCCCCGGACGGGATAGTGGTTTTAATATCATCGAAGATGGGCAAGAAGGCATCATTCCAGCGCTTACGTCGGTCCATGACGATCTTAGCCGCATCACCGACGGCAGGACGAGAAATACCTGCACCAGCAACATGGCTACCACCACCAGCACCGCCGGGGCGGTGTTTGGCCTGCGAGCCCTTCTTGCTTTTGCCCATGGTACGGGTACGCTTGAGATAAGCCTGCTGGACCTGGGAGTCGAGGTCATCTTGGATGGTGGTGAATTCTAGGAGGGCCATGTGCTCCTGAGCGATCTTGAGAATGCGGGCCTTGCGCGCATTGTTCGTGACGATTTGCTTCTTGAGTTCGTTTTGGAGAAGGCGAAGACGCTCGGCGACTTCGTCGTCGTAGTGTGCGTCGTAGTCGGGGTTGTCGTCCGGCCCGAGGAAGCCGATGTATCGCAGCTCGGCCTTGGCACGCTCATCGAGTTGCGCGTGGTCGAGTTTGGCGACGGAGGTCTTGAATCCGTTTGGATCGGCATCACGGAAGGCTGTCGCAGGCGGAAGGGGCTTGCCCTCGGACTTGGTCTCCAGGTCGCCGTTGGGTTGGTCCAAGTCCATTGCGTCTCCCAATCTCGTGTCGCCGTTCGCCGAGTCCTTGTCCTTGTCCTCTGGAAGAGTGCGGTGTTCGTACCGCAGTAGGGAGCACAGACGGCTGAGCAGTGGGCCGATGGAGACTTCGCTGGTTTCAGCCTTGTCGTCGGTCAGAGTCTCAATGCTGCCACGACCTTGGTTCAACGGAAGCTGGTCCTTGTCATCTTGACTCGAGTCATAAGAGATTCCATCCTCTTCTGCCCAGATTTGACGGTAGGACTTCTTCCCACGACGAGGAGTGATAAAAGGTGTGACGCGGTCTCCTCTCTCCCGTAGCCAAGCAATGTCTTCTTCCGTAAGAGGGCGAACATACGGTTCAATGTAAGCCTGGAAGGTGTTGGCGCTGACCTGGTTGGACGGCTTGGCATTGCTAAAGTCCTTGTCCGGGGGCACACCGGCCATCATGTGGACGAGGTCGCTCTTCGGGAAATGGGCCACATTGTAGATTTTCTTCTTCTCATCGTCGGGCATGTCCGGGGTGACGTCTCGGATGTGATAGATGGTAGGGTCATCGAACTTGAACGGATTGTCTCCGAACACTTGGAACTGAGGTACGGCAGGCTGAGGTTCGGGCTGGTGAGAGTCATCGCTGGAATCCGAGCCAGGAGACCCAGGAGCGGCCGCGCCATCGGTCCCGGCAGCGGCACCGTTGGGGGATAACATGGATGGAGGTGAAAGGGAGGAACTGTCATCAGAGCCGGCGTTTTTCGAATGCTTGGAGACCGGAGAAGCCGCTGGGTATGGTCAGTCATTTTTGCGAAAGTGGAAATTGAGGGTGGAGTTGTGGGCGGGTGTGGAGTGTGACGGGGCTTTTGAGCTGCAACTTACCTCCCTCGACCTTTGTCTCGGCGCCATCTTGACGAGCAACGTCGTGTGCTCCGTGATTCAATGGCCGCTCCTCTTTTGAACTTACATGACCCTTGCGCTTTTTAGGCTTTCCTTTGTGTATTTGGTCATCATCTTCCTCTGTCTCGCGCTTGAGCTTCGCACGTTCTCCAATCTCGCGGCTAAGTTCAGGATCCTCTGTCACGTCCTTACGCTTCAGTGACATCTCTCGCATACCCGCGTTGCAAGTATCTCCTCGAGCATCAGCCATGTCACTGAGGCTCTTCAGATGCTCCACGATTGTTTCGAGGGTCCTGGAATCGGGGATGTTCGGCCCAGCTACTAGGTCGAGCATATCCGTGTACTGACCGTTGGCCTGGTCGATGAGTTTCGAAACATCGTTCACAAGATAGCTGGCGATAGGAAGCACAGCCGCAGGAACACTGCCTGCGTTTGATGGAGTGGTATTGCGGCTGCGCGACTGGCGCGCATCGCGCCCTTTACCCTTGCTCTTGTAAGCGGAAGGCATTGAAACAATCCCCGATAGGAAGAAAAGAGACAATAGCAAATCGAGAGAACCGAGCGGTGCACGAGATTGTTAATCGGGAAGTCGAGGGGTTTCTAAGAGGCGCCAATCGAAGTCGAGGGCCGCATGCTGAAACGGATCGCCAAGTCAAGGAACAATTCAACGAGAGCAGAATACTCTCAAATCACCTCACCATAAGCGAAACAGTGACAATTAAAGTGCTCCTGAATATCGGCGATGGGTTGACCGGGCTGTGGTAATCAAGAAGTTGCGCGGAGCCGATGTACCTGGGGGTTATCGACGCACGTGACATGGTTCCTTTTGTTCTGCCTGCACGTGAGGCAGTATAAAGAGCGGTAAGCGATGGGCCTGAGATGTGCGGATAAAGTTGCCCCTTGAAGCCCATATACTACTCGGTACATGCTATAAAAACCACCATTTTACGAATTGATCTAATAATGGATCTAGGAATATGCCCCAAGCTTACCCAAAATTATAAATGGGCGTTATCGGGTGCTGATACGACGGAGGATATCAGCCCTAATCCAGATACCCTGAACCATGAGAGATGGATGTCCCTCAACAGGCAAAATGATAGAAGGTCGTTTCGATATGCTTTTCAACCTGAGTATATCGAGAGGCCAAGGCTTATAGTAGCATTATCTGAGCTCCAATGGATTCGAAACACCAAAAAACATTTCCTTCCTAAGGAGACGATCACCCCTAGAAGCGGCATCCGCAAACGGGCATTCCCAATCCGGCCGCCACGCTCGAATTCTGTACGCATTATACGCATTTATATGCAATAATGCCCCCTTTGATCGATTGCGGCTGCCATGTTTTTCTTTTCTCCATAGGTAAATCAAGGCTTGCGGCCCTTTTGCCGCGTGGCCGGAGCCTTGCCCACATTCTTGTTCGCTCACGATTCGCCGTTCCATTCCATTGGTTGCTGCTAAGGCAGAGTTGGCCACAATGACCGTCTTTGGTTGTTTTACTCGCCGGGATCGAACAGGTGTGATGATATACATTATACCCAAAACGAGGGTGTTTTCTCCTATGTCTTTCCTTGCGTTTCTTCACTTCTACCAGTCTAAACATGTGTATATACCTTTCGAGGCCTACTATACACCGACTTTGTGCATCGTTTGCTCCGGCATACACAGAACTCAGCATATTTTAGTTCGATCGCATTATGTCTCGCACTGAAGAACCTGATTCGCAGACTACGGTTGCCACGCTATTTGCGGGTCCAGGCAGCGTCTCAAATTCTACATCGTCAGTCAGCGTAAGTATAGCGGAGCCTGGTATAGCGATGCCTGGGGATAGAATGGGTGAAGATCCACTTGCCAATCGAGCACATGACGGGGATGGGTGAGAGGTCGCTTGCTAATCGATCACATGTAACTATTTAGGAGAATGTCGGTTTCCGTTTTGTTCTGGATAGGACAGTCCAAACCCTCTCAGGCAACGGTCTCCCTAAGTCCGGAACCTTCTCTGGTCTTTTGTTCGTCCCTAGTCTTTCACCACAAGATCCGTGCGACTCAATCGTCTCTCAATACATACCATCCAACGTGACTCGCCATAAAGACGTGTCAGATTACGGCTACCCGGTCATTGGCCTCGCTCCGTGGGTGACTCCTGACTGTACGCAATCGTTCCTCGCTGCTTCACGCGAGGTAAACGCAGAAGCGCTCGTTTTCTTCCAGCCATCCAGCAACGAGACCGGCAGACCACCACCCCATAACGATCAGCACTGGGACCTACACGACGGCGGCCGGTGGAGAAAACAAAACAATTATCCAATCTACGCAATTCCCGGTCCAGCAGGGGTGACTTTGATACATGACCTTGCGTCGTTTTCAGACGGACAGTTCAACCACAGCAGCAACGACAACGTTACTTCGACAGACCCTTCTAGTAAGGAAGCAAGTCAGCGGTTGTTCACAATGGTAGATACCGGTACGTGAAGCCGACGCATGTGTTTATTTGCGGGCCATCAAGTAGTTGCTAATCAAAAATAGAGACCTCGTCTGTTGAGCAGACTCAACCCTTGTGGATCATGCTGCTCATAGTCATCGGCGTAACTCTTGCTACGACTGTTATGTCTGTTGCCATCTACCGCTTCTTCAATCAGCGCCGCCGGCTCCTCAGCCAGGGGCAGATTAACCACGCTGGCCAGGCCGATACTGAGCTCCAGGCGATGCCCTTCAATCCTGGCCATGTCGTCCTTTCCGCTATTCGAGCCACTCCCGAAATTGTTCATAATTTACGCATCTACACCTACACGGGCGAAGCACCCACTGCGGTGCCAATCGCCCCAAAAGAGGGTGTCAAAGAGGAGGTGCAACATAGTGTGACCGAGCTGGATGCCGGCACACCACCTCCATCCATGAATGATGGACCTGAGATGACTGGTATCCGGCGTCCGGAGCCGGTAGCGATCAATCCAGCAACGGATGAGGCTGCGCCTTCGGTCAATCGACACTGGGACATGCAGACCTCCTGTGCAATTTGCCTGGACGAGTTTGTGATCGGCTCACCGCTCCGTGAGCTGCCATGCGGTCATGTTTTTGACCCACTGTGCATCGATCAATATCTGCTCGAGCAGAACAGCCTGTGCCCGCTGTGCAAGAAGAGTGTCTTGCCGGCCGGATATGCCAGCCTCCGGTGAGCAACGCCCTGGCCTGGCAAGAGCATACGGCGAGAAGCTCGGAATGAAGAGGCAAATGAGAGCATTCTCACGCTGTCAAAAACGTACATAGGCATTACTGATCAGCATAATACCAAAGCGAAGATGAAGTGATAGTTCCTCTCTATTTTCCTTTCTCATATCCTGATTAGTTCAAAGTGAAAGGAGATCCTTTATGTCTTATAGTGTGTGTGTCAAAGTAGTAAAGGGTAATTGTTGAAAGGTAAGTATACTTCGTACGGTGCCGGAGAGCAACAAAGGGCATATTATGTCACGTGGATATCACGTGCATATTACGTGATTACTTCTGAGGCCAAAAGACCCGAAAGTGGATCAGTCCCGTGATTGGCTCGTTGGCACACTCGGTTAATCGCTAGCGTCCCACACACAACCTCTGCCTCTGATCTTTCTCCCTCGAACTTTTGCCAGTTGCGACAACGACAACCGACGACCCTGTGAAGCCGACAAGGTACGCCTACCCCGCCATTCCCAACGCTCGCTTTCAGCCTGACGGATTTGCTGACTCTCAATCGCTCCAGATGGGTGCCCTCAAGTACGTTGAAGAGATTCAGAAGAAGAAGCAGTCCGATGTCATTCGGTTCTTGCTCCGCGTTCGCTGCTGGGAGGTGAGATAAATCCCCCCGACCCTCGATAGCCTAACATCTCCGCCGAGCGCTCGTGAGTGTAGTCATAGGAAACGCCTGAAAATTCTGGTGTGACTGGATGGCTCGAACGAATTTTGATTCGGCGGAAATGGATGTGGCACTGCAAGAGACTCTTTTCAGGGCCTCATGTGTCTTGCTATACACTCGTTGAACTTTGCTGAGAGTGCATCAATATAGCTCCGCCAGTTGAACGCCATCCACCGTGCTTCGCGCCCCTCCCGCCCCGACAAGGCTCGCCGTCTCGGCTACAAGGCCAAGCAGGGCTACGTCGTCTACCGCATCCGTGTCCGCCGCGGTGGCCGCAAGCGCCCGGTGCCCAAGGGTGCCACCTACGGCAAGCCCACCAACCAGGGTGTCAACCAGCTCAAGTACCAGCGTGCTCTGAGCGCCACCGCTGAGGAGCGTGTTGGCCGCTGCTGCTCCAACCTGCGTGTCTTGAACTCCTACTGGATCAACCAGGACTCCACCTACAAGTACTTCGAGGTCATCCTCGTTGACCCCCAGCACAAGGCCATCCGCCGTGATGCCCGCATCAACTGGATCTGCAACCCCGTCCACAAGGTGAGTTTTTGATCGAAGAAAACTCTTCACTACGAAAAGTGAAATAGCCATACTGATGAAGATTCTGAACAGCACCGTGAGAGCCGTGGCCTCACTGCTACCGGCAAGAAGTCCCGTGGTATCAACAAGGGCCACCGCTTCAACAACACCAAGGCCGGTCGCCGCCACACCTGGAAGCGCCACAACACCCAGAGCTACTGGCGTTACCGTTAAGTGCACTAATGCACTTGATCGGTGGATCGGGTTGGATATTGGCTGCATGTGGTTATCTCTTCGATCAGTGCTCGCCCAGATCGTGTCATTTACGCTGGACCCGAGTTTAATGCAGACCGGCAGGATCTGTTTTTAGCCAAAAAGCCATCTTGTTTTATGTTGAATTCCCCCTTATTAACGAAGTATGACTGGTTCAACTCCATGCCGGCACTGCGGACCCGTAAAATTGCCATTGGCAGCGTGTAATGATTGTAGTCTCATCCGTGTCTAACGTGTCACTGAGTGGCTTCGTGTTCATACACGGGTATTGTGTCTTTCAGCTGCTATATCATATGCACGTAGTATCTTATTATTACTGTAGTTGGCGAAATCTGACTGGATATGAATAGACCTGTAGCAATCTCGAATCCTGCCAGAACCTCGTAGCCATCAAATTCAGGCATCCAGGGCCAAAAATAAATGTGTTTCTGCCTTAGGCGTCAATCCGGCCCCGCTCCTGTTCCTGTTAGCCGCTTTCCCCATCCGTTCAAGGTGACTACAGTAGTTATGAGATGCTGTAACGGCAACTCCTTTAGCTACGCACTTCACTTTCCCACTGTGCATTGATTTGCTCATACTCTACAACCCCGCAAGCACGATCTGTCCTTTTCAGTGAATCCTGAACAAATAAACTCTTCCTCGGTTCTTCCGTTATCGTCAGCTTCCCCACGGTCGACTCGCATGCCACTAGCGCGAGGACCAAGCTCCACGAACTTGCTTCCTTTTCCCGAGGGTTCAAAGCTGCAGACTAGTCACCCTCTCAGCTCTAGTTGATCTTCTGCACCCTTATGCCGTCCTGGTCTGGACGTAACCCTCCGATTCCTCCGATCTCGAGCCTTGGCTTCGCTGCGATTCCCTCGAACCCTCCCTCGGTCCCTGCCTCGGATCACTCTCGAAGACGCCCGTCGCAAACTCACGATGCTCCGAATATGGCCCCGCTGAATATTAGCATACCCATGGGTTCGCACCAACGCGGACACCATCGCTCGATCAGTCACCCGTTCACCTCTCCATTCACCGGAATAGGAAAGAAGCGTGATAAGGCAGGACCAAAGGACCATATGTGGGATTCTGACTCCGATTCCGACGACGTCACGTTTTCCGCGCAGCCCACCTCGTCGAGCCCTCGCAAAGAACCAAAGGGTGGACACGGCAATGAAATGACAGAGGGGAAATGCCAGACGTGCAACTCAACCGTGCGGTGGCCACGGAACTCCAAGGTGTTTCGCTGCACATCTTGCTTGATGGTCACCGATTTAGAAACCGAATCATCCAAAGAAGTGAAGAGTCCAAACGGCCATGGACATGAAGATCGAGCCCGAGGGGCTCGGACTTGGAACCCTGCTGAGCAGGATTCATCAGTGCTGTCGCCCCATGAACCAAAGCCAGGTATTTTGCGGACCGCACCTTTGATATTTTCGTCCTAACGAAGAGTTTACTAACTTCTTTCCAGATATTATCTTGTCGGCCAGCAATACCAGACGCATGGTTGATGGATGTCTCTCTATGTATTTCGATAGGCTCCTGGAAGGGCCGCAATCGCAGTTGACGCCGGACGGCAACTGCGCGGGTCGGTACCGCGACCTAAGGATGGAAAATCCCTCATCCCATCCTGCACACAACCCTGGCTATGGCTACCTCTCAGTTCCAGGGGGCCTTCACAATCGCAGCATGTCTGCATCGAGTGAGCGGGAATGCCCCATTGGCACAAATGGGAGTCCTGCAATGTTGGAGTTGAATCCCCAGGCGGTTCAATGGGAGGCTGTCCGAATACGTGCCAATTCGGATTTGCAGTCGGATCCAAAGACATATCACCGTCCTCGGGAACCTGCACGACCTACGGACTCGGAGACTAAGAATGGCGAACACCGGCCGATGATCTTCAAGCGACTGGAAAACTACATCATCGCTGCTTTCAAAGGCACCAGTGTGCTCAATGCATCTTTCTCTACCTATCAGCCACCGATTGGGTCTGCCAGCAGTGGCAAGCCTCCCAGGATGAATATCGATCCGGCTTCGATGCCAGACCAAGCAACAGAGTTGCATGTGTTTGAGCCAGATGCGAAAACCCTGCTTCTAGGAGACTTGGCTGAGAACTCCTCATGGTGGATGACCGAGTGGGCCGAGAGAGAGGGGCAGCTTCCTTCTGGCAAGGACAAGCCCTCACATCGGTCTCACTTGGTGTCGTCCAGAAGCCCTCGAATCAACTGGGCTGAAGTTGCTCAGTGGTACCAGCTGGTTCTGACTGCGGGTAGCTCTTGGGCTCAGAAATGGGCTGCTAAGAAGCCCAACCCTGAGCGCTCGGAGGCCGACCTGATTCGCAGCCGCAGATGGGAATCCATTGATCTGTCAGTGCCGGAAAAAGAGATTTACGAGTCCCGGATACATCTCCAGCGCACTTTAATGAAAGCCATCGAAAATCTTCTGAAACGTCCAAGGCGTGTTCTGAAGAAGCCAGAAGACACCAGGTTCCTGTTCATATTATTGGCAAACCCTCTTCTAACATCACCCACTGCCTATGTTCAACCCCCTTCAGCCCAAACGGCTTACCGTGATGAACGACGTCCGTCTCACCCGAAAGAAAGCCTACGCCTAACAACTAGGGACGGCAAGTCTCCTCGCAAAGATCCTCCACCTTCGGTTCCTCATTATAGCAGCTCAGGTCATCACCATGGGATCACCAAACGTATCCTGGGTCTGATGTCTAACTTACCCAATGGATGCCATCACTACTTTGTGTCGTGGTTTTCCCGGTTCTCGCACGGTCAATTTGAACGACTGGTGGACCTGGTGGGTGGATTCATTACCTATCGGTTGGCTCGTCAGCACGGTCGCAAACGCAGCCAACCGATCACAGATGGGGATGACCTGATCCCAAGTTTTGCCAGTGCCTCAGGTAACACTCCCGCTGAGTTACATGCGGCTATCAATCGACGAGGGCAAAAAGCACCTCCTAAGAAGAAAGAAGATCCTATAGTGTACACAGAAGATTGGCAGATTCGAGGAGCGGCAAGGGTGATGTCTCTACTCTTTGCGGCAAACAACACTCACGTCTCACGCAAGTCGGAGGGCGCTGCGGTTGAGCCGCGAGGGCTGCGGCATGCTGATTCCGCTGTCACCCAATCGGCACGCCAGCAGGGGTACATGGTCCCCATCAGTTCATTCTACAACACTTTGCTGGACTATTCCGATCTACTAGCCGACTTTGAGACGTGGGAGTCACAAGCCTCGAAGTTTTCGTTCTGCCAGTATCCGTTTTTGCTGAGCATTTGGGCAAAGATTCATATTCTCGAGCATGATGCTCGTCGTCAGATGGAGGTCAAAGCCCGCGAGGCATTCTTCAGCAGCATTCTGAACCATCGTGCCGTCAGCCAGTATCTCGTGCTAAAAGTGCGGCGCGAATGCTTGGTTGAAGATAGCCTGCGAAGTGTGAGCGAGGTCGTCGGCACTGGCCAAGAGGAGATCAAAAAGGGCCTTCGCATTGAGTTCATCGGAGAAGAAGGGATTGATGCCGGTGGATTGCGTAAGGAGTGGTTCCTCTTGCTCGTCCGGGAGGTATTCGATCCGCACCATGGTAAGTCCAACCGAACCCGTCTTGATGTTTGGTGTCTTACTTACGCTCACAGGGCTTTTTATCTACGACGATGACTCGCGGTACTGCTACTTCAATCCTTATTGCTTTGAGTCCTCCGAGCAGTTCTTCCTAGTTGGAGTGTTGCTAGGTCTTGCCATCTACAATTCTACGATTCTGGACATTGACCTGCCACCTTTTGCTTTCAAGAAGCTGCTGGCGGCCGCACCGCAGATCACCGGACCGGCCTCGACGAACTCCAGCCGTCCTCGGTTCAAGTGTACCCTCGAGGATCTCGCAGAGTACCGACCCGCTCTCGCCAAAGGACTTCGAATGCTACTGGATTATGACGGCGACGTTGCCGAGACGTTTTGCTATGACTTTGTTGCCCAAGTCGACCGCTACGGAGAAGTCATGAGCGTCCCTCTTTGTGCAGAGGGTGAGAAGCGCCCAGTGACCAATTCCAATCGGCGCGAATTTGTGGATCTGTACGTTCACTATTTCCTCGAATCGTCAGTTGCTCGACAGTTTGAACCGTTCAAACGGGGCTTTTTCACAGTCTGTGGGGGCAATGCGCTTTCACTATTCCGACCCGAGGAAATTGAATTACTTATTCGCGGCTCGGACGAAGCATTGGATGTGACATCCTTGCGGGCCGTGGCTACCTACGATAATTGGTCGTCTCCTCAGCCCGAATCACTCCCCGTGGTACAGTGGTTCTGGGATTTCTTCGAGACGTCCTCAGCCCAGGCCCAGCGTAAAATTCTTTCATTCATCACCGGCAGTGACCGTATTCCCGCAATGGGTGCCACAAGCCTGTCGATTCGGCTGGCCTGTCTCGGAGATGATTGCTCACGATATCCGATCGCACGAACCTGTTTCAACACACTGGGCCTGTACCGTTATAGCTCGCAAGCGAAGTTGCAACAGCTGTTGTGGGATGCAGTTGTGAATAGCGAAGGCTTCGGCCTCAAATGATTTTGCTTTTTTTGTGCTATGACTGTTTGCTTGGACGCTGGTCGTTGGCTTCTGCCATTGCGCATTCAAGGATTTGTATCTGGTTCCCTACGTGTATATGGACCTTTCGTTTTGCTCTAAACACACTGGAGCGCTTCGCTAGTTTGGTGTCTTCAAGATACAACATCCCAATGTGACTTGCTCTTCTGGGACTTTTTCCCATGTAAACTCGCCCTGTAACGGTCCAGGCCTGACAAACGTGACATCAAACCACGAGGAATTCGGTGAGTCGAGGCTCAAAGAGAGTTATATGTATCCACCTGACCTCGGGAACCAATAGACTTAGCTTTAGTGGAGACTCCAGTGACATAAGTTGGGGAAGTGGGGAGTGGGGCTCCCTTATATCTCGGAAATGGTTCACCTGGTACGGTGGTGCCCAAACCTCCACCGTAGTCTACTGGTCTTCAGCCTGGTATCCAACAATGTTGTTAAGCAGCAAGTACCCTCTCAACTTCTGAATTATGTCAACATTCGAAGCTGTCTTATAATGAGCCTTGTTGTCTTTTTGCTTGGGGGCTGAAGGGTTGGACAATCAAGTCATACCCAATACCTAGGTAGTATCGCTATCCAAGTATCTTGATACTAGACAGTTCCATTTTGTTGGAACATATTCTAGGCTCTTCCAAGGTTGTCTCAAAGTAAGAGAGTTATTCTTTATTGGAATGGGTTTGAAAGTATATGAAACCTATTAGGAATGCCCAGGTCTTCTCCATCCTTCTTGATGCACTTATAACGCCTCAAGCCTGGTAATCCGCCTCAATCTTTCCAAGAATCACATCAGCATCAGTATCCGCAACTGTTCGCAGCTTTTCGAGCGTCTCACGATGCTTGGCACTCCGAATACTAAATTCGGCATCGAAATCACGCGGGCTAGAGGTGAAAGCATGATCGATACCCCAGAGTGTCACCTTTCGCTTCCCATGAGCAAATTCATACCCCCATAACATTCGGGCAATATTAATGAACAGACTATCTACACCGATGAATTTACCCGGACATACGCGCCGGCCATACCCGAAGGCCGCGCTATTAGGAAGCTCCGGGTTCTCTATCCACCGTTCGGGAAGGAAGTCGCGGGCATTATTGTAGAGACCCTCATCGAAGCCAATGGCCCATGCATTTGCAAATACCAGCGTGCCCTTGGGAATCCGATAGCCACTGTACTCATCGTCTTGGGTGTTGCAGTGTGGAAGACCGAGAGCTATCACTGCTTGCCACCGGCAACATTCATTCACGATGGCGTTGATATAAGGGAGGGAAGACATATCGGAAAAAGAGGGAAGGCGGTCATGGCCGACGATTTGATCGAGTTCGATCTGTGCCTTGGCCAAACATTCTGGGTGGAGGAGCATGGCTTTTACAAAGACGCGCAGGACTGAAGGGATGGTTTCGACAGCAGCTTGAAGAGCGGTTCCAAAGAGCATGGAGATTTCATCAGTTGACATATCTTGTGCTTCTGGACGAGTGAGGCTGTGTTTGACCCAGTTCCATGACGGGGTAGACTGGGCTTTAAGTAGGTTCTTGGAGTAGAACGAGGTTGCTTCGGAGTAGTATTTCTTGCCGAAGGCTTTCCAGGGTGCGAGGAAGCCCGGAAGGTAGTCGAGGATTGGGAAGACTTCGACGAGTGCAAAATGGAAATCTGTCATTATAACGTCCACCAGCCGACGAGCCAGTTGTTCGGCTTCGTGGAACTCGGCCTCGTCACCGTGAGTAAGTCGACGCCCGTAACCGAGGGCGTTGGTCACGCTGGCGCTGTAGCGGCGAAAGATCGCTGAGAAGTCGTCCGATGAGAGGAAATCGAGCATTACTTGGAGGCTTTCGACCTCCTCTAGCTGCCGGTACTTGCGGGAGGCATTTTCCGTGGTGACAGATGCGAGAATGCGCCTGTGGGCTTGCCATTGTTTGCCAAAGGGCATCAATGCGATGTGCAGGCCCTGAGTGGCGTACCGACCCGCAACCACGATATTCGGGCGGCTGTTGTAGAGCGTGCCTTTCCGCAACATCAGATCCTGACAGACATTGTGCGAGGCGATGCTGACCATGAGCCGGCTGCCGGATTGGAAACTGACTATGGGCCCGTATTTTTGGTGCCATTCAAGCAGTGTCTCAGGTAGAGGCTTTGAGAGAAGCTGGTGGATATTTCCAATGATTGGAAGCGGAGATGGACCGGGGGGAAGTGGTAGCTTGGCCGCCTTGCGGAGATATAAGCCACCCAGTAATAGGCATCCCCACAGCGATAGAAGGTACGGCCACTGAAGCGGGGAATGCACGATGCCTTCCACAAGACTGGACACAAGACCAGGGGGGCCAGCTGGGTCGGAGATAGGGATATTGAACACGTTCATGCTCTGAATGTTGTGGTTGATGTTGGTGGGTTTCGTCCTGACTTAGTAGACTTATCTACATGCCTTTATATTATATTTCCACGCCATCAAGGGGGTCTGCTTCATGACGAATCATCTCGCATGGACCATGACAGGCCACGTTGGCCTATGCTAGTATTCGCTGTAGATCAGTCCTCGTATTAAGTAGTGTACATACATGTATACCGGATAATGCCTGGCACCGCTTAGCTTTCCCCTTCCATTTTAGTGCTTACCCCTTGCCGCTTTTTGCTCACTGAGTAGAATTGAGTACGCCCCTGAGTAGCCTAACTTGCTTAGTAAGTATTATATAATCATAAATTCTACGTACTAAGCCTGACCTAAGCGTCCTGATTCGATCACTAAGCCTAACCTAAGCGCCCTAATTCGATTACTAAGCCTAGCCTAAGAGCCTAAGTAATACCTACCTCAATAAAATACAATACGCTAGCCCCGTTTACGTATAGATTTTCTACGCTAGCTTGTATAGTTTGCGGACGGATATTATTAATATGACTATCGATCGTGGTTATCTAGCTTCTACTAAGGTAGTAATTACGCTAAAGGATCTATATTTCGGTTAATCAATTTCTAATTTAGGCTCTATACTCCTAGGAGTTTTTCAACTACTAGCCCTATTGTATACTAAGAAGACTAGAATCTAATAATAGGCAACTACTAATTAATCCTTTTACATAAACTATCTACTATATACTTTATTACCGTATATCTAGGGATATCTATACTCGGTATAAATAACGGCCTTAATTAGCCTTTAGTACTAACGCTAAGTCGGGCGTAAGGTAGATAAGTTATAGACCTTTAAGAGTATTTCGGTATATTAATCCTAGGAGCCGTTCTATACCCCTAAAAAACCTATTTAATTGGCCTAGAAAGACTATATTATCTAAAGCTACTTTTTTAAGCTAATAGTATATCGATCTAGATAGAGGGTATATCGGGAGGAAGCAATAGAAGGAGTTTCCCTCCCGTTTAGGGGTACTAAGATATATTATATAGGTCCTATATATTATACCTACTTCCCTTCTTATATATGCCTTATTAATATCCCGGATAGATAGCTACTAATAAGTAGCTAGAGGGTACGAAAATTGACGGTATATTTCCTTATCGTACGTATTACTCCTAGGAATTAGGACCTAATATATACGTTCTACCTATATTATGCCTTAAGCCTAGTAATCCTAGGAACGCTTAATACTACTATTTGTTTAATTACGCTAGCTATAACTTCTAAAGATTAGCTATATATAATAGGTAAATCCTATTAAATTATCAAAAACTCTACTAAAAAACTACTAGCATAATTAGCTAGCTTTCCTTTTTACTTACTAAGTCTATAATCTTATTCTACGCCTATTTCTAATCTTGCGATATAGAAATATATTATTAGGCTTAATTCAACAACCGAAAGACATAAGCCACAACGTAGAGGTATTAAATCCTACTAGAATTTCTTCGAGGGTATATCGTGTGACGCATAACGTCGGAGGTCGGAGGATTATGGCTCTAGGATCACGTGATCTAGGTCCCTATCATCAACAATCCCTACGTATATAATTATTCCTTCCTTACGTTACTACTTTTATATTTCGCGTATAACATTTTCTTGATTATATTGGCTATCGTAATATAGTAGTAACGTCCTTTTTTACCTTTTTTATCGTTGTTAGCTATATAGATATCGATAGTTCGCTATCGCCGTCTCGTTAGCGCGATCCCTATATTCTAAACCGAACCGACGAACCAGAGTAATTCTAGACCTAAACTATTATAGAATAGGCTTCTTTAAAGCTATTCCCGGATTCTTTGTTATATATGCCGTATTAGTAGCGATTCGCCTCCGATCTACCCTCGTTTCGCTTATAATTCCTTCCCTACCGTATAAATATTATATTAGCCTCTTCTATAAGAAAAGGCGTCCTATCCTTTAGCTATAATTCTCTTTAAGAATTAGTCTCTATTCTTATTATAATATATTGCCTCTGTCTTCTCTTAAGAGTTACCTATAGTATTTAGATAGTCGTACCTTACCTAATCGATAGGCTTACTATCCTACTAACTAGTTCGTAATAATTCTAATTCTTCGTTTTCGATTACCTAAGGTTACGATATCTCTCTAAACTCGATCCGTAGTCGAAAGGGCCTAGTCTTAAAGCCGAAGTACTATCGAACTATAGCTAGCTATCGAGACCTCTCGTAATATAAGTCTAATCCTAATTAACTAGGGCTTATTCGATACCGACTAGTTAGATAAATACCTTAGACTTACCTAGGAGACTATCTAAAAGCTTAAATAATAGGTTGCCTTAAAGCGATATATCGTAGAACTTCGTACTAAAGAAGCTATACTCGATCGCTAAGCAAATCGCTCCTAAAACTATAATAATTCTAAATTTAACTATAAAGATAAGTTTAAAATTAAGTTTAAAGATATCTCGCGATTTAAAGTTATATTTAACCTTTAATAGCGATAAATAAAACTAGCTACTAGACCTTATAACTATCTTTATAGGTATACTACGAAAATACCGCTATAATAGTAGAAAAATCCTCTTTAGCGTCTCTTTTATAGATAAAACCTATCGGATAAGATAGTACTAATATATTAGCGAATTAGTACTAAAGGATAAGCGTTACGCCGAAGGAACGTAGTCTTACTTTAAGGATTTTACCTTTACCTTTATTAAGAATACCGCTAACCTCTAAGCCGAAGTTCGAGTCTAACTTAGGAAGACCTTTTAGCGGTCCGACGAGGATCTAAGGGAGTTTTATACCTATCTCGATACCTTTAAACAATACTTTCTTCGCCTTTCGGAAATAGAAAAAAGCCTCTTTTTCTTCGCGAAGTTTTAGTATCCGCTTTAGAATCTTTTAGAATCCTTAACCTCCTAAAGACTTAGGATAAGATAATTAATATTACCTACTACTATTAGGAGATTCTATAGTCTAAGGAGAAACGAAAGCGTAAAGCCGACGATAAGGCCTCGAATTAAGGACTTTTTAAGCGCTACTCTTAGGAGTTATCCTACGGTTCCTACTTCTATCCTAAATCTAAAACCGATTACCTACGTAATCTTAAATACTTTCGTAGACTAAACTAGGGCTAATACTAGCCTTACCGTAACTAGAATAGGGACTAACGCTATACTAATAATCTAAATAAGGAACTAATCCGAAACTATAATAATCTATCTTAACCTCGAGAAAAAAATTATTTCGGACGAGATAGACAACGCTTTATATACTTTAACTATAGTAGTAATAGCTATATATAACCTACTTATCCTTAGAAACGCGCCTATATAGGTAAAATCCTCTAGGGAAATACTAAAAAGTTAGAGTAGACTCTATATCTCTAACTTCTTATCCTTAAGTAGAGACTACCTACTATCTTTATATACCGATTTACGTTCGAAATATAATCGAAATATACGTAGATCTTAATAGTTATACTAAGATTAATATCGTTAGTTTTTAATTCGTTAAGATATATAAACTTTAGCTAGCTAAGCTATCTAGACCCTTTATTAAAGCTATTAATATATTCTTAATACCTATCTATAGCGTATAGAAGGTCCTAATTACTATAACTAATTCCTATAGAATAGTTAAATCCTTCGAACGCCTATATATCGCTATTAACTACGATCCTAACCTATAGAGTAGTCCTATTCTTCTCTCTATAATAATACTTTAATACCTAAATATCTATTTTACGCTAGCGTCTTACCTCTAGTAGTTTAAAGTATTATCTATTATAATAGAGAAACCCTATATCTTCGCTAAACGCTTCTATAATCTAGCCTACGTCTTCGTAGCTATTAAACTACCTAAAGAAATCTAGATCCTTAGGGATAATAATAACGATTAATCTCTTTAGGACCTACCTAGAATCCCTACCGAATTATAGAAGTTTTATAATATTTTCTCTTACAAAAAGGTAGCAATTCTCTCTCTATTTAAGGATACCGATTATACTATCGAACTTATCGCTAACTAAACTCTTTTTTTTAGTCTAATCTACCCTCTCTTATAAAATAAACTAGTAGAACTACGCTAATATATCGATAAAAACCTAGAGAATAGGTATATCCGACTATCTAAGAGCCTAGTAGGTACTTCTATCCTTTTTGCCCTTAAGAAGGATAGTAGACTCCGACTATATATCGATTACTATAGACTTAACCGTATCTCGGTTAAGAATTACTACCCTATCCTCTTTATTTCGGAGATATTTAACTATCTTATAGGTATAAAATAGTTTAGTAAGATCGATATTAAAGATATATATTATCGGATCCATATCTAGGAAGGTAATAAATAGAAGATAGCTTTCTATATACGTTATAGCTACTTTAAATATGTAGTTATACTATTCGGCCTTACTAATATACTAGCTACCTTCTAATTATATATTTATATAGTACTTTATAGCCTTCTCGATATCTTTATAGTAGCGTATCTAGATAATATCTTAATCTTCTTACTAAGCTATAATACGTATACCGATTATATCCGCTAAGTCCTTAAACGAATAAGATCTATAGATTTATACGTAAAACCTAGTAAATATATCTTCTACTAAGATTAGATCGAATTCCTTAGCTTTATTATCTTCTCGAAAGGTATCTTAATAGATCTATAGTAGATATCCGATATCCTTTCGTAGCTAATTCCCTATACCTTTCGAGATATTCTTAGGATTCTATAACTTCTATTAGCGTTTTATCCGAAATTACTCTAAGATTATACTTCTACTAATATCTCTAATAAAAAGAAGTAAGAATAGTAAGAAACCTAGGACCTTAGAGCTTATACCCCTAGAAATAGTAGCGTTTTACTATATTCTCGACGCCTTTAAGACTATACTACTACTCCGATATTTCGATCTAGAAAGACCTAGAAGAATTAAGACCGATATATCTAATTAGGCTATAGCTAGAATCCTTTTTTAGCCTAACGATAGAGGTATCTAGTATCCTATCGTATTTTAGTTAAAGAAGTTTAATAGTATAGAAATTAACTATAGTATACTAGATTAAGAGCTTTTTGCTATTATTTAGTCCTTTAAATACTAGCGTTACTACCTTAAAGGAAGTACGTATCCTATTAAGATTTTATCTAATTATTCTAATCTCTAGGCTTTTATAAAATAACTAAAACTTAATAGAAGATAAGCTAGGTAGTACCTACTTTTATCTATTTTTAATTTCTATATTAAGTACTACTCTAGGAAGATAAACCCTATAGATAGCCTATTATAATAATAGGGCTCGGACTACGAGGACGCTCTTAGTATCGAGTTACTAAGCCTACTTTAGGACTAAATAATAAACAAATCGTAGCTATCTAATTAGTAGTACGTAAGAGTCGAAGAATTAACTATAAAAGACTTAATATCGGCTAAGACCTACAATAATAGTAAGGCCTCTACTATAGATATATATATCCTAGCTACGTTTCTAAAAAAGACCGCCGCCGAATTAGCCTTAAATAGTAACTAGGAAGTAGGTTAGGTATAGCTAATCCCTATTAATAAGTTATATAACGCCTATATTATTAAAAATATCTACTAGGAAGAATCTAGAGACAAATTAAAAAATCTTATTAGGCGACTCTAGGGCGAAGACCTAGAGACTTAGTAGCTAAAGTATATCGTTAGAGAAGTAAAGCCTAGGACTAAAGACTAGTTAATTAATTTAAAAGGGCTTATTCGATATAAGTACTATCTTTATATCCTAATAGGGAATAATTTAAGAATAAAATTAATAAATATCTATTATAATAACCTTTTTACTAGCTATTTTAGGCGTAACCGAATAGCTAAGCTTCTTAAGAGAAAATACTATTAGGTAAATCTTAACCGAGACGTTAATAAATATATCTAGATATACTCTATCTATTAGGGTACTATAGCGCTATAATATAAGCCTTATAGAAGGATAGATATACTTCTAATTCTAAAATAGCTATTCGTAGAGTTATCTATAGATTTTATTATAGGCCTACCCCTATCTATCTATTTAGATTAAACTATTAATAGAATTTTAGTTATTATCGATAGATTTACGAAATAGTCCTTTTTCTTCCCTATATCGACGATAATAATAGCTATAGACCTTATATAATTATTCTATAATAATATTAATCTCCGATATAGCCTACTAAAAGATATTATTACCGACTACGGATCGCTTTTTACTAGCAAATTTTAGTTAGAATTATACTATATCTCTAAGATTAAAATAAGGCTTTCGATAGCGTTTTACCCCTAAACCGACGGCTAAATAGAATAGACGAACTAGGTCCTCGAATATTATTTTCGCTATTTTATTAATACCGAATAACTTACCTAGCCGTAACTACTCTAGATAGTAGAATTCGTATATAACAACGCTATTAATACGATAATAGGCTATTCCCTTTTTAAAGCTCTTTTAGGCTATTCGCTAGACTTTTACTATAGGATTAAGGCCGATCTTTCGGGGAGAAGTATCCTAGCTATAATAGCAAGAATTAAAAAATTATAAGAAATTCGTAAAAGACTTACGAATTACTAGCGTAGCGTTACTAAATCGTAGGTAAAATATTATAACCTCTATTATAAACTACTTACCCTTAAGCGTAGAGACCTTATCGGATTATTAACTAAGAACCTAAAGCTTAAAACAATATAAAAACTTAGCCTTTATTTTATTAGGCTATTTAGGGTACTTAATATAATTAGGAAATAGGTATATTAGTTAAGCCTACTAAGTTAATATAATCGAATTTATAATATCTTCTACGTCTCTCTTTTAGAGCTATAGAAGAAATACTCTAGGAATAGTACTAATTCGATACCGATACCTAAGCTTAACGATAATAACGAATATAAAGTTAAAAAAGTATAGGGTAAAAAACTCTTTAATAATAAATAGTATTACCTAATTAAATAGAAGAGGTAGCCCTTAGAATATAACTAATAGGTCCTTTATTACGATATAGCGAATATATAAGATATAATCTAGTAGTTTCTAAAGATATTAAAAGGCAAAAAATTATCCTAAATTAAGTATATAAACTAGAATTAACCGCCGATACGCCCCTAATTTATCCCTAAAATACGTATTTAAATACGCTTAATAAGACTAATAGAAGTATTATCTATAATCTCCTTAAATATAGCCTATATAATACTATCTAGCGGTATAACTATATCCCCTATAACTATCTCCCCTAACTAAATATACCTAGCTATACGACCTAAGATAATAGCCTTAATAGAGGCTATAAAAACGTACTTAGTACTAGCCTACGACTACTAACTAAGGTCCCTAGATAGTATATATAGTAGGCGATTACTATAGTAGTTATTCTAGGCCTTAGAATAGTCCTAGATCGGAGGTATAATAAGGCTAGATAGCTTACGATAGCGTTAAGAATAAAACTCCTTATATATCTAATTCGTATTCTATAAGAAATATCAACGAAACCTAACCGAATTATAGCCTTATTACTTATAGAGACCTTCTTAGCTATCTTAGAATTACTAAAGAAGTAGGTATTATAGTAGGTCTTTATAAAGACGTTAAAAACGCCGATAAAGGTAGCCTATACGAAAGCTACCTAAATCTAATATAATTCGGCCTATCCTAACGATATATTCTCTATATTCTCCTACTAAAACTCCTCGGTAGTCTAGCGTAAAAGCTTACTAACGTTATAGAGATCCCTAAGGATCTCTATTAGGGCCTATACTATATTAGTATAAGAAAGAGCTAAGAAAAGGGTAGCGAAATATACTAGAAAGTACTTATTACGCCTTTCGGAATACTACTAGTATAGTACCGATTTAATAGCGTTAAAGACGTACTAAATCTCGAAAAGTAAGCTCTTTATAGGGTTAAAGCTAGCGATAGTCGTACGAATATACGCTATATACTAAAAATATAAATACGCTAGTAGATTTATATAGCGAGGGCGACGACCTTTTAGCGAAACTACCCTAATTATCTAAGGGAACTCCTCGTTATTAGAAGCGTTAATAGACGTAGGACCTTTATCTTTCTCTCTATCTTTATACTCTTTAGTCTCGTTAAATAAAGCAACAACCTCTTTAGCTTTAGTACTTATTTTAGCCGAGCGAAACGATAGCGAATAGTAATTAATATAAGATAGAAGAATAGAAGAAATAGTAATAATACGTAGGGATATATAGTATTATAATAGATAAAAGAAGGATAGAGGAGAGAAGTAAGAGAACGTATATTATACCTACTAATTTAGGGTATATATTTTAATTTCTTTATTTACAAAATTATTATATAACCTATAACGCCTAGGGTTAGGCGTTAGGGAGAGAAAGCATAATTGTTACGGAATAGGCTTCTTTAAAGCTATTCCTAGATTCTTTGTTATACGTACCGTACTAGTAGCGATTCGCCTCTAATCCGCTCTTATTTCGCTTATAATTCCTTCCCTACCGTATAAATATTATATTAGCCTCTTCTATCAGAAAAAGCGTTCTATCCTTTAGCTATAATTCTCTTTAAGAATTAGTCTCTATTCTTATTACAATATATTGCCTCCGCCTCCTCTTAAGAGTTACCTATAGTATTTAGATAGTCGTGCCTTACCTAATCGATAGGCTTACTATCCTACTAACTAGTTCGTAACAAACCTAAACTCTCTTTTCCGCTAAATACTATACGTTATAGCGCTAAGAACGACCTAATTATAATCTCGCCGACGCGAAGACGCGGTATAGAACCTAAACCCTAGTACGGCCTAGAATCTAGAGAACCTAGAGCTAAGTATCGAAACTACGGACTTAAATCCTTACGTAGAAGTCTAGGATAAATCCTACCCGACTATAGAGTCGGTTAATCGATATACCTCTATCCGTATAGAGTAGCGGGAGATCGACCTATACTATATCTAGAATAACTTATATACTACTAAGCTTATATATAATTTCTTAATAAATACTACTATCCTCGCTAACGTAAAGTTAAGTAAGATAGAGTACTAAGTTATAGCTATTAATACTAAGTATAAGGAGCTCTAGTAGTAGTATATTAAACTATAGAACTATCTTACGGTTGCCTAGTCTAAGAAGGGATAGTTCGCGATTAAGCTTATTAAGTTACGTAAGCGTTACGACTAATAGTATAAGTAGTAATCTACTCTATCCTAATCCTATACCTCTATAACCCCTACGCCTATATCTAGACCTAAACTTACTCTTATTCTAGCTATAATTCCTATATAGGTATAATAATCTCTAAAGCTACCTAATCTACTAATACTAAATAATAGTAAAAAGCTATATTTTAGCGTTTAGAAAGCCTAGATATAGGATAAGCTCGAGGGTAATACTAATTATTACCTAACCGCCTAAAACTATATATAGTATATTATAAGTTACTATAAGAAAATAGCTACGCTATATATCTAGACCTATTTAGATAATAATACTATCTAACTATATACCGATATAGAAAACGGTATTAAGTACCTATAGGGTATATTTACGAACCTAAATCGCGTTGCTAAAGCTCTATATAAGTATAAGTATCTATTTATAAAGCCTAAGAACGATTTTAATATATTTTTTATTAATTTCTTATATCTCGCTAAAAAAGTAGAGTATCCTAAGAAAGATTGTATATATAAGCTCTACCGAAAGGTACTATCGAAGCTATAGAAGTAAACTATAATTCTTCTAGACAACCCTACTATCGACTTCGATCGCTTTATTACTATTTACTAGCGTATAGCGTTAAATCTTAACCTATACTATAAGTAGAAAGAGACTTACTTAGCTACTACTATCGCTATCTCTAGAACTAGTTAGAACTCGATAATAGGTACCGCCGAATATAGATATATTAGTTCTATAGTTCTATCTATTAAGAAAAAAAGAACCCTAAACCTTAGTCTTAAAAACCTAATAATCCCTAATAAATAAGTAGCCTATCTAAAAAAGAGTAGATATTTTAAGTACTATAAGTAGGGCTATATCTCTAGGGAGTACCTTAAGAAGACTATTATAACTATCGATACTACTTTAGAGCTCGCTACCTATAAATCCTATAAGGTCGACGATAAGTAGAGAAAAGTTTAAGCTTAGAGAAAATCTTCTTTCTAAGTAGAAAGACGATATTATTACTTATATTAGACTTAAGGAAGTTATTAGGAAGAGAAAATAGTATACTATTTAATATATAAATAGTACTAAATAGATATTTTTTCTCTATCTATATATTAAGTAATATAGGAGCCGATAGTTTTATTTATATCGATATACGACTAATATTATAGGCTATAAGAGCCTTTAGCTAGAATATAATTAAGCTTAACTATACTATATCTACTTAGGGGTTCGATAATTATCCTAAGAAGCTAATTATATATACTATTAAGCTAACCTTAATATTTATAGACTATATATAATAACGCTTACCGATACTAATCGCTAATCTAGGTAAGTATAACCTAATCTTTAGCTAAAAGTAGTTTATAGAATATTAGGTCCTCCCTAATTATATAAAATATTATCTAATCTAGCCTAAGGAAGCGAGTCTATATAATAAGGTCTCTAGCTAGTTACTAATAATACTCCCTTAAACGATCTTATAATAATCTAACCTAAATTCTAATTATTAGAAGGATATAGACTAACGTAATCGAAAGTTTAAGAAAGAGATAGCGAAGATAGGACGTATACTCTATAGAGTAGAGTTGCCTAGACCTCTAGTCGTACCGATACCTAAGTAGCCTTTACCGACCTATATCCTACTATCTAATACGATTACGATAATCGGTATAGCTAGGTTTTATCGGTATACTCGGAAGGAAGGGATAGAGATATTTATAACCTTATTAGAGAAGATTAATAAGATTCTAGAGAATAAGAGAGATACTCGATACGTAAAGAAGGATTATAAAACTTATTATGTTATTCCTAAGTAGTACTACGACTATATAGATACCTTCTCGGAGTAAGACTCTAATACGATACCTCTATTTTATAAGTTTATTAACTATAAGATTATCTTTAAAGAAGGAGTAATACTAGGTTACTATCTCTTCTATAAATAGTCGGAGAAAGAGCTCTAGGCGGTAAAGGCCTATATTATAGCGAACCTTACGAAAAGGTTTATCGTAGAGAGTAATATACTATTTATATCGCTAATCTTAATAGCAAAGAAGCTAGGTAGTAGCCTCTATTTCTATATTAATTATCGGAAGCTAAATACGATTACTAAGAAAGATCGATATCCGATTCCCTTAATCGATAAGATTTTCTAGTAACTAGGAAAAGCTAAGTTCTTTACTAAGCTCGATATCCGATAGAGATTTTATCGAATTCGGCTATATCCTAACTCTAAGGACTTTATAATATTCTAAACGTATTATAGATTATTTAAGTATAAGGTAATACCCTTTAGATTAATAAATAGGCCTATAATATTCTAACGGTTTATTAATATAACCTTTAGCGAGTATTTAGATAACTTTATAACTATATTTATTAACGATATCTCAATCTATAGTAAGATAGAGAAAAAGTATATCTAATATATTAGGAAGGTACTTTAGAAGCTCCGTAAGGTAGGACTCTAGGCTAGTCTAGGAAAATACGAATTCTATACCTAGACTACTAAGTTCCTTAGGTTTATAATTAGGACCTATAGTATTAAGGTAGATCTAGCGAAGATTATAGTTATCGCTAATTAGTAATAGCTAATAACCGTTAGAGGAGTATAGTTATTCCTTAGATTCTATAGTTTCTATCGGCAATTCGTAAAGAACTATAGCTATATCGTAAAGCTATTAAACTAGCTAACCGAGGATAAGGTTCTATTTATATAGACTCCTAAGTATAAATAAGTCTTCTATAAACTAAAGAAGATAATAATATCGACTTTAGTACTAGCCTATTATAATCTATTAGTACCTACGAAGATCGAGACCGATATATTAGATAGATATATAGGAAGAGTACTATTATAGCTCTAGCTAGATAGGTATTAGTATCTAATCTATTTCTATTTAAAGAAACTCGATATAACCTAATAGCAATAGGATACGTATAACTATAAGATATATAGTATTATTATAGCCCTCGAGATATAGAGAGCGGAGCTAGAAAGACTATAATAAGAAGACTAGTTTAATATTTTTTCTAACTACTAGTTATTATAATATTTTATAACTAGTAAGAAGCTAAATTCTAGATAGGCTAGATAGTACGAATTCTTATTACGATTCTACTTCTTTATCCGATATTTCGCTAGAAAGTAGAATATTATCGCCGATACTCTCTTATATAAAGATCCTATAGAGCGAGGTTAGGACTAGATCCTTTTTCCTTAGGAGTATCTCGAATACGGTATATACCCTAATAATATCGTCGACAATTCCTTTTCCCTAACTACTATAGCCCTAATAGAAGTAGACTTAATAGATAAGCCCTTTATAGCTAGTATTATCGTACGAACCCTAAAAGCGAACTAGGACTACGAATCCCTAGAAGAATACCGCGATTAAGCGAGAATAGATAAAGAGAGGTACTTCTCGGTAAAGGGTAGTCTACTACTATACGATAGGAAGCTAGTAGTACTAGAGGATAGGGATTTAAGAGCCTACCTACTCGATAAGATCTATTATTAACTATCGATAGCGTATCCTAGCTAGACGAAGATAAAGGCTCTACTATCGACCTAATATTAGTAGCTAAGATAGGTATCTAACGTATAACGATATATTAATAATTGTCTAATCTATAGAAGGATAAAGACCTCGAGGGATAAGACCCTAGGGCTCTTATAACCTTTACCTATACCTAACTAACTATAGTAGTATATTACTATAGATTTTAAGATCGTTCCTAAAGGATAAATATAGCTATAATATAGTATTTATAGTATATAATCGACTAAGTAAGTAATAAGCTTCTATTCTATACTATAAAACTACGATAGTAGAGGAGATAGCTATATTATTCGTAATATATCTTTTTTAATAGATTAGTATACTAGATTCTATTATCTTAGATCGAGAAGGGTAGTTTATCTCTAAGTTCTAGAAGGAGTTCTATTATATCCTATATATTAAGTAGAAACTATCGACTACTTACTACCTATAGATAGATAGGTAGAGTAAAATCGCTAATTAATAGATAGCCTAACGACTATAGACGATAGTCAATAAATACTAAGATAATTAGTTAAAATAGTTACTAATAATTGATTTCGTAGTATCTATACTTCGCTAAGATTCGATAAAGTAATCCCTTTTCTTCGTTAAATAGGGGTATAAACCGAGGATATCGTTCGACTAAGATATAAACCCTAAACTATCGATAGCGCTATAAGTAGCCGCCGATATACGAAGTTTTACGTAGCGTATTAAATAAGTATAGAAAGATATCGCTAAAGTAGTCTAATATATATAGGTATTTTAGCGTAATTAGGCCGATAAGTATTATAGGGAGGTTAATTTTAATATCGGCGATATAGTATTCGTAATAACCTACTATTAGGGACTAGACCGTCCTAACTATAAGTTATCGGATTAGGCTAGTAGGCCTTATAAGATTATTACGAAGGAGAGGAATATATTTAGGCTTAACCTACTATCGTCTATTAAGGTTTATCTAGTATTTAACCCTAGTAAGTTACGCTATATACCGAAGACGGAGCTATTATAAGGTTAGATCGAGGATCCTAAGCTACCTATAATAGTTAATAATTAGTAGGAATAGAAGGTCGAGGAAATTCTACGGATAAGATTATACTATAGAAAGCTATAGTATAAAGTTAAATAGTTAGGATATAATCGGGATAATACCTAGTATTATATAGCTAATTTTCGGAATATACTAATAAAGTTAGCCGATTTTTATCGTCGTTATCCTAAGTCTATAGGACCCCCGAAGAATCTATAGACCTAGTTAGCTATGGCTAAAAATAACGAGTATATAGTTAATTACGTAGATAATAATATGCCTAAGGATCGGGGCGATCCTTCTTTAAAGTAGGGGGCTATATAACATATAACGCCGGAGGTCGGAGGATTATAGCTCTAGGATCACGTGATCTAGGTCCCTATCATCAACAATCCCTATATATATGATTATTCCTTCCTTACGTTACTACTTTTATATTTCGCGCATAATATTTTCTTAATTATATTGGCCAACGTAACAATACCAATGGTTGAGCTTATTATTTTATTTTAGGATAGTTTCCCGCTCGTATTGCCGAGTAGGCCTAGGTCGGTATTTTGTGATATATGCTATATTTCTTAGTAATAAATTTATACCGCTACAATATATTACAACTAGCCTTATCTATCACGTAATCTAGTAATATTGAGATAGGCATGTCTCGATCACGAACTATATTATAGGTAATATTGGCTAGCGTAGAATTATAGAATATTTAGTATTATATTAATTATATTTATATTAGCCTTTTAGCACGCCGTATTTTATCTTTCAAAATTGAAGCCTAGCTATATAAACCTAACAGAGAATTACTATTATATAGCGAGTAACACTATATAAAGAGTAAATCTAATAATTAATCGTAAGGCTTATTATATCTTAGACAAGATCATCTAACAATAAATATTCTATATCTATCGTGACGGATAAGAATTTGCTAGCGACGAGGCACTAGCGGTATAAGCTATATATGGTTGTGTCGTAGGTTTTAGCGGGTTTAGCTTTTAAACATACGTTAACAGCAAAAAAGCCTTTCTTTGGGTTTAACATTATTTATATAGCAATCATAGACATTACATTAGTATAATTTTCCTAAAAAATAGCTAAATTACGCTAAAGAAAACCTAAAAGCGGCGATTAGCTTTATTTTGTTAGTTAAATCTTAGGATTCTAATAAGTTCCTTTATTATTTACGACTCCTATTAGTACGAGGCTTTTAGCCTTGCCCTAGAAAAAACCCGATAGAAGACCCGTTACTTACTAAAGACCTACGCTTCCCTTACGAGACTAATATTCCGCGAAGTTAGTCTTTCTACTATAATTACCTACGCTTATATAATAATAATATAGGTAGGATTAATAAGCCTATATAACTACTAGATAAATAAACAAAAAAGTACTATCTATAAAACTAGCTTACTCGAATATCGCTCGGATCTTCGCTCGGATCTTTGCCTAGGTCGACCTTCCTTTTGCTAAGCGGAGTAGTTGTTTAACTATAATATAGTACTACCGTTGCGCTTAGAAAAGAGTTATCTAATATCCTAATCAATCGCCCCTTCCGATTCTCTTATTCAAACACCTACGGAAAAAGAATAGGCTAATATCCAAATCTCGGAGATATATAGAGGATTTCGAAAACAGATTACCCCCCAGACACACACGCCTTCTTTCCTAGCGCCCTACTAAGATTGCGCTAAGCTAATTCGGGCCAAATGAAACCCCTTCCCTAAGGTCTGACGCCATATAATTGGTTGTAGGAGAATCTGGAACCTAGGCGATCCGGACCTAGGCGCTAAAGTGGGTCTCTGGGAGAGTAAACGTATGTGTCTAGGGGGTAATCTGTTTTCGAATTCTACTATACTCCTCGCGAGACTTATCTAGGTGTCTGCTATCCATATTACGTACTTTTGTGGGCTCGAGCTAGCTACTAGAATCACGTAGGTACGAGCAAGGTCAATTCTCTCTATTCTCTAGTTAGAATCTTCCGTATTAGTATTATAGTAAATATTTCCGCGAATCACTAGGAACAAACCAAAGACCTAGAAGCAAGATCGTAGATACGTTAGGTAGTACGATAGATTTGAAGCCTTTTAAATATACGGAAGCGGGGTATAAAAGGTATTTTAAGCGCCGAGAAAATCTAATACGCTACTTAAGGTACTACTATAACGTAAAAACTTATATTTGCTAGGTACCGGGATACTAGCGTAGCTTTAAGCGTCCCAATAATCTTAACGTCTATTATACGAAAATATACAGTTAGCGTAGTCGTCGTAATAGATACGTTGCTACTCTCGATAAAACGAGCTTAGACTATAATTCTAGTTTTCGTAGCTAGCTTATAGCCGATAGTCGTCTATTATATCTCTCCTAATCGGAGGAGGTAAGAGAGGCTAGGTTAGATTAAGCTAATAAACTTGCTTTTTAGCTATTAAGACTAGAAATTTAAATATAGAGCTTTGATTTAAGGTTCCTACTTCTAAGTCAATTAAGGACCTTTGCTACCGTCTTATTGCCGGCTCGCGGTATCTCGTACGATACGGTCTAAGAGCGTATAACTATAAGCTTAGAAATTTTGCCTTCTTTAGAACGACATAAGTCGCTAGCTCTACAAGGATAGTCTTTAGGTCTAAATATTATTCGCTCGAAAAGAGGTCGGGTACTTTTCGTAATTATCCTATATTTCTACTACGAACGGTCTTCGCTATTCCGCTTACCCTATATACTAGTTAATAAACTCTTTAAATAGTTTATTAAGCATAAGGAGGTCTAAGCGGTTTAAAAGATCCTTTTCAAAAAAAAGCCTTCTCTAAAAATATTAGTAAACTATAGAATATACAATAGAATTATAGTATACCAATAAACATAACATATGTATTACTACTTAAGATATAGCTAGACTATTAATAGTTTGCATAATACTTATACATAGGCCTTACGAAATAGGTTTATAATATTTAATATTGATTAAAACATACTAGCTAAGCAACTACGTATCTTATAAGACAGTGCTCAAATGACTAACCTAGTTTATGCGCCTGTTTATTCTTCCCGTTGTTGACTAGACTAATATAACAATTGATATAGGCTCTATAAGAACAGAGATTTAAGATTCAAATCAACTACGCAATAAGTCAAGGATATCTCTCGAGAACTAAGTCTAACCGGGTAAATTGCATAACAGTCCTTCAACTAGGTTAGGCTATATTATACTAGATTGTGAATACACTTTCCCTAAGACTAACTTTTATGCTAGAATATTAATAGTGTTCATCTTTTTCTTAATAAGATCTTTCCACCTCCCCGTAAAATTAGATCAGTAGAGGAGGTATCATTTTCCATCGAATCACCCGATTTTGCTGATTCCTTCTCTTTGAATTCTTAGCTCTAGTTGTTTTGGGCTACGGATCACTAAAGCCAGCATCCTGTCTATACATGCTAGATGTTTATGATCAACATTATATATGCTACTATCTTGATTAATCGCTTCTTTCGGTTATTACAAAGTGAGAAATTAAAAAAAAAAAACAAAACCTCTCTTTCATAGAAAAGTGATTGATAAACAAAGATTAGTCTCGCTAGCAAGACAAGCTAAATACACTGCTACGATAAAAGGGAAAATGTTCATAAATCAAGGCATAGAATTTAGGTATTATACCCCGGCCGATGGCGCTAGCCCTACCCTACTAAGCTAATGTCATAGATAACTACTATAATGTTGATTCAAGATCTCAAATAAACACTAGGTCTAGCCATAGTAAGCTTCGATCTTTGCTTTTGCCCCAAAGTAAAGTAATCAAATACGATCTTACTCCTCCGACAATTTCCACGCGGGCGACAAAAATGTAATTGGAATACCTAGTCTATTCGAAGTTAATCCGGTTGATGCCAACGGGGTATATCTACAGCAGAGTAGGTAAAGTAAGTCGTATAGAGTACGCGTCTATGGTCTACTTCCTAACCAATTCACTAGTTCCGCGAACTTATAGAATAGTTTAGTGATTTATTATAGAATATTCTATAGCTTAACTAAGAATATTAAATAGTAAGGGTTAGAGTTCTAGAGACACAAAATATTAGTCTTTAGATAATATAGACCTACTAAGTAACGTCGCTAGTATATCATATAAACTAGGATTTTCTTATCCGGGTATATATAGGGCAGTTCCTTGAGATATAAGATATGCTTAATATATTAGTATGCCGATATTTAGAAAAATTGCTAGTTCCCCTTAGAGGATCTAGGTTCTCCCTTTTCTAGGGGCGTCTACGCGCATATACAAGCAGCCGAAGTATTAGTAGGCGGCCTAGTAGTACATAGGCTCCTCTTCCTCATTTCCTACTCATTGTGTGGTTGGCGTACTATAACAGCCTACAACAATTTTTCTAAACGAATACATGAATATTCGGAGACGCAAAAGAGAAGACATTATAGGTAAAATCTTCTCTTTAGGATCAAGCCCGAAAACAAAGGGGGATGTAGATCTAGGGATTATTGAATAATTGAGGAGGTCTAGCCACTTCGAGGCCAAAATTAACCGTCCTGTTGGCATCACCAACCATGAAATGTACTCACCAGGCATTTGATCAGTTGCACAGGCGCTTCAAGATTATGCCTCTTTATTGGTGACCTCACGCAGTCAACAATGGCAAGAAAAGTGTAGCTTGGCCATAACTGGTCTCCTGTCGCTGCGGTCGTACAGTGGTATTCGAAATCAGATTTACCTCCACACTGTTCGACTTTGATTCCCGAACCCTAATTTGAAACACGCTAGCCCGTATATGGTATATCCGTCGATCACCCGGTTCCTAGAATAGAAACTGTATTTTACATGACGGGGTGGGACCCGGCCCTATGTATTTTACACGAAAATGCCATACTGTCGGATCGAGTGGTTCCCGTAATGGCAGGTCATCCAATGGAAAATGGCAAAAGGTCTGAATTGTTCACTGCCCCTTCGTACACACAATTTATGGGCAACATGACTAATAATACTAGCAATGCACATATTCCGGAGTGGAACAATCTAGCTCCGGTCATTTATACCAACACATACACATGGCACCTCTTGTGTTCCTCCTTCCACCCTCTCCACCTTAAACGGACTTTTAGATACACAGTGTCTGTACTGTATAGATTATGTCTTTAACAAGTCATCCAACCATTGATTGAGAGAACAGGATTACTATAGCTTCTCGAATATTCTACCTCGAATCCTTGGTATTTGCACACGGTGTTAAAGAATGGTAAGGTGAGAGACTTTGAAGAGTCAAATCAGGAGCTACGCACGCTAGCTAACAATCTAATCGTGAACCTTTAGAATTATAATTGTTCTGGCGTTCACAATGTCAAGTTGAAAGCAGGCGAGTACCATGGAGAGGTGCACGGCTAGGGCTAGGGTATGAAGCTAGGGAATGCTAGGCGACGAGTTCGAGGCCTGAAAATACCTGCTGCGAAATCTCACGTTTCCTCCTATTTCCATGAAATTTATGGTTTACATTACTCTAATGATGTAAGACAATGTTGTCTCAGCAAATGGGTAAAAAGGCTTCTTAGGGCTTGGATGTACCAGGAAAGGATAATAAGACTTCCGAATTGAATTCCTTTCAAAGACCATTAATATCTTTACATCATTTTACCGTATCTGAATCCCCAGGAATGATTTCTAATGGCAATAGGAGCAATATTAGCCGTAGCGACAAAACCTTTTCTTATGTTGGAAGGGTACACTGGTCTGTAAGGATTGGCACCTCTTGACAAAGATCCGCAGGATCGATGTTGTCCGCGCAAGGCTCGTCGCACGATACGTTTTGAGGGACAAAAACTTCATACTCAAAACCTGGAGCGGGGTTCGGAATCCTGAAAGAATATTCGAGGTTTTTCGTGCCAGGTGTACAAGCACAGAGGAATAAATTGTTGCTTTTGCCGAATGTATTGCAAGATGTCCCTTCGGCGCAAAAGTCTTGACCCGAATACGGCAGGCATGTGTCACATGGTGGTGGGATATCAGTGGAGGTCGAGGTGCTTGTACTCGTCGTAGTTGTTGAGGTTGTCGGTGTTGGAGTGGACGTAGTGGACGTCGTGGGAGTGGTGGACGTCGTGGGAGTGGTGGACGTCGTGGGAGTGGTAGAGGTGGTGGAGGTAGTGGGAGTGGTGGACGTGGTGGACGTGGTGGACGTTGTGGACGTGGTGGACGTGGTGGACGTGGTGGACGTGGTGGACGTGGTGGACGTGGTGGACGTTGTGGGAGTGGTAGAGGTGGTGGAGGTAGTGGGAGTGGTGGAGGTAGTGGGAGTGGTGGAGGTAGTGGGAGTGGTGGACGTGGTGGACGTGGTGGACGTGGTGGGAGTGGTAGAGGTGGTGGAGGTAGTGGGAG
>Ga0207877_10073_pt1 | contig 71211 bp, 43 predicted proteins | sample LinPmetageLP29_FD_184046 | JGI IMG/M metagenome (GOLD analysis project Ga0207877, IMG submission 184046) | Marine viral communities from the Pacific Ocean - LP-29 (SPAdes) | ecosystem: Environmental > Aquatic > Marine > Oceanic | place: Pacific Ocean | collected 2009-08-23
GTTTTATCGCCGCTAGTTTAGTCCTTTTCTATCCTAATTAAGTACTCTCGAAGCTTAATATTCGTCTTCGAACTCTAATATCCTCCCTAACCTAGGGTAGTAAATTAAGCTAGAATTTTATACTAAAAACCTCTTCTACCGAGAAAGAAATACGTCGATAGGCTTTATTAATTAAAGCTCTTCTTCGTATAGATTTACGAAGCCTATTAAGCCTATCGGATAGTATATTAAATTAACTTATTAAAGACTTCTATCTTATTCTATATAACGCTATACTTATAGCGAGAGAAAATAGTAAATTACGTACTACTAATAAGAAATAGAAGTAAAAACGGACTTAGTTAACTAGGTATATAGCCTACGAAGGGGATCTCTCGGTTCGAGAGGCTCGTAAACTACGTATAGAGCCTACTAAAGCCTAAAATAATAGGTCTAGTAAGTAGGTTTCGGAGGGTTTATAGCTACGTATATAGGGCTAGAGGGGATATAGAATATATAGGCGCCTAGGGTATAGAAAGGAGATTATCTAGATAGAGAAGCTAGTTTAGTTTAATTAATTTTATAGTATTTTGGTTAGGATAAATATATTTATATTTAGTAGATAGGGGTAGGTACGTTACTCACTTATATACGTTACTCGCTTACCGAATACGTTAGTTTATTTATTAAGGTTTAGCTAAAGTAACTAGATAATATGTCTATTAATTCTTTTATTATTGTTATTATCTTTAGATATATCTTATTTATAGTAGAATAGTATATTTATTTTTTTATTATTCTTTTTTTTTTATAGTATTTATAGTTTAAAGTTAGAGTAGCTGAAGATAATTAACTATTATATATAATAATTAATAAACTCCTAGGGCTAAAAGAAATACTCAAGCTTCTTATAGTCTATAATAATCTCGAATTTCTTTACTAAATATAGCTCTATATCTGTTAGGGTATAGGGCAGAGATAGATTAAGAGTTATTAACTTGATTCTTTATAGTTAGGCTATATATAGATATATAGATAGGACGTAGCTCGAAGAGCTACAACGGGTACAAAGGAAATTAGGAATATAAATAAGGTAATAGTTACGTATAGAGGCCGTTAGGTAGGATAGTATAGGTTAGGGTTTATACCGTAATAGTACTCCCCTCCTTAAGGCCGAGCTCTGTCGAGGCGAGGCTTATAGGGATACCGACGGTAGAAGTTAGCAACGACTTTACGCGCGTTCTTAAGATACTTAGTAGGCTCTTTAGTAGGTTTATCGTAGCCTATCTATTTTACTATATAGCGTAGGCGAAGGCCTCTACGGCCTCGTCGTTCCTAGCGGGAGTCTAAGATTTCTTTAACTTACTATTCCTTAAGGCCGTCTACTTTAACTAGCGGGGGCGGGTCTTATATCTAGCTAGGTATAGCTTTCTCTACGATAGGACGGAGTAAGTTTACGTTAAAGATAGGGTATATTCGTATACTTATAGGTAGTTCGAGACGGTAGGCGTATAGGCTCACTACTTCGGTAATAGCGAAGGGGCCGAGATTCTTCTAGTCGAGCTTTTTCTAGGGGTATAGGGTTCGTATATTCCGGGAGTTAAGCTAGACTAGTTAGCCGACTTTAAAATAATAGGCGGGTTTTCTTCGGCGGTTAGTATACTCGGTATAATAGGCTTATATAGATAATATCTTAGTATAGATAAACTTAGTAATAGCTTATATCTAGTAGGCGAACTTCTCGGCGTTATAGGTAGAGGAGTAGTTCGATAGATAGGTAGGTTTAAATCTAATATTTAGGTAGAAACTATAATTAGTAAAGAATAGGGAGACTTAGGTAGTTTTAGAACGGTAGGAGTTTCTAGCGAATTCTATAAGTAGAAGCTATTTAGACTAGTCGTCTTAGAGGTATAATATATAGGCGTAGAGATATTATTCTAGGATTATATTAATAATCTTAGTCTAACTATCGGTCTTTAGGTAGTAGGCGGTAGATAGTAGGTTATTAATTTTTAGGCGCTTAGTTAGGTATATCTAAAACTAAGAGATAAACTAGGCTTCTCTATTAGAGATAATTATTCAGGGTAGTCTATATAGTTTCTAGATATACTTTATATATAGGTAGGCGACTTCTTCGGCGTTATAGGTTCTTTTATAGAGAATAAAGTATCTTATCTTAGTTAGGTAGTCTACGACTACTAAGATTATATCGTAACCTTTGCTTAGGGGTAGGTAGGTAATAAAATCTATAGAGATATCCTACTAGGCTCTCTTAGAGATAGGTAGGGAACGAAGGATTCCTTAATAGGTCTTATAGGATATAGTAATACGTCTATAGGTATAGTAGTTAGCTATCTACTCTTCTATATAACGGTAAATATAAGGCTAGTAGTATTCTTAGGATAAGGGTTCGTAGGTTTTTATACGGCTAGGGTATCTAGCTAAGAAATAATCGTAGTAGAGTCTCGCTAGTTCGGCTTTTAGGTCGGGGTCGTTAGGTACGTAGATACGTCCTCGGTATAGTAGGTATCCTCCTTACTATATATAGTCGGCTAAGGTAATCTAAGGGTATTAGGGGGCGTCTTCTTTAAGGGCTTTTAGGATTAATTATAGGGTCTAATTATTTAGGTATACTTTATTAAGTATATTCTTAATATATAGTAGGGGTTCTAGATTCTCTAGGTTCTATTCGTCGACGAACTAGACTCTTCTAGGTTTAGGTAGGGCTTTAGGTTCTTCGGGGATAGTTTAGGGTATAGTATATATATTTAAGTATTTAGGTAAGGGATATTCTAGGTTCTCTTTCTTAAGCACGACTTAGCTCTAGTATTAAAGGCGTTTATCCTCTTCTTTAGAGAGATCTTCTAACCTCCTAGTTAGCGCGTTCGGCTTAGCGCCTTATTTACCGAGGCAATAAATAATCTTAAAGTTAAATAGGATAGGAATTTAGACTAATAGGCTTAGTAGTAGTTTAGGAGCTTAGTAGATATAAAGTATTCTAGGTTATAGTAATCGGTAATAACTTTAATAGGGGAGGAGGTACCCTCGAGTTTAAGGCGCTATTCTTCGAAGTATTAGATAATAGCTATTAATTCTTTATTATAAATCTCGTAGTTATATTCTATTAGGGAGTACTTCTTTAAGAAGAAGGCTATAAGATATAGTATTCTATTACTATCGTACTAGGATAAGACTCTAGCGGAGATATAGTTAGATACGTCGGTTTCTAGGATTATATTATTTGTCTAGTCGAAGGGCTTTAGGATTGGGGTAGAGATAAAAACTTATTTAATATATCGAATACTTTCTAGTAGGTAGAGAACTATATAAATAGGACGTCTTTTTAGGTAAGGTCGTTTAATAGTACGGTAATCTTCGAATAGTCTCTTATAAATCGACGATAAAAGTTCGAAAAGCTAGTAAACGATTTAACGTCGGTTATATATATTAGAGTCTACTATTCGACGATAGTTTTAATCTTCTCGGGGTCTATACGTAGGCTATCTTTACTAACGATAATACCGAGGAACTTTGTTTTAGATACGCTAAACTTATACTTCGACAATTTTACGTATAAGTAGTTTTCTCGTAGGTATTTAAGGACTAGATAGATATATTAGGTATATTCGGCTTATATTTTACTATAGATAAGAATATTATCTAGATATATAGAATAGAATAGGTCGAGGTAGCCTTGTAGGGCGTTATTAATAAACCGTTAGAATATTATAGAGGCGCTAGTTAGTCCGAAGGGTATTACTAAGGTCTTAAATAGGCCGAGTTAGGTTCTAAAAGCGGTTAAATACTCTTACCTTTCTTTAATTCGTAGATTATTAAAAGTAGCTATAATATTAAGTTTCGTAAAGTACCTTATTCCTTTTAGATTATTTAGAGTTTATTAGGTCAACGGTAGTAGGTAATAGTCCTTTACCGTAATAGTATTAAGGGTATAATAGTCTATATAGAAACGGAGTCCTTCTCTAGGCTTTTTTATAAATAGGATAGGTAATATAGTAGGTAAAGAGCTAGGTCGGATAAAGCCTTTCCTAAGATTTTCTTCGATCTAATCTCGTAGGACTCTAAGCTCGTTTCGGGATATCGGATATAATAGGCTAAATAAGGGTATCTTTCCGGGCATAAGTTTAATATCGTAGTTATACGATTGATATAGGGGTAAGCGCTTAGCTTTTTTTAGTAAAAATACGTTGGTAAAGTTCTTAAACTTAGGCGGTAGATTAGTAGCAAGGTTTTTGTCTTTAGACTAGGGATTTAATATTTAATCGATTTATCTAAGTATAGCGGCGAAGATCTAGTATTTTAGGGATTAGGCGTACGTAGTATAGGCTCGTAGGGTAGCTAGGGTAATATCTTAGTTCTTTAACGCTTTAGGGCGTTCTAGTAGGTCTCGAGGTTAGGTCTTCGGGGGAATATTATATAGAGTACGGATTTTCGTAGGATAGGTAGGTAGGTTATAGTATTTCTAGTAGTACTTACTAGAGAATTTAATAGTATAGGTAGTAAATCCTACGTATAGGTTATATATCTTTAACTAAGGTAGTCTAAAGATAATTAGGTAATAAGCTAACTAGGTAGTAAGGAATACTACTTCTTTCTCTAGGTAGTTATTAATTCTTATTTATATTCTAATAAAGTAGGAAATTAGGCTACTCTTAGTTTCTTAGCCGTTAAAAGTCTCTAATCGAATCGGATTTTTTAGAGATAGTAGTATATAGCCTTTATTAACGACCTAGTCTTTATCGATAAAACGCTTTCCTTTAGCGCTAGTATCTAGTATTATATAGCTAGTAGCCTCCTTTCCTTTCTAGTTTAGGTTAATAGGTAGAATTAATAGGTTAGAACGGCGGGTCTCTTCCTTTAGCGGTGTTCTACGGAGGATAGTATTAGATATTCGGAGGGTACGTAGGGCTAGAGTCTAGTCGCGACTTAGGCTAGGCTTACGCTTTTTGCCGATAGGTTAGGCAAAGGTAAATAGGTAGAATTAGGCGATAGTATATAGACGGATAAGCTAGGGAAGCTAGGATACCGTTGTTAAGCGTATATTTTATAGAGATAGGTAGGTCGGTTATTAGGAAATAGGTAGGATCGGATTAAATAGTCTTTAGAGCTATAGTAGAAGTATTCGCCGCGTTCTCTTCGTAAGGTACTAGGTTAGTAGGCGATAGATAGGTCTATAAGATCTAAGTTCGTAAGGCGGGTAGCGTACTATAGTATAGATATAGTAGAGATAGGGTTCGATTCGGCTAGGCGGTTAGGGATTTAGTTCTAGGGGTATACTAGATAGAAGTTTGTCTAGGGCGTTTCGTACTAACGGCGGTAGTTTTCTAAGTCTTATAGGGCTTTCGCGAACTAATAATATTCGTAGGTCGGGAGTTTGTTATATATTAATATACCTCGAAGCTCTCGATTAATAGACTATTCTAGGAGTATAGATAATAAGTCTTTAGCTATCTATCCTTTAAGGCCTAAGCGTTAGAATTCTACGAAGAATATACTAAATTCTTTATTGTTCTATCGAAGCTTAAATAGCTTATTTCTAGCGTTACGAACTTAGTTTAGGTCTCTAAATACTCGTTCTAGGATATATAGGATCTCTTTATAGTCTCGGAGCGTATAGTCTCTTATAGATATATAGGAGGATCTATTCGTAGGGAATTCTCTTTAGGCGGCTAGTTACGTATTGTATACGGCTCTAGGAGGTCGGAAACCGGTCTTCGTTGCTTTTTATCTTTTTATATATCTAGGAGACAAAATAGCGGAGGTCCTTATAGTTACCTTTAAACTTATTAGGGTCTAGGATACGCTTAGAAAGTCTAGTAGAGCTAGTAGAGATAGGATTAGACAACGTAGGCGTTCCTAGTATTATAGCTATAAGGACCTTAGCTATAGGTTTTTTAGTAAAGGTAGGCGAAGATTAGGGTAAAATAACTAGAGATATAGCGGTAAAAATAGCTTAGTCTCTCTCTTTTAGGGCATTAAAGAGTTTCTACTATATCTTCTATAATTACTCTTCTTAATAGTCGCGGACTCTATAGTCGTAGGTAGCTTATATTAGAGGGCGAAGGCCTCTTCCTTTAATTATACGTTCTTATATTTTAGTTATACGGTTTAGAGCTCGGTAGCTCCTAGCTTCGACTCTATCGACTAAAAATTCTCTTCGGTATATTCTAGGTACTTATAGGCGGCGTCGCAATAATTAAACTAGTCTTCTAGGTAGGCAGTAATATATTCGGAGAACTCTTGAAAAGTCTACGGTAGGAATAGAGGACGGGGAACGGAATCCGTATCGTTCTTCGGGCGGCAACTCTTAATAGGAGGAGCTACGTAGTATTAGGGTATAGGGCGGAGATAGATTAAGAGTTATCAACTAGATTCTTTATAGTTAGGCTATATATAGATATATAGATAGGACGTAGCTCGAAGAGCTACAATAGGTATAAGGGAAATCAGGAATATAAACAAGGTAACGGTTACGTATAGAGGCGGTTAGGTAGGATAGTATAGGTTAGGGTTCATACCGTAACAATATCCTACTCTTCTAAATATTATATAATAACGAAGAGTTTTTTATCGTAAATTTCGTAATTATATTCTATAGACTAAATATTCTTCGAGAAATAGATATATAGTTATAAAAGCTTTTTATTATTATAACCGTGCCTCTAGGCCCTACTCGCTTAGTCGCGAGTTGGTACACCAATGCCTAACGTAATATTCTCGCTTTACCTACCTACCATCCGCCCTAACCATAGATGATTTATCTAAAAATATCGAGGGGCGTATCCTATAGGCCTACGAAGCTACCAAACGCGAAAAAAACCCCTAATATCGCTACGCTAGCGCGTAAATCTCGAGTCCTAGTCTTCCGCCTATATAATCGATTCAACGGTCGCTAGCCTCGTAGGGCTCGCTATAGCACTAACAATCGCCTAGATAAGTCGTAAAAAGGAGTATTAGTAAAACTTATATAGTAGTTAATACTATATAAGTTTTACCGACCCTAAAGGATATATAGTATAGTATAATACGATAATTCGGTCGAAAAACGCAACGGTATTCGAGCCGCTAAACGAAATTTAGACGTATAACTTTTAGGGCTTGCTCTACTATAAGATAGCTACGATCGTTATCTACTATACTAGGCTATATATAAATCAAAAGGGTAGATAAAAGGCTTCAAGAGCTTTAGGATACTACTAGTTCTAGATAGGAAATAGTATTATATTATAGTTAGGCGAGAGAAAGAAGGTGCTACGACCGTAAGACGCGCCCGAAGATCTGCTACGAAATAGCTAATTATTACCCCCTAACCTAATAAAACGGGCCTAAATTTACCGGATATATATAGCCCTACGGTCGATAATAAGGGGAATAGGCTATTTTTCTATGACTCGGTTGGTTTTTAGCATTAAATTGATAGAAATATCAAAAATATTACGTTTACATTAGGCATTGGTGCACCAACTCGCGACCAAGCGAGTAGGGCCCAGAGGCACGGTTACTACGAAAGTATTTCTATTATATTATAGCTAGAAAAGTCTATCTTAACAATTATATATTATTCTAGATTAAAGATAATAAAGATTAGTCGTAAATAGGTTCTTAAGCTTTTAGAAGCTTTTTTAGTAGTATTTAGTCTACATAGATATAATATTTTTCTATTTAAGTTCTTAAAAAAAATTATAATTCTCGAGAGGTCTAGGATAAATATCTAATAAAAATTTATAAACCTAAAGCTTTTTTGTATAATTTTTTAACTATTATTACCTACTTCTATTCCTAGATCGCTTATATTTTCTTTAGGCCTATAGATATTCTTTTTTTAGCTCATATAATAAACCTATATTATTTTATTATTAAGATAAAGACTAATATTAGCTAGTTTCTATAAGACTTTCTATATATACTTAAAGTACTTTTTAAAAAACTATTAATATAAACTAATATATTATCGATATATACTAAATATATTTTATCTAAATACTCTTATAACGCCTAATTAATATACTTCTAGAATATACTTAAAATATTTACAAGACTAAAAAATATTATTTACTATTTAAATAGACCATATTTTATATAGAATACTATTATCTATTCTCAACTTTCTATAATTTAGATCTTATAAAAGATAGTAGAGATATTAAGCTTAGTAAACTACTTTATTTTTCTACTCTAATTTAGAATCTTATAGATTAGTAGTAGAAAGTATTAATTTTTTTTTATAAAAATATTTAGGGCCTAATAGTCAATATAAAATCATAGTCTATTCTCTAGCTTTTATATAAATAGAATAAGTATAGTTATAAGTAAATAACTAATTTATATTAACTTTTTATTTAGTAGTTCGGTAAAAGTCTTTTAAGAGTATAATTAGTTCTTTTTTTATTATATTATATAAAAAGGTTTATAGAATCTAGAAGTAGTAATTTTTTTCTATAGTATAAGAATAATAAGCTTATATTCTTTAGTTTAAAAAATTTAATAATATATTAGTAATATACTAAGAACTTTTTTTAGGTTAACCTTTTTTAAGGCTAAAATCTTTTAGATATCTACTAAGATAATAGTAAAAAAGTTAACTTTCTATTTCTCTGGGTCTTTTATATGGTCTATTCTTCGAAGAAATATCTTTATTATATTAGTAAAGATTAATATAATATCTCCTATTCTATAGTTTTATTATTTTATACTTTAGATCTTTACTTCTATAGATTATATAAAAATCTTATTCTTCTCTTAGGCTTTAGTAGAATATTCTTTTTTATTATCTAAAAAACGCTTAGGATTAGATTATAACTAAGTAGTTAGGAATAACGTAGAGAATAATATTTCTCTTATAGTAAGTATCGATATTGATACTTATCTATATAATATAATCGACTAGATCGCTCATCTTAGTTATTTTTCTAATCGATTAAAGTAGGATTATAATTCTAGGTATTCTATTTTACTATAGAACATTTTTAGATTATACTATATTATAAATATTTATAATCAATAAAACGACTTATAGATATTATCTAGTTTATAATAGTATTTATAAAGATTCAAGATATATATTTTAGTTTTCTTAAATTCTATCTATCCTACTAAACTGATAGATTCTTAACTAGTTCTAGCTTGGATATAATTCTATATAAAGCTTATTTTTTTCGTAAATTATTATCTTTATCGGTTTTATTTATTCCTAGGGTAATTCTAGCGATCTAGGTTGATCTCTAAGTAGATATAAAAGAATATTCGCTTATATAGTATTCGATTTTACTATAATAAAAATAAGCTTTAAGTCTCTCTCAACTTACTTTCTAAACTAATAAGGTATTAATAAAAAATATAGTCTAATTATATTTCTTAAAGACTCTTTTTAATCTATTTTATTTACTAAAAAAGGAAAATAATACTACCTAAAATAAAGGTATCTATAAATATAGGCTTATTTTTACCTAAAATATAAAAGTAGAAATAGTAGTCTAGTATTATAGGTAAAAATGATTAATATTACATATTAACCTAATAAATTAAGTAAATAATTTCTAAAACAATATATATTTCGATAATTCGCCAAAAGAAATAATCTACTACCTACTATTTCCTAGTTAGCTACTATATATACCATTAAGGTTATATAATAAGTACTATTTTCTCTATATCAATGCTATTGGATGTTTACCTTATTACCTTTTAATTATATAGCTATACCTAACTTTTTCTTTCCTTTTTTTTAATAATATTTATTACTCCTCTTTTCTAATGTAAACATAAATCACTAGATATCCTTTAGTCCTAATACGTATAAAAGTGATATAGTATATCGTTAGTAATACGATACTAAGATTATGCGCTCCTTTGATTATCTCCTATTACCTTCTTTTTAAGGACCTTATTTATTAAATATTTTTATCTTATCTAATACCCTATGTTATCAGATAGGCTACAGAAAATTATATAATTAGTTATTATTATATATAGCCGTAGCTCCACCTACCAATAGCGATTTTAGCTAGAGCTACGGCTAATATCCGTCTAGAATAAGTTTTCCCCTATTAGCCCTTAATATAGGCTTAGGTTAAGAAACTCCCAGAAGTACTAGATAAAATAGCTCTAATTTCTGAGCCTCTTCTGCTGTTCTATTTTTTATATAAAGTTTTTATATAAAGACTACGGATTCTAAGGGAAAGGTACAGTAGTAATTTTTGTTATAGATTTATCTATTATTCATATTTATTATAATAACTCTTATCACTTAGTACTCTATATATAGCGTTATTTATAACTATATCTTCTAGGCTATCTACTTCTATTATAATCCCTAGCTACGATCCTATCCTATCTATACTATTGCCTTAGTCCATAGCTATGACTAGATATTATAGTTAAGCGCTGTAGGACACGACTATTATAAATCGTAGCTATTTACAAAGAATAATTTTCTTATAGCTATCGGAGAAATTCGGGTAGAAATATTTAACGTGTTAATAATTAAATATAGCTTTACCTTCACTAGGCTTTAGCCTATTAATATAAGCCTAATTATTGATAGATTAGTCGATTATAGCGATATACAACCCTCGATACTATCTACCCTACCTAGTACTACTAGCTGTATTAATACGTCTAAAACCGCCGATAGAATTTAGTATCTCAGTCTCTTAATACTCAAGACAGAGCCTTAATTACCCTAGTTGAAATAGTATAGTACGAAAATAACTAAAGGTATATTAAAATAGTATATATTGGTAGGTAGCTTCGGTCTGATATCGAGGGGGTAACATAGGCTATATCGATCCGTAACGTATACTATAGTAAGTCGCGTAAGTATCCAAAATTACCGATATTATTACGTAATAAGAATAAAGCGTATTAAGTAAGAAGGGAGTAATTTAGAACAAATCGGTTGCGACCGAAGTAGAAGAAAATTATATAGGAGCTAAAAATATATATATAAGATAATTAGGTAGGATTATCAAATAGTTTTTCTTAGTTAATATTAATAGAGTATTAAGCAATTTTTCTTATGTCGGAATATACTAAGCTATATTAGGATAGTTGGTAATTATATATAAAAACATAGTATGTAGTGATTTTGGAAACAGAAGTTGTACTTAGCCTATGCTTTATATTAGTAGCGGCCCTCGCTATACGAGGATCTATAATAGAATATAATTTATAAGTAGGGCCGGTTATTATCATATCCGTTTCCCTATAGGACCACTATATACTATTAGACTAAAATTATGAGCTAAAACGTTTAAAGCGTTCTATATTATATTACGTCTTGAATAAATATTGTATAGTTATAGTAAATATAATTAATTAATAATAGAAAAGTTTTTGGGGTTAAAATTATACTATAAATATATATTTACTTAAAAATATTATAGTATCCTTTATAGTCTTAACGTATAGCATTATTAAGGTTTATAACCCAAATTTCTATAATATAATAGGATCCTAATTTCTAAAGCAGGGGGGTTGCGTAATTCAACTATTAATTAAATTAAACTAAATTATTTTACTATTTTTAAAACCTTTATAAAATAGATAAATAATACAAACAACATTTAGTTTAATATTATGCTCTAGAATTCACTAATTATTCTTGGATAGATAATTTACTTTACCTATTTGATTCGGAATGGGATTCTGTATTTCTATCTAAAAACGTTCGAAGTTTATTTAAAATTTATTCGTAAATCTATATAGAGGAAATCGAAATTTATTTTTTACTAAAAAAAGGAATATTATAGATTAAGTTGTACAAACTTAGTATATTTAAATTAAACAAACAAACTTGAAGAAAGTATTGTAGTAAACTTGAAAAGATAGAAATCTAATCAGAAAATAGAAAGAACGGAGAGCTATAATAGTAGAGAAAAGATAGTACTATCGAATCCCATTTTCTTTTGACAATTAAACAATACTAAATTATTGTATAAAAATAGTAGGCTATTGCTTACTATAATTTAAAGACAATAGTAACAACAATTTAGATATTCGGGAACTGTACTCCCTGGGCTTCCAAAGTTCTCTAGTTGACTTATACCTTCGCATATAAATACTAATATATCTATAAAGGATATATTATGGAATGTAGGAAAAGCATAAAAGTAGGGTTTTGGATAGTTGGACTAGAGAGATCATGATTTAACTAATATAATCAATAGCGACGCAAACAGTCAATCTTACTATCCGTTTCGCTGGCATCGGTTTTATACATATATTCGTAGGTTGGTTGCTTTTGGTAGTTTTTCTAGGCTTCTTTAGCCTATTATAGGGGCCGGAGCTTATAGTCGTAGACACGGGGAATAGGCCGTATACAATGATGTAGCCGTGGCTCTACCTACTCATACCTATGATCCTGGAGGGAAACGAGTATGTTTTGGATTGTATGTACGGGTACGTAGTAATAGAGTATATACGGGCGGTGAAAATAGGAGCGAAAAGGGCAGAAAGGCCTCAAGGCGTATTTAGGGGCTAAAAGGAGAGAAAGGGATTGTTAGGGCATAAATACGACCTATAAATAATAGTAATATAACCGAAAAGGGGTCTCGTTATCTTATCCTCCCCTACTATCTCTAAACTCGTCCTCGAGTTTACTAAAATGAGGATATTAGGGGATAGATTTTATATCTCTATCCTAACCTCTATTAAGGCTTATACTATCCCTATACCTACCTCCTATAAAGCCGCGATAGCCTCCTATCATACCGCTAAATAGTATAAAGCTATAGAGACGTATATCGGTAAAATTACCGATACCTAAGCTTATAAAATAGTAGATAGACCTTTAAATACGCGGATTCTACTAGGTAAGTAGGTATACGATATAAAAGGTAATATTAATAGTTATCTTAAAGGATTTCGGGCCTAATAGGTCGTATACGGTAATCGATAGCGCTATAGCTATAATCTCGATAAGTTATATACCTCTATCGCGACTAATCGAGCCGTAAAGTTCATCTTTATATAATCGCGAAGTAGCGTTTAAAACTAAAGTAGTCTAATATAATCGCTATATATCTTAACGCCGTAATCGATAACTATATAGTCTATATAAAGTAGCCTACTAGCTTTAGGGATTAAGACAAAGTATAGCTACTAGTATAAGCTTTATATAGTCTAAAATAAGCCGTATTTTTATAGTATAACTATTTTATAGAAGCCCTCGGAGAATTAGGCTTTAAACTACTATCTAATAATATTTATTTCTAACTATATTAAAACTAATAGTTTATCTTATATTATTATATCCTTATCGCTATACGATCTAATTAAGAGATCGATAATATACTTATATTATTTAGCGATAAATTTAAGATAAAGGTTTTCGCCTTAGAGAAGTTTCTAGGATATAGAATTAAGTTTAATAATAAGCTAGTTATCCTTAACTAGCGAGTTTATATAGAAGAATTCATTAAAAGCTAGGGTATAACCAATATATCCCCTACAGTTATCCTAATATTAAAGGGATACGTTAGTTTACTAATTAAAACTAAAGAGCCTATCGAGGCCTAGGATAAACCGTAGTCCCCTACTATCCTTACTAAGTTCGTTAAGCTTATAGGCAAAGCTATATAGCTAGCTAGCAAGACGAGGCCCGATATAGCTCTCGCTATCGCTAAACTTTAGCAACGAACTACTAAAGCTACGAAATATAATATTATAGCTAGGAAATACCTCGTCCGGACTCCGATACGTTAAAAGGACCCTAAATACGTATCTAGTATTCGGAGTATCTAAGGATAGCCTTATTAGGTATATTGATATGTTATTTACGGATAACCTAGACCGCAAAAGTATATTAGGTTAGATTTTCTTCTTTCTAGTCTTATAGATATTTAAGAAATAGGCAGTGCTAGTAGGTTCTTCTACTTAGGCCGAATATATAGCCTACGAGGATACGGTCCGTAAAGCTATCTTCCTAGCTAAATTGGCTAGAGATATAGGGCTAAGACCCTTTATCTATAATAGCGATAAACTACATAGACTACCATTAGTACTAGGACGCGTCGACCCGCGTCCGCCCTACCAAAATAACTCATCGTCTTCAACACCCCATTACTCGACCATGGTTCATCGGTTTAGGACCTAAATTAGTAGAAATCGACCGCGGAATACAGAACTTTCATCCGAAGCCTATTCTGCCATCCTATATGCCCTCTAAAATAGGATATCGCCGTCCAGAATCAGCCAGGATCATCATATATTAGGGAGGGGGTGACTAGGTAAGAGGAAGACAATAAAGATAATATATGATAAGAGAGGATTAATTAACTAGATAAGATAACTAAACTAATCCTTAAAGAAGGAAGGATTTAGATATATAAGGGAGACCCCTTTTATAAGGTCTATACATTATATAACCTACGACCGAGGGTCTATACGACTCGGTATTAGTTTAGCTCCGAATAGCTATAAGCTTTATTAATACTATAATAATTATCCTCCCTCTTTATAAGGGTCGTCTACGACCTATAAAGCGTATATAAAGAGATTTAAAAATAACTCTAATCGAAGATAAAAGGAGAATAATCCTTAATAAAAAGAAGACATAGTAAGGTATAAGAAGTTTTAAAGGCGTATTATAAATATTAAAGGAAAGGAAGTTAGGGATATATAGAATTATATACGATTTATATATATATAAAATACCTTACTTATTTTTGTTTTTCTTTTCTAACTTCTTCTCTTCTATTTTTATCTTTTCGATAACCTCTTTATATACTTTTTAACCCTAATTTATTATTAAATTAATTCTTTTTATTATAGCTCCGACTACGTTAAAGATCCTAGCTAAGTTAAAGAAATATAATAAGGTTATATAGGTACGTAATTTATAGTATATTAGATATTTTTAGAAGATAATTAATATCTTCTATAGAAGGTATAATTTACTCGCTACAAAATATATATAGGATAGTACTAGATCTATTTAGTATATCTAATATATTAGAAAAAAAGATATATATAATTCGGTATATTTTCGAATCCTTTCTACTCTTACTTTATATCCGATTTAATTAATAATAATAGATTATTTATAATATAACTAAGAACTTTTTTAACTTCTTAGCTATAAGTATCTTAGATACGTTTCGTAGGTATTTTACTAATAACTTATAGCTTCGTACGTAGTTATAGATCTTCTAGGATCTAGGTATAGACCTACTCTCTATTTTTCTTAGCTATATTATTATTATATTCTTCTATTTCGCTATTATTTTTAAGTAAGTAGAGAAGATATATCGAAGTTCCTAGAATCTTTCTAGGAAAAAAAAATATATAGTTATAGATATTTGAATCTAATAAATTCGAGCTCGATTCGCTAATAAATTACCTATAGGAATTTATTACCTACTATTACTAAAGCTATAACTTATATATTACTAATCTATTATATGTATATCCTACTTTTACTATTAAGAATCTTAGCGACTCTAAGTAGGTTACTTTTTATAACTATACTATTTTATATTTTATAGAGAGCGATATAAGCTTTATTAGCTTAGTAATAGCGAGAAAGATTCTCTTAGAGAATATTAAGAGAGTTTTTATCGAGTATTTTATAAAAGATACTACTATCTTAGCTAATCTTAATAATCCTAATATATAGTTATTCGACTAGCTATTCGATATTTTTCTTTTATACCTAGATTATTAATTAGTATCATTTTGTATTATTAGAGGGTCTTTTAGTAGAGAAGTTTTAGTATCTTATTTTTTTATTAGTAGAAGTCTATAGATAATCTTATATCGTATTATTAGCGGTAGTATTTCGAATACCCGAACTTCTTAAGATTTTCTTAAGTATTTTCTATATCGTAGTCTAGAATATATTAATTATATTCGGATAGCTAGCTTTTCTATTTAATAAAGTAATAAAGTTATTAGCTAAACTTCTTTAATTTTATATTCTTTTTTATTAGTAAATAGAGAAATTAGTATTAAGTTAAGTTTATTTCGATTACGAGAAAACTATAGCTTAAAAAGGGATATATAGAATATATTATAAATATAGTTATATAATTCTAGTAAGGCTAATCGGTAGACTTACTAACTAATATAATTAAACATCTTAAATAGACTAATATCTCTAGGCGCTAACTTTCTTACGATCTTAAGCTATAGATTTTCGTTAATAATATAACTAGATCTTTTTTTTTTTAAATTATATTAGCTTATATCGCTTATTATAATACTTCTCTTATAATTTATTAGTATTTTATTAGTACTCTATAAGCTTTTTACGTAGAGCTTCTCGTTTTTTAGCTTAGGTAGTAGTAGCGAGGGCTTTCTTTTCTATAGCGCTATCTTTAGCGTATAAATAGAAGGATAGGTTATAGCTAAAGAAGGTATTAAATAGTAGGATATTAATAGTAATATTATAAATACTATTATAGGTAAATTAGGTAATTCGTAAGAAAGATAGCTAGCTATATTAGTTACTCTATGTCGATAAAGTATTATAGGTAATATTCTAAGGTCTAATTTATCTATTCTATTTAATTATCGGTTTAGGGATAAAACCCTATTAAGAGATATAGCTTTATATAGGAAATAAAGTATAACTTAGACTAGAACTTACTAATAAAGACTAAGCCCTAATTAGATATAATACTATCTAGCGTATTATAATTTAGCTCGACTTAGTTATAAAATAAATTAGCTAGTTTTACTATATATATTATTATATTAACTAAGAAGAATAAATAGTATTTAGTAAATCGATCTATATTTACTAGTATTATATCTATTTATTACTCTTCGAAATTTATCTCTAAGAGACCTATAATAAAATCTATTATTAACTTAGTAAATAGTCTTATAAGAATTAAAAAAACTTTTAAGCTTACTATAAAATCTATACCTTAGTATTATAGCTTTTTAGTAAATTATATATATTTCGATATAGTCTTACATATTATCTATAAGATTAATTTTATAAAATCTTTTCTTAAAAAGATTAATAGTATAGTTTCTACTAAAATAGCTTACTAATAGATCGTTATAATAAATCTATAATAATATTTAGCGAAGATTTTAAGCTAATAGTATATATAAGTAGTCTTAAAATACAACTATACTATCTTCCGAGATAGTCTAGCTATATAGGCCTATTATTAAATATATTTTAGGATATACTATAATTATAATATAAATTACTTTAGATAGCTTAGTTAGCTATTTCTATATTCTCTTTTAGGTCTCTTTTATAGTATAGATACTAAGGTAGATATTTCTCTTAGATAGTTCTATTATCTTTAGTTTTAAACTAAGTTTTAAGATTAATTAGGTCTTTTATACTTAATAATTAGATAGAAGTAGGTTATTAGCTAAGCGATTTTTCTTTATTTATAAAATATAATTATAATAACGTAAAAAGATTAGGATCTTGAATACCTTTAGTCTTTTTAAATATTCTAGATAGAGTATTAGTAGGATTTATTTTCTTAGATCGATACCTAATAATAAAATCGAAACTTATAAAATATATATACTATCTAGCTTATCTACTATTTAGCTTTAGTTAGTATATAAAACTTTATAGATTAGTATAGTTAGAGAAGACTTTAATTTAATAGATATTTTTCTTAAAATAGTAATATTAGTATTTAAATAAATAATAGCGTAAAGCTTTTAATCTAAGGTTCTATAGTTGACTTCTATATCTAAAAACTTTTAGGACTAGAATATAGTTAGATATTATTATTAGGCTATAATATTATAGCTATTATTACTATATTTTAAGGTATTAGGTTCGATATAGATTAGCTATTAAGATTCGAAGTATTATAAAATAAAGGTAATTTTAGAAGTATTAATAAGTTAGTAAAAAATAGGTTTTTTAGTATTAGAAAGCTAAACTTATCCTAACTTCTTACTATTTTTATTTTTTTTAGTAGTAATATAAATAGCTATACTATTCTAGAGAAGTTATAGATAAATTACTAATAGAAGTTATAGAATCTAATAAAGACCGAGATATTATAGAAGCTTTTAGATATAAGCTATAATATAATAATAGTAATTTATTTAGGGTCTATCGAAATATCTTTGGTTAAGATAATCTATCCTAGGAATTCGATTTAATCTTAGTAGAATATATATTTAGATATTTTTACGTAAAGTTCTATAGTATAGAGTTATTTAAAATTTTATTAAAAATAATTTATATAAGATATATAATTAAATAAAAAAATAAGAATATTATTAAGATATATAATATAATAGATATCGAGAAGGCCTCGAAGTATAGGATAGATATAGCTTTAGAAAGCGGCGTATATAAGCGAGTAGCGTACCTAACCTAAAATATGTCTATAAAAAACTACTTAACTAATTTAAGTACCTACTTTACTACTAATTTGCTTTTAAACCCTTTAAAGCTAAACATAGTAATAGAGTAAGATCTTATTAGCTATCTAGGCTATAGAAAATTAAGAAATTATCGCTATTTATAAAGTAGTATATCGATTTAAAGTACTATAAATATCCTTACGCTACTACCTCTATAGGAGTAAAGATTTTACGGCACTAATAGTTATAAATTAACCGAATTTAAAGAGAAAACGATTCGGAGATAGATTATCTTACTTAATAAACGTAGAGTAGCGCCTTAGCCTACTACCGTACGAGAAACTATAAATCTTTTTCTCGAAGCCTATAGAACTACCCCAGAGTAAATAGTTAAGAAAAAATAGCTTTATAACTTTATAAAAAGATATTCCGAACTATTAAACTAATTCTCGAGATACTATAATTATAAATATACGAAATACAAAGACCTAAAAATTATTAGGGAATAGTTTACATTTATATAATTAATACATCGCTATACTAAGGGATAAAATAGAGTATAATAGAACTCTCTCTCTCTTTCTCTTACGTTTATATAAAAAACTATTATCGAGAATAGTATCGATTCGGACGATATTTATAATTGTAATAAGACTAATATCGCGATAAGATTAACTAGAACTATATAGATTATTATAAAAGCTAAATACTATAATTAGCGAATAGTTTTATAACCTAGAAATCGTAAGTAAGTAACTAGTATCGAGTATATAAATATTTTAGGTTAGGCGCTTCCTCTTTATATTATTTTTAAAGATAAAACTTTTATCGAATCTTAGTTCGATAACCCTCTAGAGGATTAGGGTTCGATAGCTCGAAAAATACTTTCTATCGACTTCTTTATAGTAAAATATAGTATTAGCTTTTAGTCCTCGATGGTTATAGAAGCTATTTAACCCTAAGATTCTACTAAATCTACGAAGAAAATAATATTATTCTAATCTATATACCTATATACTTCTTATATCTTTTATAACCGCTCGATATTAGCTATTTTACGGTATTAAAATAGTCGTATAGTTAGATAGTCGAAATAAAGATATATCTTAGTATTAATTATATCGATAAACTTTATTTTCTCGAGATATATCTATCGACCTAAATTAATATATATAAACTAGAGATTATTAAAAATAGTTTTCCTACTGTTAGTTTAGTCTTTTTCTACCCTAATTAGGTACTCTTAAAGCTTAATATTTATCTTCGAACCCTAATACCTCTCTTAACCTAGGGTAGTAAATTAAGCTAGAATTTTATACTAAAAACTTTTTCTACTAAGGAAGAAGTATATCGATAGGCTTTATTAATTAAAGCTTTACTTTATATAGGTTTACGAAGCCTACTAATCCTATTAGATTATATATTAAATTAATTTATTAAAAACTTCTATCTTATTCTATATAATACTATATATTTCTAGCGAGGGAAAATAGTAAATTACGTACCGCTAATAAGAAGAAGCAAAAGTAGACTCGGTTAACTAGGTATATAGCCTATAAAGGGGATCTATCGGTTTAAGAGGCTCGTAAACTACGTACGGAGCCTATTAAAGCCTAAAATAGTAGGTCTAGTAAGTAGGGTTTAGAGGGTTTATAGCCCTATATATAGGACTAGAGAAGATATAGAATATATATAGATGCCTAGGGTATCGAAGAGAGATATATCTAGATAGAGAAGCTAGTTTAGTTTAATTAATTTTATAGTATTTTAGTTAGGATAAATATATTCAAATTTAGTAGATAGGGGTAGGTACGTTACTCGCTTACCGAATACGTGAGCGCTAAAATAACACTAGATTAGACTATAAATAAGATATTAAAATTAATAATATCTTTATCTTCTATATAAGAATCTCGATGTAGAAATAATAAGAATAGCTTATTAATATAGACATTATATTCTAAACTATCCTAAAATTATTTAGTATTAATATTTAGAAGATCCTAGGGGTCTAGAAATAATTAGGCTAAAATAGTCCGAATTTATTACAGGAAAAGACCTCAAAATCTAGTATGAATATATAGATTTATAAGATATCTTTAAAAAAATAGATCTTTATTTATATTAAGAATTTTATTAGTCTTTATAATAAGCTAAAGTCTAAGAATAAATCGAATAAGCTTATTAGTTATCTAATTAAGACCCTTATAACTTCTATTCTTATTTTCATAGCTTAGAGTAGTATCTAGACTACGAATTAGAGTATAATTATATATTTACTCTTTTTATAAAACTATAGTTTTTACTTAAATAAGTCATATTAAGTTTAAGAATAGATCTACTCTCTAACTAAGATAATATAGTTAGTACTTTAGCTATCTTATACTAAAACCTTAACTGCTTAAAGCTATTTTAGTAATAAAATACTTTTTTTTTAGTCTATAAAAAACCTAAAATAATAATAGTAATAAGTAAGCTTAATTCGATGATTTAGGATAATTTAATTCTAGCTAATAGCTATAGAATTAAGATTACTACTAAAATAGTCCTAAAAAGATATTTATTTTATACTATTTTTTTTATAATAATACTAAATACTTGAGCCTAACTATTTTTATCGAGCCCAAATCTAGGTAGTTATTTAAGCTACTATTATAGATAGTTACTAAGAAAATAATTAGAAATTAGAGTAAACTTTATAACTATAACTTTTTATCTATAAATAAAGACTATAATTTATTTCTATATAATAATTTAGATCTAAGATAATATCGAAATAATAGTAGATCTTAATAGTAAAGCTAAAGTCGATTTTATTAGCTACTATTTTATTAAGGCTATTAATAGAATAAGAATATTTATCTATAATATATAGACTATTCTTATTACTACTACTAATATATATAATATAACTAAAATATATATCTCCATATAGCTATCGACTATAAATTATTCTAAAATCTATTTTTCTTTCTATAATAACCTTATAATATTATAAAATATTTTTAGTAGCTTAGAATTACTTTTAGTAGTTCTATATCTTTTCCTTCGAAGTTTAAATTACTTACTAATTCGTAAAAGACTATTAGAATAGAGCCTATATCTTTATAGTTATTAAATTACTTAAAAAAGTCTAGAAATAGGATAAAATACTGAATAAACCGATACCGAAAACTATCTAAATCCCTTTTAAAATATATAAACACTAGGATATCTTTAACTCTAATAACGCTAAAATTATATCTCTTTCAAAATCTACTAATTACGTTATCGATATAATTACTAATAAAGATCTACTATATAGCCTAATCTTCTTTTTTCTAATTAGAACTCCGAATCTTATAAGAATATCTAGAGAAGAACTAGAAAAATAGATAAATCTAATCTTTAAAAAGTCTTATAGATATTCCCATCTTTTTCGTCCCTAAAAAAGATAGAGACTTACGACTATATATTAACTATAAAAATCTTAATAAAATCTCTATTGAAAACTAATATCTACTACTATTTATTTTAGAAATTCTTAATTATATTACTAGCGCTAAATTTTTTAGTAAAATTAATATCTAAGATATTTATTACTATATTTATATTAAAGAAAATAATAAGTAGAAGATAGCGTTTCGAATCTAATATAGTTATTTTAAGTATATAGTTATATCTTTTAGATTAACTAATATATTTATAATTTTCTAAAGCTATATCTATACTATACTTTAGAGTTTTCTCGATATCTACTATATTATGTATCTCGATAATATTCTTATTTTTTATCTAATTATAAGCCTTATATAAATTATCTTCGATAAGTTCTCGAATAACTCTATAATATAGAATTTTATATAAAAATATCTAAATATATATTCTACTAAGATTAAATTGAATTCCTAGGATAGATTATCTTAACTAAATATATTTCGATAGACCTTAAATACATCGCTATTATTATATTATAGCCTATATCTAAAAGCTTCTATAATATCTAGGTCTTTATTAGATTCTATAACTTCTATTAGTAACTTATCTATAATTTCTCTTAAATAATATAGCTATTTATATTATTACTAAAAAAAATAAAAATAGTAAAGAGCTAAAATAAGTCTAGTTTTCTAATACTAAAAAAGCTATCTTTTACTAACTAATTAATATATTTAAGACTACTTCTATTTTATAATACTTCGAACTTTAATAGCTAATCTATATTAAACCTAACGCTTTAAAATATAGTATAATAACTATAATATTATAGCTTAATAATAAAAGCTATTAATACCTAATTATATTCTAGTCTTAAAAATTCTTAGATATAGAAATTAACTATAGAACCTTAGATTAGGAGCTTTACGTTATTATTTACTTATTTAAATACTAATATTACTATCTTAAAAAAACTATTTATTAAGTTAAAATCTTCTCTAACTATACTAATCTATAAAGTTTTATATACTAACTAAAACTAAATAGTAGATAAGCTAGATAGTATATATACTTTATAAGTTTCGATTTTATTATTAGGTATCGATCTAAGAAAATAAATCCTACAATACTCTATCTAGAATATCTAAAAAGACTAAAGATATTTAAGATCCTAATCTTTTTACGTTATTATAATTATATTTTATAAATAAAGAAAAAACGCTTAGTTAACGATCTACCTTTATTTAGGTATTAAATATAAGACTTAATTAGTCTTAAAACCTAGTTTAAGGCTAGAGATAATAGCACTATCTAGGAGAAATACCTACCTTAGTATCTATATTATAGAAGAGACTTAAAAAAGACTATTATATAAATAACTAACTAAGCTATCTAGGGTAATTTATACTATAATTATAGTATATCTTAGTATATACTAAATAATATTAAAGCTACTAAAAAAGTATCTATTTTTAAAGTAACTATAAATATAGATCTTTTATCGGAGATTAGATATATCTAGAGAAAGGATCTTAGAATATATAGATAAAAAGTCGCTATTCTACTAAGGAATCTAAGCCTATATAACTAGTTAGACTATCTTAGAAGATAGTATAGTTATATTTCGTAACTATTTATATATATCTTCTATTTAAAATCTTTACTAAGTATTATTATAGATCTACTATAATAACCTATTAATAAGCTATTTTAGTAGAAACTATACTATTAACCTCCTAAAAAAAAGTTTTACTAAGTTAATCTTATAGATAATATATAAGACTATATTAAAATATATATAATTTACTAAGAAACTATAATACTAAGAAATAGATCTTATAGTAAGCTTAAAAATCTTCTAATCCCTACGAGACTATTTACTAAGTTAATAACAGATTTTACATAGGCTTTTTAAAGATAAATTTCGGAGGGTAATAAATAGATATATTACTAGTAATTATATATCGATTTACTAAATACTACTTATTCTTTTTAGTTAATATAACGTTAATCACTACCGAGTAGGACAAACCACCGAGTAGGACACCTAACCAATTTTCACCGCGTTCATCTCGCGTCATCTTTTTTCAACTATTCACTATACCCCTAAATCCGTCCTAAACCGGCCGAAATTCTATCGAACAAGAGGGCCGCATCGAATTAGCTATCTAGGCTATAAAGAAGGGGGATTACGCATCTATACGTATCGCCGTACGCGTATTTCTAGTCCCTAATAGTACGCTCCAACGTCGGCTACGTAGGACCCTAAATCGCGTCGATATTCGTATAAATAGTTATAAATTGACCTAAACCGAAGAGGAATTACTTATTTAGTAGATTATCTCTATAGATAATCGCGGAGGGGCCCCCCGACTATCGATAGTACGAGAAATAGCCGATTTATTGCTCTCGAAGCGCGGCTCGACCCCTATCGATACGGTCGGCTATAATTAGGTTAGAAAATTCGTTAAACGGTATCCTAAATAGCTAAGATTACGCTTTTCCCGTCGCTATAACTATAAACGCGCGAAATAGGAGGATCCGAAGGTAATTCGGGAGTAGTTCGATACCGTGAAAGCGACGATTTAGCGACATAGGATTCTAGATAAAGATATTTACAACTTTAACGATAATAGGTTCGTAATAGGCCTTATAGCTAACGCGAAAGTAATTATACGGGCTAAATATTACGGTCGGAGGGTAGTTTTATAGCCTAGGAATCGCGAATAGGTTACTACTATCGAGACTATTAATACGGCCGGATAGGCCCTACCGCCTATAATTATCTTTAAGGGCAAAATATATAATTCCGCCTAGTTCGAGGGCCTCCTATATAACTAGCGTTTCGAAGTTAGCCTAAATAGATAGACGACCGATGAAATTAGGCTACGATAGCTTAAAAAATAGTTTATTACGGCGACTAATAATCGTAAGGTTAGGCGGTATCGGCTTCTAATTCTCGACGGGTATAGTAGTTATTTAACCCCCTAATTCGACTAGATATATACTAAAAACGAGATTATACTAATCTATATACTAGCGTATTTATCGTACCTATTATAGCCCCTCGATATAGGCTATTTTACGCTATTAAAGTATATATATAGTAGGGTAGTCGACGAGAAAATACGGATACGTATTAATTATATCGACAAAATTGATTTTGTTATAATATATCCGGACGTACGAAAAGAGGCCTATAAATCGGATACGATTAAAAATAGCTTCGTAGCTACCGGTTTAGTCCTAATTGATACCGACCGGGTAATTTCGAAGCTTAATATTACTATCGAAATACCCCTATCCTCCCTAAGCCGACTGTCTAGTTAGGTAGTTTATTCCTCCAAAAAACGCCCTAAACTAGCTACTACGTAGATCGCTTATACTCTTCAATTAATACCCTACTACGCTATAGGTTAAAGAGCCTAATACGATTATAACTTAGGCTAATATATAAGGGGTTTTATATAGTACGCAATAAGCTTATATTAGTACTAAAGGAAAACTATAATTTACGGGCGGAGAATAAGAAAAAGAAGCAGAAAAGGATACGTACGTATAGACGCATCGAACATATATTAGGCCTATTAGTTAGGGAAGCCCTAGAGCTATCTCGACCTACTAAGTAGCCTAATAAGCCGGTTTAGCCTATTCTAGAGGACCTAGTTTAGCCGGTTTAGCCCCCTATAGAACAACCGCAACGGCGTCAATTTATATATTCTTTATGCAATTAGGTTAGGCATCGGTCAAATATATATAATCGGAGATAGTTTAGTTAATTTATTGGTATTTTGGTAGGTAAAAATAGGTATAAACCAGAATATAGGTGGTTAGGTGTCCTACTCGGTGGTTTGTCCTACTCGGTAGTGATTAACGTTAATAATGTATTCGGTAAGCGAGTAATGTATATAAGCGAGTAACGTACCTACCCCTATCTACTAAATTTAAATATATTTATCCTAACTAAAATACTATAAAATTAATTAAACCAAACTAGCTTCTCTATCTAGATATATCTCTCTTCTATACCCTAGGCGCCTATATATTCTATATCCCCTCTAGCTCCGTATACGTAGCTATAAACCCTCCGAACCCTACTTACTAGATATTATTTTAGGCTTTAGTAGGCTCGGTACGTAGTTTACGAGCCTCTCGAACCAAGAGATCCCCTTCGTAGGCTATATATCTAGTTAACTAAGTCCGCTTTTGCTTCTACTTCTTATTAGCGGTACGTAATTTACTATTTTCTCTCGCTATAAGTATAGTATTATATAGAATAAGATAGAAGCCTTTAATAAGTTAATTTAATATACGATCTAATAGGCTTAGTAGGCTTTATAAACCTATATAAAGTAGAGCTTTAATTAACGAAGCCTATCGACGTATTTCTTTCTCTATAGAAAAGGTTTTTAGTATAAAATTCTAGCTTAATTTACTACCCTAGATTAGGGGGAATATTAAAGTTCGAAGATAAATATTAAGCTTTAAGAGTACCTAATTAGGGTAAAAAGGGACTAAACTAGCGGTAGCGAAACTATTTTTAATAGTCTTTAGTTTATATACCTTAATTTAGGTAGATAGATATATCTCGAGAAAATTAAGCTTATCGATATAGTTAATACTAAAATATATCTTTATTTTAACTATCTAACTATACTACTACTTTAATACTATAAAATAGCCGATATCGAGCGGCTATAAAAGATATAAAGAGTATATAGGTATATAGTTTAGAATAATATTTTTTTTTTTTATAGATTTAGTCGAACCTTAGGGTTAAATAGCTTCTATAACTATCGAGGACTAAAAGCTAATACTATCTTTTTAACTATAAAGAAGTCGATAGAATAAAGTATTTTTCGAGCTATCGAAGCCTAATTTTATTAGAGATCTATCTATTTAGGCTTACTTCTAATCTCTAATCCTCTAAAAGGTTATCGAAATAAGATTTAATAAAAACTTTGCCTTTAAAGATAATATATAGAGAAAATACCTAAGCTAAAGTATTTATATACTCGATACTAGTTACTTACTTACGATTTCTAGGTTATAAAACTACTTACCGACTATAGTATTTAGCCCTCGTAATAATCTTTATAGTTATAGTTAATCTTATTGTAAAACTAGTCTTATTAAAGTTATAAATATTATCCGAATCGATACTATTCTCGATAATAGTTTTTTATATAAATATAAACTATTTCTTAATAACTTTTAGGTCTTTATATTTCGTATATTCGTAATTATAGCGTTTTAAGAATTAGCTTAATAATTCGGAATATCTTTTTATAAAGTTATAAACCTATTTTTCTCCGACTATTTAAACCGAGGTAGTTCTATAGGCTTCGAGAAGAAGATTCGTAGTTTCTTATATAGTAGTAGGCCGAGGCGCTACTCTATATTTATTAAGTAAGATAATCTATCTCCGAATTGTTTCCTCTTTAGATTCGGTTAATTTATAACTATTAATACGTAAAGTTACGCAATTTTTACTCCTATAGAGGTAGCGGCGTAAGGATATTTATAGGACTTTAAATCGATACGCTACTTTACGAATAGCGGTAATTTCTTAATTCTTTATAGCCTAGATAGCTAATAAGATCCTACCCTCTTACTATATTCGGTTTTAAGGGGTTTAGGAGCGAATTAGTAGTATAGTAGGTAGTTGAATTAGTTAAGTAGTTTTTATAGACGCGTTTTAGGTTAGGTACGCCGCTCGCTTACCGAATATGTTAATAGATTCTAGACTATAATATAGAGAACGCTTAGAAAAGTATTAAGAAGTTTAAGTATTCGAAATACTACTACTAATAATACGATATAGGACTATCTATAGACTTCTATTAGTAGAAAAAATAAGATACTAAAACCTCTTTATTAAAAGACTCTTTCCTAGAATAATATAAGATAGCGCCGATTAATAGTCTAAGCGTAAAAAAAAGTATTAAATAGTTAGTCGAATAACTACGTATTAGGATTATTAAGGTCGGCTAGGATAGTAATATCCTCTATAAAGTACTCGATAAAAACCTTTTCAATATTCTATAGAAGAGCTTTTTTTGTTACTACTAAACTAATAAAACCTATATTACTTTCTATAAAACGTAAAGTAGTATAATTATAAAAAGCGACTTATTTATGGTTGTTAAGGTCGTTAAAGGAAAGGTATATATATAGTAGATTAGTAATACATAAGTTATAGTTTTAATAGTAATATACAACGAATTCTTATAGGTAATTTATTAGCGAATCGAGCTTAAGTTTATTTAATTCGAATATCTATAGTAATATATTTCTTCTTTCTAGAAATATTCTAAGAACTCTAATATATCTTCTTAACCTACTTAAAAATAGTAGTAAATTAGAAGAATATAATAGCGATATAATAAAGAAAAATAGAAGATAGGTCTATATTTATATCCTAGAAGATCTATAGCTAAGTATAAAGCTATAAGTTATTAGTAAAATATCTACGAAATATATCTAAGATACTTATAGCTAAAAAGTCGAAGAAGTCTTTAGTTATACTATATATAATTTATTATTATTAATTAAATCGGATATAGAGTAAAAGCGAAAAAGATTCGAAAATATACCGAATTATATATATATATATTTTTTAGTATATTTAACATACTAAGTAGACCTAGTACTATCCTACTTATACTCTATAATAAGTAAATTATATATTTTTACGAAAAGTATTAATCGCCTTTCGAAAGGATCTAACGTACTATAAATTACGTATCTCTATAATCTTATTATACTTCTTTAACTTACTTAGAATTTTTAAAGTAGTAGGAGCTATAACGAAGAGAATTAGTTTAGTAATAAATCGGAATCGAAAAGCCTATAAAAAGGTTATTCGAAAAGATAAAGATAGAAAAGAAGAAGTTAGAAGAGAAAAACAAAATAAATAAGGTATTTTATATATACGCAAATCGTATATAACTCTATATATCCCTAACTCCTTTTCTTTATTATTTTCCCTACGCCTTAGATATTTATAATATATTTTTAAGACTTCTTATATCTCGCTACGCCTCCTTTTTATTAAGGATTACTTTCCTTTTTGTTTTTATTTAAGTTATTTTCAAATCTTTTTATATACGCTCTATAGGTCGTAGACGACCTTTATAAAGAGGGAGAATAATTATTATAGTATTAATAAAGCTTAAAGCTATTCGGAGCTAAATTAATACTGAGTCGTATAGACCCTCGGTTATAGGTTATATAACTCGTAGACTTTATAAAAGGGATCTCCCTTATATATCTAAATCCTTCCCTCTTTAAGGATTAGTTTAGTTACCTTATCTAGTTAATTAATACTCTTTTTTCAAATGTTATCTTTATTGTCTTCCTCTTACCTAGTTACCCCCTCCCTAATACTACCCTATTAATACTCGACATTTTCAAACATTAATTAACCAACCAAAATACTATTAAATTTACTAAACTAAGCTTTAGGGCATCTATTAAATATATGCCCTTTCTGACCGTACCTAGAACATATAATCTGACGACGTATAGGGGGTAAAATAGGTAGTTCTGGCTCGGCTAGGGGGGGTTAAGATAGATAGTATATTATATATATATATCTTACTACTACTATTACTACTAATTCTAGCGACCGTATCACTAGTTAGGCTACATTAGTAGGACACCCGCTTCTTGGATTTAGCCCTCTTTTTGACCTATTTTGTATTTGTAGCCTATAATTTCTTGATTAGGTCGGTCTTGAAAACGTCCCGATATATAAGCTTTAGGGTTATAACATAATACTGCTATAGATCACGCTATTTTCCAATATAGCATCGATCCTAGCTTTACGCTTTACTAGCTATTTAATAGTTTTAGGGACCCTAGTAGAGATATTGCTATCTAATGTCGAGCCTTGCGAAATAGGCCGATCTAGGATAGGCGGGGATTAAAGACAAATATTAAGCCTCTCTAGTACCTAACTAATCGGGGTTAAATAGGACTAACCTAGTAGCTACGAAAGTACCTAATACGACGACATCTTTAAATATATCCTTCTCGATAGAATCGATGCCTAATCGGGTATACTCCGCAACCCGCGAGCTATAAGACTTCTTTAAAGTCGCAAAATAGCCGATATTAAGGGGCTATAAAAGATAAGATATATATATAGGTATATAGATTAGTATAATATCGTTTTTATAGTAGATTTTGTCGAATCGGGCTATTAGATAACTATTATATCTATCTAATACTAATAGACGATATTTACCTTTTGTCTAGGCTATAGTATATAGAATAAAGTATTTCTATAGCTAATTAAGGCTAATCTTATTGCTTATCTATCCGTTTAGGCTAATATTAATGGCCTATCGGTAGGGAAGGTCGTCGAACTATCTTTCTATAAAGTTTTTGCCCTTAAAGATAATATACGGCGGAAGCGTATATCTAGATATACTAATACCCTCGATTATAGTTACCTATTGTTATGGAAGACTACTTTGGCAGGGTAGTCGACCTATCGGTTAGGTGAGAAGAGATGCCTGGCAGAGGGGTGATATGAATAAGATGAATAGTAGGATAAGAATAGAGACTGATTCTTGAAGAAGCCAACATCAGAAGAAACAGGATGCTCCCTTTTATCATGGAGAGCTGACATAACCAATGTGCGGTGAGGAGTAAGCGAGGAGTAGGTGATTCGGCAGGGCTCCGGTGGAGAATCGTAAGCGGTCCGATCGCGTATATTCTCCAAAAGTTCTGAATAACCTCACAACTGCCAATTCCGTAACACCTATTCGCGATTCATAGGTTGTAAAATACCCCTACGACCGGTATAAAATAATTATATAACTACTTTAGTCGTCGTACTAATCTCTATCGTAAAACCTATTTTATTAAAGTTATAAATATTATCCGATAATACCCCGTACTTAATAATAGTCTTTTAGAATAGATTAAACTATTCTATAATAATAGTTAGGTCTTCGTTTAGGGCCCTCCGGTAGTTATATTTACGAGAGAATCGGCTCGTAAGCCTAGGATACTATTTAAGGTATTATATTAGCTAGTTTTTACTAATAGGTTAGGGGGTATTACTACCCCGGTTTTGTAGTAGTAAATTAGCTATATCTCGCAACATCGCGATCGCAAGGGCTATACCCCTCGTATCTATAGAGATTAACTAATCCTAAATCGAGTCCTCTTTAGTTTTGGTAAATTTATGCCTATTTAGTCGAGAATTAGCCTAAATAGTCCGTCCGGCTAGACGGGCGCGGAGTATAGAGCGAGGGACGTCGAAAGAGCGTGTAGCAGCTGCGACCGTAGGGCTACGGCCGTTCTGAATAGCCTTGATAGCTAATAGGATCCTGCCCTCTTGTTGGGTAAGTTTTGGGCCCCTTTTAGGGCGTTTTGGGGGCATAGTGAAGGTTTGAAAATATTGGGTTGCTACGGGGATAGAAATTCGGAGGAGGGTGGCCGGTCGGCCGGGATCCACGTTAGTTAATAAACATAAGTGCTAACTAACTAAATATAGGCTATCGGGATACACCGATGTCTGTATTAATTTGATCTAGTCAAGAAACCATGATGTACTTAGCAATCTGATCTTCAAGGTCACGAGAAGGAAAACCCATAGTTCTGGTTGATAGAATGTGTATTCAAGTTCTCCAAATCATCATTGTAAGACCCCTATGTAGTTAAAAAAATAATAAACTTGGTTTCTCTATATTCTCGCTTCGCGGGCAAACGCCGCACAATTTACAACTCCAATGGAAGTCTGCGATGCAAGATCATCGTGTCAAAATTAGTACATTAGAACGTTGACTGTAGGCCTTATCCAATATAGAATAAGGCGCGACAGGGATACCTGGCCCGAACAGCCCGTCCTCCAGGTATGAAAAAGGAAAAGTAATGTCCCGTACCAATTCGACCGCACAATACCGAGACGAGAGGTCGATGACTCACTGAGCCTTCTTTGCGGACGTCTTGTTCCCCCTGCGACGCTTTAGGGCATCGGGGGTGTACTCGGTGTCCAAAAGGTAATCCCACCAGCGGAAGCTGCTCGCGTAGTTACCAATGAACTTCTCGTGATGAAGGTCATGGTGATCGGCACCGGCCCAGAAAGGAAGGAAGTGGTGGAGGCTCCAGGGGAATTCATAGCCACTGTGGGCATCAATGGCTTGGAACAAGCGGAAAACGATCCAGATGTACATGGTCAGGATGTGCAGGTCGCCAGTGAACGCACACCACACAATGGGGCAACCGACGGTGCCGAAGCCTAGAATCATGACTTCGATCGGAGACGCATATTCCGCGGCCAAACCAAAAGGCGCAGAGTACTGGTGATGAATTTTGTGGATCGCCTTGTAGAGTGGACCCCAGTGAAGAGCCCGATGGGAGAAGTAGTGCCAGGTATCCTCCATCACAAAAAAGATGGCGATCTGATAAGCCATGGTCCAGATGGAGGGGAACGGAACGGAGGTGGAAAGACCGAAGAATTGGGCCATAGGGTGGAAGAGCCTATAGGAGGAGCAATGCTTCATTAGATCACGAATCGGAGAGCAGACAGAAATAGCAAGACCTACCAGATCTGAGGCAGCTCCACTGTGAAGTGACTTAGGAGGACGAATCTGGCGCACTCCCATTGTTCCCGTAATGAGGGAATCTTACCCTGCAGAGAGGGTTAGTCTTCTATTGCCTGCAATATCCATTGTGGAGTGCACTGACGCTCTGAATTTTGTAACCCTTGAAGATACCCAAGGTGTCGATGAAGATCCACGGCAAAGAGCGACCGAAGTAGACCAGCTCGTGCATGGCGAAGGACATGATTCCCGTAGCCAGGACATCGTTCTGCATCCAGGCGTACCAGGCGGCCCATAGACGCTCGGCCACATTGAGCTCGGTGTTGTATTTGCCAATTTCCTCGAATTGGCCCCAGTAGGTACTGGAGGTCAACATGGTAGAATTCCTATAGGGCAGGTAAGCGCGTGTTCGAATCGTTCAGGAAGATAGAATTGAGGATGTTTACATTATGATTTCTCCAATGTAAGGAAGAAAGGATAAAGGAGAAAGGGGAGAGGTGTAGGAGAGAAGAAGTTTAAGTGAAAGGGAAAAAAAGGTTGGGGGAAGAACGGGGACTATTATTCTAGCGGAGAAAGAACGTAGGGACGAAATCTGAAGTGGCGAGACCAGCAATCAGGGGAGCCGCTGTAGGCAAAAAGGCCAAAAAAAGGATAAGACCACCGCGAGCCGATCTCCATCCGAGCCCCACTTAGGGGATAATGGGCTTTGCCGCACCTCTGTATGGCTGATGCTCCGAGGTCATACCACACATGTTGCATGTTGCATAATATGTCATAAAGGAATTCTAAACTAGGAACTGGGTCTATGGCCCAAGTAAGTATGTTTTGGAATTGGAATTTGAAAGTATGTATAACTACGTACCGGGTCAAGGTGAGAGAACAAGCCCTAAGGTAGTCACCCCCTTTCTACTGTAGTTACATGGTATGCGCACTACCGTGTACTCAAGAGTACACCGGTTATGTTTGCATCATTTGCATTACCCACCTCGTTTAGCCTGTTTGCATTATATGACGTCTCCCACTTTTTTCCGTCGTAGCTGTGTAGCTGTATATACTGTTTACTGTGTAGACTGTCTCCGAGATGCGCGATGTCGATCATTCAGGAGTATGCTCCGTTCAGTTCCCTAACTTTTCATGACTGACTCTCTACATCCAGAAATGCATGTGCCCTAAACGCCCAACTTGACCGCTGCCAGCAGCAGTTCGCCCATCCGGAGAAGCTCCTGTACACCGGCGATGTTCCTTCTCCGCATGTTCGCCATATACAGAATATCGCCGAGTCTGTTTCGGTGACATCAAAAACCCAGCCGCTCCTATCGCCCAGTCGCCTGGCGGAACTGCTGTCGGATCCTGCCTTATCATTCTCAGCCCCTACAGCGGAGACTTGGACGGACGACGCAGCCCACTATCTGTGGCTGGTCGCTGCCAAGGCGGCTGTCCAGGCGTCGGGCCTAGTCATGAATGTTCTGCTTGATTACACACTGCAGCTCCACGAGGAGACCTACTATTGGAACGAGGTGATGGGGTCCGTGTGGTACAGTGGCCTGTATGCGGCACAGACATCACCCGTGCGCATATGGCATTGGACAAAAGATATCTATCATGTGCAGAATTCCCATGGTGCTCAAGCTTCCATTTCGAGGTCCATTGCCGCCAGATGGGCCCGGTTCCACCAAATCGCCCGGCAAAGTATGCGGGGAATGTCGGAATATCCCTTTCGTCTCAACCTGTCGTCCCCCGTCCGATTATGCCGGTCTGAAATCCGCCAAAAAAGGGATATCTTACTGTCCATGATGGATATCCACACCAGCAGCCTAGGGCTGCTCATGGAAGGATGGCGTTCATTCCAAGCGAAAAATTTCGTCGACATTGACTCAACCGGGGGAAGGAGGCAGTGGCATGATGCAGTAAACAGAACGGTTGTCTTGACCGAAGCCATCCTGCAGCAGATGGCCAGCCGGTCCGATACCATTCAATTCGAACAACGGGTGTTTGCGACACTTGAACAGGACACAGCGAGCCTGCAGATGCAGAGCGATCTAACCTCCAACCAGCCCAGGCGTCTCATCCAGCGCCTCACGTACATCCTTAGGGAACAGTTGCCAAAGCATGAAGCCTCGATGTCCGCTTTCGTGAGTGATCACGGGCGACCATCGAGACTCACCCGGTACTGGCTACCGGTATTGACGGCGGCCATGTCGAGCAGCGCAACTCTGCGATTGTTACTTCGTCGCCAGGGTGAGATCATTCAATGGGTAGTCAACATCGGGGCCACCATCGTCGACTTTGGTAGCAATTGGGTGGTCGAACCCATCCACAAACTTGTTGGAACAATCCGGCACGATGAGAAAAGTGAGATTGCTATCATGAGCAAAAATAGTCTGGTGGCCGATCGAGCTAGCCTAGAGAGGATGGTGATTGATTTTGTCCGTGACCATCCCGATTCCGACCAAAGTTACCTGGCCGGGGAAGATACCACGGCTATTGCCAACGCCGTGAAGGAGGGGGATCTGACGCCAGTTCTAAGAGCCTACGAAAGGGACTTGCGATCCCCCTTTGTTGGGACCGTTCGAGGCGATCTTATTCGCGCACTTTTGATCCAGATCCAGAAAACCAAAGTGGACGTGGAGATTGCCATAAGCGGCATTAATGCTCTTCTGAAGAGCCAGGAGCTCGTGTTTGGGTAAGTAACTCCTTCAAGTTGGTGTAAAAGCCTCGCCTGTGTGGAATATACTAAACATAATATAGCTTTGTTGGGCTTACGCCCGGGATTATGGTCTCCTACGCCACTCTGCGGTGGATAGTCGGGCTCTTCGGCAACCGACGAGGTCTCCAAAGAGGCAAGCGACGGCATGAGCTGCGACGTGGACTACGGTGTGTTTTATGGACCACGGAACTAGAAATATTGTACAGTGCTAATGGAACCAGAAATGTCACTCGAGTCCTGACATCTGCGCCGCTTTCCGACAAGGTGATCTCCCACAAGGACTCAGGGCGACTTATCTACGAAGCCGAGGCTCTTCTTCAGCAGGTAAAGGGAGTACTGGGAGCCATGCAGTATCGAGAGTTCCGGGAAGATATCCAGGATCTACTCGATGTGGAGAAGGGAGTTGACAGGCAGCTTCGGGTGGTGGAGAGGATACGATGGGCGCATTTCCACTAGACCCCTCGCACCTAGTGTTTTGACAGAGATATCAACAGAGCCTGGTCAGTTAGGCACTCTTTACTGAACCCTTTTTTTGTTCAGTAGTTGAGCAACCTGTAAAGTCCCCGAGAGTGTGTACCTTGAAAGTGTAGTAGTAGGTTCAGTACTTATAGTCAGCTTACGTAACCGGCCCATCAATCACAGTCCAACCCCGTCATCACCTCCACTCGCTGTAGACCACCCTTTTCATCCACTTGGCCGTGACTACTTCTTTGCTCGTGCCAGTGAACATTGGAAGGACTTTACTCAACCACTGAGGGATCTTCCACTTGACTGTCTGTCCGTGCTCGTTGTGTTTATGCCCGCGTGCAATCTGCACCCTTGGCGCCAACCCTCCTGATAAAGTCCCTGGAGACACCGAAACCCGTCAACCTCCCCTCTCCCTCCTCCGCTTTGCGATCCACGACTTGTGGCCGCTGAGCTACATTTACAATAACAGTGACTCTTTCAAGCCCCTTCGATCACTCTCTTGCTGGTCTGCTTCTTTTCTAGTGCCGGCCACTAATCCGACTTTCTCCTATCCGGAACCACCACCCCTCTCCTCGACCGTTCATTGCAGTAACCCCCGAAACACTCCATCATGGCGGGTACAAGAAACTATGATTTTCTGGTGAGTACCATCGAGTTTGCACCGACCCATTTATTAATCGAACCCGGTATCACAGATCAAGTTATTGTTGATCGGAGACTCCGGCGTGGGCAAGTCTTGCTGCCTCTTGCGGTTCAGCGAAGACTCGTTCACCCCGTCTTTCATCACCACGATCGGAATCGATTTTAAAATCCGCACCATCGAGTTGGATGGAAAGAGAGTGAAACTGCAGATCTGGGACACCGCGGGCCAGGAACGCTTCCGTACCATCACAACTGCATACTACCGCGGCGCGATGGGCATTCTCCTTGTCTACGACGTGACCGATGAGCGATCTTTCCACAGTAGGACCCCTGCTTCCCTGTAACCTTCCGAGTACAGATAGATCGATCTGACCGTTTCCTAAAGATATCCGAACCTGGTTCTCAAATGTGGAGCAACATGCCAGCGAAGGAGTACACAAAATCCTCATCGGAAACAAGTGCGACTGGGAGGAGAAGAGGGCCGTCTCGACCGAACAGGGCCAGCAACTGGCTGACGAGCTCGGCATTCCATTCCTGGAGGTGTCCGCGAAAAACAACATCAACATTGAAAAGGCATTCTATAGCCTTGCATCGGACATCAAGAAGGGCATGGATACCTCCAAGACCGAACAATCTGCTCCGGGAGTCAGTATAGACCACCAGGGCTCGGGTCTGAATGGTGGCACTGGAGGGAAGTGTTGCTAGACCCTGTACCACTAATTCGACCTTTGATTATCTTTGCGCGAGTTTTTCTCCACCTTTTACTTTTGTTTTTTTCTCGTGACGCCCTTGGTTTCCTACGCAGCTGCCACATATCCTTTTGTTTGCCCGCAATTTTCATATGCTAAGATCTGAATATCCAGTTTTCATGGAGAGTTGGCGCCCGTTACCCCCCCGAGTATCATATATATTTCTGTCCATAGTTTGTGACAACTTATTCCCCTCTTTTAAGAAACCATATATGTACCGTGTTGAGTACCTTACACGTGAGCTCTCGATGGCTAAAATGTGTCTGTCGACTTCCTCAGCGCCTTAGTTTTGAATATGTACAAAATCAGTCAGATATCGAGAGTAACCAGTGAGTATGTGGAGATTATCCTAGATCGACATTGGCGGTCTCCAATGTACTTGGAAGTTCGTGCTTCTCTCCTTGACCCCACTTCTTTTTTGCATATCAACCTACCGATAAGATCCCTCCCCCCACCCATCTGAATTTGAACTTTTGAATGCGATTGATCTTCGAGTCTCATCTTTCTATGACTGTTGGTAATTGTGACCCCTTTGTATACTAGCTTGACACACTTGTGAGCTGCTTCCCATTCCCTCACGTCTCGCCTTGCCTGAGTCGGTTATGAGCAGCACACAGAAGCCTCGCGAGCCTCCACTATTTATGCTTACAATCAGAAAGTTTTTTTCCCCCTAGGGCTCATGAACATATACTACCGATAATTGTGTATGCCACAACGTGCCTCGACACCTTCTCGCTAGGAGTTGCGCGGGATGTCCGAGGTTCGCAGTTTCACGGCTCGACCGCTGTCGAAACAATCCCGGAGTGATTTCAAGGATGCGTTTCGGGTCTACCTATCTTCATCCTCCTTGGCTGCATTGAGGCTCCGTGCTGATGACCTCTGCTGCCTAACGCCGGCTGAAGGAACCCCGAAGACCGCAATTGCCTGGACTGCAGTGGAGAATATACAAGGCACCGTGGTGCAGACTTCGAGGGCTCTCCAGGACTGCTACGGGATCAAGATCGGTGAGAAAGTCGCCATTAGTAAGATCGACGGCGGCCTCGAAGATATCGAATCGGTCTTCCTGCTCGATTCCTCCGATCCCGAGAAAATTGCAAAGTATGGACCGATAGCTGCCGAAGAACGCTGCCACTGGGAATGGGCTTTGGAGTTTCAACTTTTGAGATGCGAAGTCCTCGCTACCGGTCTCACTTTCGACTTAGAGCTCAAGGGCCAGCGTCGGAGCTTCCAGTTGGTCAATATACACACCCAGGATCCAAGCACCAGTCGGACTATTTATCGGTTCACGAAGACTACCAAGGTTTGCATCGGAACGGAGATGGAAGCCCCTGAAGAGCCTTCCTCTGCTAGTATCGCTGTTCACTCTACGAACCTGGGGGGTCTATCACGACAAATTGAAGACATCAATGAGAGCTTGTCTGACTTCAATATCGATCCACGCAGACCGGTCATGCCGTCATTCTACGAGCACAGCCGGGGTATTCTCCTCTACGGACCAAAGGGAACAGGCAAGACGGCCTTACTGGAGCAGATTGGAAAGGCCGGCTGGAAACAAGTCTTCAAAATTGGCACCTCATCTCTCGGTCGAAGTATCAGCGAAAGTGAGCTGAAGCTTCGCAATATCTTTCAAGAGGCTGCGCGCTCAAAGCCCAGTGTCATCATCATCGATCAGCTGGACTTTGTCGCACCGAAACGGACCTCTCTAGAATCACAGTCACTGGCCTCCGTCCTTTGCGAGAACTTGGATGCTATCCGGAGCGCTTCTATTCTGGTTGTGGCCGCAACACGACATCCAAACAACGTGGACGATGCGCTCAGAACTCCACATCGGTTTGGCGCAGAGATCGAGTTACAGGTCCCCACGGCCCAGGATCGGGCAGAGATCCTTCGTGCCATTCGCGGGCCCGTTTCTGCTGGGCTGACCGATAATCTCATTGAATTCCTTGCAGAGAAGACACATGGATACGTCGGCGCCGATCTGTTTGCTTTGCTGCAGTTAATATGCCGGAAAGCCCGGCAACGGCAGTTACTCGAACGGGAGTCCAAACCCTCATCCTTGTCCCAGAACTCTGATATGTCCACTGGGCTCGAAAGGGACGGGGAAATCAGCGTCGACTTAGAGATACAGGAGACAGATATCATGTCCTCTTTGCAAGAAATCCGTCCTACAGCCATGCGCGAGGTGTTCTTGGAGACTCCAAAGGTAAGGTGGTCAGATATCGGTGGGCAGCACGAGGTGAAGAAACGCCTACAGCAGGCTGTCGAGAGACCGCTCAAGGTAAGATATGATTTCTAGCATCAATCTCGCCGATATTGGAACTAACGATCTATTGCAGTATCCCCAACGGATGCAGCGGCTCAACGTGAAGAGCAAAAAAGGCGTCCTTCTTTATGGGCCACCCGGCTGCTCTAAGACATTAACTGTCAAAGCCCTGGCCACAGAAGCTGGGCTGAACTTCTTGGCAGTTAAGGGTGCAGAAATCCTGAGCATGTACGTTGGAGAGTCGGAACGGTCGCTGAGAGAGATTTTTCGAAAGGCTCGAGCAGCGCGGCCTAGTATAATCTTCTTTGACGAGATCGATGCTATTGCCGCTCGACGCAGCAGCAGCACCAACGGGGGTGTCAATGTTCTGACAACTCTTCTCAACGAGATGGATGGTATCGAAGAAATGCGGAATGTTTTGGTCATCGCGGCCACCAACAAGCCGGACGTTCTAGATCCAGCCCTCATGCGCCCCGGTCGTCTGGACAACATCCTATACGTGGGACCGCCAGATTTCGAGGCAAGGAAGGAAATTCTGCGGATCTGGTCTAGCAAATCCGTTGTCAATCCGGATGTAGACCTGGACGAACTGGCGACCATTACCGAAGGTTACTCGGGAGCGGAGATGGTGAGCATATGTGAGACTGCGGGAGATGCGGCATTGGATGAAGAGGAAGAGACCCAACAAGAGCAAGATGTGAAATTGAAGCATTTTGAATACGCATTGGGCCAGGTGCGGCGGCAGATTACCGATGGCGTTATTGCAGAGTACGAGAGATGGAGAGATGGACAGTCCTAGATATGCTGAGCTATGTACAGGGCTCAGAAATAGAGATTAGAGGGGAGATGGGAAAGATATAAAAATATATGCCTCAACTATAAAGGAATGTCATCCGAATATAAAACTAACTAAATTGAGGTACCAGAGGTGATTACCTCATGCGGCTAGCGTTGATCTGCAGCTGCGCCCTTGAATACTCGCGTCTTCACCTCCATCTTCGTCTTCACCTTGCCTCCACTTTCACATCCACATCCACTTTTTCTGTTAACCTCCATCTCCCCAAAGTATCGACATCCGATGTCCATGCGATCACCTCGAGGGCATTCGCCCATGGGCTCCCCGCATGGCCCGGCGCGCTCTCATTCCTTGCGTCGCTCCAGATCCCCCCGTGAAGACTCGCGACGAAGTCTCACGCGAAGCCCATCTCCAGCACGCGACCAAGGTCGCCGCGACCGTTCCAGTAGCCGATCGCGATCCTCCTCCCGTGGTCGATCACGGACGCGATCCCGATCTCGCAGTCGTAGCCGAGGTGGACGACGCTACCGTAACCCGAGTTACAGCAGAACGCCCAGCCCCAAAAGCCCCCCGAGGAGCGCAAAAGTGAGAGCTGCAAACTTCTCACGCAAAATACCTTACTAATAAGTATATTGATAGATCGTTGTGGAGAAATTGACCAAGAACGTCACGGAGAATCACCTCCGCGAGATATTCGGAGCCTTTGGCGACATCGAGTACCTCGACCTTCCCATGAACAGATCCTGTGAGACTTTCCCCTCGAGAATTTGGAAGCTTTGCTTTGGGCTCTTTGTTTAGAACCCTGCGTTGCTGACTGCTTAATTCTAGTCATGACCAACCGAGGCACCGCCTACATCTTGTACTACGACCCCGCGGATGCTGAAGCTGCCATTGCTCATATGCACGAAGCTCAACTGGATGGTGCTATTCTGAACGTCTCGATTGTTCTTCCACGTCGGACGTTTTCACGATCACCACCCCCTGCATCTAACCGAGGCAACGGCGGTCGCCCCAGATTTGGCAAGGGACCGTATGTGAAGTCGCCTCCGCGAAGACATGGTCGGGCACGGCCTGCCGAACGACATGATGTTTACCGTCCTCCTTCCCTCTCACGATCACGATCACGATCCCCTGTGCGTTCTCGTTCTCGTTCCCGCTCACGCTCACCACCGAGAAGAGGCAGCCTCCGCACCGAAAGCCAACGACAGCGCCGACGCCGGAGCCCTAGTTACAGTAGCTACGGATACAGCAGCCGCAGTGGTAGCCGAAGCCCGAAGAGAAGCCGGAGTCGCAATCGCTATTAGGATCCCTTCAGAGGTTCCAATACCAAGTGCATCTACTTCGTGTGCACCTTGAACCTGGTCTGTATTTGACTAGCAAGGTCTCGAAGACTCCGAGTGAATGATGGGGTTGTTCTGGGAATATCCAATAGGTGACTTTCCCTTTCCTGACATGGTATTGGAGAGACTATCGAAGCTACATGAAAAGCGTAAACAAGAAAGTTCAGGCTTAGAAAAATGCACACCATCCGATATACATCGACGCCAGATTTTTCTTATCGGTTGCCTGCATGATCAGCTCATCCACTTGACCATCCACCGACAGTGGAATGGGCTGCTTGGACATAAAACCCCGCAGTTTGTTCCGGACATCCTCCAAAACACCGGCGGGGGTATCAGGGACAGTTGCATGGGTGCGGCGCTTTGATGAAAACGGTGTTACTGACTGGCCTTTGCGATGAGGTAGATCGGACTTACTCTTTTCCCAATGAAGTCTGTGGTCGGGTCATGCAAGAAGGTCTCGAGGACGGTCATCAAGGCATCTTCGTTTTGTCGCAGAAGACTGAGGGTGATCTCACAGGTTCTTCGGAAAGGCCCTACGTCGCAAGGATCAGTTTCCATTTCCCAAGCACGAGTTCTAGCAAACCTACCATTATACCCATAGGCGCCAAAGGCGTCGACCATGTTGTTTGTTAAACGAAATGGAACGACTTCGGGTTTTTCGAATGTTTGACCCTGCATGTAATGAGTAATTGCGTAGCAAAATTTGGCTTCTGGAGCCCTCTTACCTTGTCGAATAGACAGTTGAAATCAACATGCAAAATACCCCCTGTTCCTTCTTCGAACGACAGGTTCTCTCCATGTCGATCGCCCAGCCTGCTCAGATATAAATCATTGGATTAGTATAAGGAGATCATCGTAACGAACCGAAACAACTGGGGCCGACACGGTACTTACCCTAAAACGTATCCAACCATGGACATGACCGCCGAAGACCGCGTATAACGCAATCTCGCCGTGAACCAGGTCTCGGTTTCAGGAAACATTTCAACAAACCATTCATGAAGGACGGGAGGAAGCCTGTGCCTTCGTCAACATCAAGTATCTTTTGACTAAATAGGAATCTGTCTCACTTGGCCAGGATTTTCGTTGTAAACAGTGACAACTTGGACATCGAGCGGTCTGCGCATATCTCGTTCAGGTAGTGCTTGATCTCCGTATACTATTTCGTGGATTTGTCAGTCAAGTCAATGAAGCCCGTGAATAACAAAGCCCTTACATTTGGTGCAATGCCACGCTCGCGCAGAATCTTGATGATGATCTCTCTCAAGGTCCGGAGATTGTCAACCCACTCAATCAGGCCGCATTCCTCGTTCAACGGTGTCACGGCATAGGTTTTGATGTCTCCGTTGGGTTAGCTTTCCACATATAATTGATTAAGAGGACTTACACATTCGCCGCTTGCTTGATTCGACGTCTCGTTTTAAGAATCGATTGATCATGTTGTTGAATTCCATGAGGCGCTGGTCCTTGCGCAGATCATCCTTGGGCTTGCAGAGTGCATTGTAGATTTTTCCGTCCGACCCTCGAATACTGATCTTGCGCGGCTTTTGGAGTGAATTCAAGATCTGTGCCTCGTCCAGAACAGCTGTTACAAGTTAGCTCGGGCTCGCAGATAAACAGTGGGGTCCAACGTGCCCTCTATGGTTGTCGGGTCCCGTGGGAAGGGCCGGAACCCCTTCAAGTACTCTGAATCGTGACTAGTGGGCAGGCTTGGGATTAACATTGCTTGGAACGGTACTACCAGGCGGCACGGGGCGACTTTGTGGTTAAAGCCGAGATGACGAGCAAGATTGACCCGAGAGACTCTTTCCTCAACACGGGCGAGGCATAGCTGGAGCAATTCTTCCGAGAACTTTTGGCCCTGACTGATCATGCGGCGAATGTCGGACGACGATGACTCTGATTTATGCTTATTAGTGTAGTCCTGTTTTTGAATTAGCATTTCCCTTGTCATCCACCGGATTATCTAGCATACCGTGATCTTTTGGAGACAGCTGTAGCCTCTGGAGGCTCGATCCTTGTTGGAGGATTTGACCACCGCCAGGACGGTCCATAGTCCTTGCTGTGGGAAGCTATGGACGGCCTTGGCCACGATCCGCGTCAAAAGATCATAAACAGTGCTGTTAGGATGACAGATACGAGCAACCACCTGGGGCAGGATTGTGAAGAGCTATAACTTGTGTGAGCCTATTATCCAAAGAGAGAAACTCTGTTCAGATATCTGCTTACCAAAGCAGCTTGCAGTCGAGACGAAATGTATTTTTTCAGCTGAGCGTGCATCTCATCCAAGCTCTTCTGTCGCTGAGCTTTGGTGTGTCTCTGGAAGTCCCTATTTGTTTACATAGTTAGCAAAGCAAAAGTACTAGATTTACCGAGTACCACTTACTCGTTGTCCCCTCGCTTCGGGTCAATTGGCTGATCAACAATAGAAGCATGTTCCAACCAAAGCGTCAACAGTTTGGGCAGCGTCTGGAAGACATACTTGCTTCCATAGGTCAATGAGCGAAGATAGTTGTCAATAACAAGCTTCGTGGCTTCCCCACTCAGGCTGAACATGCCGTTAGTAATGAGCTGGGCCTGTCATAGCAGAGGCTGTATACGTACTATATCTGAGCCTCTTTCCCCATGGGCTTGATTTTTTCAGAGTCGAGGATCTTGTTGTAGTGCTTTCCCAAGTAGTAGTGTGCTTTCTCCCACCTGAACGCCACGATTAGCCGATGTTTGCCAAGGGCTAGCTAGTTCGATTCACCTTGGGTACAGCTTGATGGCTTCTCGATATCGTTGAACAATGACCTGAGAGTGAGTTTGACCAGCTCTGTCCGTCCATTTGGCTAGTAAAAGATGCGCCTAATTATGTGAATTAGTCTCTCGGATTTGGATGGCAATTGATTGACGGGTCCTACTCTGGCAGCAGTCACGTTTGCGTTCTGCCCGCGACTGGAGAGAAATGACACAGCCTCGGAATCGGCGGAGAAAGATGTTGCCGCGGTAGCTTCATTGGCCGATATCGCACCCTCTAGTGTCTGAATTGCTTTGCGATGGTGTCCGTCTTTCCAGAGAAGTTTGGCATGTTCAATGGTAGCCGACCGGTCCTTCAGCAGAGCTGCGTTGAGCATTGAGTGATATGCTTGGCTGGTAAAGTTGCCCTTCCGCGACAAGTGAGCACTGGTGAGCCATGCCGAGGCTATGTCAGAGTCGGCAAAATTGCCTCTGGAGAATACGTTAACAAGTATCGTGGTAACGGCGACAAGATCCACTCACGCTAGCTCCATTGCTGCTCGTCTCAACCCTAAAAGGTATTGCTTGTCCGCAAGATAACCGCCTAGCACATCCAAACGTCGATTCAGGGCCCCAATTAATTCCGGCCTCGGATGGGAACCCGCAGCTCCTGCATTCGCTATGGATTCCACATCCGCTAAGGCGTGCAGCCGCAGCATATCGTCATGACAGGATTGGAGTGAGGCGATGGAGTTAGCAGTCAATGACTTCGCAACGTTGAGCCTGAGCTCGTTGACGATATCGGTGAATGCCTCGGCTTTTCCTTGCCGAAGGATGTTGAGAGCTGAGCCCATGCCCGCATTGAAGTCCCCAGCACCTTGTTTAGCACATAGCTCCAAGTAACCCTTCAGCTTATCCCACCTGCCTGTTATCCACGATGCCTCTACCGCGAAAGGCAGAAATCGGGATGCTGCAGATTCGTTGTCCTTGACAATCTCGAACCGAGTGAGAATAGCATCTGAATATGATCAGCAAGAGGTCGGCAGGAAATACAAGGACAGAGTGCTGAAGCTACCTTGTTGGCCAGATTCCTTGAGACAAGTGACAAGATTCCATTGAGCGTCGACATTATCCGGTTCTTTTTCGAGCTGGAGTTCATACCAACTCTGTGCAGTGGCCCACCTTCCTGCCTTGCGGTGCTCCAAGACCTGTTGATCGATGTTAAGCGCAGATAAATGGCTTGAAATGCCCTCAATACCGTCAGGTTCATCGATTTGACTGTATATATCCTGCAGTCGTTGGTAAAGAGGCTCCGTACTGGAGCGTTCTTGCATGCCCGGCTGCGATTTGCATTTCCGGATATACTGCTCCCAATGGAATAAAGCCCTTGAAAACGACTTGCATTCAACGGCCCGTTTGGATATGACCTCTGGCGGAATTGAAGCCAAGACAGCTTCGACAGATTTGACCTGCGATGTGTATTTGTCAAGGAGCCCGTCTCGACTGGCATCTCTGTTGGAGCGGCTGGATTGGTAAGACTGATGATTCAGACTATTGAGCTGCTTTTTCTTTCCCTGGAGCCATCGTGACAAATAGTCCAAGACCTCAAAAACGCTCTACAAGTAAACTGTAGTCAATATCCGGAAATCCAATTCCATTGCCCGGGGAGTCCTACCTGGCTACTGCTTATGATAGTTTCGCGGACACTGTTGTTAGTATCAGGCAGGGGGTGCGAAAGGACGTTCATTAACTCAAGCTGGAGATCCTGCAGCTCTTGCTCAGTTCCTCCAACAATGCGGTTGAGAACGGCGAACGGCAGAAGAAATGAAGGAATCGAAATGTCTTGTCCCTTCACGACTCGGTTGCATACTGTGAATATCAGCTTTGCATTTTCTCCATTCCCATTTTGGAGCAGATCCTGTACAAGGATCCGAAGCCACTCGCTATGGGTCATCTTGGTGGATAACAAAGGATATACGGCCTTAAAGGTAGCTCCAACGACAGTGACCGTGTATGTCGAGGTAAGGAAGGGCGTGAGAGTGTTTCGGACACTTTCCGGAAGCTCCATCCACCGTTGATATTTCTCACCATCTTGAAGATCCCGAGTCCGTTGAGTGACTGCCGTATTCAGATTGCAGATCTTGAGAAGATTTTGCATGGCAAATGCCAGGAATCCTTGAGCCCTAGTGTTGGACGCTGACAAGAAGGCTTCCACTAGAACATGCTGGAGGAAGAACAGGACGAATTCTACCGTATCTTCCATTCGGTCGAAGTTTGAGAGAACAAGAATGTCCCTCTTTTCCTTGACTGTCTCTACTCGATTCGGATCAAGACATCCGACGAGACCTAAACATCGAGAGGACAACAAAGTGATTGAGTCCGAACTGCTGTTGAACTTGACGCAACAGTCAAGCAGTGCCCTCGTTAATTGTGCGACCACAGGATCCGGTTGTTCGCTGAGAACGGATACGTGCAAGAATTCCTCGTTCCCCGAGAGGAAAGGCAGCAATTCCTCCAGAGCCTGCTCAACGACTGTGGCATTCTCACTTTGACAGCGCCGAATGAGGGCTAGAAACCGGCTTCGAACATCCATTTGCGTCCTCAATTCGTCGATCTTGGCTTCGAACGGGGCCATCTCAGGGATAGACGCTAGAGAAGGCATGGTATTGAAAGTATCTCGTACCAAGTTCGGGTGATCCGTCAAGATATGGTCAATGAGCTCGTAAGCATGCCTTCTGCTGTCTGCCGTCAATCTGTCCCAGTACCTAATGACAATCGCCAACGTCTGATCAATGAGCGGTTCGATGTCCTCCTCGCTAAGCGAGCTGATCAGGGTCTTCCAGGCCGCAAAAGCATGATCACATAGCTCCTCAATATCAAGTGCAGATCGGAGACAGGCACTGACTTGGGGTAATGCATTGCTAACATGGCCTTGAGCAATGTTGATCATCTCTTCGATTGCCTTGATGTTTCGCCTTTTTTCCGCCAAGGTTTGCCTTACTTGAAAGTCATTGATCGCATTTGCGAATTGGGTGATGATACCGAGAACATGCTCCTCAATAAAGTGACTCAACAAGTCTGTATTTTTTGAGGAGCTTCCATGGGCCTTTCGCGGGACAAATGTGGCCAAGCGTCTCAGTGCTTGATGGAACTAAATTTGGTAGGCTTAGCAGGAAATTCACCATTGCCATATCACAGAGAGGTGCAAAGCATAGTATACTCACCCTTTCCTTGTTCTGCTCCCCAGCGTCCCCGAGGCTCTTCAATAAATCGCAGGCAATAAGAATTGGCTCGATTCGCACCAGATCCGCTAGTGTCCGGCTTTTGAAAGCAGGATCTATTTCGGCTAACAGAGACATGATCATCGCTTCTGGGTTGTTTGACTGCTGGGACAGAAGAAAAGCAAGAATCGCAGCAAGATTGTTCTTTTCGGAACAGACATCAAATGGAGACTCGCCTTCGTTGCGGCTTTCCCCGATTCTGCAAATGATATCACGCTTTCGGGTCAGAACCAAGTATGGGAGAACGTGTACCTCTGTCAAGCGAAGGAAGCCATCAACTTTCATGCCAAGCAATTCGCAAAGCTGCTCTGCCATATATGGGCGAGTCTGAAGGTTTTTGACGACCACCACTGACAGGGTCCTCCAATAGGGCCGAAACAAGCCAGCAGGCGTCAAAGCAAACTGCTGCGCAAGTTTAGACAGCTAGGTCGGTTCGTTAGCTCGTTCAAAGCCGTCTAGAAAAGAAAATGACTAAATCCATGCTAAATGCATGATGACATTTGGGCGTGCTCCACGTACCTCGTTGTAGGCGACTGCACAGATATAGGGATTTGGATGACCGAGATATTCCAAGAGACGAAGGAGGATGATGTTTTTCTCTTCATCTTCCGAGACGCTTTTTCGGATAGTGAGCTGATTGATTCAGAGCAAGGTAGGAAGCGGACAAACCTGGCAATTCGACATAATGTTAGGATGCATGCCTCTTGTAAAGGCATATCACCTTTCTCGGACAGGTTTTTCAACCATTCCAACACGACGACAAAGTTTGCTCGGCGAATGTCCGGCTGGAGATTCGATCGTACAAATGCTACCACTGAATGTCTGCTTGTGTATTAGCGCATTCACCAGTGACAAGTAATATCCAGAGCATACCCAGTCGCGACGCGAAGTTCCCGGATAGAGCTCCGAAGGGAATGGAGACAGAATTCCCCAGCTGTAGATGATGAAAGATGCATCTGATTTGAGCTAGGAGAGTGCATTAAGATTCTCTTCAAAGCCACCATAGCAGCGATGCGTGGACCAGGTGTGCGTGTAAGTTTTGGCAAGATGAAGTTGAATATTGACCACAACTCCTCGAACTGAGGGGTATTTTTCTCCGGAGGCATTCCAGTATGGAGAAGTTCGCTGTCACAGGCATAACAAAGCAGAGTCTGTTGTGTTCCAATTTCCGATGGTTTCTGCACCAAATTCTCTGTTATGGCACAGGAAACTTTGCCCAATACCTCCAGAAGCTCCGATTTACGGGATTCAGGGAGGCTCTCGAATGAGCTCCTGCCAGATGTCAGTCAATACAAGATCAGACGCTATTCCTGAATCTAAGATGGATAAGCTCCGGGAGTGACTCACTGAATGATAGTGCACAAATTCGTCAAGCTTCCAGTGCAATCACAGCCCAGCAGCAAGGAGACGTTTGCCATTAAATTTTGTAGCAGACCCTGACCCGAAGGCTCGGCAGGAAGGCAGATCCGCTTCGATGCGCGTGTTTCACCGTTCTGCTTTGGTTCTTGTCCCGTCATATCTGGTATCTGACTCGCAGAAGACAAGTTTTGACCCAGAACCCCTAATGCAATTCCGGAGGAGCATCTAGCAGGCACGGCTGTGACCAGCAACTCAGCACGAAGAGATTGAAGTGAGTCCTAGCATTATGTCAGATAAGCTGAGATAATAAAGCTCGAGGCGATGATTACCCAAAGACAAGACTCCATTGAATGGAGGTTAAAATCCCGGTCTTCGATTTCTGCCAGCGCCGGTAGAAATATTTCCCTTAACAGCTGGGCAGATGACTTGGTCTGTCTCGTTGCTTGCACGAATTCACCCAGGCAGTTGCTTAGTTCAGATTGCATTGCAGGAAAGGAGTTGCTGATACTCGGACAGATCAGCTCGCTTAGGCATTGGGCCCAGGTTGAAGCCAAGCTTATGTCTGACGTTACAGCCGGTGCAGATGACGGAGACACGCAGAGGCGGCGGGTGGATGCTAAGAAATGTAAACCGGCTTCCTCTTTCTCCGGAGTCACCTCCGATCCTGCACTCTGTAGCCACCTGACTAATACCTTTCGTAGGCGATTGTATCCGTTCAGCATCCAGGGAAGATTCTGACGAAGGATGTGATTTCGGCGCTTCTCGAGGCTCCCAATTGTCACTTTAGGGTTGAAGGAGTCCAGCAACATAGATGTGAGTGCGAACGCCTGAGAAAAGGTATCCAGTGCCAGACTTCTTCCCAGCAGACCGCGAGGAAGACGCAGATGGTCCAAGTCTGCAAGGAGAGGCCCATTCGGCGCGGGCATAGATATCTTAGCCGTGGAGGTATTTTGCCAATCATGAGCCTGATATTCTTCCAGTGAACGTAGCATATCTGCTTCCTGTTAGCCCAGTTTCATCAACTCCACCAGGGCGTAAACAGACCCGATGTGCAAAGCCGAAGGAATGTCGAAATGTCATTGAATGAAGGAGATGAACGAGCCTGCTTATATTGCAAGAAAGTTACACTGGTGAGCACCAGCCGAATTTTGTCCTGAGTGGCTTCGGATTGCCAGATGCAGGCCAGCCTGATCAGACGTAGGATCAACCATGCAAACAGGGGCGCTTGGACTTCCTCGCCTAGTATGAGCGGGTCTGAGATGTCCCAGAGAGCCTGAGGGGCTTTCTCAATGCTTGCCTGGATGATATCCAGACAGTCGGAGACCTGCCCTTCCCAATCTTCTTCCGCGGCATGGCTGTTAGGACTAGCTTCCAGGCCGGCCTGAAGAACGATACACACTAATTTGTTGATATCGGTAATGCCTTCATCAACGCGCAACTGGCTATGCCTTTCACCAAGAAGTTCTTGACGAAGCTGTGAAAACGTTTCTCGCGACAGTCGCTGTGCTTCATGCCCTTGGGATGCGAGACGCGGGGCGAAATGCGCCGCGAGGATGGATGAGGCTGGCTCTGCGGGCCTCCATCCCAAAGTGTTGTCTCCATTAGCCGCCATCGAGAATCACCATGGCCACTGGGCTGAGAGGTTGGTAGACGCGGGTTGGTGAAGAAGGGCAGATACGCGGAGTTGATAGTTGACACGGACACCTGAGGCATTAAAAAAAGAGTATAACCACCGACTTTCGGTGTTCGATTTGATTTCAACAAGTACAGTAAACTTCTGATCAAGAATTCAATCTTCGATTTGTACGATGCTGCCCCAGTGACTGAGAACAAATTCAATTATACTATGAATCAGCAGGCGTTAGGTGCGAATTTCATGAAGTGAAGCTCACTAAAAGAGTCCCAATTTAGCTTCTATGAGACACTCTGATTCTATTTTGGAATTTATATAATATTTTCTTTCTCAATTACATAATTTGTATAGGAGAACAGTTCCATTCGTCATAGAAAGAGGTAGAAATGTGGTCACTTTACCTTGGTCAGTCAGTGATGGTCCGATGGAAATCTCGTCGGTGGTTCATCGCTCCCTCAAGTCACTTCCAGATATCTGCGAGCTCCCCGAAACAGAGCTGCGGACGTGTCAACTCATCGATCTATTCATTCCCTCAGCAAAACGTTCACTTTACCATACCCAGTCCCCATGGATCCGTCCAGCGTGGAATGTGAGTTGGTGCCTTCCGCGGTGGCGGAGGACTCGCGGCACGCCTACTTCATGAAGAAAGCCCTGTTGATGGTAAGTAACCTGCCCGATGTCAAAAAGCGCACCGCTGAATACGTATTGCAGGGTGAAAAAGCACTGCAGTCAGGCGAGACGCCTGTCGGATGTGTTCTGGTCCACAATGGCCGAATCGTTGGGTCGGGTATGAATGACACCAACCGATCCATGAATGTAAGCCTTCTCCCAGCATGCGCGACGATGGAGATGAGGTCGCTGATGACTCCAAGGGAACTCGACATGCCGAATTTCTTGCAATTGCAGAATTGCTTCAAACCTACCCCAGATCCACTCTACAGTCTACAGACCTCTACGTGACAGTGGAGCCCTGTGTGATGTGTGCCTCGGCCCTCAAGCAATACCGCATCCGCAGTGTGTACTATGGCTGTGCTAATGACCGATTCGGGGGCACTGGAGGTGTGCTATCCCTTCATTCCGAGTTGGTAACCCCCGTCACATCCCGCAACCGAAACGATTGATTGCTTATTCGATACAGTGTCTCCCTTGACCCGCCGTACCCCGTGTATGGTGGGCTATTTCAAAAGGAAGCCATTATGCTTCTTCGTCGCTTTTACATCCAAGAGAATGAAAAAGGTCGGAGTCGGAGCAGGTGCACGGCAGAGCCAATGCTAATGTTCTCGATAGCGCCCAACCCGCGGCCGAAAAAGAATCGCGAACTCAACACCAGATTCGAGGATGAGGAAGACGTCCCACCGATTCCATAATTGAATATTCTCTCCTCCTTCTCTCTCTCAAACTCACGAATGATGTCACTAGCCGCGAACCAATGTCTTTACAACTACGTGTATTAATGGAAAGGGAAGGTTGTGCAAAGCAGCCATGTAGATCACTTCATTGGAACAAAAAGTTGTATAATTGCAGCTGCGCCGTGTGGGGAAAAAAAGTGAAAAAGGATATGTGTACAAAAAGTTTGTAACTCCAGGCCAAACTTTCGACCTAATTTTCAAGCGATCATGCAGCCTTGACGCGCTCGGCTTCCAGTTCTCGCTCCGCTTGTTGGTAGTACTTGGCGGTATCGACACCATGCTAGCCGACAGGGTTAGTATCTTATATTCAAAAGTCTGCAGGAGCGTAAAGGTCGGAGCTAACCTGGTCGTGGTTGACAATGTTGAACCACGGAAGAACATGGATGAACAGCTGTGAGTACCGAGAATTACGAGCAGCCACACCCTGGATGTAGTCGGAAACCTGCGAGGTGCCGTACAGGGGCCGTCCCATCTTCACCTTTTCGACCATTTCCCTCATATCCATCTCTACCTCGCGGGCATTCTCGGTGAATCCGTAAAAACGTTCTGCGATCTGATGAGTAACTCAATTTGGGCGTTGCAGGGCCTGATAAGCATACGGGCAGATCGCTGGTAAAACAGGTGAAGTCCACCAATGAGACCGATAGCGGTTGCTAGGCGCATGACAGGCGCGAAGCCACCACGGCCTACATGCGACGGGCTCACTCGCTCCATGACCCAAAAGGCAATGGGAGAGACGGCTGCCGCTCCAGCACCCACGGCGTAATCCGAGGGACGAGCATATCCAAACACACGTCGCAGGTGCCTAGATGCATTGTAAGTCTTTTGGTCTAAATACAGGGTACTCGGGGCAGGTCGTACGGGTCGGAGTCAATAAGCTGTTGGAGAATGGGATTAGCAATGGGCGGACAAGCGGAGAGGGACAATGCGTACGGGATAGTCAGTGACGACCCGCTTTGGGGGCACAACAACCGTGCTGAGGTCGGAAGCCATGATGGGGTCAAGTGAAAGAGCAATGAGAGGGGTTTACCTAACGTTGTGCAGAGTCGAAGTTCGGAAGTTGGAGGAGAGTGACCGCGCTAGCCGCTCATGGTTTAGCGTGTACAGGGCGGAGAGCTTCTCCACCGCCAATAACATTCGTGATGACCAAAGTCGCGTTTCCTACTTAGTTAACACAAGGACGCGTCTCGAGACACGCAAATCATATTCCTGGTTCACCATGGATGCTGAAAGGGCCAGCTCTCCGGTCAACTTGAACGATCTTTTTGACTATGATGTTGGACTGGATGAGATCTTTCAGGGCAATGGCGCATCAAATGCCAACGCCGATACCAAACCGGCCGGAGATCCCTCGCTCGGCCTGGGTCTTGACGAGGAGGTCAAAGTCACGAAGAAAAGACAACCAGTAGCGAAGCTAGATGAGGGTCGGTGAGTAGCTTCCCCGATATGTTGTCGAACAAAATTGACCGTTCTTTTTCAAGTCTACTTTCACAACCAGGAATCCCCAAATTACGACGCGCAGCGAAACAGAAACTCAGATTCAAAGGCAAAGGGCATGAGGTTAGTCTGATTCTCGGGTATACATACATACACAAAACTGACTGGCCTGCTCGCTAGTTCTCAGATGCGGCACGTCTTTTAAACTTCTACCAACTATGGCTCGATGACTTGTTTCCACGCGCAAAGTTCGCCGATGGCTTGACGATAATTGAGAAGCTGGGTCATTCCAAACGCATCCAGACCATGAGGAAGGAATGGATTGATGAGGAGAAGCCGAAGCTATTCGGTGATCGCGAGGTCTCTCGAAACATCCCAGACATCCGTGATCTGCCCTCAAGACTTTCCTCCGATCAAATAGGCGCCGCCCCGACGGAGCCCAAAGAATCGACTGGACCGCGGGCTGTGGATCCGGAATTATTTATTCCAGACCCTGCGAGTGAGTCTCGGCCTCTAGCCAGTCATCCGGAAGCCGACGACGATGACCTGGAAGATCTTCTTAGAGAACAGGACGAGACCATGTCCGGGATGCCTGAACCGACATTGCCGCCGGTGAATGACAGCCGTGACGACTTTGATGCCGAATACGAAGCCATGAATGAACTGGGGATGTAGCTAGAGAGGAGCAATATGTAATGCCTAATGACAGCAATAATCCGATGTTCATATAGGTTCATAAACTGCTGTGCAGATTATATAGTTGACAGGGTTCTCTTCTCGCCGACAACCTCTGCCCGGCCAGCTATACGGCAATTACTCAGTACCAGTAGTTATCACTGACTAGTTTCTTGTGCATTCACTTACGTTATAGGTACTCGTCGGGCCCGATGCTCCGCTTCAGGTCTGGGGATTTGTGTTCAAAGATTACTATGACCAAGGGTGATACACGAATGGAGCTAACTTGGCGTTAGATGCGCCGAATATTGGAGCAAATATTGGAAACAGAAAATGAAAGAAACGGTCATCCCAAGCCGACTTCATGAATAGAGCAGAAAGCCAAGGACAAAGGCCAGGTTTACTCGCTGGCAGGCGATGTGAAAACGGAAAATTGGCCGCCGGCGCCGGCCCAGTTCAAATGCTTTCCACGAACGGCAGTGTTGTCAATGACGGTTGCAACTTCAATATCATCCTGGGTACCCTGTCCAGTCTGGTATGTAGCAGAGAACCCCCAGGACCAAGCACGGCCATCGGCATCAATGACGAGGGAGTGATCGGAAGCAGCCGAGACAACCTCGGCCTTGATTCCTGGGACCTGAGTGGGTTCGATCAAAATCCGGGGACGTCCACGCTCGTCCTTGATGACCGCATCATCGCTAAGGGTATCGATCTTCAAGCCACTCTGGAAGCCGTCCAAACGGCCCCATACCAGACACTCGCCATCTGTAGTCCGTGCGATGGAGTGGTGAGAGCCACCGCAGAGCTGGGTGATGCCCCGACCGGTGAGTGATTCGACGACTGTGGGTTGCACAATGGCAGCCTCGTCATCACCAGCACCTTCACGGACGGCTGTTGCGCCGAAGCTGTTCAAGCCCCAGGCGTAGACTTTTCCGGACGCGTGAATCGCGAAGGAGTGGTAGGAACCACAGCCAATGTGGACGATGTTCTTCGGAAGCCCAAATGCTCGAGGAATTAGTCCATGGAGCTTGTTACGCTCAATGATGCGGCGGCCGAGCTGATTCTGCTGTCCGGAACCCCAAGAGAAAACAGTACCTTTGTCGTCCAAAGCAAGGACGTGGTTGGCGCCACAAGCCAGATGTTTGATCTTCTTCAGGGACGGGATAAGAATTGGAGTGTTCTGAACCCGATGGGTGGTGTCGAAGCCGAGAATTCCGTCGTTGCTCTGAGGGTAGGAAATGGATTAGCGCGAAGCGGTAAATAAAGGACGGTATTCAACTCACTCGGAAAGTTCCCCAGCCATAGACCTGACCATCATCCGTAAGAGCAAAGCTCGCGCTATCCGCAGCGGCAACTTCGACAAAGACCGTTCCTTCCGGGAAGGCGCTGGACAGAATTGCAGTGGGAGTGGACTCTTTGGGGTTCAATCCGCTATCTTCATCGTCCGAGTCCGAGTCGCTGTTGTCCTCGATATCCTTGTATCCGCCTTCCCAGGCGGTGTCTCGTCCCAGCGCGCCTTGGTCGTTCACTCCCCAAGTGAAGATCTCGTTGTTGTGGGTCAAAGCCACGCAGTGCATGCCCCCGACGGCAATTTGCACCACGCCCACCTTGTCGGCTGCCAGGAGCTGATTCAGACGTGGCCTCTTCACGTCAATGACGTTTTTGGCCGTACCCAGGCCAAGCTCGCCGGAGCTTCCTTCACCGCAGACATACACATGCAGGCGAGTCCTGGGAGCTTCATTGATCACGACCTTGGGCTTGAGAGCCTTTGGCGCACGGGGCTGGGTGACGCGAGGTTTCTTCACTGGGCGAAGCTTCTCCTCCTGGTCGCGCGGCTTCTCCTCCTCGTCGGACTCATCGACCTTGCGCTTCTTCGCGGACGAGGACGAGGACGTGGTAGTAGGCGCCGCAGTCTTCGTTTTCCGCGACTTTTCAGTGGGACCTTTCTTCACCGTGTCCTCAGTGGACATTTTCTTGGTGCGACCTCGGCCGGTAGCAGCAGGCTCAGTTTTGGAAGAGGCTTTGACAGCCGCAGCCTTTGCCGGTTTCTTGGCTGTAGTAGCTGTTGCCTTGGTGGCCTTTTTGGCTGTAGTAGCTGTTGCCTTGGTGGCCTTTTTGGCCGGAGCAGCCCTCTTAGGAGGCATTGTGTGGAATGGGAATGTGTCGGAGGAATTTGAGGGTGCAAAGGGTGGAAAAGGGACGCGACGAAGGGAAACAAAGAGAAGAGCGCTACGGCAGAAAAAGGAAAAAAGGTAAATAATGAATAACGCGGCATTCCTCCCTCGGGCCCCAAGCTCGGGAAAACAATCCCAAAAGAATCGACTCACTGGTCCAATTCATAATTATTTTGATTATAACCATTTAACCAACTTAACTAAGTAACTCGTTATCATTCATTACGTGACTAATTAACATAATTTTCAATTTATACTGTAACCGTGCCGCCGCACCACCCACACGGCGGTGGGTGTAAAAATAGAAGAAAAGAAAACAAATCACGGGGTATCTTGCGTGCGAATCTTCCCACACATAATAGCAGTCTGGCCTAACGGCGTCCAAATGACATCGCGTGGATTCAGTGCCGCATTGGGTTTGCCCTCTTGATCAAGTTTGGAATCGGGGCTGACACCTACACCTCCACGACCGAGATATGTCGGGGCCACGGTCACGATGATGGAGTCGATGAAATTCGTATACTCCGGGTTCAGCAGTTCGCTCAAAACCTTTCCGCCACCTTCAATCATCACGCTCTTGATACCCTCAGAGGCCAAGGCTCGAAAAACGGCCTCCCACCGTAGGCGCCAGTGCTGGTTATATTCCACAATTCGCAGAAAGTCCCCACCGTAGCCTTTGAGCATCATTAGCCTTTGCGGGTCGATCTGAGCCCCAGGCGACACCACCACCCATGGGGCTTTTCCTCTGCCTTCTACGGCTGTTCGAAGCATTCGATCCTCCGGATGAATGTGCCAACGACCCATGGGGTCGACAACCACCGGGCGTGGCTGCCACATCCTTCCCAATCCGCCGAACCCACCAGCTCCTTCGAGACGGCAGTTCAGACCCGGGTTATCTGCTAGAACGGTTCCGACGCCGATTAAAATCGCGTCGTGGCGGGAGCGGAGGTAATGGGTCATCAATTTTGCCTCGGGTCCAGACAAGACCGTCTGCATCCCCGGGCACAGCGATATTTTCGAGTCCATCGAAGACGCGTAGGATAGCGTGACATGGGGAAATTCACGCCGCTCAGAGTGATCGGGAAGATAGGGTTGTAGAAAATCGAGAGGGAACTGAGGAAAAGAGAGAGTATCCGGTGGGAGCAGAGGGGATGATCCCGACTGGACAGGCTTGTGTTGTGCGGCGTCGCTGGTACCGTCGGCATTCTGGGGCTTCACAATCCCATGTCCCTTTTGATATTCGTAGCCCTCGTGAGGGATAAGCTTGACCTCGGGGTTTTGTATGCGCCACTTGGCAGAGACATTACGCACGTCTGTGACTGTGAGAAACCGGCCTCCCGCTTCTTGAAGTTTCTCCGGTTCTTCTTGAAGCTTGGTGAAGATCGAAGAGGGTAGATACCCCTTCACGGATTCCTTCCTTGCAGATTCCATGAGTCCCGAATTGCGCTTCACTCGGTCGATGTAGTCGAGGTCATGGGAATGAACACTGCTGCTCCCAGGAGTTCTCGCAATCGTGACCATCGAGTACGCGCCTTCAAACCGGACAACTTTGATTTGAAAGTTGCACATGCCCCCTTCTCGTACGCGTTTCTTCCGAGGACGCTTTCCCTCTGGCAGGGGTCGTGTATCGTATGTGCGATGTGTCGGACGTCTTAACCGACACATATAGTAGTCCGTGGTACAGTGGCCTTCCTTACTCGCATTTGACCTTTGTTTCACCCACACGTTATCAATAAATGGCCAGTACGTCTCAAACTCCTCGAGGCTGATTTCGATCGGGTCTCTGCACTCGAATAAGACCCGGCGAATCCTCGACAGGTTCGGTGGGTTGTTAAAAAGACTATGAGCAGACTCTGTGTCCACGTCCGGGTTCTTCGGCTGAGTCTCGTTTGGGCTGTGGGATGTACCGTGAAGAGAAAAGTCGTGAACCTCGCCCTGTCGGGCTTGCTTCTCGAGCGCGCCGGACAGGTTCATGGGGGTGGTGGCATCTCCGGCCTGTTGAGGGTCTTCATCCATCGCATCCTCCTGGGTGAGCTCCGGTATGAATCCCGGCTCGTTGTCTGCCTTTTCCGATTCGTCCCTTGCTCGTCCGTTTTCATTTCGCGGAAAAGTCGAGCCGGCTGCCGATGCCATCGCCCGTGGGCTCGAGGTCGACGCGCGGGAGGGCATGGTCCATGATGTGCAGGGACCCGCAGCACACAGGGATAGATCAGTGATTTCCCGATCGAGGCGAACGGTAGGACATCCGCGCGACTGTGGGCTCCATCGGCGGTCAAGATGAAAGTGGGATTTGCGGACGGTGTGCAATGTCATTTCGAAGAAATCCCCAGAGGCTTGGCACGCGCGGTACACATCCGCGGAAATCGACAAGTTTCTAGAAATACCTAAGTACATGCATTCATTTGATGCGCAAGTCCCCGTCATTCCCTTCAAAGTATCTCGGGATGGAATTCTACCTCGGGGATCTAAGTGTTCATCAGCTAACTAACTACGGCCCGTACAAACAACCGATCGATATTCGAACAAGAGTGTTCTATGACCAAAAACTGAACAAATAACTACAACTTGTGCTTTAGCATATAAAAAAAGGGTTGAAGTAAGCATCAAATTGTATTATTGGGAAAAAGTACATGCGGCGCTCCTCTGCAACCTAATATGCCCCAATGTCTGCTCCAGCGCGGGCGAGGGCCTCGTAGACCTTCGGCGGAAGTTTGTACTTCACCATTCCAGAGAATACCATGAGATCCTTCGCCATGCTTAGCAGCTGCTCTGCGAACCCATGGTGCATGTCAGTCTCGTAAGGCCCCGAGACTTGTCTGTGACGCTCCTGGCCGATGCACGCAATACTCCACATGATAACATGGCCAACATTGCGTGAGATAATCTCCGGGAAAGACGAAAATGCCTGAGCGGCACTCCGGATATATGGCATGGAGCCTTGGGCTTGCAATGGGAGGATACCTAGTCGATCAATGTGCTGTATGATGCATTAGCTTAGAGCATGCGTGGACTTGGTACGGATAAAGGAACTTACATCGAGTGCCGGCGCCCATCTGCCAGCTTCAACTTCCATCTTTGCCTCCATCATGCGGAGAAGGAGACCACAAGCATCCCGATTAACCTGCCGGATCTTGTCAAAGTACATCTGGTTTGAATTGTACAGGCCAATCATGTTCTTGCCCAGGATGACAGGATCGTCAACGGTGGTCAAGCTAAGACTGCTTCCAGGCGGCACGGCGTCTGCTTGAGCCTGCTCGACTCTAGGGCGGAGAGGCTGTAGCTTCGGCATGGTACCTCCCAATTCAACCGCGATGGCGTCCGACAGCGCCCGGTTCACGATATCAATCACACGATCGTAGTTCTCGGCCAGGTGATATAGGAGCACTGCGTCGGTGATCAGACCTTTGTCGTCCGCCACGCCGGCAGCTTGAATGGTGATGTTTTTCAGGAAGTCCTGCTGGTCGACCAGATTGATCAAATCAAGACGCTGCTCGATGGCGCCCTTGATTCTGGTACCGTCCGCATGGATGTCGCCCAGTAGCTTAGCGAAGTCTCTAGTCTCAAGGATAAACTCTCGTAAAGCCTCGTGACAAACTGATGACTGAGATTTGCCCAAAGAGCCTGGGAGGTCGGCGTTCAAACAAATCAAGGCGAAGTAATCAATGGCGGCTTCAACGTTGCCAGTACGGAACTCTCGGGTGTATTGGGTGATCAGATATCCGAAATTGATCTGGGGGTACTGCTTCACTGTGAAAGAAACTGTAGAAAACCAGAAGAACGCGAGGTTAGCAATGCCGGTCTCGGGGATCTGGAAGCCAAAATGTTCATAGAAAGAGACGTAACGGGGCTGCTCACGGATTTCTTCTCCAGACGTGTAGAAGTCCGACACGCGCAGAAGACCATAGTATGCCAATGCGATGGCGAAATGGACTGCAGTGACCGGTGAGTAAGTACCCAGATAGGCCACAGCCTGCTCAAACATTCCCCCCAGGATCTGAAGCATGAAGAATGTGCCATGTCCACCGGGTCCATCCTGGTTCTTGTTAAAATGCTTCTGTCCAATCTCGGTAATATCAGTCTGAATGTCTTCCAGACCAAAGACATCGCCGGCTACCTCCTCGGAACGATCATCCTCCCGAGCGAGACTGAATTGTAGCCACATGAAGTCCTCAACGCTTTGGTTCACACCGTCCAAACGGCGCCGGGAGAGATCGCAGCGGCCGATGATTTTGTAACAAGTCATTCGATAGGGATCGACAGTGTTGTCAGGTGCATTTCGCAAACGCTGCTGGTACTCGCCGTTGATCTTCTGCTGCAGATCCCGCGGGAGTCGTCTGTTCTGAGCATAGGCTGTCATGTAGGTTACGAACTTATGATCCAACGACCGGAACCCAGGATCTTGGCTCACGTATTCGGCCGCCTCGGTGACAAAGCCGCATCGAAGGAGACAGAAGATAAGAATCCAGCAATAGTCTTGCCCGACCATCTGCAGTTCCGTTCCATCTGGAGCAAGATCTTTTCTGGCGGCACGAACGCGAATGTATGCTCGCATCTTATTGATCACAGTCGGAATGCCACCCAATTGTGCCTCCCGCGGGTTCTTTGAGATGACATTCTCCACCTCCTGAAAGAATGTATGCTCAAGGTATCCCCTTGAGCCTTCAATAATCCGCTTCTTCAAGTTGATTTTGTTTGTAGATCTGGATGACTCTTCCAGATAATCACGGGCAAACTGTCGTTCTTTCACAGCACCTGGGTCCGACATGCCGGTTGTAGCCGGTTTCTCATGAACGATTTCGATTAGAGCTTGATACGCATCGAAGAGCTGCCGAGGTGCCTGCAGTGGGTCATTAGCGATATTGGTGGAATAGAGGAACTGCTGGGTCTTACATCACCGCCATTCTGCAGTTCAACCTGCGCGAATTGATGAAGAATGGGGTAGGCTTGTCCTTGCAGCCGTGCTACATTCAAGTTCTGCACATGATCAGCGTAATGGCCCATTTTCTCCCGTAAGAACCGTAGGTCAGGCGATGGTGCAGCCAGCCCTTCGTTCCGCTCTGATGGATCCTCGAAGAGTTGCCGACTAGCCAAGCCAGTTCCTGGTGTACCGATAACGGATTTGTCCAGGGCAGAGCGGCCAAAAACACTGCGGCGGGATGCACCTGAAGGGCCGTGGGCTTGACTAGCGCCTGTTTGTTTAGATTGTCTCGCTGATCGGCCAAAGGCGCCGCGTGTCGTCGACCTCGGATCTTCGGGTGTGGACGAATCCTTTTGGGCAAGCCCAAAGTGCTGGAAGATCTTCCGACGCTGGTCCTCCCAATCCATATCCACTTTGTCTTCCAAGAACGTATCGAAATCTCTCTGAGCCCGAGAGAGAGACTCCGCAATCATCACCTGCCGGCCACGCTGCTGAATGTTCCTCAGGAATCTCTGGTTATCAGGGTCGAAGCTGTCGGTTTCTCTGGCCGTAGCTAAAGACGCCTGTGGATCTAGAGAGCGGAGGTCACGTAAGGCTCGCCCAGGGGAGATACCAGATGATGCGAGTAGATAGCGACTATGTTTAACACAGAGCAGGGGGTTAGCCAACGACATTTGCAAACAGTGAGAAAATTCCAACTTACGCCTTTGTGCCATTCTGTTGGGGATCTTTGCTTCCCGACGCACCCAGCTCTCTTGCCTTTCTTCGGATATCGTCAAGACCCAACTGCAGACTGGGGACGTCTTCAAAGTTGCCGTTGCCATTTTGTCCCGTGGCGAACAGCGGTCGCTTCTTCCCGCGTTCCAACAAGCTATTGAAAAATGCTGGTTGAGTTGCTTGGGTCGACACTCGTCCTTGAGTCTGTCCAGAGCTTGTCTGGGTCTGCCCTAGAATGGAAGACCGGGCGGGTTGCTGCTGAGGCTGGTTCTGAGTCTGAGGCTGAGCTTGAGTCTGACCGAACAGTGAAGATGTTTGCGCGCCCTGGGGAGCAGAAGTAGAAGTATTTCCAAATGCACTCGTCGCATTCGTTGCTCCAAACAGGCCGGTCGATTGTGGGGTTGTGCTCCCAAGACCGCTTCCTCCGAAGAGAGAGCCCGTATTGGAGGTCATGTTGGGTTTGTGATGCAATTACCTGCACAGGCGTAGAAACTTGAATTTTGACGATGTGAAGCTTTTGAAGTGTGTTGCTCGGGAGGAAGAAAAAATGAAGCTGCGCGCGCGTCTTTACAAGCTGAGAATTTGGGTCCTGGAAAGAAGACGAATAATAATGTAAAGCACCACTTGTGAGAATCCGCCTTCGAACAATGGCCAGCTCCAAGATTCAAGAACCTCGAAGGGAACTGAAGAAGCTCAAGCTATGCGCGGAGCCCAAACAATTCAATCCCGGTATCCGGATAATGGATCCTCCGCGGATCCACCGGTCCTCCGTACTTGACCCTCGTTTCGTTTCTTTATTCTACGCTTCTGCGCTGCTCTTTCTCTTTTCCCGGCTACCCTCCACTGTCGGTACCTCCTTGTTCGTTCGACCCGGGTACGACAATGCCTGCATTTCAGTCCAAACCCTTTCGCCGGGCAACTACGGCATCATCGTCGCTGGGAGAACGGATCGGCGCATTATATCGGGCAAGACTTTCTCGGCATCCATTTCTCTTCTTCGGCCTTCCCTTCATTGCCGTCATCGTCGCGGGTTCTTTTGTACTGACCCCTGCGGCGGCTTTGCGGTATGAGCGTTACGATCGCAAAGTCCAGCAACTCAGTCAAGAAGAGGCTTTCGAGCTCGGTCTCAAGGGGCCTAATGGGGAAGAGGGAATCAAGCGAAACCCGCGGAGGAGAGTTATAGGAGATGAGCGAGAAGAGTATTATGTAGGGAGCTTTCCTGACACATTCTGGGCTATACTTTGGCTGGCTCAAATACTGACCGTGGTTGCAGAGGCTGATGGCCAAGGACCTCGACGACTGGGAACAAAAGCGGGTTCAGAGATTCAAGGGTGAGCCAGACGGGAGACTATGAAATGGAATGCGCTATAGCGATCGAGCAATGGATCAAATCTGAAAGCCGCAGACTACGCGACCACGCGCATTGCCAGAGGTCATACGCAGGGGCTGTCTTGCGCTTGATCCAATAACTTCCAGCCAGTTTGCGAGAATCATAGACACGCTCTGTGTTTAAGGATGGCCTTAAAGGTACTCATGCTGGCCGCCGAACGAGGATCAGAGCGCTCGGATCACTCGGGCGAGCTTGTCTTAATGACATATGATAATTGCTCCTGGACTTCACTCTTCTCGCGGCCTGTCCTATTGATGTGTAGCTGTGGAGAGCCCGGGCTTTCCTTTCGCCTGAGATGACGGCCTCGCGCTGATCATCCAGGCTCCGAATGAGTCGACTGCTCTGGGAGGGGTCAGTACCATCATGGCGATTCGCTTCAGGATTTTGAAACTGCTTTTGACCCACCTCACGATTCAAGGTTGCACTGTTCGAGTGCTATGAAGCGACGCTGGTCTCGGCAACACGCTGTGTAGTATGCACGGATGCTTTGCCCCGAGATTTCTCTCGTGTATACCTATTATATGTCCACTTCCCTTGGCGTCGATTAAGTATCATATATCTATCTATGCGAGCAGATTCCCTGTATCCAACCAATGTGTGCTGGTTACAGTTTCGTGTTGTTCATGATTCTTGCGGAGACTGGGTCCAACATAAGATAACCGTAGGTAATTTTACTATAATATAGACACACACACACACTCTCTCTCTCTCTTTCTTTCTCACGTCTTTTTTTTTTTCTTTCGTCTGTAGATGTCCACGTCGTGGTTACAGTTGTGGTTGTTTCCGAACCGAGAAGGGCTCTTGGAGAACCCGTGATCCCCACACATAACGTCATTTTTCTCGAAGCCCACCCCCGTGCCTTAATAATCATGGAATGACATAGGACCGAATCTTCAGATATCAGGTTAAGTCAAGTTCTCACCCATCCATTGGTCATTGCTGGCTATATTGGCTGGACCCTTTCGCCCCTTCAAACTACATATCCTCCCTTCTTCTACGTCCACTCATCCACTCGGTTCCATCTGACGTCAGTCTTTTACTCACTGCCCTGTGAATGTGGTCGTGACCTGTTACTCTAGCTTCCGATCCCGAGTTCTCAATCCCAACCTAGCCTTGATCCTCAGCCATCTTTTTACCGCAATTGTACAGCCGTCGATCCGATGTTGTCTTGACTGACCTTATTGCTCCCGCATACCATTTGTGTCCAAAGTGGTGGGACACCTAGCAGCCATGACAGGCCTCGGGCGATCACCCTCTTCATCATGGGTGCAGAGTGCACAGGGATGTTCCAGTGACAGCAGGGCCGCACAGTCCTTTCAACCTGGCCTATCACCATCCAGCACTGGAATGCAGCGCAGCGGTGATCCTCCCAGTCCTAACTATTTCGGTATCACGATTGACAACTCCGCGATCCCACCAAAAAGCCCAGGACTGCATACACAGAAGAACTGGGGCTCATTACCTCGGGCACAGTCAAGCCTCCCCAGCCCAAAATTGCAACTCTATTCACAAGAACCAGTATCAGAAGGATTTGTAAATTTGTTGAGAACCGAATCCAAGACCGATAAGGGACGCCGAGAATCAGCTGTTCAGGGCCATTCTTCGAATGGTGAAGGACAGCCAACTTCAACAGCGTCACGGAATTCCCAGGCCTATGTGCAGCATCATGAGGCTAGTCGGGTGCCAGAGCGCCCAAATAAGCGTGGACCGGTGGTCACGGAAAACTCGAGCTCCTCTCCACAAGGTAAGTCATTATTTACCCTGATAAATGAAGCACAGTTCTAATCACTTGCTCTGAAAGGTACTTTATCCGGCTCATCTCAGTGGATCTCTTCCGAGCAGTGCGCTCATCTACTCCAAACTTCTCCACAAGAAGTGTTGTTACTGGATGTTCGCCCATATGCCCATTTTGCCCAGGCCAACATTGATGGTTCCCTGAATCTGTGCATCCCTACCACCCTTCTCAAGCGTCGCTCATTCGACACCCGAAAGCTTGCAAACACTTTCACAAGCGACGTTGAAAAGAGGAATTTCGATCGCTGGAAAGAATGCAAAATAATCATCGTCTATGACGCAGCCACTGCTGATGTCAAAGACGCCATACCACTTCTGAATGTGATCAAGAAATTCCAAGCAGAGGATTGGAATGGCCAAGGATTTGTTCTGCAACATGGCTTCAAGGGCTTCTCAAGCCGGTTTCCTCGCTTGATCCACCGGCCGCAATTGCGGAAAGAAGTATCCCCCCAGAAGCGTTCTCCGATGAGCCTGGATATTCATTCTGTTGCTCCTGTTGTCGGAGGGTGTGCTCTTCCGGAATCATCATCGGCTGCGAACCCCTTCTTTGGGAACATCCGTCAGAACATGGATCTCTTGGGAGGGGTTGGACAAATCCCTCTCAAAGTGCCGGATAATCTGACCGAATCCAAAAGACAGAGTCTTCCCTCTTGGTTACGAGAAGCTTCCGACATCAAAGATCAGGGGCGAATAGTCTCGGAACGATTTCTGGACCTAGAGAAGAGAGAGTTGAGCCGCATGAAGCAAGCGTTGTCTTACGAAGGAGACTCGGCTTCGGCTGGCGGAGCCTCGAAGAAATATCGTGTTGCCGGCATTGAGAAAGGCACCAAAAACCGCTACAACGATATCTATCCCTTCGACCATTCCCGAGTTCGCCTGGAGGGAATCCCATCTGGTGACTGTGACTATGTAAACGCAAATCACATTCAGGCAGAGTTCAGCAACCGACGATACGTTGCCACTCAAGCCCCCATACCCGAAACATTCAATGTGAGTAATCTTCCTTGCTTCTTTCTGTTCACACCGCTAACACCCAAAAAACTAGGACTTTTGGCGGGTAGTATGGGAACAAGACATCCGGCTTATCGTCTCCTTGACTGCTGAGCTCGAGCGAGGACAGGTCAAGTGTCACCCGTTCTGGAACTCTGGAGATTATGGGCCGTTCAAGGTAAAGTCATACTCGGAGAGGTTTATCAACGTCGAATCCAAGGGTGGATCGATCGACCCCACGGTGAAGACCCCTACGTTATCTGGTGAGCCGCCACAAAGTGCCGACCACTCCAATGAGAACCCTGTCATCATCGTCCGGCACTTCAGCCTCTTTCACACTTCTTTCCCCTTTCAGCCACTCCGGGAAATTACACAGCTTCAATATCCTTACTGGCCTGATTTCGGGACCACTTCGCAGCCGACCCACCTCCTCAATTTGATCGAGCAGTGTAACAAAGTCATTCGCTCCACCAGCAATCGGGGCTTCGGGAGTCAAGATCCAGAGCCGAGTGGCCAACGGCCGATCCTGGTACACTGCAGTGCCGGCTGTGGTCGCACCGGTACCTTCTGCACAGTTGATAGCGTGCTGGACATGCTGAAACGACAGCGGTCGCAGAGCGTCGGTGCCACAGAGTCTTCCGGATGGACTCGTGACACCAACGTCGACCTTATCATGAAGACGGTTGAAGACTTTCGGACCCAGAGGCCCAGCATGGTACAGAACCTCAGTCAATTTGTCCTCTGTTATGAAAGTGTACTCGAGTGGCTCGTCTCTCAACCGGACAGGAGTGGATGAAGTCGAATCCTCGAACGATAGTAGATACCCCTATTTATCTCGGACTCATTGTACTCTTGGTTGCATTCCTGGGTGTTCGAGCCTGGGTGGGTTATTGGATACATGCATCAAAGCAAACGAAATTTTGTGTTCTCTTCGATTTGCTCTTCTCCGCTCTTTCTAATTCTTGCGAGGTTGTAGTGGATGTATCCCAAGTAGATATAAATGTCCCGAGGTCTGCATATTGGGAGAGATGTATTTTCTTTCTCTACTAAAGATGTCGCTGGATTCTAATTTATTCATTTCTCTTTATTCATTTTCATTTTCATTTGCATTTGCATTTGCTCTTATCGGATTAATTATCCGGGGAGAAACACAGTATGAAACTGGATGGCCCGATGACCCGTTCGCGTAGCCCACACTTACCTCTGTTAAGGCTCCTTCGATGTGATTGTGGACTTCCTTCCACTTATAGATTCACAGATGTGGTCAGGAACTTAGAAGTCACTTGTCGGGCTCCACCGACGATCCACAATCCATATCCGCATCTCTGCCTACGATCGAACGGTGGTAGGCAACAGCAGGTGCGTGCGTTAGAAACACCGACTCTATAAATTTCCGAAACCCCTCAACTCCGTCTCCCCTTCATTTTCGTCAATCTTCAGATGCTTCTCACTCTCCCAACTGAGCTGATCCAGCTCATTCTTCGGAGCTGCGACCCTCCGACTTACCTACAGACGGCCTTCTGCAACCGCACTCTATTCGCCATTGCATCGAAGAGCCGTGATCTGATTCTCCATCAATTACACCAGAGTCCTGGTCGGAATCATGACTTCGCCTCTCTCACAACAGATGAATTATTCCGACAATTTATCTCTCGAGCCCACCAAGAGTTGTTTGGTGTTGAATACGACGGGGATCGCAAGCTCTTCAATTTCCATGGCCAAGTGATTGACAGCCGAGCTTCGTCACTGGAGAGTATAGGTACCCGGGGCCGGGTGCTGCTTGCTTTCAAAGGCCACGGAACTGTCTATCTCTTCAATGTCCGGGATGGAGACTTGACCCTGGAACGTCGGATCAAGTCGCCTGCGAGCTGCTTGGGAAACGTGCAAGTTCTTCATACCGCCTTCGATCCTCATGGTATCTATATTCTGCATCGATTCAGACCATTCATTGATCGGGATCTGGACACCGACCACCCCTTTGTCAAACATGCATTGCAATCCAATGTGCATGGAAGCATCTTCCTAGCCTACCATGAAATGGGGCCTACCTCCAATAAGATCCGGCTCTATGCCTTTCCCGACCACAAAGACTATGAACCTCTGGCCTTGGCTGTCCACGAGGAGAAGTTTGTTATCTCTTGGCAACACCTGGATCATTCTAATGACCATCAAGTTGTTCATTACACTACACTCGACGAAAAGAGGGAGGGGAATGGGGATGGAGATGAGCAGGAGGAAAAAGATGGAGTCGGGGACCGGGACGAAAGCAGAGAGACAGGGAATCCGCAGATCATCACTTGTTCGTACCAACAGTCTTCCCAAAGGGACCAAGACATGGCATACTCACGCTACTAGGTTCTTCTTACAAGTCCTACGTCCTCACAGAGGTGAACGACGAGGGACCCAGCGATGCCGTGCTAGAAGGAAAGGGACCAACCGTGAAACTGGCCTTTAATGATCGAGGATACCAACTGCTCCACTATTATAGAGCTCATACCCTCTACAGCTCGTTTCAAAGAATCCAGTCTCTTCCCGGTTTGGGCCACCAGCCCAATGTGCGAGGCAACGCGTGTAACGTGCTGTTCTCAGACTCCCTTGTGTTGAGTTTCTCCATTGGAATCCCTTTCTTCGGTACCCATCAACCCGATACTGCAACTCAGGGACTCCGTTGTCACTGGAAGTATCTCGCAATAGGAATCGCCACTCACAGGGTGGAACATTGGACCGTTGCATGTTTACTCAAGTCCGAAGCCGCCTGTATGGCTCGCAGCTGTGGACATGTCCTGAATCTCGATCGTGGGAGACGATACCTCTCCTGGGAAATCATGGCGCAGCTCGGAGGATTCCAAGAATCGAGCACTTCGCACGGATCTTTCATTGCCGCTTCCGCTCGCGGCACTCGCATTGCCATTGCGAGCTGGAAGACGATTTCCATTTGGTCGTTGGAACCGAATGTGGTGATCGAAGGCGAGAATGACTTCTACCCGGACTTGTGGCAATCACCCTACGGCTTTCCCGAGCTAAGGCCTGCCATAGTCCAACTCGATGCCGTCTGCCACCAGCTGCGGTTCACGGATAAAGATGACGAGCTCGTTGCCATCACTGACCGAGGGCTCCTGGTCATGAATCTCAGACCTAAAGGGAAGGGGGTACAGGTTGTGAATAGTCGGAGCGATTGGGTTGTGGACGAGCTGGATGATTAAGGATGCCGAGGAGTGACAAGAGATCCTCCCGGGGGACGGGTGATCGCTTTGGTTTGTCTGTAGGCGTGAAGCATGCGTGATACCAATTGCATAGCGTTGCTTTCGATTAGTTCCTTTTTTTGGGTGATGTGTCTCCCCCGCAGATGGTCAGAAATGAGGGATATCGAGGATTCAAAGAGACATTGAGTACTATTTTCTCTATAAGCTGGCTTTATGATTACCCTTGCCCCTCTGCGCTACCAGACATGCTCACAAACGCCATGATCAAGAACACCCACCAGTACCTGTGCGAAGAATCAATGTTAGTCCGGGGATAAGCGAGCTCACGGCGGGTGTAGGGGAATTTACTTTTGCAAAAAGGACTTCTCCACCACCTCCTCTGTATTCCCTCCATCCGGATTGACGATGACCGGCCGATTCAGGTGCGGTTGTGCACCCGGTTGACTCGACACTAGCTCCACTTGGGGTCCGGTCGCCTTGGCTCCAATGCTCGAGGCCGAGATGTGGTACACATCGCCGGCAGGACCGAGATGAAGACGCAGGGTAGGTTGATCTTCACCAACCAACGATGCCACCGAGACGAGGCTTCCGATCCATTGCTTGGAGTTTGTGGTGGTCGAAGTGTAGAGGCCGACACGGACGAGACCGTCGCGGGCATCGGTGGGAGGGTGGTAGGATAAGAGCTCAGACTTCAACGAGGCCGGGTCGTAGGCGATACGCGCGAGAATGGAGGGTTGGATAGCCCCCACAGGCCAGTAGAAGACATCGGTCGAGACTTCGGCAATAACAGAAACAATCAGGAGCAGTAAAGCACCCAAAAGGGAGAGAAAATGCATGTTTGTAGACAGAGACAGAGACAGAGATAGGAGGGAAGCTCGGGGCCAGCTTTCTGTGGTCTTTGGTGGTTTTTTGCCCCGAGCGGTGTATCCACTCCTTTGATACTTCCAATACTTGTATAACTAACTAACGTATTCGGTAAGCGAGTGACGCATGTAAGCGAGTGACGCACCCAACCTAAAACGCGTCCATAAAAAACTACTTAACCAATTCAACCACCTACCATGCCACCAATTCGCTCCTAAACCCCTCAAAACCGAATACATTAAGAGGGTAGGGTCTTATTAGCTATTTAGGCTATAAAGAATCAAGAAATTACCGCTATTCGTGAAGCAGCGCGTCGATTTGAAGTCCCCGAACCTACCTTACGCCGCCGCCTCCGAGGCGTCTCTTATCGCGCGTCTTTACGCGTAAATAGCTATAAATTGACCGAATTTGAAGAGGAAACGATTCGGAGATAGATTATCTTACTTGATAAACGTAGAGTAGCCCCTCGGCCTACTACCGTACGAGAAACTACAAATCTTCTTCTTAAAGCCCGCAGAACTACCCCGGTTTAAACGGTCGGGGAAAAATAGGTTTACAACTTTGTGAAAAGATATTCCGAACTATTAAGCCGATTCTCGAGACGCTACAATTACGAACGTACGAAATACGAAGACCTAAAAGTTATTAGGGAATAGTTTACGCTTATGTAAAAAACTATTATCGAGAACGGCATCGATTCGGACGATATTTACAACTTTAATAAGACCGGTTTCGCGATAGGATTAACTACGACCGTAAAGGTAATTACGAGGGCTAAATACTACGGTCGGCGAGTAGTTTTATAACCTAGAAATCGCGAGTAGGTAACTAGTATCGAGTATACGAATACTTCGGGTTAGGCGCTTCCTCCGTATATTATCTTTAAAGGCAAAGTTTTTATCGAATCTTAGTTCGATAACCTTCCGGAGGATTAGAGATTCGAAGTAAGCCTAAACGGATAGACCTCTAATAAAATTAGGCTTCGATAGCTTAAAAAATACTTTATTCTATCGATTTCTTTGCGGTTAAAAGGACGGTATCGGCTTTTAGTCCTCGACGGTTATAGAAGCTATTTAACCCTAAGGTTCGACTAAATCTACGAAGAAAATAATATTATTCTAATCTATATACCTACGTACTTATATCTTTTATAGCCGCTTAATATCGGCTATTTTACGGTATTAAAGCGGTCGTACGGTCGGATAGTCGAAACGAAGATATATCTTAGGATTAACTATATCGATAAGCTTAATTTTCTCGAGGCTTATCTATCCGCCCGAATTAAGATATATAAACCGGAGACTATTAAAAATAGTTTCGCCGCCGCCGGTTTAGTCCCTTTCTACCCCGATTAGGTACTCTCGAAGCTTAATATTCGTCTTCGAACCCTAATACCCCCCCTAACCTA